>Ga0206952_10094_pt2 | contig 26220 bp, 27 predicted proteins | sample Alteio_BWOrgHeat_39_FD_152966 | JGI IMG/M metagenome (GOLD analysis project Ga0206952, IMG submission 152966) | Enriched cells from forest soil in Barre Woods Harvard Forest LTER site, Petersham, Massachusetts, United States -... | ecosystem: Environmental > Terrestrial > Soil > Temperate forest >... | reverse complement strand
ATGATGACCTTGTTTCCACGCTGGTGTAGCGCTTCGGCGAGTGCTCTGCCGATGCCTGAGCCACCGCCCGTGATGAAGATTGTGTTTCCCGTGAGTTTCATTTCTTTGCTCCTTAAAGTGAGGTGCTGCGGGGCAGCTTTAGATGCCGTATCGCGCTGCGGGTTTCTGATGGGAAAGATTCGGGCCCAGAGCTTTGCGCGCGACGTCGTACTTCTCCCAGTCAGCGACATCAGGTAGAGCTGGAATGGTAACCAGCTCATTCCGATCGAGACCGGCTAGTGATGCATCGACCATATCCTCAGCGGTCATCACGATCTCGCTCGGCAGGTCCTCCACCGGACGACCGGCCTTTGCCCAGAACGGCGTTGCGGTTGCGCCCGGCAGAACAGTCTGAACAATGACGCCTGTGCCTTCCAATTCGTTCTTCAATGCTTGCGTAAAGTTCACGACATACGCTTTGGTGCCGCTGTATGTGCCGTTCAGAAGGTCGGGTGCCAGAGCAACGACCGACGCAATGTTGATCAACAGACCGTTCTTCCGTGCCACAAAACCAGGGAGGGCGGCAAGGGCCAGCCGCGTGAGAGCGGTGACATTCAAATAGATCATCGATTCCAACTCGTCGATATTCTCGTTTAGAAGCTTTCGCGCGCTGCCCAGGCCGGCATTGTTTACCAGCGCAGTGATTGCGGGGTCGGTGCGTAAACGCTCGGCGATGTTCCGAACATCTTCCGCCTTCGTCAGGTCGGCAGCGATCGTCTCGATGCTGCGGCCGGTGGATTTCAATCGTGCGGCAGTTGCAGACAGATTCTCCTCGCTGCGAGCCACGAGGATGAGGTTGTAGCCACGCTTGGCAAGGCGATCGGCGTAGACTGCGCCGATACCGGTGGAAGCACCAGTGATAAGGGCGGTGCCTTTGGATGTGGGTGCTGACATAGTGTGAATCCTCCTGATTCCCGAGGTATTTCGCCTCGCATTCGAATAGAGTAGACCAGTCAGTCTATGGATTCAGGAAATATGATTTAGGGAAATTAGCCTGTAGGACACTCATTCAATGGATGTTGTGGGGAGACTCCTCAAAAACGGGTACCCGATATTGCCGCAAGAGACCACTAGGCTGACAGCTTCGCTTGGGCACGGCCAAGCGGATGCACTTGAGATCCTCAACTTTAGGATGCGATTCTAGAGACCGTTCGGCAGAAGCTCAATTGGCAATAGTGTTCCAGCTGAAGCTCGAATCGAGAAGCATTAAAATCGTTCGGAACATATCAGGTGGTTACAACATGTCAATCCAGCATTCTGAGAGGCTCTTTCAGTGGCCCCTGCAAGGAACGATACTTCAGGGCTATTCGGTTCGCCTTGTTCCCGTCGACTACTCCCATCTCGATCAGCTTGCTCGTTGGTCAGCCGAGGAGGATATCTGGCGGTATATGACATTTGCGCACCTCGCATCGAGGAGCGAATTACAAACATGGGTTGGCAGTGCGATGAATGCAAATGAGCACGGCACTGAGCTGAACTTCGCCATCATCGACGAACTCAGCCAATCAGCCGTAGGTACAACAAGGTTTTATCGGGTCGTGCCCGAACACAAAAGGCTCGAACTAGGAAAGACCTGGCTTGGAGCACCCTATCGAAGAACACGGATCAATACTGCAGCGAAGTATTTGATGCTCAACCATGCTTTCGAAATGATCTTCGCCAACAGAGTTGAGTTGAACACTGATGCGCGAAATGTCCGTTCGCAACGTGCAATGGAGCGACTCGGTGCTGTGCGCGACGGAGTCTTGCGCTGTCACACAATCATGCGGGACGGCTTTGTTCGTGACACTATGAATTACTCCTTCACGATGAAGGATTGGCCATCCACAAAAATCTTGCTCGAAGGGCTACTGGAAGAGCGTACTTCGGGCGGTTCCTGAAAAGCTGCGGACTCCGGCCTGCTCAGTCCGGACCCTCGCGCAGATTAATTGGAGAAATCCAGTAAGACCTTTTCCTGTCCTGCCTCACCATCGGCGAGAGTTACTGCCTCCTGGAAGTCCTTCACTGAATACCGCACACTCGTTGGCGACGTAATTGCTCCCTTCGAAAACATGGTAAGAAGGTCGTTCGTTGCTGCCCGCACTTCGGCGAGCGGCCGGGATGGCACCCAACGCGGAAGCCACCAGCCGCGAACCGTCGCTGTCGAATAGATCAAACGCGGAGCGACGATCGGCATGGTGAATTTCGCTGGGTCCGTCTGGCGATGACTCGAAAGCGCCCCATACACAAGCATGCTTCCAGCCGGCGCCAGGTTCCGTGCAACTTCGGCGCCAAGTTCGCCGGCAACGCAGTCGATCGCCCGTTCAACGCCCTTGCCCCCAGTCAATTCCTGCAGCCGAGACCTCAGATCCTCGTCAGCTGTGCAGATCACCTCATCGCCTCCGAGATTGCGTACGATTGACTCCTGCTCAAGCCGCCGAATGACGTTGATCGTTTTGAATCGATACTGCTGGGCCAGTTGAAGCACGAACTTCCCCACACTGGATGCAGCCGCTGTCTGCAGAAGCCAGTCACCCTCTCTTAGGTTGTGAGTCGATCTAGTCAACGCCCATGCCGTCAAAGGATTGATATAGGATGAAGCGGCGGCGGAATCGTCCAGCCCATCTGGAACGGGCACGAGTTTGTCCGCGCGGCACACGATCTGCTCGCGCCAGGTGTTCCACGTGTCAATGAAAACTACGCGCGTACCAACGATCGGAGCTTGCACTCCCGGACTTACGGCCTCCACAATCCCGACGCCTTCAATGCCGGGGCTGGCCGGCAATTCCGGTTGATAGCCATAACGTCCGCGGACCATGTGCAGATCCGACGCGTTGATCGGGCTGAGAAGTACTCGGACGAGCGCTTCGCCGTCGCCCAAAGCCGGAATAGGAATCTCTGCCAACTCCAATACCCTCCGCGGTTCACCAGTCTCGCGAAAGACCAATGCTTTCATCTAGTACCTCCTGGCTCTTCGAGCGATGGCCGATTGTGGCCAGATATTTTTGGTTCTTCGTGAATAAAAATCGGGGGTCGCGATGGAGAAGAACATCTCCACCAAAGCTGAAGGATGTTGTCCAATCTGCTGAGGGACACATCCCGCAACATTATTTGCCATCTACTTCTTCATCTTCGGAAGATTTTTTGTGTACAGAGGAGCCTCCAGTCAAGAGGGGATAAAGAGAACCGGTGCGGAATCTCGGTGTTACCGCCAGCGAGGTTGAGCAGATCTTGTGGTAACCGCCATTGCTATCGGAGAATGATCACGAATCTCAGGCCTGGAAACCTGAATTGCTCCGGCCTTCAGGGTTATCAGATGACACAAATCATCGAGGCGTTTATCGATGCAGGATAAATACCGAAAAATGGGATGAGCAGGTGCTCCGGAAGGGAGAGACTGTTTCCCATGAAGAAGACGACGGATCACCTTATCGCGGAAGTTCCATGCAGGCGTTCCAGGATCGGGATAACGATCGGTATCGATCTTGGAGATGTCTGGAGCCATTACTGCACCCTCAACGAAGATGGAGAAGTAGTCGATCGAGGTCGTTTCCGAACCACACCGAAGGCGATTGATAAGTGGTTTACAGATGTTCCTCACGCACGGGTGGCGATGGAGGCCGGAACGCATTCGATCTGGATCAGCGAGCAGTTGCAGGAGCTAGGCCATGAAGTCATTGTGGCGAACGTCCGTGAGCTACGTGCGATCTCGCACAGTGATCGGAAGAGCGACCAGGTAGATGCCGAGAAGCTGGCACGGTATGCGCGACTTGATCCGGAGATCCTGCGCCCGATCTCGCATCGCACCGTCGAACAGCAGGAAGCCCTCACGCTGATCCGTGCCCGGGATCTTCTTGTTCGATTGCGTACAGCCGCCGTCAACGCGGTGCGTGGACTGACGAAGTCGTGTGGTTATCGGATGCCGGCTTCTTCTACACGATGTTTTGCCAAGCGAAGTCTCGCAGTCATGGCACCTAGACTGCAACAGGCGCTTGGTCCAGTGCTCCAGCAGATCGCAGAGATGACTCTGAAGATCAAGCAGTATGATCGCCAGATACAACAGCTGACGAAGACGGAGTATCCCGAAACGCAGGCGCTGCTGAAGGTGCAAGGTGTTGGTTATATCACCGCCCTCACCTTCCTCCTTACTTTGGGCAACAAGGAACGCTTCGAGCGAAGTCGTGATGTCGGCTGCTACCTCGGCTTACGACCGCGACGAAGCCAGTCCGGAGAGCGGGATCCACAACTCAGCATTACCAAGGCTGGCAACGTCTATCTCCGAAGTCTGCTAATCGAGTGCGCGAACCACATCCTACGGCCTCAAGGGAGAGATTCGGCACTCCGACAGTGGGGGCTGCATCTGGCAGCTCGAGGTGGCAAGCAGGCCAATGGTAAGGCTGTTGTTGCGGTGGCACGCAAGCTAGCGGTTCTACTCCACCGCATCTGGGTCACGCAGGAACCATACGTACCTTTCTACTCTGCAGCAGCTTGAGAACTGGCTATGTTTACCCGTTGCGATGACACCGTGTTCCGATGACTGCGAGCCGACTTTGGCTGTAAAGGCCGTCCGATAAATGGCAGCATCGACTCTCCTCTCGAACCCCAACCGGCACCGAGCTTGCGCGATGAAAAGCTCATCAAGAGTGCGAATAGAAACACGGTGGAGAGCAACATGCCTCGCAAACCGAACCAACAACAAAAGCAGAAACCCTATGAAGGAAAAAACAAAAGCTTGACGTCAGAGACCTGCTCATAGAAAGTCGGCTTGTGTCGACCAATGTCAATTGGCGCGAACAGGCAAAATCGCGCATTGAACCGTCCGGAACGGGTCCCACGCCGGCGAGTTCCCCAATAGCTTCAGTGGCTCATAAACGTATTCGTTCGACTCGACAGTGCCTTGTTCGCGGTTTGTCATTTTGCGACTGCGGGGCCTACTGGAGATCTTTGTAGGGTTCGGTGAAAAACTTATTGACCTGATGGTTGAAGTCATCAGTGTGTTCGATCAGCGTGCCGTGTCCAGAGTTAGGCACAACCCAGAGGTTGGCATGTGGAATGTTCTGGTAGATCAGGACAGTGTGGGTAACTGAAATGAGATCGTGGTCGCCGCAAATGATGAGCGATGGGGCTTGGATGGTGTGGAGTTGGGCAAGAGTGATGTGAGGCTCCTGCCAGTCGAGAAGGAAGAGTTTGCGGTCGTTCTTTTCCTTGGCAGTGGAGTAGGTCTTGTCAAGGCCGGAGTCGTATTCCTTCTTTTCATCTTCCCAGAGTCCGGCCCGGAAGGCATCAGCCGTAGGCCAAAGGTTTGCGCCAGTGGAAGCGAGGCGGTTCACTTTTTCAGGGTGGCGGATGGCGAGCAGGAGTGCGTTGATGCCGCCGTCGCTCCAGCCAATGACGTAGGCAGAGGGGATGTGCATAGCGTCGAGCAAAGCGGAGTAGTCGTCTGCCATCATCTCGAAGGTGAGGGGGTGGTCCGGATCAAGCGATCTGCCCTGCGAACGGCTGTCAGCGAGGACCACTTGGTAGTGCGTGGCGAAATAAGGGACGTTCTTCGCGAAGGCGCTCATGTTGCCGTTGTTGCCGTGAATCAGAAGCAGAGGCGGACCGCTGCCATAGACTTCGGTGTACATCTTGAAGCCGTTGATGTCGTAGAACTTTCCATTGGCTGGATTGTGGCCATACGGAACCGGTGTAAGCTCCTGAGCGCAAGTCACTGTGGCGCAGACAAGGAGTGGAAGCCAAACGGCGGAAATGTAGCAGAAGCGAAAGGTTCGCAGCAGATGCATCAAGTAGTCTCCGTTGAGGCGAGGACCATGTGTTTATCGCAATGGTAAATGACAGTGACGGCGGTGGGGCCCTGAATGAATGGCTCGCCCTCTGCGTAGCAGTTGAGCTCGAAATGGGACCACACAGCGGTGCGCTCGTTTTGCTGCTTCTCTTCGCCACCTCAGCATTTGCCGCTGCCCAGAATGCTCCGTCGAATTCCCCCGATCACTTTACCTTCACGCCCAAAACCGGATCGTACCCGATGAGTTTTCACGTCGCGTTCCAATACGACGGAGGTCGGCAGTGTGGGGAGCGGTATTTAGGAATCCAGATGCGCTGACCGAGGCGGGATGAGAGTCCAGGGAGAAACCGAAGCGGTGTCTTCCTGCGCGATTCTCCGGATAACAAAAGAGGGGCGGCAAAGGCACCCCCCCTCTGTATCGGTTTGCTACGCTGCTTTTTTTGTCTTCGTTCTCGGTGGCAGGGTCTTCCTGGCCTTCTCCTTGACGGCGAGCTCTTGTTTCACCTTGGTGGCGATAGCCTCCGTATCAATTTTGTAAGCGCTGGCCGCATCGCGGAGAACGTTGGTGGAATTTCCGCGCGAAGCTGCCAACAGGATTGATGATTCCACCAGCAGCCGAGAGAGTGTACCTTCGTCAGCGCGGCGAACGAAGGCCGCAACTGTCTTGGCGATGCCTCCATCATCGCGCTTGATCCGAATGCCGTGCTGTCGCGCCAGCATCTCCATGCGATTTTCTTCCATTATGCTTACGAGCCTTTCGATGACGAAGAGCAGGTCACGCTTCATCAAACGAACCGGGACCGCGGACCCGATGGCAGCGAGGACGCGGAGCCCCGTCGCGTTGGCGATGGCCTGTTCCTTGCGTTGCTTTTCCTGCTCGGCTTTCCACTTCTCATCGTTACGGCTACCGGTCTGCGTCGGATGATGCACAGGGCACGAGGGATTAGCACACACTTTATGAATAGTGCCCACGTCGCTGCCCTCGGTGATGATGGCTTCGGTAGTGAATTTGCACACCTTGAACTCGGGCCGTTTGGCTTCTTCTTTCGACTTCGGTTTTTCGTCCCGGATCGCGGTGTACTTGTTGCGTGGTAGTATCGGGCTACCTTCCTTCTGTCCGCCGTAGGCGGTGCTGACCTGCACCAGTTCCGGTTTGGTTGCGATGGCCTGAGCGACATGCGCCTGTACCTTCGCCTGATAGCAGGTGGGGTCTGTATGTTATGTGGAATCTGGGCAACCGCAAGTCTGTCCTGTTGGCTCGTCGCCGCCGCGACGACCGCGTGAGTCGCGGCAATCTTGCCATCTGTTCTTCTGGAACCTCCAACCGGAGGCTCACTTGTCTTGTGATTTTGTCGTCCATCCTATCCGCTGGGATCGGTGCCCATTGGTTGCAGCCGATCCTCAGGCGCGCGCCTGGCTCACTCTCCAGTCCCATCGCGGTTTGGCCTGCAACACCCTCGATGCCTATTCACGCGGCCTGGAACGCTACTTCCATTTCCTCACTCAACTCCGTCTCTCCTGTGTATCGGTCACGCGCTCCGAGGTCGCGCTCTACCTGGGCAGCCTACAGGTCGATGGCCCCCGCCTCTCGAACGCAACCATGCAACAGTTACTGACGGTCGTTCGATCGTTCCATGCATACCTGATGGAAGAAGGAGTGCGCGGCAACAACCCGGCAGCGCACAGTCATACCAGCAGGCCACTAATCGCACGGCATCACAAGCTGCCTTGGATTCCGAACGAGGATGACTGGCACTTGATTCTTGCCGCAGCCCGGCAAGAACCGATTCGCAACCGCGCGATGCTGGCCTTCGCCTATGATGCCGGCTTGCGGCGCGAGGAGCTGTGTAGCCTTCGCAGCGACGACATCGATCCGTCGCGGCGCACGCTCAGGATTCGCGCAGAGACCACGAAGGGACGGCGCGAACGCGTCGTTCCATATTCTGTCGCCAGCAGTGAACTGCTGCAACATTATCTCCAACATCGGCGCACCCTGGGGCAGAAGCGCGGTCCTCTCTTCCTGTCCGAGTCCCGTCGCAACTATACGCAGCCCATCTCTATCTGGAGTTGGTCGAAGGTCATTCTCGGGCTTGGGCGGCGTGCCCGTGTCGAACGTTTCAGTACGCACACTCTACGCCATCTCTGTCTTACCGATCTGGCGCGCGCCGGCTGGGACATCCACGAGATTGCGGCCTTCGCCGGTCACCGCAGCATTCAGACCACCTTGCTCGACATCCATCTCAGTGGCCATGATCTGTCGGCGAAGCTCGCCGCCAGCATGTCCCAGATACACGCGCGTCGCACTCAGATGCTGGCGGAGGTGAACGCATGAAGATCAAGAGGAAGCGAGGGCCCAGGAAAAACGGCAAGCCATCGCCGAACAACATTGGACCATGGCTGAAGAAGTTGCCGGCTGACAAGCGTGAGCAGCTCTTTCAGCGAGCAGCGCGCGCACAGTGGGGACCGGAGAAGCAGGAGCCGAAGAAGGCCGATGATGGGCCTTGGGTCTGGCCTATCGATTTGGATCGCTATGACCGCTCCAGCGCCCTCACTGCGGCAGAAGAGGATATGCTGACGCGCTATGCCGAAGCTTACCGCTTCTATCGTTACGGTCGCACGATGGACTTCGGAGAGACACTTGATCGGCTGGTGAAGCCGCTGAACGATGCACTCGACTACGCGGGGATCAGAACCCTTTTCCGCAAGTATGTGCTCTTGTTCTTTCTTCGCGAGATCGCAGAACCCAAGCGGGCTTTCTGGGGATGGACGACCGATGAGTGGATCGAGACCATTGAGCGTCAGAAGAGGGTGGAGTACCAGCATGTCATAGCCGTCGCCTACCTGCTCTGTGGGTTTTCAGACCTTCACCGGCTCAGCAAGAACCACATTGTTTATGTGGTCCTGGCGCGCAAGGTCTTTGGCAGCGATTACATGAACACCATTGCTGAGCGCGTGCGGAAGGTTCTTGCCGAGTGGGGCTACCTCAAGGCGACACAACAGGCCGTACTGAGAACGGTGTGTGAGGCCCTTTTGTACATTCGCTCTCCACATCTCGATGAACTCACCATCGAGCATATCGAGACTGTGGTTGCGCGCCATCCCTGCCGCACGGGCAGTTATCGCAAGGTAGCGTTTTCGCGTGTTCTAGCCAGCATCGGCACTGTTTCTGAAGCGATGGAGATTAAGCGCCCGGTTAAGGATAAGAAGCTGTCACCTGCGCTCACGCTCGGTGTGCCAGCCGAGTGGTGTCGTCTCTGTCGTCTGTGGTTCGACCGATCCACATATGCACTGCGCAACAGGAACAAGAGCTACTACTTCCTTCTCAACGTCGGAAGATGGCTCGGCAAGGTCCATCCAGAGGTTCTGTCACCTGGCGACTGGACCAGGGAACTCGCAGCAGAAGCGGTGTCCATCGTCTGCCAGTGGCATGGAGGCGATTGGTGCAGCATCGATCCGGTTCATGTGAAGAGCCGCGGCCAGATCCTCGCGCCCAGCACACGTGCGGGGCGCATTTCCATCCTTCGCATATTCTTTCGCGACCTCCAGGAGTGGGAGCTTATTCCGCGACGATTCGATCCCATGAGAAGCATGACTACACCCAAGAGCCTGCTCGCTCTGATCGGACCGAACCCACGCGCAATCGCGGACGATGTCTGGGCCAAGCTCATCTGGGCCGGTCTCAACCTGACTGCAGATGACCTGCCGAAAATAGGCGATTTTCACCATGTTCCATTCCCATCAACCGCCTACCCGATCGAGATGAGCAGAGCACTTGTCACCACCTGGCTCTTTGCCGGCCTTCGCAGCAACGAGATTGTTCGTCTGCGCGTTGGCTGCATTCGGTGGCAGAAGGATGATGTCACTGTGCCCGGCACTGGCGAGACTCTGCCTGCTGACGCCGTTTGTCTGCTTGATGTTCCGGTCAACAAGACCTCCACCGCCTTCACCAAGCCCGTAGATCGGATTGTCGGCGAAGCCATCGCCGTCTGGGAAAAGGTGCGCCCGCAGGGTGTAAAACTCCCCGATCCGAAGACTGGAGAACTGGTCGATTTTCTCTTCCTCATTCGCCTCACCAGAGTAGGTATGACCTATCTGAACAAGACGCTCATCCCAGCTCTCTGCAAGAAGGCCGGTGTTCCTCTTGCCGACGTGCGCGGCAACATCACCAGTCATCGCGCCCGCTCCACCATCGCCTCGCAGCTCTACAACGCGCGAGAGCCGATGACGCTCTTCGAGCTGCAGGAGTGGCTGGGTCACTCAAGTCCTCATGCAACGCAGCACTATGCCAAGATCACACCATTAAAGATAGCCAAGTCCTAGGCGGATGCAGGCTATTTTGCCCGCAACCTCCGGGCCATTGAAGTTCTCGTCGATCAGGACGTGGTGCGCAGCGGACGCGCCGCAACCGAGCCGTGGAAGTTTTACGATCTCGGCCACGGTTATTGCACCTACGACTTCTTTGAGCAGTGCCAGCATCGCATGGCGTGTGCGAAGTGCGATTTCTATATGCCCAAGGAGTCCACCGCAGCTTTGCTCTTAGAAGGCAAGTCGCATCTGCTGCGTTTGCTCCAGGAGATTCCGCTTGGTGAAGCAGAGCAGGCCGCAGTTGAAGACGGCGTGGCGGCATACGAAAATCTCCTGTCGAAGCTAACGGACGTACCGACGCCGGCAGGGCCAACGCCGCGTCAGATTGGCACTGAACTGGTACAAATCACGTCCGTCAGGCAGGTAGCCGATGGCAGTTACGCAGGACGTTGGCTCAGAAGCCTACAAATGATGCCGACCGCCGTAAAGACTCGTTCCGGAAGGGGATTGTAGATTTGATACTCGGCGATTTATCACACGTGAGAACGCCCCAATCGGCGAAGATGATTTGGCCGTGGACTTGTTGTTCGGTCAGTCGAACCGAGCTCATCCGTAGATACAAAAGCGTGTCTGGGCGATATGGTGGCCCCGACGTCATTGCGCCGCCAGGCTGCCAAGGGCCCGATATGGTTTCCTCCTATCGCGGCGTCTGTCGACTGAGGGTAGTTTGACAATAGTCTTTTCGGTATAGTATCAACGTTTCTGCATGACGAAAGACTTTCAACGCCGCGATCTGTTTCCAGGGGCTCTGGAAATGATGATCTTGCAGACTCTTCGGACCAAGCCAATGCATGGATATGCCATCGCCCAGCACATCAAGAACCTCTCCGACGATTTGCTGAAAATCGAAGAGGGTTCTCTCTATCCCGCCTTGCAGAGGATGTTGAAGGCAGGTTGGCTGGAATCCGCAATGGGCATTTCTGCCAGGAATCGGCCGGTACGACTCTTCAAACTGACAGCGCTGGGCAGAAGGCACCTGGAACAGGAGCTCTCCAGCTTTGAGAGGATGTTTGCCGGGATTAACCGAGTGCTGGCGATCAGCAAAACCTAGGAGATGCACTCATGGACTGGCTCAACCGAATCTTCCGTCGCGATCGTCGTTACGCCGAAATCTCTCAGTCGATTCGAGAGCACCTGGAAGAAAAGGTCGAAGTCTTAATGGAGAAGGGTATGTCTCGGGAAGAGGCTTCGCGAGCTGCGCGGCTTGAATTCGGCAACGTGACGCGAATCGAAGAACGCAGCCGTGAAGTGTGGCAATGGCCGAAACTGGAGAGCGTGTGGGCGGACCTGAGGCTTGCATTGCAACAATTTATTGCGTCGCCTGCCTTCACTTTGACCGCGTTGGCCACACTCGGATTAGGGATTGGAGCGACCACGGCCATCTTCTCCGTGGTCAACACTGTTCTTCTCAGACCACTCAGTTATCCCGAACCTGACCGCCTCGCTCTTTTCTTTGAGACCGATGGTCAGAGAGAGTTCGCCGCCGTCTCGATTCCCGAATTCCACTTCTGGCAAGAACAGAGCAACCTGTTTGAGAATCTCTCAGCCTCCAACACGAGTAGCATTGGTTTGAATCTTACGGGCGACCGCCCCGAGGTGGTCCACGGGCTTCACGTAACGGAGAACTATTTTCGTTTATTCGGAGCGCAAACAGCCCTCGGGCGCACTTTTACTTCGGCAGAGGAAAATCTAAACGGGGGCCGGACGGCGGTCCTGAGTTTCGACCTGTGGAAGAATCACTTCGCTTCGGATCCAAACATCCTGGGCAAGAGCATTTCGTTAGGCGGCGAGACTTACACCGTGATTGGCGTAGTCGACCGGCAGTTTCGGACCGAACTTGGGGCGGACCTTTGGCTGCCGTTGCAGGTTGATTCAAACAGCACGGACGTTACGCCGTTTTTCAGAGTGGTGGGCAGACTGAAGCCAGGTGTCACGCTTATCCAGGCTAACGCTCAGTTGAAGCTTGCGGCGGTCAACTTTCGCCGCAGATACCCGGCAGTGAACTCGCGGATGTACTTCGTCGTGCACTCGCTGCAAGAGGCCATCGTTGGCAACTCACGTTCTTCTCTGTTGCTTTTGCTTGGAGCGGTGGGTTTCGTCCTTTTGATTGCATGTGCCAACCTGGCCAATTTGCAACTGATTCGCGCCTCAAGCCGCAAGCGGGAGTTTGCTATTCGTGCCTCGCTCGGCGCGTCGCCGGGAAGGATCATCCGTCAGTTGCTGACGGAGAGCGTGCTGCTTTCGCTGATCGGCGGCTTGCTTGGGCTCGGTCTAGGCGAGCTAGCTGTGCGTCTTCTTCTGACGGTTAGTTCCGGAGACATTCCGCGCCTTGGCGTCAACGGCTCAGCTGTGGGGCTGGATTGGCGCGTACTTATCTTCACCTTGTGTTTGTCTGTGCTTACAGGTCTGGCTTTTGGCCTAGCTCCCGCGCACGGTGCATCGAGCGTGGATCTCAGCATCGCCTTGAAAGAGAGTGGCCGTTCCGCGGGAACCGGTTTTCGTCAGCAACGAGCCAGGTCGTTACTAGTGGTCGGTGAAGCGGCGCTGGCCGTTGTGCTTTCAGTTTGCGCGGGGCTGTTTATCCGTACGTTTGTCGCACTTCAGTCCGTTAATCCGGGGTTCAGTTCGCAGAACATTCTCACAGTGCAGATGGCGCTGACTGGGCCGCGCTTTCACCAGACAGCTCCAGTCGCGCAGCTAGTGAGCGAAGCTCGCCAGCGAATGAACGCAATCCCTGGGGTGTTGAACTCCGCTTCCACTGTTTCTTTACCCTTGCAAGCAGTGCATCGCATTCCGGTGGATGTCCTCGGGCGCTCGGCGGGAAGCGCGCCGAACACAAGCTCTGTCCAGTGGCTCGCCGTTTCGCCCCGATATTTTTCGGTATTCCAAATCCCGATTCTTCGCGGGAGAGATTTCGACCAGAGCGACAGCGGAACGGCGCCTCCGGTCGTGATCATTAATCAAGTGATGGGCAAAATGTTTTGGCCCAACCAGAATCCATTGGGCCAGCGAATCATACTGGGGAAAGGTATGCCGCCAATGTTCGCCGATAGGCCGCGCGAGGTCGTTGGTGTCGTGGGAGATACCTTGACCGATGGGCTCGATGCGGCTGTTCAGCCGATGGCGATCGTTCCGCAGGCGCAGGTTCCGGATGGCATAACGGACATCAGCGATCGCATGGAGCCCATCCACTGGGTGTTGCGCACGAGCGTCGAGCCGCAACAGCTCGCCGCAAGCGTCAAAGAGCAGTTGCTGGAGGCTAGCGGAGGCGTTCCCACTTCGGAAACTCGCACCATGCGGGACATCGTATCCCGCTCGATCGCTCGGCAGAATTTCGATATGCAATTGCTCTCCGTCTTCAGCGTGTCTGCGTTACTTCTCGCAGCGGTCGGCATTTACGGGCTCATGGCCTATTCCGTACAACAACGGGCGCAGGAGATTGGTGTCCGAATGGCGCTCGGAGCGGATCGCCAAAAAATCCGAAATATGGTGGTGTGGCAAGGAATGCGTTTGGCCCTTGCTGGAGCAGTCATTGGAGTGGGTGCGGCGACAGCTCTTAGCCACCTGATAGCGAGCTTTTTGTTCGGAGTGAAGAGTTGGGATCCGCCCGTCTTGATTGCCGTGCCCGTTCTGTTGAGCTGCGTGGCTCTGATTGCAGTTGGGATACCAGCGCAACGCGGGTCGCGAATGGACCCGATGCAGTCTCTGCGTATGGAGTGATGGGACACGAGAAACCGCGAATATGATCACGCTTGAGGCTCGCAATCTGCATAAAAGTTACTCTGGGGTTTCCGCTGTGGACTCGGTGAGCTTTATCGCGCACGCTGGTGAGGTCACTGGGTATCTGGGCGCAAACGGATCTGGTAAATCGACCACCATGAAGATTGCGACGGGATTGATCGAACCCAGCGCGGGGGAAATTCTTTTCGAGGGAAGACGGATCAAGGAAAACCTGATGGCCTATCGGCAGCGGATGGGCTATGTTCCCGAAGAGCCTCACCTTTATACTCATCTGAGCGGCTTGGAATACCTGGTGATGGTCGCGCAGCTGCGCAATATGGACCGCGCGTCCGCTAGCGTGCGCATCCACGGTTTGCTGCGTCTTTTCGGAATCTACGGGGACCGCGACGTAGCCTTGTCGGCCTACTCCAAAGGTATGCGGCAAAAGATTCTATTGTCTGCGGCCTTAATACATAACCCCGACATAGTTCTGCTGGACGAACCATTCTCTGGTCTGGATTTCGGTTCTGCTCTCATCCTCCGCAGTTTAATTAAAGAATTGGCGGCACGAGGCAAGATCGTGCTCTTTAGCTCGCATGAGCTGGAAACAGTGGAACGCATTTGTTCCCACATCGTGATTCTGCATCGCGGCAAAGTGGTCGCCGATGACTCGATTGAGCGTCTACGGGTCTTGATGGCCGTGCCTACGCTGGAAGAAATATTCTCTCAACTCGCAGTCGAACAAGACTCGGAGGCTGTTTCACGAGAGATTGCGGACCTAATTTGTGCATAGTGAATGGTCTCAGGCAAAAATACAGTTCCGCATTCTCTATCGCGTGTTCCTTCTTCGCGTGGTTGATCTCGAATTGCTATCGGACAGTGACCCAACCAGGCGCATCGGACAGTTTTTGACCACCTTCGCTTCCGTCAGCATCCTTCTTATACTCCCCGCGCTAGTCTACCTGTTCTTTGGCGGCGGAATGCTGATGACAGTTAGATGGATGTACGAGCATTTTCTGATCGAAACAACGATGACGGTCGCCTCGCTCATAGCCCTTCTCAACTGGGATGCCGCCTTTCCGGATAAGCGGGATATGTTGATACTTGGTCCGTCGCCGATACGAAGAGGCACCTTGCTCACTGCCAAGGTCGTCGCATTCCTGGTCGCACCCTGTCTGGCGGCAGTCGCGATGAATATCTTCGTGGGCATTTTTTGGCCTATATTTTTTCGATCGAATAACGCCGGGCTCCTCGATGCGCTGAGAGCATGGCCTGCATATTGGGTTACGATTCTCTTGGTTAGCGCATTTTCCGCCTTCACGGTCCTCGCCTTTCAGGGGATTGCGAGCAATCTAATGCCACGGCAACTTTTCCTCCGTCTATCGCCATTCTTACAGGCGGCGGTCTTGAGCCTTTTTGTGAGTGTGTATTTCCTCGAGCCATCGCTGGAGTCTCCTCAGGCGCTCACTTCTCCGCAAAATCAGCGGTTGCTCGAGTTTCTCCCCTCCTACTGGTTCCTGGCAATTTTCAATCAACTCAATGGGTCTGTACATCCCGCACTGGCACCCCTGGAAAGAAAAGGCTGGATCGGCATCGCTGTGGCTGGATTCGGGGCCTGCGCGGCACTTCTATTGTCCTATGTCCGTGTCATGCGGGCTCTGGTTGAGCAGCCCGACATTCCTCCCTCCGCGCGCTCCATTCCATGGTGGCCGCGATTGGCAAGCCCCCTCACGCAGGCGATCACCTTCTTCAGCCTTCGAACTTCGCTGCGGAGTCGTCGGCACCGGATGATACTCGGCTTCTACCTGGGCCTCGGAGTTAGCTGTGCCGTCGGTTATGCAAATAGGTTCCTTGGGGGATTCCACTCCGTAGACAGAACCACCGTCAGCGTATCGTTTCTTTTGGTTTCGATTGTGACCACGATTCTGACGATCTTCTCGCTACGTGTGGTCGCCGCGCTTCCAATTTCACTTTCCGCCAATTGGATCATGCGCACCACGCAAATTCGGCCGGCTCGCGATTACCAGAAAGCTATTCGGATTTCATGGCTGGTATTGGGCCTCGCGCCGCCGTTGCTTTTGATGGCCGCGATCCTCGTCGCTGCATATCCTTGGGCGCCAGCATTCGGGCATATCTTGCTGATGCTGAGTCTTGGATTCCTGCTCGTAGAGCTCTGTCTATTTACCTTTCCGAAGGTACCATTCTCTAGTTCTTATCTCTCAGGTAAGGCGCAGATTGATTTTGTTTTTTGGGTCTGCTTGATGCTGATCTTTCGCTTGTTGGCCGATGGAGCAGGAATTGAGAGCCGCATGCTGCGTCACGTACGCAGCTTCACCGGTCTGATCTTGGTTGTAGCGATCGCCGCCATCGTCACGCGATATCTGAATGAATCACGCGCTTCTTCGACGGACGACCTTCTATTTGAAGATGAGGATTCGTCAGAACTGACATCTCTGAGGCTAAAATGAACAGAGCAGATATCCACCTGTCGAAGACCGAAGTCAGCGACTCCCACTTCTTCTTTGCGCGTTGGCTGCGACGAACCAGAACGTTTCGCCAGAGCCGATTTATGCGCTGTCTGAAGGTGCGCAACTGACCGATATTTCCGGGAACAGCATGGTATTGGTAGTAGCCAGTGACCACCTTCCGAAGCCATGCACCAACCTGACTGATGCGATCATGCTTCCGGCGGAGAAGCTCAACCTTAATGGCCTTGAGCTTCGCAACCATTCGCTGTTTCGCAGTAATTCGCCAGACGGTGAAGGTGTCGGTCTTGTGGCGTCGCCCGCAGTAGTGGGTGAAGCCCAAGAACGTGAAGGTCTCTGGTTTGCCTTTATCCCACTGTTTCCGTTTGTGAGCTGCAAAACGCCCGAACTCGATCAGCCGGGTCTTTTCCGGGTGAAGTTCCAAGCCGAACTTCGCCAGCCGTTCCTTAAACTCTTCAAGGAACCGCACTGCTTCGGCTCGATGCTGGAAGCCCATCACAAGATCGTCGGCGTAGCGAACGATGATGACATCGCCCTTGCCACTTTCCTGCGCCAGGCATCCGCCCATAGATCGAACACGTAGTGGCGTTTGCCGTGCTGTGCCCAATTTGTGTCCACACCGTGCATTTCTGCCACTTTCTGCATCACTGGCATGATGAAAAATCAGTAAGTTATTGACCGGCAGTCCGAACCGAAAGTTCGAATCCCTCTCCCCGTAACAATCGCCTATGCAGAATTACCTCATGAGGCGGACGAGACAAAACTGGATTGTGAGAGCTCTCCTAAGACAAACGGGAGGTTGCTGAGGAAATATGTCTTCTACTTGCTTTGTATGCGGAGCCCAGGCGATCTTCACAACATCTGCGCTGATGCTGTGCCGACCCTTCGAATGCCCATAGGCGCGCTCTCGAAACCTGATTCGGAATCTTCGCATTATGCTGCGGGAAATTGGTGGTCAAAAATTACTGCACAATCGGTAATCTACTGCACGATCTACTGCACAAAGTCGACCTACTGTGCCCGATTTCACCCGAAAATGTGCAATGCTGGCCGGCTGATGTCGTTGAAACCAAATGGACCCGCCAAACTGGGGCGATTTTCAAGACCGCCTGTTTCAACCCTTCAGGTCCACCGATCTTTCAATTGCAGTAATCGTCGAAATGACCCTGACCTCACCTGCATTCTTGTCGTGAAGGCCTACGCCAACAATCGAAACCAGTTATGTTGCCGATCCTTAGAGCTCCTATGAGATTGGTGCGATCCATTACAGAAGACGCGAGATCACATTTCGAGCCAGTGCAAACGACTCCCTTCCGTTGGCGCCGAATCGCGCATGCACACGCCCCGACAGTAGGTTAAGAGTATCCATTCCTGCCTCGCGCTTCTTAGCGACGCTGGGAACGTCCTGCCTATGTCTTGTCCTTTCCGCCTCTCGTAACTGCACGCGGATCATGGCGCGGCGGCGGTCCCTGTCAACGGCGCTGCCCGCTCCTTTCGCTTCGCTCCCGTGTTGGCCGTTTCCCTCTGGTGACAGGTCCCGCTCTTTGCCGCGCTTCTCCATGCCCGCGTTACGAGAAACCGCGGAAAGGACAAGACCATGTCGAACACAGAAGAAAAGCAGGACGTTTACACTCGCATCACCAACAAGATCATCACCTCACTGGAGCAGGGCGTCAGGCCGTGGATGAAACCCTGGAACGTCGAACACGCGGCGGGGAAGATCACGCGGCCATTGCGTCATAACAGCCAGCCCTATTCCGGCATCAACATCCTGATGCTCTGGGTCAGCGCGATGGAGCAGGGTTTCGCGGCACCGATCTGGATGACTTTCAAACAGGCCCTCCGAACTGAACGCGCATGTCCGCAAGGGCGAGAAGGGCTCGCTCGTGGTTTACGCCAATTCCATCACGCGCACCGAGCACGACGGCGACACCGGTGAGGATATCGAGCGCGAAATCCCGTTCCTCAAGGGCTACACCGTGTTCAACGTTGAGCAGATCGACGGTCTGCCGGAAATTTACCACGCCAAGGCCGAAAGCCAGCTCACGCCAGTCGAGCGCATCGAGCGCGCCGAGGAATTCTTCAAGCATATCCCCGTCACTTTGAAGCACGGCGGTAACCGCGCCTATTACGCGCAGGAGCTGGACTACGTGCAGATGCCGTTCATCGAAGCCTTCCGCGACGCCGAAAGCTACTACGCCACGCTCGGGCATGAATTCATTCATTCGACCAGGCATCCGATGCGTTTGGCCCGCGATTTCGGCCGCAAGACCTGGGGTGATGAGGGATACGCCCGCGAGGAACTGGTTGCCGAGTTGGGCAGCGCGTTCCTGTGCACCGATCTGGAACTGACGCCGGAAGTGCGTGATGACCATGCCGGCTATATCGCCAACTGGCTCGAAGTCCTAAAAAATGACAAGCGTTGCATCGTCCAGGCCACCTCTTACGCGCAGAAGGCCGTGGATTACCTGCACGGGCTCCAGACGCCGCTCGTCGCGGCGGCCGCCGCATAAGCGGTCTCGGCGGCTGATCACTCGTCAGGTGAATTTGCCGATTCGCGAGCTCGCGACTCAAAACGAAAACTCACGTCCAATTGACGTCCAATAAATGGCGCCAAGGGTATCTAAAAGGCCTTAAGGGAGCCATCCGTGGCCTGTATTGTCAATGAGTTACCGAGAATTAAAACCCTTTCACGGCGATAACACGGGTTCAAATCCCGTCGGGGACGCCAAATAAAATCAACAACTTATCGAGTTTTCCCCATTTTTGCTGCGGAGCATTTTGGGGAGCAGTTAAGTGCCTGTTTTTGGCTCAGGCACCGTTGTCGGCATCCTGACAATCGCAACCACCTTCTGTTGCGCTGCCCGTTTTGCCGGCATTTGTGCTTGAGCGTAGATGTCCAAAGTGACTCGAATTGACCCGTGGCGCAACAATTCCTGCACAACTTTGACGTCTTCTCCGTTCGCCTTGAGAAGAGTCGCATAGGTGCGCCGGAACGTGTGCCAGTCGACCCGCTTTTTAATACCTAGCTTCCGCACAACTGGCTCGATGTGGTACCGCATAACAGTTGACAGCCAGAGTGGCTGTTTCCCACGTTTCTTTCCGGCTCGACTGCTATTCGTCGCAAAGACCCAATCCTCTGGCTCTCGAAACTGCGTCTCACGAACCGGCAGCTTTGACATTGCGGCTTCAGCAGAAGAAGTTCGACCGCTTTAGACAGGTCTTCAACCACGAGCGACCTCACGAAGGACTAAACAATGCAACTCCTGGCAGCATTTATCAGCCAAGTTCGATGACGCTTCCGCGCAATCTAATCGAGTACGTTCATCCGAAGGGATTTGAGCTCAGGAGAGTCAACAACAGCGGCGACATCACCCGGTGTCCCTCCGAGTGTCTATTTTATCGTTCAGGCCATTGCCGAAAATCGATTCGTATTGTCGATGAGTGCTAAATCGCCGATGCACTTATTGACCAGTCCAGACAGAGAAACCCCGAACTGTCCGAGTTCCGGGTGAGTGACCGCCAACTCGTCAATTACCACTTCGTTACTGACGTGTTTGCCGACCATCAGCCCGGAACGAGCAAGTTTCGACTCCGGACCACTTCGGAAAGCTATTTGGTCAGTGGCTCCAAGGGTCACGAGGACCCTGCCGACTTTCACCTGCGAGAACCGTGGACCTCTTAGGCTCCGGTCCTTGTTTTCCGGCTGGAATACCCGCGCGAAAACCCGCAGGAGCTGCTGGCGGGCCATGCCGCCTCTTTACCGCCAATTATGTGTGCAATATTGGCCATTCAAGAGATATTGACGCACTTACTATGAGACAAACAGTGATCTGTGCACTGCGGCAGCTGGCCCGAGTCGTGTGCAGAGCCGTTATGTGCGTCGGATGTATTCCGGGTACCCATCTATAGGTCGGCTCATAATCGAGGCTATCAAATGATGCAACAGATTCGAGAAGTGTCGCCGAGTCCCAGGGCCAGAATGACCGGCGCCCTATATCTGCTTTACTTTCTCACGGCAATCCTTGGTCTGTTGCTGGTGAGCCGCGGCTTTGCTGTCTCTGGCAATGTCACCAACGTCATCTCGACTGTGTGCTATCTCGTTGTGACGCTTCTCTTCTATGGCCTGTTCAAGCCGGTGAGCGGTCGGCTCTCGTTGTTGACGGCACTCTTTAGCCTCGGTGGATGCATCGTTATGTCCCTTGGCCTCGTTCATTTCGACTCACCCGTCAGCCCTCTGCTATTTTTCGGGCCGTTTTGCTTGCTGATCGGCTATCTCATCTTCAGGTCAGGCTTCCTCCCTCGCATTCTGGGCGTGGCGATGGCCTTCGCCGGCTTGGGTTGGCTGGCCTTTCTGCTCCCGGCCGTCCCAAACTATCTCTCCATCGCCATCAAGGTTATCGGCTTCCTCGCGGAACTATCGCTTTGCCTGTGGCTCCTTGTCATGGGAGTGAACATCCAACGATGGAGGCAACAGGCTAGCCCAGCTAAGACATCAATCCCGACAGGAGAGCCGCTGTCTGCAACAAAAGGGTGAACATCCCTGCGCAGCGTTGAGCAGGGGCCACAATCATCTATTTCTGGCGTGTCACAGCCTACCCGGAAGTAGCTCCAAAACGGGTTATTTCCGCATCGGCCACCATCCCGCAATTACTCAACGCAACGGCGTTTATGGGGAGTAATCCTGAGATTCGCACGTAACCCTGGCTCAATGAGTGCTAAGGCCTGATATGGAGTGACCGTGTCAATTCCACTGGATCGGTGGGGTTGTTTTTGTCGTTGCCTTTGCCTTTCTCCGAGCACAAAGCGAGCAGCAGCCTGGGCAGGTTTTAGCGACGATTGATCAGTCTGATATTCGCGGGTCGGAACCGCATAATCATGATCCGTCGGGAGCTGCCTCTGACTGTTATCGCGAGTCCGGTCGAGCCTGTCGCATAGGCCAAGCGAGGGTTCTCCTTCGTGCTTGCCCTGGCTGCTGCTGGCTCTGTGCTCGACATGTGTGGCGCAATTCATCGATGAACTGTCTTTGCTTTTTCCTTATTAGGAAAGTTGTTGCTTTTCGTTTGTTCTTGTCAGGCTGCGGCTCGCTGGCTGACGATCGTTTCGGCTCTCGTTCCAATAGCCCAGATAAAGCCCAACAGCTCACGAGCAACCGCGGTAATGATCTTTCCCTGGGGCTTGCCGGCCGCGCCCAGCTTCATATACCGCTTGTGCAAGCGGTGTTGCGCTTTCCACGCGATTTCCTTGGCCTCTTCCGAAATGCTCTCCTGCCGCCTGCGCAAGCCATACCAGATGCACGGTGGCCGACGATAGCTCCATGCTGCTTCGCCGACGATCCGTCGCAGGTGCGCGTTCCCAGTTTTAGTGATGCCTCCGCGCCTGATGCGCTTGCCACTGGAGTCTTCGCTTGGCACCGCGCCGCAATAACCCATCAGCTCTCGAGCACTGCCAAAACGAGATACCCTGGCCCAGCTCGGCCGCAATGGTCACAGCCGAGATATCTGCGATACCCCGAAGTGCCTGCAGATCGTTGATGACTTGTTGTAACGCGGGCGAGGCCAGCTTCACCGCTTCCATGATGGCTTGCTCCAGACGCGTAACCCGTGCACGCATGTGCTCAACTTCGTGCAAATAATCCTGCCGCGTGGACTCCTGAGCTGACTGTGTAAACCGTAGCTGTGCAACCCAGATTAGATAAGGCCGGGTCCACGGCCTCACACCGGTTGGTGGACGCTGGCCGGAGCGCAGAAGAAACTTGCTCAGCCGATGCCGTGCTCGCATCTGATCCTGCTTCGCTGCCTCACGCGCACGCACCAAATCTCGTAACGCCTCAGAATCTTCATCGGGAACCCATACCGCCGTCAGATCGCCGGATCGATAGCAACGCGCCAGCTTCTCCGCATCACGTCGATCTGTCTTGACCCGATCACCTGCCTTGACCGGTACCAGCGTGGGCGCCACAACCTCGCACTGAACGCCCAGTTCTGCGAGTTGCCAATACACGACGTAGCCCGTCGGTCCCGCCTCATAACAAGCTCTCAAATGCTCTGCCGGGCCAAGCTTCCTGATCATCTTGCGAATCGACTCGGCGCGGTTCAGAATCGTTCCCAGGCTCCTCACTTCACCGTCCGGCTCCGCAACTGCTACGGCGATCGTCTCGGCATGGACATCCAAACCTAAAAATCGTACCTTCTCCTTCATGACCGGCTCCCTTCCGCTTGTGGCTCTGAACTGCGTGTCCTGATAAACACACAGCCTAACCCACGATCAGCGCATCGGCGCCGGTCACTCCATACTGACTGTTATCAACAGGTACGGTTAGGCACTGTCGGATTACGCACGAAAGCCGTGATCGCGCGCGAACACAATCGCCTGTGCCCGTGACCAAACTCCGAGCTTGTCAAAAACATTCGAGGCGTGATTGCGAACGGTTTTCTCGCTGATCACCAGACTCTCGGCGATTTCCGTATTGCTCATGCCTTCAGTCATGAGTGCGAGCACCTGGCGCTCGCGGGCAGACAAAGCCATAAACGGGGACGTCGCGGTTCCGGCGCCCGGTTGCAAAAAGGATCGGACTGCCTCACAGAACTTGTGCCACGCCGGCTCATCCTGAAGTAGGATATGATTGCGCGAATCAAGTTCGACAAATTCAGCCCGCGCGATGTTGGCTGCGAGCATACGGCCCTCGTCGATAGGAATCACTTGATCGTCGCGCGCATGTACAACTAGGGTCGGTACACGCACTTGCCCGAGATCATTGCTAATATCCAGCAGGGCACGCGCACCAAAGAGCTTGACGACGATCTCCCCGGATACCGATTTGCGACACATTTCATTCCACCACTGCAGCTGCTCGTAATTGCCACCAGGAATGAACCGCGAGGTGAAAACCTGCCGAAAGGTTGGATTGTCTTGGCCCCAAGCCACCTTGGCCAGATCGATCATCGCCCGGTACGCCGCCTGGCTCTCAGGCGTGCCTCTGAGGAACGCACCCCGCACGTAACCGCCATAGAGAATGAGGCGAGCCGCTCGCTCCGGATGCCGTACGGCGTAGCGGATGCAGGTCGCTGCCCCCTGAGAGATCCCGAGCAGGGTTAGTGGTTCCGCGGGCCGTACCGACTCAATGACGACGCCGAGGTCGTCGGCCCAGGTGTCCAGGGTCACTTCGGTGTCTTGCCAGCCGCTCATTCCACATCCCCGTTCGTCATAACGCACGAAGCGATTGCGCTCGGAAAAGAACTGGAGCCAGTGTTTCCAGATGGGACTTTCCCATTCGTACTCGAGATGCGTCAGCCAGTTGGCAGCCTTCACAAGCAGAGGCCCGGAGCCTGCTTCGGCGCAGGCCAGACGGGTGCCGTCGGGCGCCGTGACATAGCGAACTTGCTGGCGAGAGCTCATGGGCAACCGATCATCCGCTCTCTCGGGACATTTGTCCCAGGTGATGACCCAAATTCTAGCCCATACGGGACAAAGCGCCTATGGGCAAACCTCGAAAAGAGGTCCATTCTTTCCTCAATCCAAGGGAGGGAGCGATGCTAAAACGTCTGCTGTTTTTCGGATACGGGCTCACGTGCTACGTGATCTTTCTGGGCTCCTTTCTGTACGCAGTTGCATTCGTGGGAGGGTTCCTCGTGCCCCGTCGCCTGGATGGGCCGCTCGATTCGTCGGCAGGCCTGGCGGTGGCCATCGACTGCGCGTTGCTGACGGTCTTCGCCGTGCAGCACAGCCTCATGGCGCGCCAGTGGTTCAAAGAGCGCTGGACGCAAATTGTTCCATGGGCGATTGAGCGATCGACGTACGTGCTTTGCGCGAGCCTGGCGCTCGATCTGCTGTTCTGGCAATGGCGGCCCCTTGGAATTCAGGTGTGGTCCGTGCAGAACGCGGCTGCCCGCGCCGTGTTTTGGACATTGTTTGCCGCCGGCTGGATGATCGTCCTGGTGATGACACTCTTCATCAACCATTTCGATCTTTTTGGCCTGCGTCAGGTATGGCTCCCACTCATGGGCAGACCCTATTCCCGGATTACGTTCCAAACTCCGCTGCCGTATCGCCTCGTTCGGCATCCGCTGTACCTCGGGTTCCTTCTTGCGTTTTGGATGACGCCGAACATGACACTCGCACACTTGCTGTTTGCGGTGGCAACAACCGGCTACATCGTTTTGGCGATCCAGTTCGAGGAAAGAGATCTGATCCGCGAACACGGCGCCACGTACACGGAGTATCGCCGAAAGGTTCCCATGCTGCTGCCCATTGGAAAGTCAAGAGGTGTGAGGATAACGACCGCGGTAGCGGGAATCGAAGGAGTGGTGGAAGCCCGGAAGGAGCGTTAGTCCGGTCGCATTCGAGCTAGCGTCTGTTGGTCAAATACTGCCACCTTTTGTCGACCGGGGCAAAGAGTAGAGGCATCCTCAATGCATGCACAATCGCCATTGCGCTCATCGAGGACACGATTAGTCCCTGAATGTCGGCAAGTGTCATGAGATCTCACGGCGAATCAGAGAATCAATATCGCCGTCGCCATCGGCGTTTTTCAGGAGTGATCCCGACAATCGTGCATAATCGCCTGTCAATGAGCGGTATGTCCTGTTAGCGTGAATCAAGATACACCAGCTTCAAAAATTAGGCACCTTCACTGAGACACGCTGTTATCCCATTTCGTAGACAATCGGTCGACCAACTGGACACGGAGAAACGTCTCGCAGAAGGTCCGCAGGGGAATTCGGACCTTCTTCAGTGTTGAGGGAGGCTGTCAAAGTTCGATTACCTTTATTGATCTGCAACTGTTGTGAAGAAGACGTCGTAGGCGACGCGCCCCGCTCTCGAATCGTCTTCATCTGGGTCAATGAGATTAATCCTGGACCAGTAGCGGAAAAGATTTCCGTACTGATCCTCTTTGCGGGATTCTCTGTAATGCAGGCTGATCGAAAAGACACCCAGCTCCGGCAAGCTATGTATCTCTTCCGCCTGCGCAACGCCATCATGGTTCGAATCAATCCACAAACGCAGCGAAGAAAAGATGCCATCTTTTTCGTCGATCACGCCATCGCCATTCCCACCGTTTTCAGGTTGGTCGTAAACGGCCAGGGCCAGGAAACCATTGGGATGGCTTGATTGTGGCTGCGGAGTGAAATTACCAAAGAGGTCTTTTCCACTGTTGATCGTCCCATCTTGAGGCAGCGCAAGAAAAGCGTTGGTCGATCCCGGGGCCGTCCAGGCCATTCTCGTAAGATGTCCGTCCCCCGTAATATCGAAGGACACTCCTTCTTCGGCCGAGGTCAGATGGAATCCTTTGCCATCGGTGTCAATCAGTATGGGCGACGAGCAGCCCTGTGGAGGCAGTGGAAAATGCCCGCACTTGGGAAGTGCCGAAGCCTTAAATGGTGACAACAAAGAGAAAACCATCAGGACTAGCGCGCTGATTGCTATGTTGAGATGTTTGAGTTGAAGTCTGCTGGGAAATGCGTGGAGTCTCTCTCCTGAATTCCCGAATCGAGTTGTACTTTCTTTAGACATGCACCTTACTCCTTCTTGAATTTGCCCGCCTGCCGGAATATCCGGAAGAGACGGCACTCAGTTTCGTAAATTTCCTTGAGACAGTGCTTGCTTTTACACCGCCTCACTCACTAACGCGACACACGAGAAAAAATTTGATCACCAGATCACGGCTATCTTTTGGTCGTATTTGCTAAGTATCGGCAGGCAGCTGAAACGATTCCGACGGAATAGGCACTATCACGGCCAGAAGTGCTATCGCGAAGGCACCTTGTGGGCTTTCGCGAGTTGCAGGAACAGGTCGGGGTTAGCCTTTGTCCCGCGCCGTCCCGCCCAGTTTGGGCCTCTTAGGGG
>Ga0206952_10111_pt1 | contig 26290 bp, 21 predicted proteins | sample Alteio_BWOrgHeat_39_FD_152966 | JGI IMG/M metagenome (GOLD analysis project Ga0206952, IMG submission 152966) | Enriched cells from forest soil in Barre Woods Harvard Forest LTER site, Petersham, Massachusetts, United States -... | ecosystem: Environmental > Terrestrial > Soil > Temperate forest >... | reverse complement strand
GCGACTTCATTGAGCGCGACGAAGGTGTTGAGCGAGGCGATGTTGATGATGCGTCCGTAGCCGCGTTCGAGCATGTGTTTGCCGAAGATCTGGCAGGCGCGCAGGGTGCCGGTGAGGTTGGTGTCGATGATGCTCTGCCACTCTTCCTCGGGAAAGGTGAGTGTGGGCGCGCGCTTGATTTTACCGGCGCAGTTGATGAGGATGTCGACCTTCTCGAAGTGCTTGAGAGCCTCGGTGAGCAGGTTTTCGAGGGATGCGCGGTCGGCTACGTCCGAGGTGACGCGCAGGGTGCGTTTGCCTTTGGCTTCGATGGCGGCGGCGGTTTCTTCGACCTGTTCTTTGCGTCGCGCGGAGGCGATGACATCGGCTCCGGCGTCGGCGAGGCCGAGGCTGAGTGCGCGGCCAATGCCGGATGTTCCGCCGACGATGACGGCTGTTTTTCCTTCGAGGCTGAGTGGGTGGGGCATTTTGTTTTCGTACCTCAGAGTTTCTCTTATATGTAACAGGTCGTTCTCGTTCGCCTCTCACCCCATGTCTCTGCGAGACATGGGGGCACCCATGGTTGTGTGGGTGCTCATGAGGTGAAATGGCCCTTATAGGCCCAGAGGCCGAGGCCGGGATTTGAGATGAAGAAGATTTCTTCGCCGTCTACCGTGTTGTAGCCGTTGCAGAGTTTCATGGGGTCGTAGCGTGCAGTCATGCCGGCGAGGTCGGCATAGCGGAAGCCGACGCTTTCGACTTCCTGTTGCGTGAGCGAGCCGGGGCAGTAGGTGATGTTGAAGCGACCTTCTGACGAGCCGTGGATGAGGTGCGCGGCCGCGCTCAGATCGGAGGCCAGGTCGGGATATTTTTCGACGGCTTCGAGTGTATAGGGCGTGCCGCGGTATCCATACTTCCGGATAAGCGCATCGATCGTTTTGTCTTCTCCGAACTCTCTGACGCCGGGGGCGAGGACGATGAGCTCGCCGCCATCAGCTAATGCGATGCGCGTGCGGTAGACGGCTTTGTTGCCGAGCCAGGTGCTTTTGAATTCGTGCGGTTCGAGATAAACGACGGCTTTCTGGATGGGGCGGTCGAGCATTTCAAAATTGACTTCGAGACTGAGGTCGGCGGCGCGATGGAAGCATTCGACATCGTCGCCGATGAAGAGGCCACGTACAGCAAGACCACCCTGTACATTGCGTCCGACGACGGTGTGCACGTAGACGATGGGGATGTCTTTGAGGAATTTATCGGAGGCGTAGTTAAGGACTTCGCGCACCGGATTTTTCGCGCGGCCCATGATGCGTTCCATGCCGTAGACGGCGCCAAGGTAGTGGCTGCGATTGATGCTTTCACGGCCGCCGGTTCCGATGAGGATGTTCTTGTTGTAGTTGGCCATGCCGATGACTTCGTGGGGCACGACCTGGCCGATGGAGAGCACCAAATCAAAACCGCTACGGGCGATCAGGCGATTGACCTGCGCCGGCCACGCGTAGTCGAGCTTGCCCTCAGATTGCTGGCGAATGAATTCGGCAGGGACTTCGCCCAGCGTTTCGACATCGGTGCGCCAGTTGTGGACACGGAAGAGTGATTGTGGCACGTCACCGAACATGCGCGTCAGGCTTGAGGCAGACATGGCGGAGTGCGTGCCGAGCGCGGGCAGAATGGCTTCGAGCTTGTCTCCGTAGTATTCGTAGGCGTAGCGGGTGAGATCGCCGGCGCGGGAGTGGGCGCGAGTTTGGTCGGGGGGCACGGCAAGTACACGCTTGCGCGGGCCGAGTTTGTCGAGCGCCTGGGAAAGCAGGTCTTTTAGTTGATCAGGTGCGAGTTCTGTCGTGCTGCTTCCAGTGCTTAGGTAAAGACTCATGAGGTTATTGCAAGTTTACGCTTTGTGGTACGACCACGTGGTGTGGCCGACTAAGATTCCTTGCGCGCGAAACAGTCTTCGTAGCGGAGCACCGTCTTCGACGGTGTTCGTCATGGCCCAAGTTTCCCGCGAAGTCTTCGGCTTCGCTCCTGTAAACATGGAGCACCCGGTCCTCGCCTACCCCTGATTTCCATTGTGCTCTTCATGCGGGACCTCGATTTTCTTCAATCCTGGAGCCAGGGTGCGGAGCACCAGCAATGCGATGAGATAGGCGCTGGCTGCGATTCCAAATAACGATGCATAGCTGTGGGTGATTTGCAGGATCCAGCCTGCGCTGAGCGAGAAGAGGATGCCGCCGACGGAGCCCGCCATGCCGCCGATGCCGACAACGGCGCCGAGCGCGCTCGTGGGAAACATGTCGGATGCGGTGGTGAAGAGGTTGGCGGACCATCCCTGATGCGCCGCTGCGGCGAGGCTGAGCAGGCCGACGGCGACCCACTCGGAGTTCGTTCGACTAGCGAAGAAGATGGGCGTGACCATGCAGGCGAAGAGAAGCATCGTCGTGAGTCGCGCTTTGATCATCGACGGTCCGGTGCGGTGGATGAGCGCGGGGAGCCATCCGCCGCCGATGCTGCCGATGGCCGATGCGTTGTAGACGACGATGAGCGGCAGGCCGAGATGCGAGAGCCCGAGGTGAAAGCGTGCGTCGAAGAATTTCGGCAGCCAGTAAAGATAGAACCACCAGATGGGGTCTGTGAGGAATTTAGCCAGCGAAAATGCCCATGTCTGGCGGTAGCCGATGATTTTGCCCCAGGGAATTTTCGTAACCGGCTGTGGCGGATCGCTGTTGATCTTGTCGAGTTCGGACTGGCTGACTTTTGGGTGCTCCGAGGGTTTGCGGTAGTGGGTGAGCCACCAGATGATCCACGCGGCGCTGAAGGCCCCAGTGATGAGGAATGAGGCGCGCCATCCATAGCGAATTGTGACCCAGGGGACAATGGCGGGTGCGAGGATGGCGCCGAGGTTTGTACCCGAGTTGAAGATTCCGGTGGCGAGGGAGCGTTCGCTCTGTGGGAACCATTCGGCTGTGGTTTTGATGGCGGCAGGGAAGTTGCCGGATTCGCCGAAGCCGAGGAAGAAGCGCGCGACGCCGAATTGAAATGCCGAGCGTGCGAGCGAATGGCCCATGGCGGCGACGCTCCAGATGCCCATGACGATGGCGTAGCCGATGCGGGTGCCGAAGCGGTCGACCATTTGCCCGGCGAGGATGAGGCCGACGGCATAGGCGAGTTGGAAAGCGCTGACGATGTAGCCGTATTGGGCTTCGGTCCAGCCGATACTGTGTTGGAGCACAGGCGCGAGAATGCCAAGGACCTGGCGGTCCATGTAGTTGATGGAGGTCGCAGCGAAGAGCAGTGCGCAGATGGTCCAGCGCGTATGACTCTTGGCTGGCCGGGGAGAGATGCGAGCGTCGGCCGGCGAACGTTGATCGAGCGCGGGCTTGGTCGTGTTGCCGGAGGCGGTCACCAATTCAACTTCTTTCGTGCGCGAAAATGGCGTTCGCTTGGTTATATCTGTGCCGCTATGGCGCGGGCAAGACGGATAGGTTTTGCCGGTCCCTACAGGCGGTATGCCCGGCGGACCAGGTTGACAGTCAGATCCTGTGCGAGTTCGAAGGCTTCGTCTTCGTCGATGCGATGCTCGGCGACGAGGCGGGCGAGGTAAGCGCAGTCGGTGCGACGGGCCACGTCGTGGCGCGCAGGGATGGAGAGGAAGGCGCGGGTGTCGTCATTGAAACCGACGGTGTTGTAGAAGCCGGCGGTTTCGGTGACCATCTCGCGGAAGCGGAGCATGCCCTCGGGGCTGTCGTGGAACCACCAGGGCGGTCCGATGCGCAGGCAGGGGTAGTGCCCGGCGAGCGGCGCGAGTTCGCGGCTGTAGGTGGACTCGTCGAGAGTGAACAGAATGAAGGTGAAGGATGGCTCGTTGCCCAAGAGGTCGAGGAGGGGTTTGAGCCCGTGGACGTAGTCGATGTTGGTGGGGATGTCGGCTCCGGAGTCGCGTCCGAACTGCTCGAAGACTTTTTGGTTGTGGTTGCGGAAGCTGCCGGGGTGGAGCTGCATGACGAGTCCGTCGTCGATGCTCATGCGAGCCATTTCAGTCAGCATTTGCGCGCGAAAGAGCTCCTGCTTTTCGGCGGTTGCATTGCCTGAGAGAATCACGGCGAAGAGTTTCTGCGCGTCCGGCGTACTGAGGTTTGCGGTACTGGCCGTTGGATGGCCGTGATCAGTGGCGGTGCATCCGAGCGCCTTGAAACGCGCGCGTGATTTGCGCAGCGCGTTGAGATAGCCGAGCCAGGTGGCAGTGTCTTCGCCGATCTGTTCACCGAGGCGGGAGATGTTGTCGCGGAATCCTTGGAAGACCGGATCGATGACAGAGTCAGGGCGGAAGGTTGGCAGGATGCGGGCCTTCCAATGGGATTCGCGGATAGCTTGGTGGTGTTCGAGCGGGTCGAGGGGTGAATCGGTTGTAGCGAGTACTTCAATGCGAAAGCGCTCGTAGAGCGTGCGCGGAAGAAATTCCGGCTGGCGAAGTTTTTCGGCGATGACGTCGAAGTAATGGTCGGCGGTTGCGGCGGAGAGGCCCCGGTCGAGGCCGAAGAGGACTTCGAATTCGTAATCGAGCCAGAGACGTGTGGGCGTGCTGCGGAAGAGGTGGTAGTGCTCGGCGAAGATGCGCCAGATTTTGCGGGAGTCGATTGGGCCGTTCTGGCGGATGCCGAGGTCGCGCATGGAGACGCCCTGGCTATAGAGCATGCGGTAGATGTAGTGGTCGGGGAGGATGAGGAGCTGCGCCGGATCGGGAAAAGGCTCGTTTCGGGCGAACCATGCTGCTTCAGTGTGGCCGTGAGGGCTGATGATGGGCAGATCGCTTATCGATGCGTAGAGACGACGCGCGATGGATCGCGTATCGGCATCAGCGGGGAAGAGCCTGTCTGGATGAAGGAGAGCCACCGATAAAACTCCTGAAACATGATCCGGATTTCGTTTCGTAGTCCGGTAATTCTTCGCGTCCTTAATTCACGATCATCTTAAGACAATTCTTGTGGTCAGACCACTCCGCAACAGTCTAGTCTTGTGCAAGGGATTCCGGTCAAGAGCAAAAAACCGGCACAAGGTATGCTTTGCAAATGCTAATCTCGGCACGCGGCGGAATGAACTGATATGGCGGAGAACTCAAATCGTAATCAAGAGACGCACCTGACGATGCAGGTCGTCAACCACGTTCGGTCGCTGATTGAAGACGGGACACTGCGTCCTGGCGACAAGATTCCGCCTGAGCGCGAGTTTGCGAAGGAGTTGAAGATCAGCCGCGCGAGCCTGCGTGCGGGGATCGGCCATCTGGCGGCGATGGGCGTCCTCAACGTGCGCCACGGTGTGGGGACGTTTGTGGCGGATGGGCCTCCGGCGCTGGGGACGGCATCACTGGCGCTTTTAGGCGCGCTGCATGGATTCAAGCCGTGGCAGATGTTCGAGGCACGGCTGATCCTAGAGAGCCACCTGGCGGCGATGGCGGCGGAGCGCGGGAAAGAAGAGCACTTTACCGCGCTGGCAGAAGAGGTGACGGAGATGTATGCCACCTTTCACGAGCCGCAGGAGTACCTGATCCACGACATGCGTTTTCATCGCACGATTGCGGAGGCATCAGGCAATCCGATCCTGGCGGTGCTGATGGAGACGATCATGGCCGCACTCTATGATGAGCGCCGTAAGACGGTGGAGCGCTCGCAGAGTCTGAAACAGTCGGCGGAGATTCATCGCGAGATTTACCGGGCGATTCGTTCGCGCAAGGCCGGGGAAGCGCGCGCGGTGATGGAGAAACATCTCAAGATGGCGGAGTCGGCGCAGGTGAGTGAGGTGAGACGCGGCGCGGCGAAGAAAAAAGCTGCGCGGAAAGATCCGGCTGATCAGTAAAGTTGAAGCGGAGTTTTGTTGATCTCCATCGGCAGATATTTCTGCCATTCTTCACTCTCGGCAATTCGTTTGATGCGTGCAAAGCGATTGTGCAGCAGGCCGCGAATATCCGGCTGCATTATCCACTGCCCGATGAGATCGCCGGGCCATCCCCAGGGCATCGTGAGTCGCACTTCGTCCCGCAGGAGCACGGTGCCGTCGCCGCGGTCGGTGAAGGCGTGGTCGTGTTCGAAAGCCGCGAATCGTCCAGCGATCATGCGATCCCTGAAGAATACCGGCGGCTGGAACAATTCGATGAGACTCTCATGGAACTGCGGCAGGGACAGCCGCCATCCTTCCCATCTCACCGTGTCGCTTTCGATGATGAAGCCTGTCGTGCGCCCGCGAACCGGGCGCATTTTCAGTTCCTGCTCGACGATTTCGATGCTGGTTGAGAGCAGGAAGCATCGCTCGATAGGGGCGTGTATGACGATCTCGTCCCGTAATGTAAATCTGCGCCCCATATGCGATGCCGATCTTTGTAGTCTTATCCCGGGCAGTCTCTCAGATCAGCGCTGTACTGCCCAGGCAAGGCCGTCTGGTTCGATGCCGGCATTAATGCGTCCCAGGACCAGCAACGACGTTAGATCGATGACTGCGACGTAGTTGTCGGGCGAGCAGGCAACATAAGCGCGCGAGCCGTCGGGCTGCATAAGAATGCCGGCTGCGCCGTGGCCCACGGGAATTCGCTTTATCTCTTTGCGTGTGGCGGCGTCGATGACGGTCACGTCGGGGCCTCGCAGGCTGGAGATGAAGACGAGCTTTCCGTCAGGGGTGAATTTCAGGCGGTTCGCTCCCTGTACATTTGCCGCCAGGGTTTTCGTCACTTTCTTTGCGTCGATGTCGATGATGGAGATGGTGCCGTCCTGCGCATTGGCTACCCACAGCTCCTTTTCGTTGGGAGAGACGTCGAACCCCTCGCCGCCTTTGCCGACGGGGACAACGGTTTCGTCCCAGTCCGTTCTTGGTGTTCCCATTGGGCCGCCTGGTGACGCTCCGGGAGGCGGAGGTGGCGGGTTAATGGTGATCTTGTCGATGATGCTGACGGTAGCGGAGCTGACGTTGGTGGTGATGATGCGCTGGAGATCCGACGCGACGTAGATCATGTGCGTGCGGTTCTGGCCGGTCCCGAGTACCCAGTCGACTTTACTGGTTGCGGGGTCGTAGCGGCCGATAACCTTGGCGCCCTCTGCGGTGAACCATGTTTTTCCGTCTACGAATGTCAGGCCGTGCGGCCCGCGCAGCGGGCCAAGGTCAATGGACGGCAATGCCTTTTGTGCTGTCAGATCCACTACGGCGAGGGTGTTGTAGGCACCGCCGCCGTAGTTCGAGACGTAGGCGGTTTTTCCATCGGTCGAGGCAATGACTTCGTGGGGATCCTTGCCGACGGGGACGCGCTTAATCGCTTTCAGGGTAGAGGGATCCACGATGGCGAGGGTCTGATCTCTCTTGGCGAGAATCAGCAGGAATTCTTTGGACGTTTCCTGAGCGAATGACTTTCCGGTGACGCAGAGGCTCAGGAAAATCAGCGTTGCCCCGATGACGGTCTTCGGATTCATAGCGGTGAACCTCTGTGCAATGGACGTTTGACAGGCTAAAGGATTTCTCGTGGAGGATGGTATCAAGTTGTCCTGTACGGGGAAATGTTTACGTTTACATATCCTGCTTTGCGGCATATCTTGCTTGGGGAAGGAGAATCCCCTGAAGAGCATGTTTAGAAATAAGGTCCTGTCATTGGTAGGTTCGGTGTGTGTGTTAGCGGCGGCTCCGGCTGTTGTGTCCGGGCAATCAACATCACTGGCGGCAACACCGCCAATGGGCTGGAACAGCTGGAATCATTTTGCCACGAAAGTTACGGATGCCGATGTGCGGGCTGCTGCAGATGCGATGGTGTCGAGCGGAATGCGCGATGCGGGCTATATCTATGTGAATATTGACGACAGCTGGGAGGCCGAGCGCGATGCCAGTGGAGTGCTCCATACAAACAGCAAATTTCCTGACATGAAGGCGCTCGCCGACTATGTGCATTCCAAGGGAATGAAGCTGGGCATTTACTCCGGGCCCGGACCGAAGACCTGCGGCGGGTACGCCGCCAGCTACGGGCATGAAGAACAGGACGCGAAGATGTATGCGGACTGGGGCATCGATTACTTGAAATATGATCTGTGCAGCTTTCGCGACATCATGAAGAAAGAGGTCGGCGACGTTTACGGCGCAAAAGGCTTCGCGATGCAGAAGGCAGCTTACGAGAAGATGCACAAGGCACTGGTGGCGACGGGCCGCCCGATCGTCTACAGCCTTTGCCAATACGGATGGAACGATGTGTGGATGTGGGGTCCGGAAGTGGGTGGCAACCTGTGGCGCACAACCGGCGACATCAGCGACAAGTACGACCGTATGGAGCAGATCGGATTTTCGCAGGCAGGGTTGGCGAAGTTTGCAGCCCCCGGACATTGGAACGATCCGGACATGCTCGAAGTGGGCAACGGCGGCATGACGGGTGACGAATACCGGCAGCATATGTCGCTTTGGGTGATTCTGGCGGCGCCGCTGCTGGCGGGGAACGACTTGAGCAAAATGAGCCCGGAGACGCTGGCGATTCTAACGAATAAAGACGTGATTGCTGTGGACCAGGACAAGCTGGGCAAGCAGGGCGATCGCGTGTGGGCCGAGGGTCCGAAAGAGATCTGGGCAAAGCCGCTCTCGGGCGGGGCGAAGGCAGTCGCTTTGTTCAATCGCGCGCCTGATCCTAAATCAATCACATTGAAGCTGAGCGATGTGGGCTTTGGCGGCGATGCCAAGATGCGCGATTTGTGGACGGGCAAGGATGTATCGGCCACGAACGGAAGCTACACGGTGCTGATTCCGAAGCATGGGGTGGTGCTGCTGCGAGTCAGCAAGTAACGCATGCAGTCAGGGAATGAGCTGGAGGCGAGGACGCTTGCGCGCGTCTCGCGTCGGCTCATTCCTTTTCTTTTTGTGCTGTATATGTTCGCGTATCTCGACCGCGTGAATGTAGGGTACGCGGCGCTCTTTATCCGGCGCGAGCTTGACTTCAGCGATACGGTCTACGGAACGGGCGCGGGTCTTTTCTTTCTGAGCTATGCGTTTTTTGAGGTGCCGAGCAACCTGATTCTGCTGCGCGTGGGGCCGCGAAGATGGATCGGCACGCTGATGGTGGCGTGGGGCCTGATCTCCGCCAGCATGCCCCTGGCGCATACTCCTGTGGAGTTTTATCTGTTGCGATTTCTGTTGGGCGCGGCGGAGGCTGGGTTCTTTCCCGGCATCGTTCTTTATCTCACCTATTGGTTTCCCAAGCAGCAGAAGGCGCGGGCGATGGCGCGGTTCATGGCGGCGACTGCGGTGGCGGGGGTGGTTGGTGCGCCGCTCTCGAATCTGTTGCTGCGGCTGAACGGAGTGGCAGGCATTGCGGGATGGAAGTGGCTCTTTGTTGGCGAAGGCGTGCCGTCGATTCTGCTGGGGCTGATGGTGTTTTGGGTGCTGGCAGATGATCCTGCGAGCGCGAAGTGGCTGCCGGAAGACGAGCGGGGATGGCTGATCGAAACTCTGGAGGCGGAGCGGGCTGGGATTTCCGCGGCGCATTCAGTGCATCTGCGCGATGTATGGCGCAACGGCATGATGTGGCGGCTGTCGGGCATTTATTTCCTGCTGTCGGTCGGGCTGTACAGCCTGAGTCTCTGGCTGCCGGTGGTTTTGAAGCAAATCTCGGGGGCTTCCGAGGCGCGGGTGATTCTGCTGACCGTTGTTCCGTGGCTGATGGCGACGCTGGCGATGCTGGTGATTGCGCACTTCTCGGATAGGAGGCAGGAGCGGCGGCGGTTTCTGCTGGCGAGCCTTTTCGCGGCAATGCTGGGCTTTGCATTGAGCGCGTGGCTGGTGAATCCGTGGCTGGCCGTTGCTGCGCTTTCGCTCGCGGCGGCGGGAGCCTGGAGTTGCCTCCCACCTTTCTGGGCGATGCCTACGGCGATGCTTCGCGGAACGGCGGCTGCGGGCGGGATTGCGATTATCAATTCAGCAGGGGCGCTGGGCGCGTTTTGCGGGCCTCTTCTGATGGGGTTGGTGAGCGATGCGACGCATAGCTTTCATGCGGCGCTGGGGACGGTGGCGGTGCTGTTGTTGATCGCGGCTGCCTTGGCTTGGCGGTTGGGGACTGTATGAGAGATTGCCAACTTCTCAAAGTTTCTCGCTTGCTTTCTGTCCTTCGTGATATTCGTGTTTCACAAATGTTCCCCCACATCATGCTAGCGAAAGGTCGGCGAGATGGGCGGCAATCGGAAGCATCAAAAGGGTCAGAATAGCGCTCCCCAAAACCAGCATGCCATAACCAATCCCCCAAATGAACTGATGTGCAAATCCCAACGCCGCTCCCCGTACGTATTGAGCTAGACGCCAAGCACAATGATGAATATAGAGAAGGGACGGAGAGCCGCAGTGCGCAGCTTCGTATCGCTAAACTTCTCAATTGGATCACGGCAATTGGCGTCGTCGGCGCATTTGTATATGCAGGTATTACTTATCTTCAATGGCGAGATCTCCAACATAACTTTGAAGCTGATGAGCGAGCATGGATCGCGTTCAATTTTGCCTTCGATTCGGAGAGGAAATTTAGCGAAGGCCACACCATGACTCCGGGGAAAATGTTCGATGGGAATGTTGTTATGAGATTCGAAAACAGTGGGAAAAGTCCAATTCTGAGAACGGAGGTGCACACATGGGTGGAGATTCTTGACCATAACGCCACGCCTACGTTTTCTCTGGACACGATACATCCCATCGGTAGATTCGGGCCTATATTTCCAGGTAAGTTCATGGATGCCAATATCCGTAGGCATAATCCTAGGGATGGGTCGGAGTTCAATCCAACTGACCGCGAACTTGATGACCTGAAAGAGGGTAGAGATTATGTCGGGATACGTAACCTACGTCGATACTTTTGGATCTCATGGGGAGAGGTTCTGCGCGTGGTGGCACTATATCGACATCGACCCCCAACCTTATGACTACCATCCACTACACTAATACCGTTCCTTGTGCTTCTTTCAACGCTGTGGGAGAAGGGGATAGCCTCCTCGTCATACGTCCCAAAAAGCAATAGCAAGAAAGGAGTGGCTTAATCACTAGTTCTCTTTCTGTAGATACATCGGCGTCAATCGTTTTGTGACGCTGATCCCATTTCTAAACAACAGCCCTGATTGCGAATACGGTCCATAGATTTTCCAGCTCGAAAGGATCGACGTCGGCGGGTTTTTCTTGAAACCAGTAAAATAAGAGTGACGATGAAACGTCTCGCCATCTTCCGGGCACGATTTCCACGACAACGAGTGCAGACGAGCAGCCTCTTGGGGCGAGTTAGGGCTGTGGTGCGTGGACACGCGGATTTGGCCGGCGATTGCCAGGGAAAATAACTGACTTATGAGTGCTACCAAGCTGGAACCGACACATAGCGAACTGCAACAGCAATTTCAAAACAGGGAACAGGTCTTCGACGCGTTTCGGCGCTGGGGCTATCTGCAGGCGAACCTCGATCCATTGGGTCAATATCTTCCTGCGGAAACCCTTCCCGAGCTTGATCTGGATGGTGATGACGCGGATGAGGCTCGCAGCTACTACTGCGGTACGATTGCGGCCGAGTTCATGCATATTCCCAGCCGCGAGCGCCGCAGCTGGATTGCGGGGCGGCTGGAGACGGAAGCTCCTGCTGTGGACGAGAAGCGGATACTCGATCTGCTGATCAAGGCGGATGTGTTCGAGCAGGTGATTCAGTCGCGGTATCTGGGGACGAAGAGATTTTCACTGGAAGGCGTGACGGCGCTGATTCCGTTTCTCGATGAGCTGCTGAATCGCTCAAGCGAACTAGGCGCGACAAAAGCCGTGATTGGCATGAGCCATCGCGGGCGTTTGAGCGTGATGGTGAATACCTTTGGAAAGTCGCCTGCGGACATTTTTTCGAAGTTTGAAGATGTAGACCCTCGCAGCATTCTGGGCGGCGGCGATGTGAAGTATCACGTTGGGGCGACCGGCTGCTATGCGACGCGGAATGGCAAGGACATTTCGCTGCACCTGGTTTCGAATCCGAGCCATCTGGAAGCAGTCGATCCGGTAGCAATGGGACGCACGCGGGCCAAACAGACGCGTATTGGCGAAGCAGGCCAGGAGCGCGTGCTGCCGATTGTGATCCATGGCGATGCGGCTTTTGCCGGGCAGGGGATCTGGGCTGAGACGATGAATCTTGCTTCCGTTGAAGGTTTTTCGGTTGGCGGCGGAATTCATGTCATCGCGAATAACCTGATCGGATTTACTGCTGAGCCGAATGAGTCGAATTCATCGCGTTTTGCTTCGGATCTGGCGAAGCGGTTGCCGGTTCCGATCTTTCATGTGAATGCTGAAGACGCGGATGCGGTGGTGCGGATTGCGGCGCTAGCGATTGAGTATCGCTATACGTTCAAGAGCGATGTGGTGATCGATCTGATCGGCTATCGCCGGCATGGGCACAGCGAGGTGGACGATCCGACGGTAACGCAGCCGCTACGTTACGCGAAGATCAAGGACCATCCGCCGCTCTATGAGATTTATGCGAAGAAACTGGGCGCGGAGATCGGCGAGCGCGTGAAGGAACTTCAGGCTGAGTTTGCCGAGGCCCAGAGTGCGGCGAAGAAGATGAAAAAGATGCCGACGCTGGCGGTGCTGCCGGATTACTGGGCGGCGTATCGCGGGGGCAAGTACAAGCCGGAATACGAAGTGGAAACGGGGCTGACGGCTGAGGAAGTCGGCAAGATTTCCGCGGGTTTGGCTGCGTATCCGGCGGGTTTTCATATCCATCCCAAGATCAAAAAGCTGCTGGAGCAGCGCGCGGAGATGGGGCAGGGGAAGAAGCCTTTTGATTACGGAATGGCGGAGGCGGTCGCGATTGGGTCGCTGCTGACGCAGGGGACGCCGGTGCGGCTCAGCGGACAGGACAGCCAGCGTGGGACCTTCAACCAACGGCATAGCGTGCTGGTCGATATCGAGAATGAGAGCCTGCATATTCCGCTGAATCATCTCTCGCAGGATCAGGCGAAGTTTGAGGTTTACAACTCGATCCTGTCGGAAGCGGGCGTACTGGGCTTCGAGTATGGTTACAGCCGTGACTATCCCGAAACGCTGGTGATGTGGGAGGCGCAGTTTGGTGATTTTGCCAACGGCGCGCAGATCATTATCGATCAGTTCATTTCATCGGGCGAGGACAAGTGGGGGCTGCTGGGCGGCGTTGTTGTGCTGCTGCCGCATGGCTATGAAGGGCAGGGTCCGGAGCATTCGAGCGCGCGCGTCGAGCGGTATTTGCAGTTGGCGGCGCATGACAATATGCAGATCTGCCAGCCTTCGACGGCGGCGCAGTATTTCCACCTGCTAAGGCGGCAGGCGATGCGCAAGTGGCGCAAGCCGCTGATCGTCTTTACGCCTAAGAGTATGCTGCGGCATCCGGATGCGGTTTCGGCGCTTGAGGATTTTGCGCAGCCGCATTTCCTGAATGTACTGCCGGAAACGGAAATTGCGGGCGCGAAGCGGTTGCTGATCTGCACGGGTAAGATTGGCCACGAGCTGCGTGTGGAGCGCGAGAAGCGCAAAGACGAGACGACGGGGATCATCTTCCTCGAGCAGATGTATCCGTGGCCTGAGGTGGAGCTGGAGGAGGCGATCAAGGCGCATCCGAATGCCCACGAAGTCATCTGGGTGCAGGAAGAGCCGGAGAACATGGGGGCGCTGTCATTCGTGATGCCGCGGTTGAAGCGGCTGGCGCGCGATCGCCAGGTGCTGAGCATCAAGCGGTCGGCGGCGGCGAGTCCTGCGACGGGTTCGGCGAAGGCTCATGAGATGGAACAGAAGACGGTGATTGAATTGGCGCTTGGTCCCGGGTTGCAGAGCAAGGTCAGCAAATGAGGCTGACCCTCCCCCCGGTATTTCCAGTTAAATTCCTCTAAATATACATAGTTAGCTGCATTGTGTGAGACAGTGAGGCCCGCCGGAAAATGGCGGGCCTCACTGTTTTATTCGTCGCGAAGAACGCGCATGGGATCGACCTGGATCGCTCGCCAAGTTGGCAGAAAACAGGCGGCGAAGGAGACTGCGCCAAGGATGAGCAGGATGGTGAGGTTCGTTTTCGGGTCGAACCAGGAGACGCCGAAGAGCAAGGGGCGCCACCAGTCGGTGGTAGAGAGGCTGCGGGCTGCGACGAGTGCGATGGCGCTGCCAACGGCCAGGCCTGAGAGAACCAAAGCGGCGGCGCGGGTGAGGATGAGCGAGGCTACGTCGCGGCGGTCGGCTCCGATGGCCATGCGCAGGCCAATTTCGCGAGTTCGTGAGGCGACCATGGCGGCGAGGGTGGCGTAGAGGCCGAGTCCGCTCAAGAAGAGGGCGATGGAGGCGAAGGCGGAGATAAGCAGGGTTTCGAAGCGCTGCGCGCCCGAAACAAGGCGCATCTCCATGGTTTCCGGCGTGAGGAGAAAGAGCGTGGGGTCGATGCTGGCGAGAGCGGCCTGTGCGGGCTTTTCATATTGCATGGGGTCTCCGGCGACGCGGAGCACGACGGCGGGGCGCATGAGCATGGAAGCCTGCGAATAAGGGAAGATGGCCATGGGCCGCGGCGGATCCTGGACGGAGGTTTGCTGGAAGTCGGCCAGCACGCCGATGATTTCACGGTCGTTGCGGCTGGTTGGATCGAGGTCGATGGCCTGGTTGCGGAGCTCGCTCAGGTCAGGGCGGATGTGGCGGCCGATGGGGTTCTCATTCGGGAAATATTTTTTAACGAAGGCCTGATTGACTAACGCGACGAAGGGTGCTTTGGGGTCGTTGTCGGCGGCGGTGAAGGTGCGGCCCTGCAGCATAGGCACGCCGAGGGTTTCGAAGTATCCGGGCTCGGCTTCCCCGATGAAGGTGAAGAGCTGGTTGTCAGGCGGGTTGGGGCGGCCGTCGATCTCGACCGGCGCGCTGGCGTAGGCGCCGTGCAGGGGCGTGGGATATCCGCCGGAGGCGCTGCGGACGCCGGGGATGGCGGCGAGTTTCGGCAGAAATTCCTTGTAGAAGAGAGCCTTTTTCGGGTCGGGATAGCGAGCATGCGTGAGTGGAAGCATGAATCGGAAGAGGTGATCGGGCTGGAATCCGGTTTTGGCGTGACGCACGTTGATGAAGCCACGGATGAGGAGTCCGGAGGCGAGCAGGAGGGCGAAGCCGAGGGCGGTCTGCGCGATGACGAGGCTGTTCTGGAAGTTGTGGGAACGCCCGCCGGTGGTGCTGTGGCTTTGCTCGCGCAGCGATTCGATGGGGGAGACGCGGGTGAGTTTCCACGCCGGGACGAGGCTGCTTAGGATAGCGCAGAGTATAGAGATAGCGACGGTAAAGGCGAGGACGCGGCCGTCGATTGCGACTTCGCCGATGCGCGGGATGTCGTCGGGGACGAGCGGCAGGGCGGTGCGCAATAGACCGTAAGCGAGGATGATGCCGATGGCTCCTCCGGCGATGCCGAGGACGAGAGCTTCGATGAAAAGCTGCTGCCAGACGCGCCACGATGAGGCACCGAGAGCGGCGCGGAGAGCGATTTCGCCACGACGCTTCATGGTGCGGGTGAGCATGAGTCCGGCGACGTTGGTGCAGACGATGAGCAGCACGGCGAGGACGGCGGCCATGAGCAGGAGCAGGGCGGGACGCATGTCTCCGGTAATGTCGGCTAGCTTGGACTGGATGAAGACGGAGGTGAGGTAGCGGTCTTCGGAGTAGGTCTGGGCCAGGCTGGACTGGATGGTGCTGAGGTCGGCGCGGGCCTGCTGCTGCGTGATGCCGGGCTTGAGGCGGCCTATGATTTCAGCGAATCCGCTGTCACGCTCTTTGCCGCGCGGCGCGGAGCCGTCGAGGAAGTAGCCAAAGCTGGTCCAGAGATCGGCTTGGTCGTTGCCGCGCGGCTCGGTGAATCCTTTGGGCATGACGCCGACGATGGTGAAGGGCTGATCGCTGACGAGAATGATTGTGCCGAGGATGTTCCGGTCGGAGGCGAAAAGGCGCTCCCAGAGGCCGTAACTGAGGATAACAACATGGTGGCCGGCCTGGTCGTCATCGGGGCTGAAATTGCGGCCGAGGATGGGCCGGACGCCGAGGGTGTCGAAGTAATTGGCGGTGATGCGGCAGATGGGAAGAACAGCTCCGTCCATACCATTGGCGCGGCTGATGAGGCGCCCATCGCCGGCATAAGCTGCGAGTTGCGTGAAAGTGTGGTTGCGGTCGCGCCAATCGAGGTAATTGGGGTAAGAGGTTCCTCCGTGGCTCGGTGATTGGCCGGGGTGCGCTTCTTCGGTGTAGGCGGCGACGAGCTGATCGGGCTGCGGGAGAGGTAGCGGTTTCAGCAATACGCCATCAATGAGGCTATAGATGGCAGTGGTGGTTCCAATGCCGAGAGCGAGGGTGAGGATGGCGGTGAAGGCGAAGCCCGGCGATTTGCGCAGCTGGCGCAGGGCGAAGTAGAGATCGGAGCGCAGGGAGGCGAGCATGATGGGCGGCAACGGTGTGGCTCAAACGTAGCACGCATGGCCGTGCGGAAGGCTCATTCGGCACTGATTTGCGCATCACGGGGAATGTTTTTGGTAACAACGCATCATTTTTAGTGCATTTTTTTGCTGGGAAATAGCTGCTCTGTCGTGCGAAAATTTCATCCCATGTCTTTATTGGGTCGAGGTTTGCATCTATGGCGTCTACGGTTTGGAAAGGCTATGTCTCGTTTGGGCTGATTTCGGTGCCCATCCGCCTCTTTGTGGCGGCACGCGAGGAGCATGTCGGCTTCAATCAGATTCACAAGGAATGCGGGACGCGGGTGAAGCAGCAGCTTTATTGTCCGCATGATGAGCGCGTGGTGGAGCGGAGCGAGCTTGCCAAGGGCTACCAGGTGGATAAGGACACCTATGTGCTGGTGACGGAGGACGAACTAAAGTCACTTGAGGCCGAGTCGTCGGAATCGATGGAGATTCAGCAGTTTGTAAAGCTCGATGAGGTCGATCCGGTTTACTACCAGACTTCGTACTACACCGTTCCCGAGGATCCGGGCCGGAGGGCGTATGCGCTGATTCTGCAAGGCATGGAGCAGCTGAAGCTGGGCGCGATTGCGAAGATTACGCTGCATCAGCGGGAGCAGATTGTGATGATTCGCCCGTACGACAAGGGGCTGGTGCTGCATACGCTTTACTATCCGGCTGAGGTGCGCGAGATTGCCGAGTATGGGCATGACGGTGCGGACCTGAAACTGCAGAAGGCGGAGGTCGACCTGGCGGAGCAGTTTATGAAGCAGCTGACGGCGAAGTTCGATCCGAGCCAGTTCAAGGATGAATATCAGACGCGGGTTGAGGAACTGATCGAGCGCAAGGAAGCGGGGATGGCGGCGAAGTCGGATAAGCAGCCGAAGAAGAAGCTGGCTCCGGTGATTAATCTTATGGACGCGTTGAAGAAGAGCATGGAGCAGCAGGAAGAGGCGGCGGGGAAGAAGGAGCCTCAGCGGGAGACGGTTGCCGCGAAGTCTACGGGACGGAAGAAGAAGGTAGGTTAGACGGGATTCCTTCGGCTCGCTCAGGACAGCTTTACGTTGGTCGTCAGAATGACGCTGGAGTGGGTTCGTGCTATCCCACATCTCTGCGAGATGTGGGACACCCGACATCTAGTAAGTCTTATAGTGAGCGAGAATCTCGTTCTGGCTTGTGCCGAACGGGATTTTTATCGGCTATTTCTTTGCCAGGATGTTGCCGCCGAAGCGGAAGGATGGGCCTACTGAGACGCGGGTGGTCCAGCGGCTGTCCTTGAGCAGGTCGTTGAAGAGGTGGTTGTAGACCTCATCGACCTGTACGCGCAGGGCCAGGTGCCGGGAGGCGTTCCAGTCCACGCCTCCGCCGAAGCCGTAGAAGCTGGCCCAGCTGATTTTGTGGCCGGACGGGGCCAGTCCCTGCACGATGAGGGCGGCGATCGGGTCGCCGGGGTGCGGAGTGGCTACTTCGCGAATGGCGCCGAGATCGGGCCGGACGAAGATGGTCACGGGAACATAGTGGCGGATGGTCAGTTCCGGGCCTGCGGCGAAGGTCTGCGTGGTCGAGCCGGTGGGCACCGAGAGCTGATAACCGGGCGGCAAGAGACCCTCCAGGGCCAGGTCGTTGAGCGCGGTGGCAATTTGCAGCTGGGTGGTCATGGTCAGCAGACTGGGATAAAGCGAGTTATGGCCGCTGACGTTCGAGTAGTCGAAACCAATGGCCATCTTTGGGGTTGCGTTGTATCCGGCCTGAATGTGGAAGCCGTGTTCGTCGAGGTTGAGGTCAGGCGTGGTGAAGTAGGTGTAGCCGGCGTACAGGTCGAAGCGCTCAATGTCCTTTTGCTGAGCTGAAGCGGAAGTGGCGAGAGCGAGGGCTAGACAGGCTAGGGCAAAAGGCACGGTGCAGCGGATGAGCGGTTTTCCGGGCATTGAGGTCTCCTGACGGCAAACGGGTGGAGGGCAAAAAAAATGCCTTACCAAAACAACGAAGCTTAATGATGGAAGGGAAGAGTTGGCAAGTATTTGTCGCGGTTCGCGACAGGCCAGATCCTAGATTGTTACCGAATGAAGAGAACGCGCTGCCTGCGTTCCGGTCCCACCCGTTTCCTGATGTCCGTCAACTTCTAGCCTTCCCGGGAAAGCCTTGACCACTGCCAGAGGCCATCTGTGACTTCTGAGGGCAGACGATGGCCCATCTGGCGGGCAAGCATCACGATTTGTCCCCGGTGATGGCCTTCGTGGGCAATGAAGTAGCCGAGAACGTGGCCGACGTCGAGGGGAAGGTTGCGCCACACATACGACGACGTGGCAGGAATGCTTCCCCCCTGATCACAGCCGAATTTCAGGAGGTTCAACATACCTGTGCCGCTAAGCTGCAGCGCGGAGATAAGATCCTCTGGTTTCACCTTGTACCGGTCTACAAGGCGCGGTACCGCGATGCCGTGTGGTTTGCCGAGCGTCTTAAGCCACATGCAACGGGAGTTGTGGAAGTGAACAGCGAGCATCCGCATTGTGCGACGTGGCGCTCCGGGAATTTTGGCCTCCCAGAGTTCGGGGGGCAGGTGCTCAACCAGAAAGATGGTGACGCGGTTGTTCGTTTCCCACGCGTCGAGGATGGCATTTTGCAGGTCAAGTGAAGGCATGATGCTCTTCGCAATAAGAAACGCTGAGGGTTCTATGTCAGCGTGGACGACGCGGCGATTATACCGCCCTCAACTCTTAAAAACTGGAGGCTCTCTTCGCAATGCGCCGCATCAGGTGGAAGTAGCGCATGGCATAGGCCACATCCTGCAGGATCTGGGCCTTGAGTGCTTCGGGCGAAGGAAAGCGCATTTCGGCGCGAATGCGTTTCAGGAAGGTGAGTTCGAGAGGGGTGTTTTCCGTCAGCGCGACGGGGTGGAAATCGAGCAGGTGCGATTCCACGGCGAACGAGGGCTCGCCAAAGGTCGGGCGATTGCCTGCGTTGGTGACCGCGTTGAAGGTGGACGCGTCGGGACCATCGCCGATGGTCATCTGTGTGATGTAGACCCCGTTTGCCGGGAGGAGTTCGGCATAGGGGGCGAGGTTGATGGTGGGCACGGTGCGTTCGGTGCCGATGCCGCGTCCGCGAGCCGGGGTGGAGAGGATGGAGAATGGGCGGCCGAGGAGAGCCCTTGCGGAGGTCATGTCTCCGGCTGCGATGCGCTGGCGAATCTGGCTGCTTGAAACGGGCAAGCCGCGGACGGTGCGTAAGTGATGCGCGCCGACGGTGAATCCGTAGACACGGCCCAATTCGATGAGTTCGTTGATGCCGGCCTGCGCTTGATAGCCGAAGCGGAAGGAGTCTCCTTCATGAACTTCGACGGCGTGCAGGCATTGATGCAGCACATCGCGCACGAAGGTTTCGGCGGGCATGTGGGAAAACTCTTCGGTGAAGCGCAGGACGACGGTGGCATCGAGACCTGTTTCCGAGAGCAGGCGCAGGCGCTCGGGCATAGTGGTGATGAGGCGCGGCGCGAGTTCGGGGCGCAGGACGCGGACCGGGTGCGGGTCGAGGGTGACGGCGATGCATTTAGCGCCGAGTTCGTGAGCGCGATTGCGCGCGTGCTCGATGATCCAGCGATGGCCGCAGTGGACGCCGTCGAAGTTGCCGATGGCGATGACGGTGGGGCCATAGTTGGCGGGGACCTGGTCGAGAGCGCGGAAGACTTGCATGGCTATAACTCGAAGGGGATGCGCAGGCCGTCATAGGCGAGGCGGACGTGGGGCGGCAGTTCGCTTTCGGTCTCGGCATGGAGCAGGTCGTGCGCCATGTGCGTGAACCAGGCGCGGCGCGGCTGGAGGCGGTCGATCCACATCATGGCCTGATCGACGTTGGCATGGCTGGGGTGTGGCGCCTTGCGCAGAGCGTCGATGATGAGGACGTCGAGGTTTTCAAGCAGCGAGAGGCTCGCGTCGGGGATGATGTTCATGTCAGTGAGATAGGCAGCGCTGCCGAAACGGAAGCCAGCGATTTGCTGTTCGCCGTGGATGAGCGGAATGCGCTGGAAAGCGGCTCCGTGAATGACGATGGACTCGTGGCCTTCGATGCGGTGCATTTTAACGCGGGCGCGCGTGGGGTATTTGGATTCGGCGGAAAAGGTGTAGTCGAAGATTTTTTCGATGATGCGCGCGCTGGATTCGTCGGCATATAGGGGCATGTGGCCGTTGGGATGATGGAAGGTGAGCGGGCGCAGGTCGTCGAGGCCGAGGATATGGTCGGCGTGTGAGTGCGTGTAGAGCACGGCGTCGATGTGGCGGATTTTTTCGCGTAGCGCTTGCTCGCGAAAATCGGGGCCGGTGTCGATGAGGATGCAGTGGCTGTCCCACTGAACGGCGACGGATGCGCGCGTGCGGCGGTCACGCGGATCGGCCGAGCTGCAGACGCGGCATTCGCATCCGAGCGTGGGTACGCCCATGGAGGTGCCGCTGCCGAGGATGGTGAGAGTGGCTTGCATCTGGTTAACGCAGGATTTGAGGTTCCTAGTTTAAATTTGTGATTCCCACCCTATCGCAAAAGCGCGATAGGATGGGGCACCCTTTTTCGTGCTGTTGCTTGGGAAAGCAGATTCTTCGTCGCGCCGCTCCTCAGGATGACAATCCTGGGGAGTGCTTTTGCTGATACTCATGCTGCCCTTTTTCATCATGTCTTCCGTGCCCCAGATCGAGATCGGCGCCACGGGGTTCCCGGTTTCCATTGCCAGATAAAAAGGCCCTTTCTTAAACGGCAGCAGCCTCCCATCCCGCGAGCGTGTGCCTTCCACAAACGAAGTAATGTGCAGCCCGGACTCCATCACCTGCCGCGCCTTTTCTACGCTCTGTTTCGCGCTCTCCACCCGCCCATCGCGATCCACCGGAACAAAATCGCCGAGCCCCATCGCATACCCCAGCACCGGAATCTTCATGAGCGATCGTTTCAGGAAAACAGATGTCCGCCCCGGAAGCAGCGGCAGAAGCACAGGAGGATCGAGATTCGAAACGTGGTTCGACATGAAGATGTAGCGTTGCTTTGGATCAAGCCGTTCACGCCCGCTGACATCGATCCGAATCCCACCGATCTTCAGACCGATGTTCGTAATCCGCATTGCCCAGCTGTAGAGCAGCGAGATATCCTGCCGCAGCAAGGTCCACGGCAGGCCAATGAGCGCGGCCGGAAACCCGGCAATCAAGTAGAACAAAACGATCGCAAGGCTCGACAGCATGACTACGTACGCACCAGCGTCTTCTGCTCCAGACGCCGCGGCAGCTTTTCGTAGATTCCATCAAAGCCACCATTCGAAAGGATCGCTACCACGTCGCCCGCGCGCAGTTCTGGTGCCACGGCATCGACAATCGCGTCAGCATTCGGAAGAAGCACCGCATCTTTGGCCAACTGCCTCAATCCTCTTACTACCGTTTCCGGATGCAGCCGCTCATCCTCCGGAATGCTCTCCTGCTTGAAGACGCCGGCCAGCACAACGCGATCTGCAATAGCAAGACTCTCGATCAGCTCACGCTCGAAAACATTCCGCCGCAACGTATTCGACCGCGGCTCTAACACCGCCCAAAGCCGAGCCTCGGGGTGTGCGCCGCGCAGCGCCCTCAGCGTCTCTCGAATCGCCGTGGGATGGTGCGCGAAGTCATCGATGATGGTCACGCCATCCACCACCGCCCGCACTTCGAGCCTGCGCTTCACGCTCTCGAAAGTGGCCAGTGCTTCCTGAATCGCGTCGATCTCCACGCCCTGTCCGGCCGCGAGCGCCGCGGCAGCTGTGCCATTCAGCGCGTTATACTCACCCGCCAGTGGAAGCATAAGCTCAGCCCAGAATAATCCCTGGCGAAAAACCTTCCACGTCATGCTCCCATCATGGAAATGCATGTCGGCAGCGCGCCAGTCGGAATCTTTACCAAATCCGTAACGCTCAACCTTACAAAAAGCCTTGCTCACACATTCTGAGACATTCGGCGCACCGTCAAACGCAACCACACGCCCGCGTTGCGGAACCAGGTTCACCAGCCTCTTAAACGCCGTCTTCACCTGGTCCAGATCGCGATAAATATCGGCGTGATCGAACTCCACATGCGTCAAAATCAACGCATCCGGAAAGTAGTGCATAAACTTCGGCCCTTTATCAAAAAAGGCGGTGTCATATTCGTCGCCTTCCAAAATGAACGGTTTCGTCTCGCGCAGATGGAAGCTCGTCTTGAAGTTCTCCGCAACTCCGCCTATCAGAAACGACGGCGCAAGTTCCGCCCGCGCGCGCGATGCGACTTCATAGATCCACGCCAGCATGCTCGTCGTCGTAGTCTTCCCGTGTGTCCCTGCCACGACCAGCGACTCACGCCCACGCAGAAACTCCGCATGGATCAACTCCGCCAGAGACGTAAACGGAATCCGCTGATCGAGCACATACTCCAACTCCACGTTGCCGCGCGACATCGCGTTCCCGACGATGACCAGATCAGGATGCGGCTTCAGGTTCTCCACCGAAAATGGCTCAGCCACAGGAATATTCAAAGAGCGCAACAAATCCGACATCGGCGGATACGCCGCCTGGTCCGAGCCCGTCACGCGATGCCCCTTCAACTGCAAAAGCCCTGCGAGCGACGCCATCGCCGTCCCGCAAATTCCAATCGAGTGAATATGTTTCGTTTGCATCCTCAATCAACCTGCACAGCCGGCTCCAGATACTGCAGCACCGGCTCATCTTCCAGAATCAATTCCGCTTCAATCCCAAACGGCAGCGTCACATTGCTGCGCGACACATGCCCCGACCGCAACCCAATGGCGATCGGCCCGTCGAACCAGTCCAGCACGCGCAGAATCACCTGCTCCAGCAACTCCAGCCCGGTTCCCGGCGATATGCACTCCAACATCTCCCCAAAAATAAACCCAGACACTCCATCAAACTTTCCGCCCAGCACCATCTGCCGCAACATCCGGTCAACCTGGTACGGCTTCGCGCCCACATCTTCCAGAAACAGCAGCTTGCCTTCCGTTTGCGGCGCGAAGCGCGTCCCCAGCGAAGCCGTCAGAATGCTCAGGCAACCGCCATACAACACGCCCTGCGCGCGCCCCGGCCGCAGAATCCGAAGTCCTTCGGCAGCACCGGCTGTAACTGCATCGCCATCGAGCGCCGCATCGAAGCTTGCATCATGCACTCCATCGTCAACGGCAAAGTCGGCGGCAACCATCGGCCCATGAAATGAAATCAGCCCAAGCTCATCCAGCAGCCATGTCTGCACCGCCGTCATGTCGCTATATCCAAACAACGGTTTAGGGTTTTCGCGAATCAGGTCAAGATTGATATCTTCCAGCAGATAATTCGAGCCGTAACCGCCACGGGTACAAAATATGGCTCGCACTTCCGGATCGGCAAACGCAGCGTGCAAATCGGCAAGCCGCTGTTCCGCCGTTCCGGAAAAATAAGGCGCCTGCCGCCCCTGCGCATACTTGCCGAACTCCGAATCGTACCCGCGCGAGCGTAAGGCTTCCATGCCGCGAGCGAGCCGCTCCGGCTTCGACGAACTGGCCGGCGCTATCACGGCAACACGCGCGTCAGGCGCAACCGCAGGCGGCTTCAGCATCCGAATATCTCACCCGACGCAATCAACTCAGCCGGGCCCGTCAACAGAATCTCGCTCTCGCCGCCCAGCCACTGCACCTGCTGCTCGCCACCAGGCGCGAGCACCAGGAGATGAGTAGCGCCACCGCGATGGGCAACCGTCGCGACAGCACTTGCGCACGTTCCTGTTCCAGATGAAGTGGTCGGACCCACACCTCGCTCAAAGATGCGGATCTCGATCTCATTTGCGCTTATCACGCGCACAAATTCCACATTCGTCTGCTCCGGGAAATCCGGATGAAAGCAAATTTCGTAGCCAATCTGCTGCCAGGGTTTTCCTCGAAGCTTGAAGGTCGACTCCTCGACAAAAACGATGAAGTGAGGATTGCCGGTCGAAACAGTGATCCCCTCGACCACTCCATCACTCAGTTTCACGGTGCGTGGCGCAATCTTTGGTACGCCCATGAGCGAGGCTATTTGAAAATAATCTCCTTCTGCCTTCACGATGTTGCACTCGCGCAGACCCGCGTCCGTCTTAAGTGAGACGCTGTCGCCAACCCCAAGCCCACGTTCATACGCCATCCACGCGGCTACGCAGCGAGTCCCGTTACCGGAAATCTCAGCGATGGATCCATCCGCATTGAATAGGCAAATCGTGCCCGAACGCTCCCCAGTCCACTCCAGGTATTCAATGCCGTCCGCGCCAATCCCTGTGTTGCGGGCGCACAGCTTTATAGCGCAGTCACGCTTCCGCTCGGTACTTACCTCTCTTGCATCGACAATAAGAAAATCATTGCCACAGGCATGGGCTTTCACAAACCGAATCAATCGTCCTCCGGATCATGGAATGTCAACACTTCGTCGATTGCGGGAGCAGCATTGAGCGTAGCCAGAAACTTCGCATGGCCTTTATGTGTCGTCGACACGGTGAAGGACAGCCGATTCAGCTCCCCAATATTCTGCTGCTCTATACCCACCAGCCTGTGTTTAGCCCGGTCCATCGCGTTCAGAATCGACAGGGTCATCTTGTCCGAGTCACTGCCGCGCACCTCATAAATTACCGAATACAATTTGAGGTTTGCGTTTTTCTCAAGGAACCCCACGCCTTCCAGCGCGACTAACACCAGGATTGCAGAACAAACCGCGAGAATATACAGCCCGGCACCGCACGTCATTCCAACCGAAGCCACCGCCCAGACCGTCGCGGCACTCGTGAGCCCGCTCACGCGATCGCGATTGCGGATAATCAATCCAGCGCCCAGAAATCCAATGCCCTGCACAATGTTGGAAGCGATCTGACCCTTATTCGTGCTGTTTGCGCCGGCTACAACTGCAGAGAGGAAAGTGAACAGCGCAGCGCCAAAGCAGATCAGAAGATTCGTTCGCACACCCGACGGCTTATGGTGATACTCGCGATCAATGCCAATCACGCCCCCGAGAAAGGCTGCCAGCAGGAGACGTCCGGCCGCGCCGCCTGTAAGAATCGCCTCCTCCAGACCATTGAAGCTCAGCATGCGACCGGGTTCGTCGACCATCAAGAGTGTGTACGTCATCGCCGTTTGAGCGTGATGCTATCACTTCGCAAGATAAATGCGCGCACAGGGTTGACCGGTGGAACAAATTACGTCAACCATTGTCAGCCCCTCAGGGTGCGCCGCCACTGCGCGATCGACCGCGTCGCCATCCGTCGTCACTACCACAGCCGCCGATTGCGCCGGATGCTCCAGCGCCCCGGGCCATTGGTAGTAGTCCCCTTCGTTGATCGTGCGCTTCAGCGGAATCCCCGCGCTCTGCAGCGCCCCGGGATGCTCGGACGTATACATCAGAATCATTCCCTGCTTCGGCATGATCTCAAGCGCTCGGGCCAGCGCCTGCTCAAAAGGAATCCGCGTGCGGGAATTTGCCACCGCCTCCTGCAGCACCAGCGGACGGGCCCGCATCAGCACCACGCCGTTCGCAACGATCAGGACCGCCGCAACGAAAAAGACCAGAAGATCGGATCTCGACCAGCGCCTTGCCGCCCATTCAGAGCACTCATCGATAAAAACCGCTAGAAAGAGCGCGAAAACCGGAAGCATCTCCATCCCGTAGCGCACGTTGTACCAGGAGTGCGGCCACCACAGCGGTATGAAAATCGGCACCGACCCGTAAGCAATGGAGTAGGCATAGAACGGCAGCGGTATCCACAACAGCAGCGCCGCCGCGATCCCCCTTCCGCGCCACTTCCAGGCGGCAATTCCCGTTCCGGCAATGGAAAGCCACAGCAGAAGATTCTCCCACCGCGCAATCGCGCCCAGTTCTGCCGACTTCAAAA
>Ga0206952_10110_pt1 | contig 26367 bp, 12 predicted proteins | sample Alteio_BWOrgHeat_39_FD_152966 | JGI IMG/M metagenome (GOLD analysis project Ga0206952, IMG submission 152966) | Enriched cells from forest soil in Barre Woods Harvard Forest LTER site, Petersham, Massachusetts, United States -... | ecosystem: Environmental > Terrestrial > Soil > Temperate forest >... | reverse complement strand
TTGTACATTACTGGCGTGCGAAAGGATTCGGTCAATCCTTGCCGTGGGTATCTTCCGTCGATTCATAGATAGGTTGGGCTCGCAAGGACTTGAACGGGAGTTCTGCCACCCGTATCGGGATCGTAAGTCATCTGCTTCCAAAGAGACGTCACCAGGAGCGGTAACTCAAATGTGTTAAAGTTAATGCCCATTCCCGAGGTACTTATGGATCACTCTGTAATACTGACGGGCTCATACAACTACGGCTTCGTCGTGGTTTCTTTCCTCATGTCAATACTCGCCTCGTACGCGGCGCTTGAACTGGCTGGCCGGGTCACGGCGACGCACGGCTTCGCACGGTTTGGTTGGCTCTCCGGCGGAGCATTTTCGTTTGGCATTGGTATCTGGTGCATGCATTACATGGGAATGGAAGCACTGCGCCTTCCTGTGCCGGTCCTCTACGATTGGCCAACCGTTTTTCTGTCTATGATCGCCGCGGTTGTGGCCTCTGCTATTGCTCTTTTTGTAGTCAGCCGTAAAACGATGAGCCTCTTCCGAGCCGGGGCCTCCAGTCTATTTATGGGTTCGGGCATCTGTGCCATGCACTACATCGGTATGGAAGCCATGCGGCTTCCCGCCATGTGTCACTACAACGTTCGCATCGTAACCCTCTCCGTTGCATTGGCCATCGTCTCCTCTTTTGTGGCCTTATTGCTTGCGTTTTCAGTGCGGAACCAGTCCACGTCGTTTAGCTGGCGCAAGACATTATCCGCTGTCGTCATGGGTTTGGGCATCCCCGTGATGCATTACGTCGGAATGGCCAGCGTAACCTTCACGTCAAGTCCGATGGATCCAAAAAGTCTTGCGCATGCTATCAGCATTTCCTACGTCGCGCTGGCAGGAATTGGCGCCATAACTGCGTTCGCTCTTGGACTCGTTTGTGTCTTTGCCATTTTGGATCGCACGTTGTCCCTGCATTCGATGGAGATGGCACTCGTGGAGCAGCGTTATCATGTCGAACTCGAACGCGAGCGGGCGCGCACTGCGGAGCTTAGTAACAAAGCCAAAAGCGAATTCCTGGCCAACATGAGCCACGAGATCCGTACCCCGCTCAATGGCATTATCGGTATGACCGACCTGACCCTCGAGACCAAGCTCACGCACGAGCAGCGCGACTGCCTGCAGACCGTGAAACTCTCAGCTGACGCCTTGCTTGAAGTCATCAATGACATTCTTGATTTTTCAAAAATCGAAGCCGGAAAAGTCGAGCTGGAACATGTGGACTTCGACCTCTACTTGTGTATCAAAGATGCGCTTAAGACTGTGGCTTTTCACGCAGATAAGAAGGGACTTGATTTGCTCTGCGATATTGCACCTGGGGTTCCAGCATTTGTAACCGGCGATCCCGGATGTCTGCGTCAGATCATTCTTAACCTGATCGGCAACGCTCTGAAATTCACGGAACAGGGCGAGGTCGGTCTCAAGGTCGAGGTCGATCTTCTTGAGGAGAAGTTCTCCACTCTCCACTTCATGGTTGAGGACACGGGTATCGGCATTCCATCAGACAAGTTGGAGAGTATTTTCGAGTCCTTCAACCAGGCAGACACCTCAACGACGCGCAACTACGGCGGAACAGGCCTGGGTCTTACGATTTCGCGCCGTCTGGTTCTGATGATGGGGGGGCGCATGTGGGTAGAGAGCGTTCTTGGCAAGGGATCCTGCTTCCATTTCACCGTCCGCTTCGCAGAATCGACTTCTCAAGCCCTGCTGCAATCGATCACGATCGCATCTCCCGTTCTGGTTGGCGCCAGAGCGCTTATTGTCGATGACAACGGCACGAACCGTCGTATTCTGGAGGGCATTCTTAATCGCTGGGGCATGGTGACTATCGGCGCTAGTGATGGTGAGGAGGCTCTGTCGCTTTATCAGGCCGCCATCGATGACGGGCAGCCGTTCAATCTCATCCTGGCTGACGTGCACATGCCGAAAATGGACGGGTTTGCTCTCGTAGAGCGCCTCAAAGAGAAATCCGCCGCAAGCGGGTCCATGATTATGATGCTTACCGCGAGCGGCCAACTCATCGATGCACAACGATGTCAGACCCTTGGCATTGGGGCGTATCTCCTCAAGCCGGTTCGCCAATCCGAACTCCACGACGCTGTCATTCAAGTTCTCTCCGCGTATACGGCGGAGGAACCAACCGATATGATCACTCCTGCCTCGCTCCGCGAACGAGCTGACGGTCGTAGAACCCTCAAGATTCTTTTGGCAGAAGATAACCCGATTAACCAAAAGCTCGCTGCCAGTTTGCTCGAGAGGCGCAACCACAGCGTTACGGTCGTTCCCAATGGCAGGGAGGCCCTTGGCGCTATGGAAAAGAGTACCTATGACCTCGTGCTCATGGACATGCAGATGCCCGACCTGGACGGTTTTGAAGCTGTCAGGATTCTTCGCGAAAAGGAGAAGTCCACAGGCAAACATCAGCCCGTCGTCGCTATGACAGCTCTTGCCATGGTTGGCGATCGAGAACGTTGTATCGCCGCTGGAATGGATGGGTACATATCCAAACCTATCCGGCCGCAGGAACTCGACGAAACTCTCAACATCTTTCTCGCGCAGAATGATGAGCGCCCGACGAGAAGCGATTCCACTCCAATCTCCAACAACTCCATAAACGTAATGCAGCTTCTTGATCGCATCGGTAATGACCACGCTCTACTGGCCGAGTTGGTTGAGATCTTTCGCAAGGAGTATCCGGATAGCCTGCAAGCTGCGCAGAGGGCAATCGACCTGCAGCAACCGGCTGATCTTCAGCGCGTAGGCCACAAGCTCAGGGGTGCGCTGGCAAACCTTTCGGCCACGAATGCATCAGCCCTCGCCGCAGAATTGGAAGCGTTCGGCCGATCCACCGATATCAGCGCAGCGCAGACGATACTTGATCGCCTCGCTCTTGAACTTGACAATGTATTGCGTGCTCTTGAGGCGCTTTGTCCAGTGGTTGCGCAATGAAAATCCTGGTTGCAGATGACGATCTGATCTCCCGCACGCTCATGCAGCGAACCCTTCAGAAACTGGGTTACGAAGTCGTGCTTGCGGAAAACGGTCGTATTGCCGCCGAAATGCTCACGCTAAGCGATGGTCCGCGACTCGCGATTCTTGACTGGATGATGCCCGAACTCGATGGGCCCGGACTGTGCCGGGAGCTACGCGGCCTTCAGCAAGAAGACCGATATATCTACATCGTTCTCCTGACATCGAAGCAGAGCACCGAAGATGTTGTTGCCGGACTGGAAGCCGGGGCCGACGATTACATTACCAAGCCCTGTCAACCAGGAGAATTGGCGGCCCGTCTCCATGCCGGCCGTCGCATTCTGTCGCTGGAAGAGAATTTGGTCCAGGCTCGGGAGGAGATGCGCTACAGAGCTACGCACGACTCCCTCACCGCGATCTGGAATCGTGCCTCCATTCTCTCCTTGGTGCGCAGTGAACTCGACCGTTCAGTCCGCGACAACAAACCGACTTCGATCCTTCTTTGTGACATAGACCATTTCAAGCAAGTCAACGACAATCACGGTCACCTCGTCGGAGATATCGTTCTGAAGGAGGTCGCAAAAAGGCTCACCTCGACCGTCCGTTCATACGACGCAGTGGGTCGCTACGGCGGCGAAGAATTCCTGGCCCTCCTCAGCAACTGCGACGAGCCCAACCTCAAAGCGCGCTGCGAACATATTCGTGCCGCGGTTGCAGATACTCCCATCATGGCAGGTATCGAGGAACTGTCAGTCTCCGTTAGTATTGGCGCTGTTACTTGTCAAAGATGGTACCGTCGGCTTCCAATTGAGCACGTTCTCGCCCGTGCAGATGCCGCGCTATACAAGGCCAAAGCTGACGGACGCAACCGGACAGTAATTGCTGAGATGTTGCCCGCGGCATGACTTGCCGAGATTATCCAAAGCAACTTGGTGGGCCCACCAGGACTTGAACCTGGAACCAACGGATTATGAGTCCGCTGCTCTAACCATTGAGCTATAGGCCCTTCAGGGGTTTCTACCGGATATCCCTGCGAAATGCAGGGCGGAGAAGGCTCCGATCCGGATTATTTCTGCCTATGGATATTGTATTGCGTGAAAGCCGGAGATCGCCGCGGCCGTCAGGAATTGCCTGCAGTTGCAAAGGCTTCGAGAGCCATGCGATCCCACTTTGCATAGTTGGCGGCTGCCTCATAGGTACTCTGGAGAAAGTCGAGCAGTGCAGCGTCAGGGTCGGCAGCATTACGCACAGCTTCGTACGGCAGCACAAATTCGCCAAGCTGCGTGCTGAATGAAGCCTCGTCAGGTCCCACCACAGCCTGCGCATACCCTGGTGGCTCAGGATACGCATAGCTGTAAAAGATCGGCTCCATGCCGGGCGCGCCGGGCCAGAATCCGCAGCTGCTGACCTCATGCGAATAAGCATCGCGCGTAACGCGATCGGGAAGCCCGGCCATACTGGGATGCTCCGGCGCGGGACGCCCCGAGAATCGCGTACAGGCCAAATCCATTGCCCCCCAGAAGAGATGAACCTGACTCACCTTGCCGATAAATCTCGCGCGAAAGATCGTGAAGACCCGACTAGCCTGCAGCACGACGCGCCAGAAGCGCTGCGCATATTCAGCATCGTATGCCTGGTGCGTATCGTCCTGCTCAAAAGGAATAGGCTGGGCAATCTCTACCGGCGTAGGCCAGATACGGACAGGAGTACCAAGGCGATCGAGCTCCGCCATAACGCTACTGTAAAACTCAGAGACGGTGATTGGCTTGAGCGCGATAACACTGCGCGCACCGCCATTCGTCTCAATCACCAGCACATGCTCGATGAAATCGAAGTCAATCTGCAGCATACGCGTGCCGTACGGCATCGGCGATGTCGTAAAGCCGCGAACCGTAGGATAGAGCGTCACGCCCCACGTGTGATTGATCGCCGGCATCAGCGCCAGCCGAATCTTGCCGACAATCTGCATCCAAAGCTGCAGGGTGGCGCAGGTTTCACTCCACGCAGCCTGAGGCAGCGCGGGCCAGACATCGCTGGTAGAGATCGGCATATTCGTCTGCTCCATGTCGTTCGCGATTATGTCATGGGCAGCATTCGATGGGCGAATCCCCTCCGGGCAGGCTAATCGCCGTGTTACTGAACGAGCGCATCGGTCAGGCGCGTGTTGGGATAGTAGTGAGCGAGAATCTGCCGGAAGTCGCTGCCGCTGCGGGCCATCTCCGCGGCACCCAGCTGGCAGAGCCCGACACCATGGCCAATACCGCGCCCGGCAATCGAGCCCAACGGCCCATCAGGACTATCGCCAGGATCAACGACCGGCATACTCGGCAGCGCGCTCCATCCATGAATGCGGTTGAATGCAAGCCGCTCCCGCTCTGAGTGAGGCTGCATTGTCACGGCTTCCCGCCTCCATTGCTCTGGATGACGCGTGCAATAGCTGCATCGCACTGCGTAATACGGATAGTGGCTGCGCCTTCCATCGATCGCGCCGCCGATCTCTTTAAGCGACCGTGTGCGGCCTCCGCAGCTGCGAGCATACATCGCCGCCAATGTGCGGTCTTTGGCCGCAGCCTCGTCGTGCCATGTCAACACCAGGCCACGCGTTGCATTAGCCGCCTCACTTGCAGGGCTGCCCTCAGCGGCGGGTGAGCGCAGGAACTGACAGTGCGTTGTGTCGCAGAAGTCGAAGCCCACATGAGACGTCTGCCGCGCCAGCAGAAACGATCTGGCAGCGACAGCCTGTGCCTTCAGTGCTTCAAGGCCCGCATCAGGCGGGCTCTCTGCTTGCACAATCGAAGCAACTGCAGTCTCAAGCGGCATGGTAACGACTGCCTCAAGCACCTGCCCACGCGGTCGAATCTCCAGCGCGCCGGCATACTCGCGTCGCAGCTTGCCGGGCACCTCCAGCCAAAAGCGCGGAGAGCCACGCAACACCCGGGCCTCCAGCCGGCTTCCCTGAAGTCCGTCACTCCACCCCTGCGAACTGATCAGTATGTGTCCATCTGAGGCATGAATAACAGTCAGTGCTGAACTTCCCGATAACGACTTGCTCCGCCCGCCAATCGTGAATACCAGCGCAGTGCCGGGGTTCGCAGAGACGCGCAGCTCTGTCGGCTGAAAGAGACCGAGAATGCCGATGCGAACGAACGTATCGGCCTCTGAACCAGACGCTGCAACAGGCCGAACCGGAGCCAACGCCAGCGCCCACGTCAGTAACCCGCAGATGATCAAAGAACGCAGCGCCACGCCGGATTGGCTAACGAGTCCCCGCAGAACCGTCTCCCTTCTCGATACGCGAGAGCATCTCACCCGCCACAATCGCTGTTGCTGCGCCTGTAGTGCCATGCTCTCGCACCAGCAGAAGCAGCCGCGGCGACGCAGCCGGAGCAAGCACAATCGTCAATCCATCCCCGTCGGCGACGCAGCGCTCTACATTAGTTATGCAAGGTGCAGTACCGGTCTTTGCAAGCACGCCGTCTGCATGAGCGCCGACCCCTGCTGCAGTTCCACCGGGTCGCGCAGCCAGCGCCATCCCACTCATCAGTCGACTTTGAACGGTGTTCCTGTCCGCCTGTTCAGTTACCAGCCGCGCGTAAGCACGAGCCAGCACAATTGGCGCAATGCGCCACCCCGGCACAGCTCCAATTAGTCCGCGAGGAGACGCATCGGCAGGCGGAGACGGAAGCCCATAGGCAGCGCCGATACGATTCAACGCCGTTCGTCCCGCCGTTCCCGAGCCGATCAGATCGCGAGCCAACGCAAGAAAATACGCATTGCACGAGACGGCAAGCGCACGCTCCAGCGCGACATCGCCATGCCCTTCCGCGCGCCAGCAACCATCGCTCCTGCCATGACAGCGAACCACCGGAATTTCAGCATGAGACCGAGGCCCAGCGTGCAGATCGTTCCAGGCCATTGCAACGAACGGCTTAAGCAGCGAGCCCACTGGTATGGCAGTTTCTTCGTGCTTCCAACGCATAGCGATGGGCTGCCTCGTGCGCAGATCGAGCAGCAGATATTCCACGCGCGCAGAGGGAAAGCTCCGATCGAGCATAGCCTGCGTTGCCTGAGCATAAAGATCAGAGCTCGAGAGTTGAGCGATCGCCGGAGGCCCAGTCAACAACAAAACGGCACAGAGAATCAGCTCCGCACGGCGTTTCAGTGCTGCCATAGATAGGTCACAGTCTGCCGGGTCAGCGGCCCATTTCGACTCTCGGCAAAGCGTTCGCCGTCCAGCGCTGAAAAGACGTCACCCAACCCGCGCATATTATCAGAGAAAAATGCAGGCGTATGAGTGCCGCCTGCACCATCCCCAACCTTGGGACCCGCTCCGGCCGAGCTGCGATCCACCAGCGCCGACCATCGCGCAAAGGAGCCGCGTTCCGGCCCCAGATCAAAACCAGCCAGCATAGTCGCCTGTGACAATGCCTTACCTGATGCAGCATTCGGCTGCCGCGAAGCGTGTTCCAGCATCTCCTGCATCAGCGCGGGGTCATCCGCCAGAAGGCATAGCCTGCCACGTACAGCCACCGCCAGCGGGCGTGCCAAGCCCATCTCTTCATAGCTGCCCTGCGCGCTCTGAACCGTCTTCCACTCCACGCCCAACCCACCGGCTGTCAATCGCGCCTGCATCGCCGCGCGGAGAGCGTCTTCGATCGCTTTGGCATTCCATTCCTGCGTGGAAGAGAGTACGACCGCAGACTGAAAGGGAATCCAGATACCGTCGGTCGCTTCACCCGTTCGGCTAACCGTCATCATGGCTTCAACGCTCGAATCTGCAAGCGTCTGCCGCAGTGCCGTCAGTGGATCAGCATGCGCGCTTATCCGCGTTGGATCCTCCGCATCGATGCGAGTCTCAAGATCACCGGTACTGCCCGCAGTGGGAACAGAAACGTCGCCCTGCGGAGCAATGCGCATGTCCTGATAAACCCCGGTCCGCCGCTGCAGCAGTTTCTCGTCCACGCTGGCCAGAGCAGCATCCACACCGGGCGAGGACACCGCACGCCACACGCCGGCGTGGGCCGGCAGCAGGGCAGTGAGCGCTTTCAGGTCTGGGTTGCCTCCCGCGTCCTCCGATGTAGATTTTGCAAGCAGCACGCGTTCTTCGCGGAAATCCCCGGTCCCTGCATAGAGATCGCTGACCGCGCTGCGATACTGCTTCATCTCCGTGATATTTTGTTGCACCCAGTAATGGCGGAAGTAAGGCGAAGGCACGATCTTTTCGAGATTGAGCGTCATGCGCAAGTCGCCCGGCTCTTGCGGGGCAGCCGCGCGAGCATCCGCAAACCACGGCTCACCGACCACTGAATCACTCGCTGTCTCTGCGGTCCTGGCCTTTCCCATCAATGTCAACGCGCCGGCCACCAGGTCTTCGCGAGTGCCGAGCACCAGCCAGTCGCCCGCAGTTGCAAAGGCCACGGTGCGCGCTTGTCCCTGAACTGAATTCCCTTGCGGATCTGTCTCCTGGCCGCCCGTCTTTACATAGAACGTCTGTCCTCCCGCCTGTCGTCGAGAGAACTTTCCGCGTGTCTGCATCAGTCTCGTCTTCTCCATAGCGCCCGAAGGCATCCGAGTGATGTAGAGAAACTCCAGATTGCCAATGTCATACCACGCGAAGATACTGCGCGTGCCGGCCACCTCGTTTAGAAAGTTCATATCAGGCGGCAGCCCTGCAGTCTGTGCAAACTCATCCTGTGCGCCACCCAGCCTGCCAAAGAGCCGCGAGTTCGAGAAGACGCTGTAGTTATCGCTTTTAAGCCACGCTGCTTTTTGCGGCGACTCGTTCCATCGCTTCAGCAGGCCCGCGAAGTCTTTCGCCTCAATCGTCAGCAACGCGCCCTGGGGCAACATCGAGGCCATCTGCGGCACAACGGGGCTGTTGTTCTGAAATGCGGCCCAACCCGCACCAGCCACGAAGATAACGCCAACCGCGCCGATCGCCAATCGCTGTCGCGGGCTTACCCACAATCGCTGCAGTGACAAGTGGATCTTTTGCTGCACGGAAACGATTCGTTGCAAAGGCATCATGGTTGAGCCTCCTTGCGTTCCAATTTTTCCGTGTTGCCATGCGCAAGATCGGCAGCCGACATAAGCCGCGGTCTCACGGGCCTGCTCTGATCCAGAGCCTTGCGAATCTCCGGCCTGCGTTCCGCATTCTGCGCCTCGAGCGCGAGCGTGGTCTCCAGTTTCCGAATCCTGCTTTGCAGTGCCGTCTTGAGGGCATTGTCTTTTTGCAGACAAACGGCTTTTTTCAGATATGGAATTGCCTCACCACTCCTGCCTGATCGTTCATAGACTGTCGCTATCGTCTGTATCAAGGCCAGCTTATCCGCCTCAGCCGGCACAAGCAGTGCGACCCTGGCAGATAACGGTGAACGCCCATCACACGGCGCGTCATCGCTCTCAATCTCACCCGCAGCAACGCCGTCGCCCATCGAAGCATCATCCTCTGCGTCAGATATCGCAGCCTGAGAATCCGCCTCGATCTGTTGGCTCTCAGCTACCGGACCCTCAATCAGTGATTGCATCGCTGCAAGCGCCGTCGCATCATGCCCGGCATCCACCTCAGCGCGAAACACACTCAACCGCACCGCATCGCCTGTAAACGCGGCAGGAGCGGCAAAGCCTTCAGGAGCGACGCCGATCGCCTCGCGCAGCAGCACCGCTCGATGTGCGGAGTCGACCTCAGCCGCCGCAATGCGCGCTGCGGCAAAGTACGGCCGCTGCGCCTGCTCTGTTGCGAACTTGCCACTCGTGAGCAGTCGCAGTTCCTCGCTGCCGAGCGCGCCAGCCGCGTCTCCCGCTCCAGCCTCGTGTAACAGGAGCGCCTGCACGCGCACGCCATAGGGCACAGCGCTGTTCGACGCAATACTTCTGAGAGACGTCACCGCCTCAGCCTTCCCCTTTCCGGTATGAAGCCTCGCCTTCGCTAGCCGCAATTGATATTCGGCTTTCCACGGAACGCCTCGGGCCAGCAGCGTGAGAAATTCCTCCGCCTCGGCATTGCGTCCCTTGCTCTCCAGCAACGCCGCAGCGAGGTCGTAGTTCGCGTATACACTGGCGCCCTCTGGCAGCAACGTCATCCGCCGCAATAGTTCGACCGCGCCTGCTACATCGCCCGGACGCAGGCGTGCCTCGGCCAGTCCCATGTAGTCTGAGGCTGCCAGATTCTGTTGAGCCTGACCGAGCGCAAAAACGCATTCCCACAGCGCCAGCGCCGTAGCATAGTCCCCCTTCGACGCAAACACTCCGGCATCCGAGCGTAACTGCTGCGCGCCATCAGACCCCAGTAGACTTGCTGGATCAGTGCGATAGCTGGTAAGCAGAACATCCAGCGTATGCGCCCGTGCGGCCAGCTCTATCTGAGCCAGACGTATTACGTCATTTCTGCGCTGCTCAACAGTGAGCCTGCCAAGCATCGCCTGCGCCTTCTCGTCCTGCTTTGCCGCAACGTAATACGTAATCAGCGTCTGCACTAGCCGATCTATTTGCCATGAAGAATATGCCTCTTGAACTGGCGCGTGCTGAGCCGCAATGCGCGCCAGCTCAATCTCCCGCAACAGCACCGGTTCACGCACATCCTCCGGCAGCCATCGCGCTCCGTCGATACTGGCCAGCACAGTCGCAGGATCGTTCGCCGCGCCACTCAGCGCCAGCAGCCATTGCACTCCCTCCGTGTGGTTTGCCGAGGCGTTAAAGGCAGCCTTAAGCAGTTCATCGCTGCGATAGTCGCCATTGCGTCCAAGGTAAGTGCGCAATACCGTGTCCATATCGGAATGTAGTTGCGCCGCCACCCTATGCGCGGAGGCATGCTCAGCGATGCGTGCAAAATCACTCCAGAAGCTCTCCGGCGCAGCCCCTTTGTCCTGAATGCGATTCAACGCAGCCAGAGCCTCACGCCAGTCTGCGACCGCAGCCTCATGACGTCCTGCCTGCCATTCCAGCAGCGCCATTGCATCGCGTACTGCCGGTGAATCGGGCGCCAGCTCCAGTACATGCCGGTACTCTGCCAGCGCAGCTTGACCATTGCCCGCATCTGCGTACGCCTGCGCAAGCCCGGCATAGTGCCCTGCTGAAGAATTTCCCTCGATCCCCGCCGCCAGCATATCTTCCGGATCACGCGCGACCCGCTCTTTCTCCGGTGCAAGTGTGCGATACACCCCATAACGCATCCCGTAGTAGAACCAGATTCCGCCAGTCAGCCCTGACCGTTGCCCATGATTCTGCGCGGCATCCATACGTTGACCAATCGTGCTTTCATCACCGAGCACAGCGTGAAACGCATTCTCTGTACCCTCTCCAGAATCGCGGAAATAGAGCCCAGCCAGTGCAGAATAAGCCTGCTCCCAAAGAGTGCCATAGGTCTTCTGACGAGCGGTCAGCGTAGTCCGGGTCATCTGCAGATCGCTGTGCACTACTGCGTAATTCGGTGCCGCCAGGTTGGCTGCGTCATCTCTACTGGACGCACCGGACGAGGCAAATCGCGCAGGCTCGAGCTTAAGCAGAAGCTGCAGATAGCGTTCGTGCAGGCCGCCTGCATCGCCTGTCTCGACGATTGTCTGCCGCAGCATACGCAGTTCACCGGGCTCGTCGCCCATATCGCGTAACGCTTCGATCTGAGCGAGCCGCACCGGCCCGCGATTGAGTTGGTTGAGCTTCGGCGCGTATGCCTCCAGCGTCTTAACCAACTCGGCATATTGCATACGTGAACGCTGCAACTGCACCAACGGATTGAATTGAGCACCCAATGCCGTCGACTCCTCAAGCAGCACCTCGCTACGCAGTTTTGCTTCCTCATCCTTGATCCCGGCCGCAGCGGAAACAGCGATCCACTTCGATCGCCCATCCTGCCCTGTCTCCGAGTTCAGATGCTCCGCGCTGAAACGTGCATCAACCAGACGCGCAAACGACTGCTTCTCTTCCGGAGAGAAGTAGGCCTCCGCCGTTCTGCCCATCTCCATCACAGAGCGTTCGAAGCGCTGCTGTGCCGTCTGATCACGCTGTTCTGCGCGCCGCTTGCGCCACTCGCTGTCAGTCACTGAAGCCAGGCCATGCTTCTCAACCTGCTCCACCACCACACTCGGCGAGTTTGTCGAAACCTCAGCAGCCTTGCGTGCTGCATCCAGAGCAGCCAACCCGGCTTCATACTTGCGCAGTCGCGTCATCAGCCTCAGGTAGACCACCGCACCCTCCGCATCATCTCCATTTTGATTTCCCGGCGCGCTGCCGCCCAGCAGATCATCCCCTTCAGCCTTCACGCCCAGTTCGGCAAAGCGCAGGCCATCTTCCAGCATCGACCAGCTTTCCAACTGCCGAGCCACGCGGAAATAATTCTCCGCCGTCGGTGGATGGCCCTCAATCCACGCCCTCTCCAGCGCCTTCACCGCATCTCCGCCGCGACCCTGACGCGCCCGTGCCTCAGCCTCCTTCACCATCCAGTCAGGATTCTTGTAGGTAAGCACATAGAGTCGCTCATACTCCTTGCACGCATCGTCCAGCCGTTGCAGGCGCTCTTCCAGGTCTGCCTTGGCGGCATAAAGATCCGCGCGGTCTGAGCGAATCGCAATAGCATGCGCATAAGCATCAATCGCCGCCGGATAATCCGCGAACGCCGTTTGTATCTGCGCCAGCAAAATGGCAAAGCGCGAGTCCTTCGGGGACGCCTTCACGGTACGGCTGGCAAATTCCAGCAGCTGTTGCTTGCGCTCGTAACGCAACGCATATAGCGCAATTTCGCGTGCAGTGTCGGCATCTTCCGGATAGTCACTGAGGATCGCAATGTACTGGTCCACGGCTCCCGCATAATCCTTCATCCGCGTCAATGCGGGAATCAGCCCGCGCCGTAGTAGAACCGTCTTCTGCTTGTGCTCCGCAACGCTCATCGTCGTCGCTGGCGTACTACGAATCGATGAAAGCTTCGCGAGATAAAACTGCTTCAAACCCGCATCGTCGCCGGCCCTCGCATAGCTGTCCGCCACCACAGCGACGTATTGAGGATTGTAAGCATCACTTTCCGGTGCAAGCAGCGGAGCCATCAGGCTGCGCGCCTGATCGTAATGCCCAGCTTGGTTAGCCTTGTCCGCAGCCTCCACCACAAGCTGGCGGCTCAGTTGAGGCTGCGCACTTTCCGCAGTTTTGGCCGCCTCAATCAACGTCGCGATAGCTTTGTCCTTGTGTTCATTTCTCCAGTCAAAATCCGTCGTTGCACGCACGACGCCCAGCAGCTTTGGATTGTCATGATACGTCTCATCGATGACTCGCGAAGCTTCATCAATATTCCTGCGTCCCTCAAGCGACCGCGCCAGTTCATACGAGATTTCGATCTTCTGCACCGGATCGGTAGCCAGCGCCATCTCTCGCTTTAGCGCCAGCTCATACGTCTGTGTCAGCGCATTGGCCTGCGCTGCAACGCCAATAGCCTGCGCCTGCTCAAAAGTGGCAGCCCTGCCAATGGCTGCTTCAAGCAGCGGCCCAATCTCGGCAATGCGCTTCTGTACCTTGAGCACTCGCACGCGTAGCTGCAGTGCCGTGATACCGCCGCCTTCCAGAGACCGGACAGTCTCGTCATCCACCATCTTTGCCGTCGCCTTGCGCCGAGCCAGCTGCAGCAGCCGCATTGCGGCTTGTTCATTGCCATCACCAGCGCAAGCGGCGGCCGTGTACTCATGAATAGCCTTCGCGAAATCGCGCTTACCTTCCTCAATCGCTCCGGCCTCATAGCCGTAAAGCGAAGGCAGCCCAAATTTCTGCCGCGCCGCACTGATCTCCGCCTGCGCATCGTCAAACTGGAAGTAATCCCAGAAGACCGTCGCGGCCTGAAGATATCCATCCGAAGTGCCCGGGTGCACCCGCGGCATACGCCGCCAGTAAACAGCAGCAGCCACGATATTTTCATGGCCAGGCGTCCCATCGGCGCCGCTGTCAGCCAGGATATCTCCGATGCGCGCCAGCCTCTCTGTCTCCGCCGGATTCGCGGCCAGCAGACGTTCCTCAATCTTCACTGCACGCGACGTCTGCGCTGTGTCAAAGTAAGCCAGTGAACGATAGAGGTCTGAAGCCTGTGTTCCAATTTCAACATCCGCCGGATACGCCTCCGCCAACGCTCCCATCAGCGGCGCGCTCTCCTCAAAATGCGAGCGCCACATTTGAGCCTCAGCAAGCTCACGTGCTGCCGCCGAATTCTCTCTCTGCTCTGTTGCCCCCGGCACCAACTCGCGCAAACGTGCCAGCTCAGCATCGAGCTTATTATTGCGTCTCAGGTAATCGAAAAACTCCGCACGCAGCGCCTCTGAATCGCTCCAGTGTTCGCGCAGCATCGCTTCCCAGGCCACAGAATCATGCGTCTCCCTGCTGCTGTACGCAGTCAGCAGATTCTGCACAAAGACCAGATTGTGTGGAAAGCGCTGATGCGCGTAAAGATTCAACTGCAGAAATAATTGTGGCCCGCCGTTGCGCACCTGGCTGAAATAAGCCTCTAGTTCCGTGCCGCTGAAGATCACTGTGACTTTCTTCGTCAGCTCCGCAAAAGCCGCCTGCTTCTTTTCGCGCAGATAGAGCCGCGCCAGCTTGTCGTACCAGCTCTTGTCCTGAAACTTCCCAATCGCCTGGTTGTAGACCTCTTCTTCCTGTGCGCTCAGGTTATTCTGTTGCAGAAATGTGGCCAGTCGCTCGTAGAGCAGCGGGTCATTGGGATTGCGATCCAACTCCCGCCGCAACACAGCCAGCGCCTCAGGCAGCTTGCCCGTTGAAGTCAGGCGGCCAAGGTAGCGCTCCAACATCTGCTGATACTCAAGTGAACCAGGCACTGCCGCAGCCCCCGGCGCCGTCACGCTTATGTCAAAGGCACGCGCCTTGGCCACGTTACTCGGCTGTGCCCCACCCTCTGCATTTTCTCCATCGTCGCTTCGGGTATTCGCAGCCGGCGCGGACATGACAACGGAGCCTTGATTTGCAACCCGCGCCGCTGTCAGCGGCATTCCGTCGGTCTGCGCGCTCAACTCTGTCAGCATGCGGTCATATAGCGCGAATTCGTCCTTCGTATCCTGCTGTCGCGCATACGCGGCGGCCATATCCATCGCCACCAGCACACGATCTGTCTCGTCCGCAGGGGTGGTGAAACCTTGCAGAAATTCCCCGCCAGCTTTGACCACCAGCGAGCTCTCGCCATATCCAGCCAGCGCCTGTATCAGCTCTTTGTGCAGCTCGGCGCGTACGGCTGCTTTGGGATACTCCTTGTCCAGCAACGCCAGCAACTGCGCTGCCTTCGCGCGGTGAAAGTAGGGCTGCGCGCGCCGCTCCTCCTCGTTATATTCACGATCTGGTGAATCGGAGTTAAGCCACAGCGACAGAATGCCGTTCCAGTAGCCCGGTCCACGATCCAGCGTTGCCAGGTCGCGATACATGCTCAGATTGCCCGCGCCAAGCTCTACCTGCTGCTCCGGAGCTGTAAGCAATACGCGAACAATTCCGCCGAGCCCGGTCTCCTGCGCCGATGCGCCGTTGGTAAGCGTTCCCTGCGAGTGATACAGCGCGAAGTCATACCGTGCCGCTTCCGGATAAGCATGAATCGCCTCCATCCACTGCGCCAGCACATAGAGCTCCTGTGCGGTCCATTGCGCTTTCCGGCTCTCCTTGCTGACGCGGTAGGCTTCCATCACCTGCTGCGCGTTCTGCAGATTGCCCTGCTGTTGCGCATAGTAGAAGAGCCTCGCCAGCGCATTTAGGTCATCAGGATTCTGCGCAAGCCGTGCTCGCGCATCGGCCAGAAAACGCCGCTGGTTATGCGTCTGCGCCAGCAACGCGTAGTAGCTCTCCACAAGCTCTGCGGGCCATAGCGGCTCAAAGCCTGCGTCGCAGGTCTTCAACGCCGCGTCAATCGATCCTCGCCTGAACTCAATCAACGCAGTTGCTTTCAACGGAAAGACAGCATCCTGCGGAGAGGCCCGCCGGTACTGGGCGACCAGCGCACTCGCCTTATCGAACTTCTTCCCATCCAACAGCCACTTAAGCTCACGCGCATACAGCGAAGCCTGCTCGGGATAACGTGCGATCCATGCGGCATAAGTTTTCGCCACGACATCGTCGTCAAGTCCCTGGTCCGCAGCCAGTGGAAGCACACGCTCAAAGGCCTGCCATGATCGTTGCGCTGCGGGCGCTGTGTATCGTTCGGCAGGCTGTGCGGGAGCCGCGCCAACCTCCATCAGTGTCTGCACTTCGTTCGCAGCCTGCAGTCGGCGATGGTAGTAATCGGCCAGCTCTATCTTCGCGGCAATCTTGTCGTTTGCATGCCCCGTGTAAGCCTTCCAGTCCGCCTCAGCCGCTCGAAAATCGAGCCCCTGCTCCTCCTCCATTGCCCGTAGCGAGTAAAGCTGAGCCTCCTGCGGAGCCTTGCCGATCAGCGCATTCAGTTCACTCTGCGCCTCTTTCGGCGGCCTCGGATAGAGGGACGTCGCGCCCGGCAGCTTCATCACGCGATAGAGCGCAGCCTCAATAGCGCTGCCCGAAACAGCATCCTGCATCCACCGTGGCAAAGCTGCCCGAGCCTGCCATCCGGCAACCGCAAGCCCGCACACACCCACAGCCGCCAGCGCAGCAGGCAGTGTCCGCCGTGAAGCCGTCGAGTTACGAGGCCCGTTACGGAACCACTTCAACCTGCACCTCCTCGCTGCCGATGTTATGTGCAATATCTTCAGCAGTTACCGAAAGCGTGTATCGCCCCACCGGAAATCCCGCGGGAACCACCAGCGTGCCCACATTTGCGCTCGCCGCGCTGCTCCACCGCAGAGTGGCCGGCAGCATGCCGTCAAGCCGCGCTGTCAGGGTGCGCGTACTCGAAGTGGCTAGCGCTTTAAGCTGCACCGTCTCTCCGGCATGCAGCTGCTTGCGGTCCAGCAGTATCTTTACCGCCGGCGGAGTGCTCGCAATTACAAAGGTCTTCGCCTCGCGATAGGTGTTGCCTCTGCTATCGCGCAAAATCAACCGCACACTGTACGTCCCATCTCTCATATCCACTGGAGCGAGAAAGCGCGTCTCCCACAACCGTCCGCCATCGTCCCCCGACGTGTCCTCACTCGCCAGATGACGAAGCGGCTTGGTCAAACCAAAAGGAAACAGCGCAATCACCGACTCAATCGCCGGATCCGTGCGCACACGCAATACCGGATCGCCAGGTCGAATGACTCTAGGCCGCAGCAGCGAGCGCGGCGCCGCCAGAAATGATGTATATGGAGTCACCAGCTTGTACCTGCGCGCCAGCCGGATAATCTCGTCTACCGCCGCTCGCGTTTCGCCATCACGTGCAATCTGATCCAGCAGTGCCTGCACCCGCGCCTGCGCCCACAGCCGCGGCAGCTGCGGATGATCCAGCGACTCGGTAGGCAGATCTGCCTTGGCAGACGCGTCCAGTGGCGCGCCTTCGCGCTTGCCGTGCGCGCGAAACTCAACACCCTTAGCCGCCGTCGCATACTGTCCTACCCAGGCTGCCAGCGAACTCGGATACACCTGATCATCCAGCGGATACACCATCTGCACGCGTCCCGCTGGCTGCGCCGTCAACGCGAGTTCGCCCACCGGCTTGTGCACAATCTTCGAGAGAAACGAATCCAGCTTGAACTCCACAGGCTCCGTCGAAATTACATGCTCCAACACGCCGCCGTCGCGCGTCAGCAGCCGCAGCAGCGGCAGATTGGCATCGTCACCAACCGCAAAAATATCGATGTTTGGCCGATGCGCGGATCGCGCCCATTCCTTCTGAAAATTCGCGGCGATCTTGCCCGTGACCACCGTCTCCCCGCGATCAGAACCGCCGTCACTCAACAGCACCAGCGCACAGTTCTCCGCATCGCATTGTTTGAGGCCCGCCGTAAGTGCCTTACCAAGATCCGTTCCGCCGCGCAGCTTGCTTGCTCGTACAAACTCAAGCGCAGCGCGAATCGCAGCCTCGTCCGCCGCCACCGGCTGCGTCTTGTACTGCGTGACGTCCTGATTAAACAGCAGCAGGTTAAAGCGATCCGCCGGGCGCAGACTGCGCAGCAGCTTTTCCATCGCTGCGTAACTACGTTCCAGCTTTTCCCACTGCATCGAGAGCGAGTTATCAAAGAGCACCACCACAGTGTGCGGAGAGCTCGCATCGGCAGGTGCATTCTGTGACGCAGCTTTGCCGTCTCCAATCGCAACCTCCGCCTCAAAAAATCCAGGCTCAGCTTTTGACGACTTCTCCGGCGTCTTCGTATCTGGCGATGGCAGTGCGGCAACCGGGTTGCGATAAGTAATAACGTTGAGTTTGTCTGCCTCTGCAGGATCAAGCTGCCAGCCAACAGAAAAGTCTTCATCAAGACTTATGTCGCTGCCCTCGTAGTTACCTGTAAAGTTATGGGTATTGTTATCTGCAGCCAGCTTCAGCGGATACAGGCCCGAAGCCACATGAAAGTTTTCGAAAGCCGCAGCCGAATGCATTTCAAAGTGCAGCGTAAATTGCCCGGCTTTCTGCTTCTGATAAACATCCGGCTTCAGTGGCAATGCCAGAAACTGCTTCCAGTCGCTCATCACAAGCTTCTGATGATATTCCAGCTCCAGACGCTTTGTTCCCCACGGCGGAATAGGCACAATCTTCACTGTGAAAGCCGAGCTGCGTTTCGCATCGGCATCCTCGTGATCGCCCATCTGCAGCAATCCCGGATCGATCGCCTGCGCCCGCGCTTGCTCGTAAATCTCTTCCGCTCGCTTTCGCTCCAGAATCACCGCAGGAATTCGCACCGGTCCATCCCATACCGCAAAATCAGAAACAATACTCCGATCCGGCAGCGCGAAAACATACGTGCCCTCCTCGATATTGCCGGTGTGGTTTTGAAAGATCTGCGTAATCCGAATCCGCGCATCGCCATTGTCGATGCGGATGTCGACACGCATCTCGGCCAGCGAAAGCACATTCGCATCCGGCGCTTCCTTGTCGCGCGGAATCAGAACTCCGGCATCTCCACGAACCAGCAGCGGCGACCATAAGACAAGCACAGCACAGCTGAGCGCGATGCCTCCCAGCCGTTTCCATCTACTCCAGCTTCGTCCATCCCGGCCCATATCTTTTACTGTCTCTATCTGTTCCATAAGTCCTTATGATTCGCCAGACGCTCTATTCCATTAGCCGTTCTGCAATCCGCACCAATCCGTTTTCCGTCCCCACGTAAATCTCGCCATCATGCTCAGCCAGCGCCGTAACATTCTTCGAGGGCAGCCCTGCAGTCACCTGCCTCCATCGCCCCGTCGCGCGCGACCAAACCCACAGCCCGCTCTCCAGCGTTCCCGCAAAGACATGCGAGCCCGTCGCAAGCATCGCATTGGGATTCACCACCATCGTCCGGGTCGCTCCATCCATCGCCGTAAAGCGCCCATCGCGGTCCAGCCGCATGATGCCCGCGCCGTATGTGCCTACCATCCACGTGCCGTTGGTGTCAGGCACAATCGCCGTTACCCAGTTATGCTTCAGTCCAGAATTGCCCGTCGTGAGATTGCGTTCCACGGCCTCCCGCGCCAGCACTGAGACGCCGCCCAGCGTTCCTGCAAGCATCTCGCCTGTTCGTGCATCACCCGTCCGCACACCTAGCGCGTACACATGGTTATTCACCAGCCCTTGAAACGCGTACAGACTGCGCGCCCCCGCGCCATCCACAAAGGTGAGTCCCGCTGGCGTCGCGGTCACCATCGTCTCGCCGCTGAACGCCACATCGTTCACATGATCGGCAATCAGTCCGTCCCGCCGCGTCATCACCTGGCGCGGATGGCCCTGCCCATCGAACAAAACAAGCCCATTCGCCGTCGCCACGGCCATCGTGCCCCGCCGCGGGTCAAGAGCGATCCGATTCACGCAGAAGAGATGATCGTCTTCGCGATGCTCCACTGCGCCAACACCGTGCACGCCGGTAGAAAGAATGTCCACCCCGCGGTCAAAGTAGCCGACCCAAAGCCTGCCTTCCCCATCAAAAGCCAGCGCCGAGATATTGCTGTCCGTAAGCCGCGCGCCATTCGCCGAATCAGTCACCAATCGCGCCCAGCCTCCGCCGGCTTCTTTCCTACGCGGACCGTCGCGCATCACCGCAAAAAGTGTCTCGCCCTTCGCATTGCTTTCTTCTGTCGCAGAAGGCAAAAACTGCACCGCAGGATTGTTCGCATCTCCCAATTCTGCTGTTGCGTTGAACTCTGAGACGACACTCGGCCGCCGCCCTGTATCCAACGCCACCCTCCGAATGCCTTCATCCATCGTCCCAACCGTCAGCCCCGAGGCATCCGCAAAGACTGCATTGGCATAGAGGTTTCGCGCCAGCACGCGCGCCGGACGTCCATCATCAAACTCCTCAACTCCCAGCGGCGTGCCCGCGTAAACTCTGTTTCCCCGCACAGCGATCGCGTCCACTTGGTTGTCGGGCAGGCTGCCGGCCTTTCCACCGTCGACGCCGGCTTCAAAGGTATCCACCTCTCCGGCATGCCAGTGGCGAAGCCCGTGATTGCGTGTGCCTGCCCAGAAGCCCGTAGCATCGGCCGCAAGCGCCGTAATCGCCAGCCCGTTAAACGCAGGATGAAAGCTCTCGAGATCGTCGGCCGAATGGCCACTGTTACCCCTGTAAATCAGCAGCCCCCGCCGCGCTGTCCCCATCAGCAACTCGCCCGTCGGCAGAGGCAGCAGCGCTGTCACATCTCGCCCCTCAGCATCCACCGGCCGGATTTGCCGAAAACTCCCCAAGCCATCAGAACGGTCAACCCCGCCGGAGAAAACCAGCACCCCTTCGCCATGGGTTGCAATCAGCAGCTCCGGCTGCCCCGCGTCCCGCAGCCTGCCCACCACCATCGCCCCCAGCGGAGCGGCAGGCAAATCCAACCCCACGCGATAGCTTTTGAGCAGCGCGCTGCCAACGCCATCCCGGCTCCCGTAGACAAACAGGCCCAGCGGGCCGCTCAGGTAGAGCTTGCCCTCAAACCACGCTCCTGAGACATAAGTGGCCGGTGAAGCAATCGCTTCAAAGCCCGGATTCTCCATCCGGCCGAGCGTGCTCAGCTCCACGGCATAGTGCCCTTCGCTCGCCACGGCGGCCCCGGCGCGATCCAGTGTGTGCTGTGCTCTGAAAAAAATCGCAAATACGAAAGCCGCAACGCCCAGCGCAACAACTGTGGGCAATGCGGCTATCAACCACCATCTTTTCGACCACTTGGGTCTGCGCATCGAGGAGACACGCTTCCGCCTTCCGCGGGAAGAGTAACTCACAATAGCATGAATCTGCCTGTGGAAAAGTCCCGTGCATCCTCCTCGCAAACAGCCGTCGGATGCACGCTACTACCACGCCGTTCTGACGCCTTACGGAAGCTCCCTGACCCAGATATTCCGGAAGCTGAGCGGCTCGCTCTTATCGCCATGCGCCTGCAGCTTGATCGGAGCCCGGTCGTACTTCTTGTAAAACGGCTTGCCGATAAACGCCGTTTCGCCCTTCAGTTCGAAGTGGTTCTCGACCAGCACGCCGTTGAAAAACACCGTCGCATACGCAGGAGTCTTCACCGAACCATCGTCATTGAACCGCGGCGCCGTCCACACCACGTCATAGGTCTCCCACTCGCCCGGCTTACGCGCTGGGTTCGCCAACGGAACCGCCTGCTTGTAGAGGCTGCCAGCCATCCCGTTCACATAGGTCTTGTTGTTGTACGCATCCAGCACCTGCAGCTCATAGCCGGCATCGCCTTCTCCGGTCGAGGCCAGAAAGACGCCGCTGTTCCCTCGCGCCTGCCCGCTACCGGTGATGTTCGCCGGAACCTTCCACTCAACGTGGAGCTGATAATCCTTAAAGCTCTTCTTGGTCTCGATATTGCCCATGCCGTCCTTTTTCACCGTCAGGACGCCATCGGCCACCGTCCACTGCGCCGGCGTGTGACCCTTGGCATAGACCCACTCATCCTCGTTCTTGCCGTCAAAGAGCACGATCGCGTCTGACGGAGGTGCCCCGAGGGTCGCTCCCGGCGTTACGACGGTTGGCACCGGTTCCCATATTTCCGTCTCTTCCGGCTTCGGTTTCGGCGCATCCTGCGCCAGCAGAGGAACAGCCACCCCAAGCAGGGCAGCAACCATAATCAGCTTTCTGGATTCAATCCGCATAGTGGCGGAAGTATAACCCACGAGCCCTCAAGTGTTCACCACTGCAAAATTGACCACACATCTGCCGCGCCACGCGTTACCCTGTGTCGGTGCATGGAATAAGCTTTCAAATCCATCGCAAGGAGCCACGATGTTTGCTGCAAATAGAGGGTGGCGACCGGCGCTCCTCGCGCCCGTCCTGCTGCTGCCCGTGCTGGGCCTGGTCATGCTGAGCCAGGTCGTTCTGAGCCAGGCACAGGCCCACGCCGAGACCCCTGTGCGCGTAGTCGTCATCGGCCTGGTTCATGACCACGCTCGCGGACTCTTCGGCACGCTTCCGGCCAACACTAACGTCCAACTCGTCGGCATCGCCGAGCCGAATACGCAGCTCGCTGCGCGCTATGAGCAGCAGTTTCACCTCGACCACAAGCTTTTTTTCACAGACGCTGAAAAGATGCTCACCGACGTCCATCCCGATGCTGCGCTCATCTACACCTCAATCGTCGACCACCGCAAGGCCGTCGAGCTAGCCGCCCGCCATGGAGTCAGCTCCATGGTCGAAAAGCCGCTGGCCACCAACGTAGCCGACGCCCTCGCCATCCAAAAGGCCTCGCAGCAGCACCATGTCCACGTCCTGGTCAATTACGAAACCACCTGGTACTCCAGCAATGCCGAAGCCATCCGCTACGCCAAAGACGGCAAGCTTGGCGATCTCCGTCGCATCGTCGTTCACGATGGCCACCAAGGCCCCAAGGAGATTAACGTCGGACCGGAATTTTTCAACTGGCTCACCGATCCGGTCAAGAACGGCGCAGGCGCTATGTTCGACTTCGGCTGCTACGGAGCCGACCTTGCTACCGTCCTCATGCACGGCCAGGCCCCGCAAAGCGTTACCGCAGTCGCCCTCACCGACAAGCCCGATATCTACCCCCGCGTCGATGACGACGCCACCATCATTGTGCGCTACGCCAAGACGCAAGCCGTCATTCAGCCCTCATGGAACTGGCCCTTTTCGCGCAAGGACCTCGAAGTCTACGGAGCCACCGGATACGCAATTACAGAAGCCGCCGACCGCGTCCGCACCCGCTTCAGCGGCGACAAGGCTGAGTCGGAAGGCCCGGCCCCGCCCATCGTAGGCGCCGAAAACAACTCCCTCGACTACCTCGCAGCAGTCATGCGCGGCAAGCTCAAGCCGGAAAACGACCTGACCTCTCTAGACACCAACATCACCGTAGTCCGCATCCTCGCCGCCGCTCGCGAATCAGCGAAAACAGGCCGCACCGTCCACCTCAAACCGCTGCCTAAATAAGATCGAGTCTCAATTGCTGTTTTCGTCAGATTAAGAATGGATTGAGTGTTCCCCCTCTCACGCAAGAGGTTTTATCTCGCCACGCTTACTCTTGAAGGAATAATGACAGCTAATAGTATTTCGAATTGGTTCGAAAGGGCGCGGGCTCAAGCTGCCCGAAGACACTTGGTAGTCATCCGCGAGGATGGCCAGTGTCTGGTCTTACCCGCCTTGCCAACAACTTCAATTAATCCTGAGATGGTAATAGCGATCGAACAGATCATTCCTTCAATACGCAAACGGAATGTGGCGGTGATTGGGAACACTACTTGGGCCAGCAGTCCCTCACCAGGACTTCAGGCCGCCAAAGACGCTATCCCATTTTGGGGATTGCTCATGGGCTTTACGAGCATCGGTCACTCAGTCTGGGTATTTCATGCGAGTGCCAATTTGCTTATTGCTGGCTGTCGTGATGCGGATGTGCTGATTGTTGATAGTGCGTCTGTCGTCGAGTTGCCGGCAAATTGGCAATCCGCGGCTGAAAAAGTAATGCGGAACCCGCAAATCCTGATACATGATCGTGCTAGTTACAAGCTGCTTAGTATTGTTCACGAATGATATCTCCTTGCGAGAGCAGCACTCACTCGCTCCGCAACACCTGCATCGGCTCAACCGTAGCCGCGCGATAAGCCGGTTGCAGCGTCGCCGCTAAGGCAATCAGCAATACCGCCGCCGCCGCAACCCCATAAGACACCGGATCGAACCCCGCTGTCCGCCCTAGCAGCGTGCTGATCACCCGCGTCAGCGCCATGCTCAGCACCACGCCGCCAGCCATCCCAATCGCCGCAATCCCAACCGCGTTCCAGATCACCGAGCGCAGCACCTGAGCCCGTTGCGCCCCCAGCGCAAAGCGTACAGCAAACTCAAACCGCCGCTGCGCCACTGTGTAAGCCGTCACGCCATACATGCCGGTCATCGCCAGCAGAATGCTCACCCCCGCGAAGCTGCCAAAGAGCAGCGTGCGAAAGTGCTGCGCCCGTTCGCTCTCGCCGACATTTTCGCGCATAGTCGAGGCCTGCACAGCCACCTGCGGAAACTGTCGCTGCATATACTTCGCCAAAGTCGCGGACATCGCACCATCGCCGGAATGCGTACGCACCACCACCTGCATATCCGTAGCAGCGCGCGCATGCTGCGCCACCGGCACATAGATCGAAGGCGCAGGCGCAGCAGCCGGTGATTCCTGGCGAACATCGCCCACCACACCGACAATCGTCCACCACTCGCCGATCGAGTCCCATCCGCACATAATCTGCTTGCCGATCGGGTCCACCCCGCGGAAGCTCTGCTGCACCATCGCCTCGCTGATCAGCAGAATCTTTTCCGAGCCAACCCTGTCTGCCTCCGTGATCCCACGCCCCTTCACCAGCGGAATACCCATCGTCTCCAGATACCCCGGCGTCATGCCGTAGATATTCGCGCTCGGCAGATGGTTCTCACCAGGCACAAACTCACTCACCCCATGCACCGCATACATCACGTCACTACTGCCCGGCGTCATGGGGGCCGAAGTCACTGCCGCCGCCGAAGCCACTCCCGGTACTCCGCGAATGCCCTCCACCATCGAGTCCAGCGTGCTCACATCCGCAGCGCCTGCCGCCTCTTCGGTCGCAACCGTAGCCGATGAGTTGGTAGCCACGCCCGCCGCGGTATTCACAATGTGCGTATCGAGCATTACGAGCCTGTCTGGCGAAAATCCCAGATCCTGCTGCGCCTCGGCGATCAGTTGCCGCACCAGCAGCGTCGCCGCCACGCAGAGCGTCAGCGTCAGCGCCACTTCACCCACAATCAGGCTCTGCCGCAGCCGTCCCGAGCCACGCGCCTCCATCCCGCGTGCCGCATCCTGTTTCATCGCCGAGGCAGGATCCACCTGCCATGAACGCCACAGCGGCAGCAGCGCCGTCACACCCATCGCCACCAGGCTCACCCCGAACGAAAACGCAATCACGTCGAAATTCAATTGCACATCAGCCAGCCGCGGAATATCCTGCGGAGCCAAACTCACCAGCAGGCGCAGCGCAGGGAGCGCCACCAGTACTCCCGCTGCGCACCCGACAACGCTCAGCAGCAGCACTTCAAAGCAGGCTCGCCGCGCCAGCGCAATCCGCGAAGCGCCAAGCGCCGTGCGGATCGTTACCTCACGCCTCAGTTGCGTTGCGCGCACCAGTTGCAGATGCGTAATGTTGGCGCACACAATCAGCAGCACCACAACCACTGAAGCCATCAGCAGCCGCAGCATCGGGCGAATCTTGCCCACAATCTGCTCCTGCAGCGAGACAGCTTCCAGCGCCTTCACCTTGTCTTCGGGATACGTCGCACTTAACTGCTTTGAGAACGTAGCCATCTCCGCGTCGAGCGTGGCCGCGCTCACTCCGGTCTTTACCTTTCCGATCACGCGCTGGTTGTAAGCAGTCCGGTTCAGAATGTTCGGAGCCGAAGCCTGCTCAATCCACACCTGCGACTTGCCGGGGAACGAGAATCCATCCGGCAACACACCCACAATCACGCGCAGCTTGCCGTAGTACCTCAGCGTCTTGCCCAGCGCCTCTGCCGCGCCGCCATAGTTCTCCCGCGCAAAGGCATTGGAGACCATTGCCTCATCCGGATCTTTCACATTGTTCTGCCCGTGTGTGCTCACCTGGAAGACGCGGCCCGCCACCGGTTCAACACCCATCACTTGCCCAAACTCCGGACTCACAAAGCCGATATCGGTGTACAGCGTCCTCCCGTTCGCCTGCAGGCCGTCCTGGGCAAAGAAGTAGTAGGCAGTCCACTCAAACGAGCTCACGCGCTGCGCCAGGTCGGTATAGTCCCCACCGCCCAGCCGCGGAATCGACCGCCTCTCCTCGAGGAATCGCGTATTGATGCCGTAGATCCGATCTGCATCGTGATAGCCCAGCGG
>Ga0206952_10106_pt1 | contig 26675 bp, 14 predicted proteins | sample Alteio_BWOrgHeat_39_FD_152966 | JGI IMG/M metagenome (GOLD analysis project Ga0206952, IMG submission 152966) | Enriched cells from forest soil in Barre Woods Harvard Forest LTER site, Petersham, Massachusetts, United States -... | ecosystem: Environmental > Terrestrial > Soil > Temperate forest >... | reverse complement strand
CCACCAAAATGCCGTAACCCTCAGCGTTACCATACTTTGCAAATCTTATCTGCCGGTTTGACCATCGGCTGCCCTGACTTGCAAGCGTAGGCCTGTTGAAATTCCGGCATATTCACCAGAACGCCATTGATGCGCTGTTCGGGAGGAGAGTGCGGGTCCGTCACTACGCGCACGCGCATGTCTTCGGGACGCTCATTGGCGCAGTCCCACTGCGCGAAGCCCACGAAGAATCGCTGCTCCGGCGTCAGGCCGTCAACGGACTCCAGATGCATGTCTTTGGTTTTGTCTTTCCACGCCATGAATGCGAGGATCTCGCCGCCGAGGTCCGCGACGTTCTCGCCGAGTGTCAACTTGCCGTTGAGGTGGACGTCCTCCACCACAACGTAACTGGAGTATTGGTCATCGACGCATTGGGTACGCGTGTCGAACTTCTCGCGATCCAGTTTCGTCCACCAGTCGCGCAGGTTGCCGTGGGCGTCGAACTGGCTGCCTTCGTCGTCAAAACCGTGAGTGAGTTCGTGGCCGATGGTGCCGCCGGTGTCGCCGTAGTTGGGAGCGTCATCCATTTTTGCGTCGAAAAGTGGCGGCTGCAAAACGCCGGCAGGAAAGTTGATGTCATTCATTTGGGGGTTGAAGTACGCGTCGACGGTTGGAGGAGAGATGTCCCATTCGCCGTGATCGACTGGCTTGCCGATTTTGTTGATGTCGCGACGGCTCTCGAACTGGTGGGCCCGTTCGACGTCGCCGGCAAAATCGTTTGGGACGATTTTCGCCGAGCTGTAGTCGCGCCACTTGTCGGGGTAGCCGATCTTATTCCGGATACCCGCTAGTTTTACCAGCGCCTGCTTCTTGGTTTCGGGGCTCATCCAAGCGAGACCGCGAATGCGCTGGCCCATGGCCGTCTCAATGCGCTGCACCATGTCGAGGGTGCTCTGCTTGAGTTCAGGAGAAAACACCTTGGCCACATAGACCTCGCCGAGTGCATCGGGAAGGCTGTAGTCGGTGTACTGCACACATCGTTTCCAGCGCGGCTGCATCTCCTTGGCACCGCGCAAATACTTGCGATAGAACTCGAAATTCTCCTGCACAAAATTCGAAGAGAGATAGGGCGAGGATGTGTCGACGACGTGGAAGCGGAAATACGTCTTCCAGTTCTCAACGGGCTCCGAGGCTAGAAGCGTATTCACTTCCTTGAGGAATTCGGGGGCGTCGACGTTCAGGATTTCGAAGGCGGGATATTGCAGCTCACGGTAATAACGAGGCCAATCGAAATTCGGGGCCAGTTTCGAGAGCTCTGCAACCTTCATTTTGTGGACAAGCTTGTGGGGATCGCGCCGATCGACGCGGGTGAGCGAGGCTTGGGCAAGCGCAGTCTCCATACGCATGACCGTCTCGGCGTTGTTCTTCGCGGTCGCCGCGTTATCACCACTCAACTCGAAGACCTTCTGCACGTGCAGCAAATACTGGGCGCGGATTGCTTTCGAGCGATCGTCAGTCTTGGTGTAGTAGTCGCGATCAGGAAGGCCCAGACCGCCCTGGTCGACTTCGGCAATTACCTGCTCGGAGTTGTCAGGATCCTGTGCCGAGCCCGCGGCGAAGAGCATGGAACTGGTGTAGGAGTATTGCCGAAAGGTGAATTGCAGGTTCGCCACGAGGGGCGTGAGATCTTTGATCGACTGCACCTTCGCAATCGCATCGAGCTTGGACTGGATGGGGGAGAGGCCACGCTGGTCGATGGCGGTTTCATCCATGCAAGCGGCGTAGAAGTCTCCGGTCTCCTGCTCGACGGCGGTGCGCTGCCGGCCAGGCTGAGCTGCTTGTTCGAGCATGTGGCGCAGATAATCGACGTTGTCCTGATGGAGTTTGGCATAAACCGACCAGGAAGTTTGGTCAGGAGGTATAGGGTTCTTCTTCTGCCAGCCGCCGCAAGAATAATGATAGAAGTCGACACAGGGATCGACCGACTTATCCATGGAGCTGACGTCGAGACTCGGCGAGTATGGCAATTCAACCGTTGAAGTTTGGGCGAGCGCGGAACCAGCGACGAGAATTACCAATCCAACTGCGTAAGAGAAGACTTTCTTCATGGTGACCTTCGACAATTCGAAATAACAAAAATGAGGGCAAGCGCGAAACAGTGGAATTGTACTGCGCTCCGGTGCCATTACAGCCTCAAAGCCAGAGTGTGGGACGAAAATGGGGCGAGTCGCTGAAGCATCCAGATTTGAGGGTGATTGGCAGAAAGCGGAGGCCTGCGATACGATGCCATGCTCGAAAAGGATTTCCATGCATAGAATCGGTTACGTCGCGATCGTGATGATCATGCTGGTAACTCGGGCGCTCCCTCAGACGGCAGATGTAAGTAAGACGCAATTCGGCAGTCTCGAATTCAGCGAGAAAGATGCGCTCACGTTCCAGGGCAAACCACTCGATCCTCCCATTCAAGGGGGTGGGGGCTCCTATCTGAGCGAGCCGTATCGCATGGGAGCGAAGGATGTGGTGCTGGTCACGAAGCCCGGCGGGACTGCCTGCCCGGTCAAATACTACTTCGTGACTGTAACCAAGGACGGCGCAAAAGCGACGCGCTCGATCGGAACCTGCAATGAAGCCACCAGCACTGAGCGCAAAGGCAACTCGATTACGCTCACAATGAAAGGCTTCTTAGGTCCATACGAGCCGGAAGACAAGCGTAGGAAGGCGTTCGCCGAAGACCACGTCTTCGTCTTTCGCGATGGCGCTGTGACCGACAACGGAAAGCCAGTGCGTTGATCCGCTAGTGCGAATGTTTCTCCGGCATTCCCAGGCTGCGGACGGTGTCGCTCGCGAAGTCGAATTCAATGACCACGGCGGGCTGATCTCCTACGACCGTACCGTCATGGCCGGGTTCGATGGCAATGACTTGAGGGGCACGGAATTCCAGCACACAGCCATCCGCAAATTCCATGTGAATTTCGCCATGCGCCAGGAAACCGACGTGGGCATGCATGCAGAGATCGGTGTCCACATGCGGCTTCATGTTCTTCGACCAGCGAAACCCTACGGGATAGACAACCCGCTTAACACGGCAGTTAGCGACGGGAACGGTATCCATTTGCACACCGCCAAGTTCACGGTGGTCGGCGCCCTTCATCGGCGCGAGAAGAGTATCTAGAGCGCTCATAGAATCGGCCTCCTGCTAAGAAGTGAGGGATCATACATCGCGCCGAAAGGATGCGCCAGCGGCTAACATTTTGTACGCCGGCTTCGGCGAAGACGATACACTAGCGGCCTGATCTGGAGAGCTAGCGGAATCCGATATGCATGCCACAGTGGCAGTGAGCCGTGAGCTAAAGTGCGCGTTATTGGAAGGGTTGTCGAGGGGCGACCACGATGCGGTAATGGAGGCGGCATCGCTGCGTCGCGTGCCTGCAAAGAACCAGATTACGAAGCAGGGTTTCCCTGCCAACCGCCTGTTCCTGCTCGTGAAGGGATGCGCCCGCTATTACTACACCACACCCGATGGCGGAAAGCTGCTGCTGCGCTGGATCGAACCCGGAGAGATCCTTGGCGCTCTTGCGCTAACCGCAAAGCCGACCCAATATCTTGTGAGCGTCGAGACGGTAAAAGACAGCGAGGTCCTGGTATGGGACCGGGACGTATTGCGCAGCCTGGCGCGGGAGATTCCGCGACTGCTGGACAATGCGCTCCTGATCTCCGCGGAATACCTTGAGTGGGCTTTGACCGCCTACACCGCGCTGACTTGCAACACCGCCCGCGAACGATTGGCAAAGGTGTTGATCAGCTACGGTCGCGCCATCGGAGAAGAGTCACGCGAGGGCCTTTTGATCGATGTGACCAACGAGGAATTGGCAAATTCTGCGCACATCACCAAGTACACCACCTGTCGACTGCTGAGTGAGTGGCAGAAGAACTTCGCAGTGGCGAAGCGGAGGGGCAAGATCCTGCTGCTGGCGCCCGAACGATTGCTAATCGCAACAAGATAGGATTTTCCGCGATTTAATCCGTTTTAATTGCCCCAGAGCAACGACACACCACCTTTGGGCGTGCGACTCTCGTTCCCACTCAATAATGAACGTGAAGTCTGCCCTGCCCTCGATTTCTACGCAGATCGCGACGCTTCGTGCGGTTCCCGCTACGGACGCGCACTCGTTCGCCACGAAGTGGCTCGCATCCGTCGCAGTAAGTGTCAGAGCGGTGAATAGGTTCGCGGCCATCCACGTTCCCATGCACTAAACCTGCGTCTCTGCCTCACTTCCAAATTTCGTTAGCGTATTGCGTTTTATTCGCCGGCAATAGCTTGCCTGCAGGCCAGTTGTGATTTTGATCTCTTGAGGAGAAACACTTTTGATTAACATAGGCCGGATTACGCGGTTTGCCGCGGGAGCAATTTTGGCATTGGCAGTGTCGTACAGCGCGTTCGCGCAGTCACGCATTGTCGGTGATGTTAACAACGGAGAGCGGGTCCGAATTACAGGAACGACCTCGCCTTTGATCAGCCGCAGCACGGAAACCGCACGCCTGCCGGGAGAAAAGCAGCTCGGCCGAATGATATTGACGCTAGCCCCATCAGCGGCGCAAGAGCAGGCGGCCAAGAAACTGGTGGCCGACATACATAACCCGGCCTCGCCAAATTTTCACAAATGGTTGACCCCTGCACAATTCGGCAACCAATTCGGCCTGTCGGAGCAAGATGCGACCCGCGTTCGGCAGTGGCTGGAAACTCAGGGCCTCACCGTGCATGAAGTTGCGAACAGTCGCCGCTTCATCGTTTTCAGCGGCAACGTTCAGCAGGTGGAGCAAGCATTCTCGACCGAAATGCACTCCTACACCTACAAGGGTAAAGAGTTCATCGCCAACGCCAGCGAGATCAAGATTCCCGCAGCCCTCGCACCGATTGTGAAAGGTGTCGTGCGCCTACACAGCGAGCCGAACAAGCCCCAGACATTCGTTGGTGGAAAAGTTCATCGTAATCCCAAGACCGGGCAGTTCGAAGGCGGCAGCGGTGATCACTACCTCACGCCCGCTGACTTCGCGACCATCTATAACCTCAACCCCCTATACAAAGCTGGAATCGACGGCACTGGTCAGAAGATTGCGATCGTCGGACGAAGCAATATCGACGTAACCAATGTGACTTCATTCCGCAGCTTGCTTGGGCTTCCCGTCAATGATCCGACGGTTATCGTGAACGGCGACGATCCGGGAGAAGTAACCAACGACATGCCCGAAGCGATGCTCGACGTAACGTGGTCGGGTGCAGTCGCTCCGATGGCGAAGGTCACCCTCGTTGTTTCGCAAAGCAACTTCTCGGATGGCGTGGATGTTTCCGCCAGCTACATCGTGGACCACAACATTGCCCCGGTCATGAGCACCAGCTTCGGCCAATGTGAAAGCATCCTCGGACCAATCGGCAACGCTTTCTACTTCTCACTTTGGCAGCAGGCGGCCGCAGAAGGCATAACGGCCTTCGTATCTGCTGGCGACAACGGCGGCGCGGGTTGCGATGAACCGGGCGCCGGCCAGTACGCGTTCGGCGGTCTCGCCGTAAGCGGCATCGCGTCCACACCCTACAACGTCGCCGTTGGCGGCACTCAATTCGAAGACACTACCGATCCCACCAAGTACTGGGCGACGACGAATGACCCAGTCACCGGCGCTTCCGCGCTGAGCTATATCCCGGAAATGGTCTGGAACGAAAGTTCAAACGATCCTACGTATCCATCCCTCTGGTCCGGCAGCGGCGGTGTCAGCAGCATCTATGCGAAGCCTGATTGGCAATCTGCACCGGGTGTACCGGCCGATGGCATGCGCGATCTTCCGGATGTTTCGCTCACCGCCTCGGTGCATGACGGTTACCTCGCCTGCATGTTCGGCAACTGCGCTTTTGGCGAGTATTTCTACTACTTCGGGGGCACTTCCGCGTCCAGTCCTGCTACGGCCGGCATCATGGCTTTGGTAAATCAGAAATTGGGTGGGCAGCCGCAGGGGATGGCCAACTATGTGTTTTACCGGTTGGCATCTACGCCCGGCGTTTATCACGACACCGTCGATGGCAATAACAAGGTGCCCGATGCATCCGGCCTCTACACCGTCGGCTACGACGCCGGGCCTGGGTACGACGTGGCCAGTGGTCTGGGCTCTTTTGATGCGAATGCCCTGGTCAACAACTGGGCTTCGGCCTCTGCCGGCACTGCTTCCAGCATGACGCTGGCACTTGCACCGGGCTCACCGACAACCGCGGTTCACGGCACTCCGATTGGCTTCGTTGCCACGGTAAAGTGTTCTGGAACCGGCTGCACCGCACCTGGCGGCGATGTCGCTTTGATCGCCACTTCGGGCACTTCCTCCCTCGGCCTCGGCGCCGGCGCATTGACTGCATCCTCCACAGGCAGTGTTGCGACCATCGCCGCCACGCGAATCCCCGGCGGTTCTTACAATGTCGCGGGTCACTACAACGGAGACGGCAAGTACTTGAACAGCAACTCCAATTCAGTACTCGTAACCATTACCCCAGAACCAAGCCAGACACTCGTCGGCGCACTCGGCGGCGGTGTCCTCACAACGTCTCCAATCTCCATTAGCTACGGCGAACCTTTGTTGGTCGGCGCGATCGTGGCTGGGAATTCCGGGGCTGGCTACCCCAGCGGCAATCTCTCAATGACGGTTGACGGAGCCCCCGCAACAACGATCTCGTTCAATCCGGGTACAGGTGCAGTAACGGCCAGCAACCTCACACTCAACTATGGTGAGAATTCCGGCATCATCGCGCCGGGAATAAACACCATCAGCCAGTCGAGCACGATCTCCTACCTGCCGGCATATGTCGACGGTTGGACTCAGCGCTTCCCTGCCGGCAGCCACGTTATGCAAGTCAACTACCCAGGCGACGCGAGCTTTGGTGCCAGCGCCTCCAATGCATTCACCTTCAACATCACGAAGGCTGACATCTTTTTCGGCGACTTCTTCGCCCTCGGATCGATCGTCGCCAATGTGCCGGTCCACTTCGAAGGCCAGCTCGGATTCTCGAACGGTGGCTTCGCAAACTTTACCGGAACCATCACTATCACCGATACCACCACTGGAACGCCGGTGGTTGTCGGTTCCGGTCCGGTAAGCATGGCTTATGGCGGATCGTTTGATGTCCCCGTCACATTCACAGTCGTCGGCAACCACGTGCTCAAAGTCGCCTTCAGCGGCGATCACGACACCAACCCGGCGTTCAGCATCTTCAACGCGGTGCCCGTCAATGCCAACCTGCCACCTTACGTGATTCTGGGCGCGGATGTGGCCAGCGCAGTGGTGGGAGCTCCGGTTACTCTGACGGCGCAGGTGCAGTCAGACTTGCGGAACTACATCCCGACCGGCGCGGTCACGTTCTTTGACGGGACCACGTCGCTCGGGACCGCCACGCTCGACAGCACCGGTACCGGCACTCTCGTCGTAACCACGCTGGGAGCTGGCACCCACACCAACATCACCGCAAACTATAGCGGCGACGTTTACCTCACCAGCGCTGTCGGCGGGCCTATCACGGAGTTGATTGCCGATTACACCGTGCAAGCGCCTTCGGCGGCACTCACCATCGCGGCCGGACAAAGTGGTACAGCAACCCTCAGCGTCATTCCACTCGGTGGCTCCACGCAGACAGTCAGTTTCGCCTGCGGAACGTTGCCGGCAAACATCACCTGCAGCTTCAGCCCAACCTCCGTGACCCTCGATGGAACCAATCCCGGCACGGTGACGGTCACCGTCAACACCGGGACAACGACCGCAAAGTCGGGTACCAACGGTTATCTGTTGGGCGCCGCTTCCACCCTCGCCTTTGGGTTGTTCCTAATCCCCATGGGTAAGCGCAAGCGCCTCCAAAGCCTGTTGGGATTGGCTGCGATTGTGGTCATCACCATGGTTGGTATCGGTTGCGGAGGATCCTCCTCAACCAAACCGCCGGTCACCAACACTGGGATTGCAGTCCCCGGAACGTATGTACTGAACATCACGGCAACGGGTGCAACGGGCACGACGGCCAAAACCACACCGCTGGTTGTTACCGTCCAGTAGGCTGGAACTACAACGGCCGCCCGAGTTGGGGCGGCCGTCTTTTTTTGCGGTCGAATCTACTGCGGGCCGAACGAAGATCCCGGCAGCGTTACCTTGTCCTGCAGCGCGATCTGTTGCGAGGAGCCACCGACGAAGATCGTGAATTCTGCCGGATCCACTCGCCACTGCTTCGTATTCACGTCGTAATAAGCAAACGCCCGCCGGTCAAGGTTCACCGTCACTGACTGGGTTTCTCCCGCTTTGAGTTCCACGCGTTTGAAGCCCTTGAGTTCCTTCACCGGACGCGCAACCTTCGCGCCCTTCTCGCCAACGTAAACTTCGGCGATCTCCGCGCCATCTCGGCTGCCGGTGTTCGTCACGTTAAAGGTGACGGCCACAGTGCTATCGGGTGTCGGCGAGGAAAGCTTCAGACCGCCGTAATGGAAGGTGGTGTACGACAGACCGAAGCCGAACGGGAACATCGGCTTGACAGTGGATTTATCGAAATGCCGATATCCCTGGAACACCCCCTCCGAATATTGCACGCGCTTGCTGCCGTTCTTGTCGTAATAGCTGTTGAAGGTGGCGTTGTCCTTCCACTGCTTCTCAAACGACACGGGCAGCTTGCCGGAAGGGTTCACCTCGCCGAATAAGATTTGCGCCATGGCGGTCGCGCCCTCTTCGCCCGAGTACCACACGTGCAGCAGCGCCGGAGTAGCGTCGATGAAGGGCTGCATGTCGACATTCCCGCCGGCATTCAGCACCATGATGGTGTTCTTGTTTGCGGCCGTAACAGACTTGATGAGGCTCAACTGAGTTTGCGGAAGCTCAAAGGGTCGGTCCGAACCTTCGCCTTCCGAGTCCGCGTCGAAGCCGACGCACAGGATCACGGCATCCGCATTTTTCGCGGCCTCCGCAGCTTCAGTCAAAGCCGTCGCTTTCCCGTCGGAGATTCCAAGGCCTACGCTCGCTTGCCCATTCCCCTCGTGGTATTCGAGTTTAATCTTGTAGTGCTTGCCGCCCTTCATGGGCACCTTTTTCGAAACCACGGCCATGCCGTGATAGCTCCACATTTCCATAACCTTGTTGTCGTCGACAAAGAGGCGGAAGCCGTCATCGGCCGAGATAAGGAATGAGTAGGTGCCGTCGGAGGGCGGGGTGAAGTATCCGGTCCAGCGCGCCGAGAAGTTGTCGATCGGGCCGCCGTCCACGTAGCTGCCTTCCTGCCAGTCGAACGCGACGTGTTCGTCGGTACGCTGGAGAGCAGGTGATCCGGAGAGATCTCCGTTATTGAAGAACTCGGCGAGCATGCCCGGCGTGCTGCCGTCCGCCGTCGTCGTGAATTTGGTGGCCTTGAAGTACTCCGAATCGCGGATGACTCCCGGCTTGTAGGTGACGTTGAGCCCGGCCCCCGCCAAGGCTTTGATAGCTTCTACAGGGGTTGGTGAGGCGAATGGATCGATCTGTGAGCTTCCACCCCCGCCCGTTACCGCGATGCCAGCATTCGGGCCGATCACCGCGATGTTCTTGATCTTCGCGCGATCCAGCGGCAGGATCCCGCCGCTGTTCTTGAGCAGCACCGCGCCTTCCTGTGCAGCTTTCAAAGCGACAGCGCGCGACTGCGGATCGTCCAGCGGAGTGGAAGCAATCTTCTGCGGACGATCGAAGAAACCGAACTCGATCGCTGTCTGAAGGATGTGCCGCACCTTGTCGTTGATCACCGATTCCTTCACCGCGCCACTCTTTACTGCGGCCGTCAGGGTCGCAGGTGTCATGAACTTGCCGTTTGGCATTTCAAGGTCGAGGCCGCCATTCGCGGCTTTCACGCCGTCGTAGGTGGCGTCCCAGTCGGACATGACGACGCCCGTAAAGCCCCAGTCGCCGCGCACCAGGTCAGTGTTCATGCGGCTGTTCTGTGTCAGGTGTACGCCGTTGAGCAAGTTGTAGGAATCCATGATGGCGCCGACATGCGCTTCCTTCACCGCGAACTCGAAGGTCGGCAGGTAAATCTCGCGCAGGGTGCGCTCATCAATATCTGAGCTGACGTTGTGGCGGTCCCACTCCTGGTTATTGCCGGCAAAATGCTTCACTGTCGCTATGACGCCCTGGCTCTGGATGCCTTCAATGTCAGCAACCGTCATGCGAGAAGCGAGATATGGATCTTCGCCGAAGTATTCAAAGTTGCGCCCGCACATGGGAGCGCGATGGATGTTCACGCCCGGCCCGAGGAGAAAGTTCACGCCGCGCGCGCGGGCATCGGAACCCATCGCCGAACCCATGCGCTTTGCCAGGTCGGTGTCCCAACTTGCGGCCAGCGCGATCCCCGCCGGATACGCCGTGGACTTGCCATCGTTCCGTAGCCCGATCGGTCCATCGGACATCTTCAGCTCCGGCACACCGAGCCGCGGAATCGCCCGGATATAAAAATCGTTGGAACCGCCGACGTACTCCACCTTCTCCGCCAACGTCATCTGACTAAGTATCTTTTCCGCGCGTTCTGCGGCTTGCTGCTTTGTCGGCGCAGTCTGTGCCGATGCCATTACACCTGCGATCAGCAGCGCACCGGCCAGGAGTCTTACAAAAAGATTGCGTGCCATGAATAGGCCTTCTTAACTTGGATTTGGGGATACATTAATGCTTTGAAGTATTCGCAGTGGGCTTCCATGTAAATGTAGCTAGGGAACCGGCTGGCAATGTGTACGTGAAGGCTGCACCCGAATCGCTCACCGCGAATGTCTGCGGAGTCTCCGCGTTATTGAATACGACCAGTGCCATCGAACCATCGGTGTTTTGGAAAGCTACGTCTTCAATGCTCTTGTTGCCAAAGCTGTTCGACTCAACGCGCACCGCGCCGGGATGCACGAACTTGCTCGCGTGGCCCAGAGCATAATAATCCACGGTCTTCGTCACCGTCGCTGGTGTTTTGCTGGTGTCCACCGTCACCACGCCGCGGCAGATTGCGCAGCCGCCGGTGTTGGGCCCGTTGTTCTGGTCGAGCGCCATGTTCCAGAGCTCAACGCTCTTCGCCCAATTGCGCGTCGATCCAATAATCAGGCCTGCAGTTACTGCCAGCAGGTTGCCCTTTTGCCAGGTTCCGCCTGAACACTCCGTCTCCCATGCATCCTTGTCGGGAAATTTGTCGTGCACGGCAGATTGCGCAGCCACGTCGCCGCCATAGCAGTGCCAAGCCACGCCCGCCGCGTATTTTGAGGCCGTAGGGTCACTAAAGATCGTAGTCGGATATTCCGGCTTGTCCCAATTGTGGTCGTACACCATCACCTTCGGATGAAGGTTTGCCCCCGCCAGTGCGGGGCCGAGGTTGTCGCGCAGGAACCTCTTCTGCGCCTCCGCCGGAAAATCCATGCCCGGATAATCCTTGGGTACATACAGCGCCTCGTTCTGCATGGTGATGCCGTAGATCGGTACGCCCGCCGCCTCGTAGGCCTGGATGAACTTCACGAAGTACGTCGCCAGGGGCGCGTAGCCTGAATCTTTCAGCGACCCACCAATCATCGCATCGGAGGTCTTCATCCATCCCGGCGGCGACCACGGCGTGGCGATCACCTTGAGCTGCGGGTTGATCGCAATTGCCTCCCGAAGCGATGGAAGAATGTAAGCGTCGTCATGCGCAATCGAAAAATGTTTGAGCTCGGGGTCAGTCTGCCCTTTCGGTAGGTCGTCGTAACTGTAATCGTTAAGCGCCAGGTCGGATGCACCCATCGGCTCGCGCACAAAACCCAGTCCGATGCCGGTCTTTATGTCGAACAGGTCATGCATCGTCTGTTTGCGTTGTTCAGGCGTGAGCTTTGTGTAGAGAAGCCACGCGGAAGAATCGGTGAGCGACGCGCCGAAGCCATCGATGGTTTGATACTTCTGCGCGCCGTTCACCGTAATGGTCAACGAGGATGGTGCATGGGCCCGAGTAAAACGAACGGAAGGTTTTGATGCCATCGGTGCATGCAGGTCAGAGTCGGTTTCCACGACCTTGACTTGTTGGGCTTGCACTGCGAGAGCTGCCCCGAGAAAGATAAAAGCGAACGACAGTCGCACCATGCTCACTATTCTCGCAAAAGCCCGCGGCGGTAACCGCGGGCTCTCACGTGTGGTTGAGGTTAGAAGTAGACTTTAGCTCCCAGTTGGATCACGCGGAACCCCCCGGGAGACGTGTCGTACGTATTCGAATACGTGCCCCAGTTGCTTGCTTTGGAAACACTGAAAGGTGTCGACGGATCGTTGTATTGGAACGGCCCATTCACCGAAATTCCGTAGTTCTTGTTTTCGAAGTTCGGGTGATTGAATACGTTGAACGCTTCGAGACGGAGTTGAATCGAATAACGCTCGCTACTCCCGAAAGGAATGTTCTTGAACAGCGACATGTCCCAGTTCTGCATGCCTCCGTTGCGAAGCGTATCGCGTGAACCGCGAACCGGCCCCTGCCCGACGGGCGGGAGTAGTGGGTTCCCAGTGTTGTCGAGCGCAACGGGATAAGGGATTGCGCCCCACATGTTTCCGCCCGTGAACGTGCCGGCCTCGAACGAGAAGTTATTTTGGGTATCGAACGGCGTTCCGGTCATGAAGTTTGTCACGCCGCTCCACTGATAGTTATCGGTAATGTAGGACAGCCACTTCGGGCCTCCGAAGTGCTTGGTAATGCCCGGGATGTCATACACATAGTTCGCAGCGAAAACGTGGGTGCGATCCCATCCCGCAGCGCGATAGTCGAGCAGCGCGTTGAAGGGGTCTTGGAGATCCTGGTCGGAATTCGCGGTGGTCAACGACTTCGACCATGTGTAAACCGCTCCCGCCGTCAGACCTTTTCCAAATCTCTTCTGCAAAGACGCCTGAAGAGAGTTGTAGTTCGAAGTTCCATTCCATTCGAGGTACTGGATCTGGCTGTATCCCTTGTAGGGAACAAGTGGGGTGTCGGTGTAAGCAGGACGGCCATACGCGTATCGGCCACTGTAGCTCAACCCCGCATCGATGTAGGCTTGCGGCAGGCCTGGTTCCACGGCGGGTACCACGCCTCCGGGGTAGTTTGCGGGATCTTGCGCCGCCCGAGTAAAGGCCGTTCCATAAGGCACGGCGTTGATATCGCGAGCTGTCGTCAAGTGACGAGACATGGACCCAACGTATGCGACATCGAGGGTTGTGCCGGCACCCAACTCATGCTGGAAGCCAAGGCTGAAGTTATAGACCGTTGGCACTTTGCCGTCGCGTGCGGCGCCGACGATGTTGCTCAGCGTGCCGGTCCCGAACGAAGCGCCACCGGCGGAAAGATCCGCCAGGTTTCCGGCGCCCAATTGCGCCGTCTCTACGAGTGCTGGGTTGTTGAATACGGTGTTGAAGATCAAGTTGCCTTGGGTACGGTCGTGCATCATGCCCACACCGCCACGCAAAACCGTCTTGTGATCGCTGAACATGTCCCAGGCAAAGCCGAGACGCGGTTCCGGCATAATCCCACGGCTGTTCCAGCCCCCATCGGGGATCGTGCCATTCTTGGTGTATTGCATGCCGTTCAGCGGATCGCCGCTACCGGGGACCACATTGCCGTTGTCGTCAACCGTGACAGCTTTTGCCGGATCGTACGCCTGCGGATTGAACAACGCGATCTGGTTGCCCGCGTCGTATTGTGGCGGGATCCAAGCGAAACGCATTCCATAATCGAGGGTCAAGTTCTGCCTGATCTTCCAGGTATCCTGCACGTAGAACTCAAGCTGGTTATAACGGAATTTACCGAGCGGCCGGGCCGTTGATTGATCGAAGTTGTTGAAGTCTCCCAGCAAAGCGCTAGCCAGCGGATCACCACACGCGGTATTCGCTGGACACACGGCCGGACTGGTTGGCCCCGTGCCGAAGGTTAACTGGCCGTTGACGTTGCCCCATGCAATCTGGTCCTTGCGGCTGCGCTGGTAGAAGACGCCGCCTTTAAAGATGTGATTGCCGTGCGACCACGTCAGGTTGTCGTTTGCATTGATCGTCGTGTTCGCCTGCTTCCAGGGCGTTGCGCCAAGATACGGACCCTGGTAGCTGACACCTTGCAAACCGCCGAAGTTCAGGTCAGGAATCGTCTCGGAGGGATAGAGCAACGGCAGGGTAATGCCGTTCTTCGCCAGTGAGGTATTGCCGTTGACTCCCTCCGCGAGCGAAAGCGTATGGCTCGGGCCGACGGAAAGTTCGTTGAGCAGCGTGGGAGTTATGGTGCTCACCAGGTTCACGGAGACATTCCATCCCGGGTGCTGCTGAATACAACCACCTTGGAAGGTGATCGGCGAAGCGCACGCGAAGATACCGAACGGACCCGGGAACGGCGTGTAGGGAGCGCTCTCAGTATCGGCATTGTGTACGTAACGTCCGTAAATGCGGTTGGCGTTGTTCAATTGGTAGTCGACGCGAAGAATGTCTTCGCGTCGCGGATCTACGGCGGAGAAGTTGGTGGAGTAGTTGTAGCCCTGGTTATTCAAGCCAAACCCGGAGGCGTTCGGCAGGGGATACAGGCTTAACATCTTCACCATATTCTGGAAGACCGCCTGTTGGCCGTTGGATAGCTGGCTCGGGTCGATCTTGTTGCCGACGATTCCAGGACCGGAGATCATTACGGGGATCGACTTTCCCGTGCCGTTCGGATCGGGAATTACAGACTGCGAGAAGTCTCCAGTGCGTTCCAGGGCCGTCGGCGTGTAGAACTGCACGTTGCCGCTGATCGGCACCAACTGCCGGTAATATTCCTGGTTCCAGAACACGAACAGCTTGTTCTTAATGATCGGTCCCCCGATTGAGTAGCCTTCGTAGTTGTAGCGGTACAACTCTGGATCGTTGTGCGGCGGCGTGGCGACGGGATCCGATGGCATCAACTGGGCCTTCTTGTTGAACCACTCGTTGGCGTTCATGCTGTCGTTGCGATGGAAGAATCGCGCATTGCCATGCCACTGGTTCGTGCCCGACTTGGTTGTAACCGCGATCTGGCCGCCGGCCGCTTTTCCATACTCGGCCTGGTAATTCGAGGTCAGGACCTTCACTTCCTCGATGGCGTCGGGATTGATCGTGATGTGAGTTCCACCGTTATTGCCGGTATCGACATTCGACGCACCGTCAATCGTGTACTCGTGCTCATTCGCGCGAGAGCCATTGATATTGAAAGAATCCAGTCCGCCAGTACCCGAGGCATGACCGTCGAATACGCCGGTAACACCGGGAATGAGCTTCATGTAGTCGAGTACATTGCGACCGTTCAGGGCCACGTCATTCAGTTGCTTGCTGGTAATTACGTCGGAGCGCTCACCAGAATTAGTCTGGAGCTGGAGTTCGGCGGTATCCGCATTGACCGTGACTTCGCCGCCCGCCGCACTGATCGGAAGTTCGAATTCACCCGCATTCAGGTGGTCCCCGGCGCTCAGTGCCACGCCTTCTTTCTTGAGAGTCTTGAAACCTTTAAGGTCCACCGTGACGGAATATGTTGCTGGCGGCAAGTTGGTGACCGCGAAGTCGCCGCTCCCGGAGGTCGTTACCGTCCTGGTGACGCCAATGGCATCGGAGTGAACCGTCACAGTCGCACCGGACACAACGGCTCCTGAAGGGTCTTTGACCGACCCGAACATCGCTCCCGACGTAACTTGGGCGAACGATAGAACTGAGAGGAGGGATAGGACAGCAGCTACAAGGATTAAGGCACGCAACCTGTTTCCTAGGCGGCCTCGATCCTCAGCGGACGAAGCGGAAAAAGACCTCGACGCACTCTGACGCAACATGTATTTTCTCCCGATTTTTGAAACGCTATGCGGCGGGCTCAAACCCGTCCGCTGAATACCAAAAATGCCGTCGGCGAGCGCTGATTTACTGTCTACTTTTCGATACATCCGCTCGCAAACGGGGATCGGGATATCGCGCGAACACCCAATAATGTCCGCATCCCGAACCACTGCCTTGTAGGCCTCGCCTGCCCGACGCGAACCTGTGAGAACAAAATACTTATCACAGGCGCGCGCTTATAAATAGTAGGTGAAAACCCGGTGCGCAGCGTAGGTCTTACCCCTGCTCCGAGTCTTTCCGAAGTCCCAATGTTTTCCTGAGGATTGTCTGAGGGCGCGATTTCGCACGTGACCTCCCCATGTAACATCCCTCCAACTCACACAATCCGTAGGTATAATCCGGATTGAGGGTGTCCGGCTTGAAAGGGACTTTCCACATCGCGGATTGGGAGGTTCAGCCCCAAGTCAACAGTCTGAAGAGGGCCGATCGCTCCTTCCACGTTGAACCCAAGGTCATGCAAGTCCTCGTTGAATTGGCCTCCCACTCCAACGAGGTCCTCACCAAAGAACAACTGATCCACGCTGTTTGGTCGGACACGTTTGTCAGCGATGACGTTTTAACCCGATGTATCTCGGAGATTCGCCGCGTTCTGGAGGACGATGCCCGGGCGCCCAAGTTCATCCAGACGATCCCAAAAACTGGATATCGGCTCATCGTACCGGTTGAATACTCTCAAGCTGACGTTGCTCCAGCCTCACTCATCCCGCCCCCAAAGAACCTTCCAGAAACGGACCCTTCCCCGCCGGAAGCGGAACGGAAACATCCGGCCACCGCACGGCAGCGGTTCTGGCTCATTGCGGCCTTGGTGGTCGTCTCCATCGGTGCCGTGATTTCGCTCCTCCGTCCTAGCCGAAGCAGCGTTGCGCCTCCAGCGCAGGGGAGCTACAAGATTATTCCGTTTACTTCCTACCCGGGGGCGCAGATGCAACCGGCATTCTCTCCAGATGGGAACCAGATTGCCTTCGTGTGGAACGAGGAAAACGGAGACAATCAGAACATCTATATAAAGATGGTGGGCACCGAAACGCCTTTGCGTTTAACCTCGGATCCGTCCGAAGAATTCAGCCCGACATGGTCCCCCGACGGACGATCGATTGCGTTCCTCCGCTATTCAGAATCGGACCGAGGAATTTACGTTATTCCCGCGCTTGGCGGTGCAGCCCGTAAGGTCTTTAGTCCGGTCGGAATAATTGAGTGGGAGCGCGGTGCGCTCTCTTGGTCTCCGGATGGAAGACGATTGATTTTTCCGGATGGAAAATCTTCTGATTCACCGAGTGCAATCTATTCCCTCGATCTGGCAGCCGCATCAGTGCAACCCATTACGGCGCCTCCCAGCCGTTGGGATGGAGACTCGAGCCCCGCTTTCTCACCAGACGGAACCAAGATCGCATTTGTTCGGGGAAGAGAAGGCTGGGTTCGCGATATCTACGTGATGGGTGCGCACGGTGGGGAACCAATGCGCCTGACTTCCGATGATCGGATGGTTTCGAGCCTTGCCTGGACAGCAGATAGCTCGGCGATCGTCTTCTCGTCGAACCGAACCGGGAAGTATTCCCTTTGGAAAATCGCAGTGACAGGTGGAAAGCCCGAGCGTTTGCCGGTTGGAAGCGAAGATGCTTTTAGCCCGGCAATCTCCCGGGCGGGCAGTCTGGCGTACTCGCAGACATCCTCGATGTGGAGCATTCGCAAGGTGGACCTGAAATCAGCTAAGGCCGCGGCGACCAACCTCTGGAGCTCAACCCAGCAAGATTCCGCGCCACATCTGTCGCCTGATGGGAGCAAAGTCGCGTTTCAATCCTGGCGTTCAGGTTCGCAAGAAATCTGGATCGCTTCAAGCGACGGGAGGGGGCCAGTGAAGGTGACCTCGTTTGAAAAGTCCCTCACGGGCAGCCCTTCGTGGTCGCCTGACGGCACACAGCTCGCGTTTGATGCGCGTCCTGAAGGACGCTCGCACATCTATTCCATTCGCCTCGACGGCGGATTGCCGCGAGCCCTTACGGACGGCGATTTCAACGACATTCTGCCGAGCTGGTCACGTGATGACCATTGGGTCTACTTTGGATCGAATCGCAGCGGGTCGTGGCAAATATGGAAGGTCCCCTCGAATGGCGGAACGCCGACGCAAGTGACAACCCAAGGCGGTTTCGTCGGTGTAGAGTCGCATAAGGGAGACTGGCTTTACTTCACCAAGTCCGATAAGCCGGGCGTTTTCCGCATACCGGTCGCAGGGGGAACCGAACAGCAGATCATCGATCAGCCACGCGTAGGTTATTGGGGATACTGGAGTGTGGCGGAAAAGGGAATCTACTATCTGAATAAACGAAATTCGAAGTCCACGTTCGAGTTTTCGGATCTCCAGGGAGAGCATCGGGCCGTAATGCACACGCTAGATCATAATCCTCCGCCGTATGCCGGCCTGACTGTAACTCCGGATGAGCGATCTCTTCTGTACAACGATGAAGTGGAAGTCGGCAGCCACATCACGCTCGTCGAGGGGTTCCGCTAGTTTGCTCCGGGTTCTCCGGTTGCTTGAAAACGCCCGCTGGCTGACAACGCAGTGCGAATCTTCGCTCGATTTGGGCCTGCCTTGGCAATCGCATCGCGAAGAATTCCCAGCGCTTGCTCCAGGGTGGTTCCTTCCGGCTCGCGAAAGATCCATGGGATATTGATCGACGTCAATGTGCGGTCCGAGGAAATTGCGATCACCGGAACAAACGACTTCACCGCGATCTGTTCGGCGAGGTGGCTGGAGTTACGGTCAAGACTGACGATTCCAAGCACTTGACCATCGTAAATCGCATGCACCAAGGCATCGGAGGCCTTGCCCCACGATTGCTCTGACGGAATTGCTACCAGAGACACCCCAGCAACGACCTTTGCCGCTCGAACCTGCTCCTCCGCGTTCGGACCGAATACTGCGATTTTCGCTACCGTGCTGTTGATGGCTGGAGTGTCTGGTCCTGCGTATGGCACGCCGTCTTCCCCGACGCGCGCATACTCCTTCTCCATCGACGCCTTGCGATACTCGATCTTCCCTTTGTGAACCGTTCCCAGAAAGAGCGACCGCATCTGCTTGTCATTCGGATCGAAGGTCATCTCTCCGGTTACGCCTGTATAGGTCTGCGTGCCGTAAAGTGTGTCCCGAATCAAAGCACGGTTCAATCCTGCCTTGCAGATGGATTGGAGGAGGATCTGCATCTGGTCGTATGCCAGCGATGCAAAGTGATCCGGCTGCTCATGAAAGCGCGCCTCATAGCGCGTTTTGAACTCCAACCACGCAGCAGATTTGCTCGACGGATCGTAAGGATAAACCGCTTGGTAGCCGTCGGTTGCCGCACCCGCTTGCGCGACCAGTTCATCCCCCAGAGTGCGATGGCTGCCGAACACCCGCTGATGCATGCCGAGTTCCTGCATCTGCTTCAAGATTCCCGCGGCTTTCGCCTGGTCGGTCCAGAGGACGATGCCATCGACGCGCGAATCCTGGATCACCTTCAGTTGTCGCCGGAAATCCGTTTCGTACGGCATAAACTTCTGCTCGATCACCACCGGATGCCCCAACCGCCGCGAGGCATCGCGAAACTTCGGCACACCGAAACGTCCGTAGCGATCGTTCACCCGCAGAATCGCCACTCTCTTCAACCCAACTTCGCCATAAATATGGCGCGCCAGCGTGTACGACTGCATGCGGTCGTCCTGGATATCGGTGAAGTACCACGGGATAAGCGTCTCCGGAATCGTCGGGTCGGTCGAGGCGCTGTTTACGATCGGCACCTCCGCCCGCAGCGCAACTCGCAAGGCGATGTGCGTAGTGTCGCCGCTGATCGATCCGAAGATCGCCCACACTTTATCGTCGTACACCATCTTCACGACTTCGTTGCTCGAGGCGCCCCAGATCGCCGAATCGTTGTGGATCATCAGCCGAAACGGTTTGTGACCATAACCGCCGGCAGCGTTCGCCTCCTCAATCGCCAAGGTTGCGCCGTTCAACATGCGCTTGCCCAGCGCGGCCTCCGGATGGTTTTCCAAAGGCCCGATGAATCCAATCCGCACTTCATCCACGTCGGTGACGACCGGAGTGCTCCGCGCTGCGCCGTTGTATTCAACTTGGTCAATGTAGTGTTGCCAGTAGGGAGTAGTGAACTTTGAAAACGGGCGCAGGTCTTCAGGCTCCTGCGCATAGGGCTTCACCGTGCGCAGCGCCGGACGTCCCGGCGGATTGCTCCCGCACGCACATCCCGTGAACGTTTGCGCCCACGCTGCACTACCCAACACGAACATCAACACCGGATAAACTAAGCGCCGCATTCTGTTACTCCTGTGTTTTTGGCTTGCGGAACATTGCAATCGCTTCAATCTCCACCAGCAACTCAGGCCGGCAAAGCTTTGCCTGAATGCCCGTCGACGCCGGCAGCGGATCCAATCCCTCCGCCTTGTAGAACGCGGTGCGTTCCTCGTTGAACTCGGCATAGTCGCGATCGATGTCGCGCATGTAGCAACTCGTCCGCACAATGTCTTTCCACGTCGCGCCTTCGGCCTTCAACAGGGCAGTTATGTTCGAAAACGTTCTGCGGCACTGCGCGCGGAAGTCGCCAATATGAATACTCACCCCTGCGTCATCGATGCTCGCCGTCCCCGAGATCAGCAGGATCACCAGTTCGCCGAGGTCGATGCGCATGCCGCGCGAGAAGGAACTCGGCTTCGCGTAGGCGTAGGCTTCGTTCAAGACATCGAGGTTAGTGATGGCGCGCTTCTCTACCGGCGCAATGGCTACTTCCTTCAAAAGTTCCTGTACCGTCATAATGATCTCCTTAAAATGTCGTTTCTATTTCTTGCGAATCCCGTGACTCAAACCCTTGGCGGTGGCTGCCCAAATGTCATCGCCCTGAAAATCAATTCCCAGCACGTAGTTGTGTGCCGGAGCCGAATCAACTTTTATGTCCGTGATCTTCCCGTCCTCCTCGCGCACATACATCTCCGGCTTTCCCGTGTCCAGCGCCGGACGGTATATCGCCCAGTTCGTACCGTCGTAATAGGCGAGGCCCTTGTCGGTAGAGAACCACGCCCGTGTCGCGTCCAGCGCCCTCACTTGGTTGGTGAAGTTGCTGGGTAGCCCACTGTCTTTAGTCATGAAGTTGTGCCAGCTGCGGCCGTCGTAACGGCTGTCACCGAAATACGTCGCGACCCACAGAGTCTTATCCACGTAACTGACGGACGTAGTGATCTCGTGAATCAGCCCCTGGTCCTTGAACAGCACGATCTCGGTTTCGCCATCGGGATCGTTGTAATCCTTCCACCGCTCGGTCTTGAGGTCGTACTCCAAAACGCCGCCGCCCCACACCGCGTAGTACACCTTGTCGGGGCCAACCGAGATTGCATAAGTCCAGATCTCGTACATCGGTGTGTTGCGTTCGTTGAACAAACTCCACTGCCCGGTGCGCATATTGAGCCGGCTCGCGCCCGCGGCCGTCGCGGTCCAAACGTAGTCGCCCTGCACCGCGACGCCATACACCACATCATTGCTGAGCCCAGAGTTCAGTTGCGTGTAGCTGTCGATGCGCCCAGCAGATACATGGCTGAGCCCTCCCATCGTGCCCACCCACAAATCTCCGGTGCGCTTGTCGAGTGCCAACGAAAGCACCGCGCGATGCGCCAAACCATCCGCGGTTCCGAATACCTTCCACCTGCCATCTCTATAAAGTGCAAGCCCGTTCTCGGTGCCTGCCCAAACCTTGTCGCCGTCCACAAGCACAGCAAACACGTGATCGTTGGGAAGCCCATTCTCCACCGTGAAGTTCTGCCAATCGAACCGTGGCATATCCGGAGTCGCGCCGAAAAGTGAAACGGCAACGAGCAGCAGTGTAGGCATCATGAAGAAGCGCGATCTCATAGGGTCCTCAGGTACTCGATCAAATCGTTCAACTCATCCTTCGTCAGGTCGTTCGTAACGCCGTGCGTATCTTTTGGATTGAAAATCGTCCAGATCTCTTCCATCGTTCGCGCCGATCCGTCATGCAGATACGGCGCCGAATACGCGACGTTCGTCAGGTGGGGCGTGTCGATCTTCGACGAACGGTCGGTCGGTTTCCCGGTGCCCACATCCGCCAGTTGCTGGTTCGTATACTTCGGCCCACTATGGCAGTAGGCGCACTGATTCTGCTGAAGGATCGGCTGTCCGTTTTTGTATGCCGTGCGCTGGAAGATCGTTTTGCCCCGCTCCTGCGCCGGCGTCAACTCTCCCGCCGGCAAACGGTAACGGTTCGGACGATTCGGCAGTGCGAACACGAAGGACACCAAATCGGCCAACTCCGCACTGTTGTAGCTTTGCGATCGGTAGAAAAACTTCTCGGTGCGCGGACCGCACTCGGTCGGCATATTCGGATTCCCGCCGTTCCACTTGAACGGCTCGGTCCCGGTCAGGTCCTCGATCGAGCGATTGTCGACGATGTCTTTGCCGAATCCATCCGGCTCCAAATCCCACTGCAAGCCATCGAACGTCGCGTCGATGTGGCAGTTTGCACAGCTAAACTGGCCCTGGAACGAATACTTCGCGTTGTAGAAGGTGCGTTCCCCGCGGCGTAGCGAGTTGTAATCCTTCCGCCCACCCAGATCGATCGTCGATACGACTTTGTCCGTGCGGGTGTTAACGACCGAGACCGTGTCGTCAAGCCGATTCGCCACGTAGAGGTGGGTTCCATCCGGCGACAGCAGCAGGTTCCGCGGATTCGTGCCGACCGCAATCCGCGCTGTGACGTAATTCGCAGATGCCGAAAGATCGTTGCCCACGTCCTTCGGGACCGTCCGAACAAAGCTCAACAATTTCGGGATGTTGATCGCCGTAATCGATCCCGATCCACCGGTGCTCACGTACAACTTCGACTGATCAGGGGTGATGGCGATCGCATACGGCATTGCGAAGTAACGGTCAAGTTCGTCGATCGGCAACTGCACAACCCCTCCAACCGCTGGCCCGAATAAAGCCAAAGAATCGCCGAATACGGAGCCGTGCTCCACATGTGCCAGGGGGATCAGGTTCTTCGGCCGCAATTGCGCCGCCACTCCCAGCGCCCCATCAGCGGTGAATGCCATCCTGAATACGCCCGCAACATTGCGCAGCGGAATGCGTTCCGACACCGTCTGACTCGCGGTGTCGATCACCGTAATCTCAGATTGCGGAACCGTCCGGCTTCCGGTGATCTTCGAATACACGTGGCTGCAATAAACCCGCTTGCCATCTGACGACAACGTGAGATAACTGGCGCCACGGCCCGCCATCAGGCGCTTCACTTCATGCGCCGAAGCAAGATCGATCACCGAAACGTCATCGCTCAAACGGTTCGCAACATACAGAGTCTTGCTATCGTGCGTGATCACCACCCCGGTCGGCTCGAACCCTGTTACGAGCGTTTGCACAGTCTTCAAAGATTTCGTGTCGATGACAGAAACCGTGTCGTCCCACGAGTTAGTCACGTAAAGGCGCGAGCCATCCGCGGACAACGCCGCTCCCCGTGGTGACTGCCCGACCGCAATCCGAACGGCCACCGCCCCGGTCTTCGCATTCAGCACGAGCACCTGGTCAGCACGTTCGCATACGACGTAAATACGAGTGCCATCTGGCGAGAAGAGCATTTCCCCCGGTGACAGGTACTTCAACTCTGCCGCGTCCGCATTTGCCGACGGAACGCGAAGACCAGTTCCAATCACAACCAACAAGACCACCGCGAATACGAGCAGCGCAGACTTCGAGCAGAATGAGAACCCAATTCTCATTTCGGCTCCACAACCGTCAAGATCCGATCAACCGCGACATTCTCGAGTACCTGTTCCTTGCCGCTCGGCCAGTGCAGCGTGATCTTCTCGATAGTCTTCGCGTCACCGAGGCCGAAATGCAGGCGTCCGTCGTCCTGCGAAAGATAACCCGATCCCGCCACTCTCTGCACCGCTTGCTTGCGCCCACCGGCAGTCAATTCAACCGCCGTTCCAATCCCGTCCCGATTGCTCTTCGTGCCCTTCAACTGCAAAGTGATCCAATGCCCTGTTCTGGTCGATGAGTTATGAATCAACGTCGCCGGCGCTCCAAGATTCACCAGGAATGCATCGACCTTCCCATCGTTGTCGTAATCGCCAAAACAAGCGCCCCGCGCCACCGTCTTCGTATCAAGCACCGCGCCCGCCTGGCGCGACGCGTCGGCGAACTTCCCTTGTCCCATCCCGCGAAATACGGAATGTTCTTCTGGCACCAAATGGATCAGCCCGCCGTGAAATACCAGGATGTCGAGCACGCCATCGTTATCGAAGTCGTAGATCCCGGTGCCCCAGCTCACGTATTGCGCGTTCACCGCGGCAACTCCGGCGCTGGCGCCAATGTCGTCAAATTGTTTGTTGCCGTTGTTGTGCATCAGCCGGTTGTACTTCGAGTCCGTCACCCACAGATCGGTCTTCCCGTCACCATCGGTATCGGCAAACACCGGCCCCATCGCCGACGTCGATTCCCCGTTCTGTCCATAAGCCACGCCGGCGTCGGTCGCAATCTCTTCGAACGTTCCGTCGTGCTCGTTGCGGAAGAGAAAATTCTCGGTCTTATCGTTCGCTACATAAATGTCGGGATAACCGTCGCCATCGAAATCCGCTGCGGTGACGCCCATCGTTCGCCCCTTGTAGGCCGCGATCCCCGACTTCTCCGTCACATCGCTAAACGTTCCATTGCAGTTGTTGTGGAAGAGGAGGTTCGTGTTTCCCTCGTAATCGAGCGGCCCCGGATAATTGTCCGCGGGGTAGAATGCGCGGTATTTCGCGTCGAACTTCACATATCGCCCCACGAACAAATCGACGCAGCCGTCGCGATCGTAGTCGAGCCATGCCGCGCCGATCGACCATCCATCGATCTTGATCCCGGCCTTCACCGTTACGTCTTCAAAGGTCCCGTCCCCACGATTGCGAAACAAAATTGCTTTACCGTAACCCGTGACGAACAAATCCACGAAGCCGTCGTTATCAAAGTCCGCCGCAATCGCGGCCATCCCATAAATGTTGGCCGCCACTCCTGCCGTCGCGGTTACATCCGTAAATTTTCCGTTGCCGTCGTTTCGGTAGAGATGGTTGTGCGGCATCTCGTCCGGCATTTTCTTCAGTGGATACGGATGGATCCCCGCCTCCAGCGGCCTGCCGCTCGCCACGTACAAATCGGGAAGCCCGTCGTTGTTGTAGTCAAACCAAACGCAACCCGCGCCAGTGCTCTCCAGTAACGAGCCCAATTTCTGCGCCCCGAAACTATGCGTGAACTGGATCCCCGACGCAGCGGACGCATCTTCAAACCGGATCGTGGACGCCGGCGGCGTCTGCGCAACCACCGCGACCGCGATTGCCATAAACGCAATAAGACGAACCTTCATTACTGAACTCCTTGTTGTTTTGCGGCGCCACGCGTCATATCCGCTGGTTCTGTCGATCGCAACAACACTGCGGGCACTGCATTCTCCGGCGCTCGCTCCGGTCCCGCGTGGCAGCCAACACACTCCCGCTGCTCGCCGCGCCGCATCCAGAACCAGCCATGTTCGCGCTGCAATGTCGCACCCGCGTGGTCGAGCAATTCAATCTGCAAAGGTTGGCCGGCGGGCACATGCAGGAAGAACGAACCGTCGGTTTCTACCGCGGCACTCCCCAACAGCACCGGCTCGCCACGTGAAGAGCGCGAGTACAACCGAACTGAGCTAATCGAGCCCGCTGGGATTTTGAATTTCGAAGTGTAGGCATTCAGGCAAAGGAGGTTGGCACCCTCCCAATCGTGCAAACCCGACGGATGCCGATTCGGAGTCGCGCGAGCCGCGACCAGTTGTGGCTGCACAACGTCCATGCCATTCAGCACCACCAGCGTCTCCGCGCTCGCACGGCCATCCTTCATTCGCTGGAGCTCGAACGGTCCGCCCGGACCCTCTCGCCGCGACACGATCCATCCACCCTCCCCATCTTCAACCACTTCTCCTGCGAACTCACCCTTGACTCCAGTTACGGTAACTTCTTGCGCCCGTGCCGAAGTGAACCGCCCAAGCCCACCTTCTTTCGCGAAGACGATGTCGCCTGATGCCAACTGCCTTGCCGAATGCCGAAGGTCGTTATGATCGCAGCGGTAAGCTTCCACTCCGCTCCCGTCGGAATACACGGTATAAATTTCCGAAGAATCCGCACTGCCCAAGGGCTGGCCAGCTTCAAAAAGGATCCGTCCGTCGCGCAACACATCGGTGGGAAACGCGTTCCCGGGGATATACGTCAGCGGCTGCCCATGTCGCTCTCGATCCGACGTTGCAACCACGTATCGCCCTTGCAACCGCTGCGCGTAGACAAAGCGGTCTTCCGGCAGATACAGCGGGCGCACGCAATCGTCATCGCACGCCGTCAACTGAAGCAGTTCTCCGCCAGAGACGGCGACCTCCCATATCTGCCAGTGATCGCTTGCTCCACGTTTACCCGCAAAGAGCATGTGGCTGGCGTCGAATGAAAGCGACGGATCGGCAGTCGCGAAGAATCCGCCGACCAAACTTTGAGTCTTCGTTCCGCTCTTTATCTGTAGAGTTGCGCCCTGCGGAAATCGCTCTCCCCCATGCAGCCACGCCATGGCGTCATAGTGGGGTGCCGACGTATAAAGCAGAGGCCTTCCATCATTCCCTGACTTCACCTCGCTTCCCACTAGCAGCGGAAGAACCGTTAGCACCAACACGCCGAGCCCAATTCGCACCATCCGCATTACTGCACCACTCCCACAGGATCTGCGCCGGCAGACTCCGTCACCGCGCGCATTGCCATGCAGCGCCGAAGGTCGATCATCATTGCTTTGAATT
>Ga0206952_10105_pt1 | contig 26746 bp, 25 predicted proteins | sample Alteio_BWOrgHeat_39_FD_152966 | JGI IMG/M metagenome (GOLD analysis project Ga0206952, IMG submission 152966) | Enriched cells from forest soil in Barre Woods Harvard Forest LTER site, Petersham, Massachusetts, United States -... | ecosystem: Environmental > Terrestrial > Soil > Temperate forest >... | reverse complement strand
TGCCGTTGTTCAAGATGAACAATGGATGGTTGAAGACGTTGAAGGCGTCCAATTTGAGCTCCAGCGCGGCAGATTCCCATTTCGGAATCTTGAACGCCTTCTTCACGGACACATCGAAGCGATAAAGTGGCAAGCTCTGGCCGGCATTGCGGCCGAGATTTCCGCTGAAGAACTGAAAATCAACGGGATCGCCCGTATAGCTGTCAGCGGGCCCAGCTGGGTTCGCTCCCGCAGGAGCCAGGAACGTCGTCGCCGCAGGGCATGATGCGGCCGGCTGCCATTTTTGGCAGAAGGTCACGCCAGCGGAACTGATCGCCAAGTTCGTCCCAGACGCGGAACCAATGTTCGTCGCGACCAGTGTACCGTTCGCAAGAACGTTTGGACGCTGTTGGGTTTCGTTGCCAAGAGCGGGGAAGATGGAAGTCGCCGATGGGCCGTCTCCCGTGGAGACCGGGTAGGGCCGGCCGGACTGCAAGGTGCTCAGCAATCCGAAGGTCCAATTATTGACCACGTGCTTCACAAGCGGCATCGAAACCAAGTGTTCGGTATCGAGCACCACGTTGAAGTTGGCCAAATGGCGTATGTCCTGTTGTGAGAGGGCGCGCTCGGACGAAGTGCTGATGAATGGATTCGCCGGCTCAGAGAGACCAAAGAAGTCTTCACCGGACGCAAGGGTCTTGGACCACGTATAGCTTCCCTGGAATTGTACATGGTGGGAGAGCCGCTTTTGCGCCGTAAGGACCAAACCGTTGTAACCGGAGGTGCGGTTGTTGAATTGCGTACGGACCGCCTTGAACCGTTGATCGGGATCGCTGGGTAGGTAGAAGAAGCCCGGATGTGCCGGATCCGCAACGGGCTTTGAAAGGTTCGTATCCGTTTCGCCGAAGAGGCCGAATCCATATACGCCCTGGAAGCCAATGCTGTAGACAAACGACGGCCCGACTTGCCGCGTAATGGAAAAGGACGCCTCGCGAATCTCCGGATTCTTGATCGTTGGAGAGATGGGACGTATGCGGCCGAAGAAATTGATTGGCTTAAACAGTGCCAATGTGACCGGATTTGGGGAATTCGGAAAAGCATTAAGAATTGTCTGGCCACTAGTTGTCCCGTCGGTTCCTACGGATTTAGCCGTGATGGTTTGTGTGAGCAGGTTTACACCGTCGAAATTCAACGAGTCCAGAACGATATTAAGGTAGGCCAGTTCCGTGACTTCCGCTCCTGCGGCGCGAATGACGGACTTGCCGGGGTCACCGAAGAGCGTGTGCAGGAAGCCGGAGGTATAATTTGGACTCCAAGCGACGCCTAGGCGAGGCTGCCAGTTATTCTTGTCGCTGCTGCAAGCCGGAACGATTCCGTTCGCCTGCGTGCAGCCGCCCGGTACGGCGGGATTCGGTTGGGTTCCACCTTTGAAGGCGCCTATTTCGACGTCATAGCGAAGCCCGTAGTTGAGAGTGAGATTGTGCCTGAGCTGCCAGGTGTCTTGTACGTACAATCCGTAGATGTTGTCTGCGGCATGGACAAATGCGGGACCAAACCCGATCGTGAAACTGGTCGGCAAGCCCCCACTGAATGCAGCGTATTCTCCGAAATGGAATTGTTGGAACAACGAATCATACGGAAAATGGCTGATGTTCACGCCAGCCTTAATTGTATGTGTCCCACGAGTGTAAGACAGATTGTCCACGTATTGGAAACGATGCTGCAAAGCGGCTTGTGGGCAGCAGAAATCCGCACCCACGTAAAAATTCGGTCCTGCCTGCCCGGGCTGGGTACTGTTCGTCGGCGTCTGACTCAGGAATCTATGCCAGAAGAAACGCGCCTCATTGACGGTATGGGGCGTAAGCGTGGAAACCAGACCGATATTGAGAGTGTTGTCGTGCGCGGTCGAGTTCACAAGGCCACTTAGAGCGGTGTCAGGTCCCGTCTGGACGTTCAGGTTGCTCGAAATGTCGCGTTGGAGGTTGTAGCGCACTGTCAGCATGTGCTTGTCCGTCAGTTTCATGTCCAACTTTGCCGATCCCAGTATCTCGTTGGTTGCCTGATTGACGGTGACAGAGTTGCCGAACGGCGTGAACGTGGCTGGTGAACCCTGCGCCACCTTTTCCCAGCTGCCGAACCAGAATATGCGGTCCTTCACCAACGGCCCGCCCGCAGTAAAACCTTCTTCATGCTTGAAGAAAGGTGCGCGATCCGCCGGAGCATTTAGATTGTAGAAGAAGTCGGAGGCGCCAAGATTCCGTCCGCGGAAATATCCGTGGCCATCGCCGTGGAAGGAATTGGTCCCTGACTTGGTGATGACGTTCAAAATAATGTTTCCAGCCTGGCCGTACTCGGCATTGTAGTTGTTCGTCAGAACCTGGAACTCCTTTACCTCTTCTACAGAAGCACCTAGCGCATCTCTCGCTGAGGTGGACGCGTCGGAAATATTGCCTCCGTCGATGCTCACTGCGATGCCGCGGTCATTCACATTGCCGGGACCTTCGATATCGGAGGAGTTTCCAGTGTAATCGTATTTGACTCCTGGTGCGGATGCCGCGAGACCTTGATAGTCATTGGCCACGCCGCCAATCGCGTTGAATGATGTTGTCGTTGGCAGGTCAGCTACGGCCTTGTCGTCAATTACAGTGGAGACGTCCGTCTTGGTCGTTTCGACTAGCGGCAGTTCCGATGTCACCACTACTGACTGCTTTTGTCCGGCCAGTTCGAGATTGAAATTGACGTCGCGGATTTCTCCGACTTGCAGCTTGACCGACTTCGCTTCTGCTTTGGTGAAGCCAGCGGATTCGATCACAACGTCGTAGAAGCCCGGCGGAAGATTGTCGAAACGGTAGAGCCCGTCCGACGTTGTCTTTGTAGTGCGAGTGATGCCTGTTTCCGTGTTCGTTGCCGTTACATCCGCATTCAGCACTGACGCGCCCTTTGGATCGAGTGCACGGCCGGTGATCGTTGCGAAAGCTGAGCTCTGTCCATACGTCCCCTGGGCAGAACACAACAACAGAAGTACTGCAAATGCGATGACTACACCCCTGAGCCATCTACAGTTTTCGAGACACATATCTCCCCCTTTTGAGTTAACTAACGGTCTGAGTGAGACCTTGTAATTCAGATTTCGACACGGCCCCTCTCCTGGTTGCAGGTACCTTACGCCGGCCTCAATCGGGAGTCAACTAGAATGACGGTATTTAGAAAGGATTTAGAAGAGGGTCGAGGAAGCGAATCGATTTGCTACAGCGAAATTCTGTGGTTCAAAGTTCGGGGAGAAATGTAACCAGTTCTCGCGGTACCGGTACGCCGGCGGGGTCGGTACAAAATTTGGAATAAGTTCGGTAAAAGGCTGGCTAAGGATTGCTTCTAGAAGCCCAATACCACTTCAACGGCCGTTGGAATAATATTTCACGTCCACGGCGTCGTACATCGTGGCGGAAGCGGCGTGCGTCTTTTCGTACGCGGTGATGTCGGGCTCGTGCAATAGCGTGGTGCCAATATCGTCGAGGCCTTTGAGCAAAACTTCTTTTCGCGACGGTGCGATTTCAAATTTAAACATCAGGCCGTGTTTGTCCGCGATGGTTTGGTTCGGTAGATTGACGGTCAGCGAATAGCCTTCTTCTTTTTCCGTGCGCTGGAAGAGTTCTTCAATTTGATCTTCGGGGAGTGTCGCCGGCAAAATGCCGTTCTTGAAGCAATTGTTGTAGAAAATGTCCGCGTAGCTTGGGGCGACGATCACACGGAAGCCGTAGTCTTTCACACCCCAGGGAGCGTGTTCGCGGCTCGAGCCGCAGCCGAAATTGGCGCGCGCCAGCAGGACGGACGCGCCCTTGTAGCGCGGAAAATTCAAGACAAATTCCGGGTTCGGTTTTTCGCCAGGGAGATAGCGCCAGTCGTAAAAAAGAATCCGGCCAAAACCTTCGCGCGTGAGCGCTTTCAGGAATTGCTTCGGCACCATCTGGTCGGTGTCCACGTTGACGCGGTCGAGCGGCATGACCTTGCCCGCGTGCGTTGAGAACGGTTGCATGCGATCGTTGCTCCTGTCACTAAACTAGGGCGGACTGAAGCCATCCCTAAAGCAGAAACAAATCGAAGACCCCGGCAAGATGCCGGGCGCTACGAAAATCTACTCGACTGCGGAAACGTCGTCGAGTGAACGCACATCCACGAAGTGGCCGGCGATGGCGGCGGCAGCGGCCATGACCGGGCTGACGAGATGCGTGCGGCTGTCCTTGCCCTGGCGGCCTTCGAAATTGCGATTGCTGGTGCTGGCGCTGCGCTCGTGCGGCGGCAAAACATCCGCGTTCATGCCGATGCACATACTGCAGCCTGCATCGCGCCATTCGAATCCCGCGTCGCGGAAAATTTTGTCGAGGCCTTCTTTTTCGGCTTGCGTCTTGATGCCGCGCGAGCCGGGAACGATCAAGGCCTGCTTGATATTTTTCGCCACGTGCTTGCCCGCGACAAAATGCGCCGCCGCGCGCAGATCGTCGAGACGCGAATTGGTGCACGAGCCGATGAACACGCGGTCCACCGGAATATCCACGATGGGCGTGCCCGCTTTCAGGCCCATATACTTGAGTGCGCTTTCCGTGGCCTTTTGATCGTTGAGATCCTTGAAATCATGTGGATCCGGCACGCGAGCCGTAACGCTGGTCACCATGCCGGGGTTCGTTCCCCAAGTGACCTGCGGAGCAATCTGCTCGGCTTGCAGCTCGACCTTCATGTCAAAGTGGGCGCTGCCATCGCTCTTGAGCAGCTTCCAGCGTTCAACGGCTTCCTGAAACGCTTTGCCGCGCGGGACAAATGGCCGGCCTTCGAGATACGCAAAGGTGGTTTCATCGGGCGCGACCATTCCAGCGCGCGCGCCACCCTCAATGGTCATATTGCAAACGGTCATGCGCCCGTCCATGGAAAGAGAACGAATGGCCTCGCCCCCGTATTCGGCGACGTGCCCAGTGCCTCCGGCAATGCCCGTTTTTCCGATAATGGCAAGGATGAGGTCCTTGGCGGTAACGCCTCTGGGGCGCTTGCCGTGAACGAGAATGTGGAGCGTCTTGGAACGCGACTGCACCAGGCACTGTGTGGCAAGGACGTGCTCGACCTCGCTTGTGCCGATGCCGAAGGCCAGCGTGCCGAACGCGCCGTGCGTGGAGGTGTGGCTATCACCACAAACAATCGTTTGTCCTGGCTGCGTGATGCCCAGCTCCGGGCCGATAATGTGCACGATGCCCTGATTCTTGCTGTTCATGTCGAACAGGCGAACGCCGGAATCGCGGCAGTTCTTTTCGAGCGCCTCGAACTGCAGCTTGGCGTCGTTGTCGAGAATCGGCAGCGTCCGATCCGTGGTGGAGACCGAATGATCCATCACTGCAAACGTGAGATCGGGGCGTCTTACTTTGCGTCCCTCGGCGCGCAGACCGGCGAAGGCTTGCGGCGAAGTGCCCTCATGGATGAGGTGGCGGTCAATATAGATGATGGAAGGCTGGCCGGACTCCTCGCGAACCACGTGGGAGTCCCAGATTTTTTGGTAGAGCGTTTTCGGTGTCATGAGTGCTCCAGTGAATTCTAGCACTCCTCGAAGTAGGAGCAAAAGGCAGGGAGCCGATCCAGCGTAACTGGCTTGAACGCGCGGGGGGCGGAGCGGGTCTTCGAGTTTGCGGGGCCACTACCCAGCCGTTACTGCAAGGGCTGGCTGCCATTCGTACAGCCAGACCCCGACGGGTCGAAGTAAATCACACCACCTTGATCGGTACAGAACATCCGCTGCCCTGACGAGCCAATCACCTGAGGAGTCGCCGTGAGCGTAAAGGCGACCGAAGGGGTGACACCATCTCCCAACCACGCAAAGGAATAACCGGCCTTGGCGCCCTGTGCGAGAACGTCGTCAATCAAACAGGATGTCGAGGAACTGGCGGAACAGGGATTGGCGCCACCAAGAGCTGTGAGCTGGGCCGGGAACCCCAGGTCCGGATAGGTCATGGAGTAAGTCACTGCGCCTGTTTCGATTAGACGCACAGAGGCAACCGCAGAGGCCTCATTAGCCCGCAGACGGGAGCGAAGAAAGTTTGGAATTGCTATCGCGGAGATGATCAGAATGACCGACACCACGAGAAGCAGTTCGATGAGCGAAAAACCTTTCTGATTTCGCATGGTTTCCCCTGAGTCTGGCATTCTGCGCAAGCGCCCTGCGGAGACGCCCCCACCGCAAAATCGCGCAACAGCCGGCAGTCAAAACGCGGATATTCTAGTCCACATTTGAGGGGGAGGTTCAAGAAAAGTAAAACTTTTTGCGCTAGATCAAAGACAGTACTAGGACTGCGTCGAGAAGTTGGGAACTTTGTTCCATTGCCGCGTGATCCTGGACGGCCTCCGAGGTGCTGCCCCAGCCCGCGATTGTCGAGAGAATTACGGAGGATGATTGAGACGGAACAAACGCTCCTCGCCTTACTCAACTTTCGTTCAACCTTCAGACGAAGAGCGTTCGTCGCGTCTCACCTACGTTTATTCCGCGGGCTTGCGGCGCTCGCAGAGCGTCACAATCTTCGTTGGGTCCACCGCGTCGCTATCAATTTGCATTTCCACGACCTTGCCGCTTTTGTCGATCAGATAATTCACGCGGCGCGCTGCTTTGTATTTGGGATTGTAGAGACCGTATTGCTTGGTGACGTCGCCGCCCCAATCGCTGAGGAGGGGGAAAGTGACGGCGATTTTTTCGGCCCACGCAGCATTGCTGAAGGTGCTATCCATGCTTACACCCAAGACCTGGGTGTCTGCAGCTTCCAGCTTTTGCAGATTCTGCTGGAAGTTTTGCATCTGCTTGGTTCAACCACCTGTGAAAGCGAAGATATAAAACGCCAGCGCGACGTTTTTCTTGCCATGGAAGTCATGCAAAGACACCTGGTTGCGATGGGTATCCATTAGGGTGAAGTCCGGCGCCATGTCCCCCACTTTTACGGTCGGGTCCGGCATGGCGTCTTTCTTTTCTGCCTGCCCCCAGAGCCGATTGGCCGCGGGTGGCGTACTCAGAGCGAGCATCCCAAATAGCAGGATGGTCATTCCTTTGCGCATTCGATTGGTCCTCCTCAGGTTTGTTGATGCGTGGGTCAGTGCTTTGAAGCACCGAGCGAAATGATACCGCGACGCGAGCAGACGGGCACGGTTTTTGAAGCGCCTTTTTCTAAATGAAGGCAATGTGTGGCGGAAACCTGGGATTGGATGCGGTGAGAATGCGTGGTAGAAGAGAACGGAAAGGAACCGAGAGGCAACCTCGTGAATCCAGAAAAGGTGAAGTGGGGCGTGCTTGGAGTCGCCGGGATTGCCGTGCGCAAGGTCATCCCCGCGATGCAGAAGGGGGAGTGGAGTGCGGTAACGGCGATTGCATCGCGCGACCCGCGGAAGGCGAAAGAGGCCGCGCATAAGTTGGGAATTTCCAAAGCCTACGGGTCTTACGAAGAGTTGCTTGCCGACCCGGAGATTGAGGCCATTTACAATCCGCTGCCCAATCATTTGCACGTGCCATGGTCCCTTAAGGCCGCCGAGGCCGGAAAGCACGTGCTCTGCGAGAAGCCGCTGAGCTTGACCGTCGCAGAGGCCCGCGCACTCCTTGCCGCACGGGACCGTTGCGGTGTGAAAATCGGCGAAGCGTTCATGGTGAAGACGCATCCGCAGTGGTTGCGCGTGCGCGAATTAGTTCGGCACGGAGTGATTGGAGAATTGCGAGCAATCGTGGGAGTGTTCAGCTACTTCAACCGCGATCCGAAAAATGTGCGCAGTGTGCCGGAATGGGGTGGGGGCGGAATGATGGATATCGGCTGCTATCCGATTACCACCTCGCGCTGGGTTTTTGGCGAAGAGCCCCTGCGCGTGGCGGCGGTCATGGAAAAGGACCCGGAGTTCGGCACGGACCGGTTGAGCTCTGTGGTGATGGAGTTTGCGGCGGGGCAGGCGGTGTTCACTTGCAGCACGCAAATGGTGCCGTACCAGCGCATGCAATTTATGGGAACGAAAGGGCGAATCGAGATTGAGATCCCATTCAACGCGTCAAGCGACCGGCCGACGCGGATTTTCATTGATGATGGGCGAGATGTTTTTGGCACGGGAATTCGAACGGAGAACATTCCCGCATGCGACCAATATACGATCCAGGGCGATGCATTCTCACGAGCGATCCGCGAAGGCCGCGAAGTTCCCGTGCCGCTCGAGGATGCCATTGCCAATATGGCGGTGATTGAAGCGGCATTTCGCGCGGCGGAATCCGGTAAATGGGAGAAGCCCGAAGCTGTGTAAGGCGGTGAGAGAACATGGCGATTCGAACGGTATTGCAATTGGGGGACCCGGGATTGCGGGTGGTATCGAAACGCGTGGAAAATCCTGGGGCGCCGGAGATTCGAGCGTTGGTGGACGATCTCGCCGATACGCTGGCGTACTGGCGGCAAACCACCGGCTACGGACGCGGAATCGCCGCGCCGCAGATTGGTTCGAACCTGCGCGTTATTTTCTTACGGCTGCCAGGAGAGAATCCGTGGCCGCTGGTGAATCCTGAAATCACGGAACGCAGCACGGAAAAAATCGTCGTGTGGGATGCGTGTCTCAGTTTTTTGTCCATCTTCATGCAAGTGGAACGGCACCGCGAGATCACCGTGCGTTATCAGAATTTGTCCGGCGAGTGGAATGAAACCCGCGCGGGTGAGCAACGCAATCTAAGCGAGCTCTTGCAACATGAGATCGATCATCTCGATGGAATCCTGGCGGTCGATCGCATCACCGACATTCGCACCATGTGCACGCGCGAAGAGTTCGAAAAGCGATACCGGGATAGCAGCCCCTATTCACTGAAATCCTGAGGCAGAAGGGCAACGTATAAGAACGGGCCGAGTAAAAAGTGCAGGGATTGGAACGAATGAGATCGCTCTTCTATACAAGAATGAAGAGCCCTGTCGGGACTCTGCTGCTGGCCGGGGACGAGTGCGGATTGCAGCTGGTAAGTTTTGAAAACAGTAAGCGCGCCGCCGCCGTGAAACCGGGCTGGAAGCCGGACGAAGCACCCTTCCTCGAGGTAGTTCGCCAGCTTCAGGCGTATTTCGGCGGTGAGAGGAAGGAATTCGACTTGCTTCTGGCGCCCGAGGGAACGGATTTCCAACTTGATGTGTGGCGCAATCTCCGCGCGATTCCCTATGGAGAAACGATCAGTTATGGCCAGTTGGCGGAGCGCATAGGCAATCCTAAAGCCGTGCGTGCGGTTGGCCTGGCGAACGCCTGCAATCCAATTCCCATCATCATCCCGTGTCATCGTGTCATCGGGAGCGACGGGAGTCTCACGGGTTTCGGCGGAGGTCTTTCGAACAAGAAAAAGCTGCTCGATCTCGAAAACAAGCAGATGAGTTTGCTGTAATCCATTGCCAGCCCTTACGCCGAGCCGGCCGGAAAAATCTAACCGCCAAGACTACCATTAGCAGTCCCGCTACGCGCCCCACAGCAGATGTTGTCCGACGAGGATGCCGTTGCTACCCTGATTTGTAAGAGGTGCGGTTGTGGCAACCCTTCCGGTGGACATCGATCTTCTGGCTTTCCTCGCCACCGTCGCCAGAATTCTCTTCGGCAGCATGCCGCATTTGCAGCGCAATGTCGCAACGATCCCGGCAGAGTACGATCACGAAGAGGTCTCACCCGAAACCCTGACCGAAAAGCAAAAACAGTTCTTTACGCCTTATGATAAGCAGCTTTCGGAACTGCAGTACTTCCCGATGTCCACCTACCGTGTGCGAAATTACGGCGCCAATCTTATGCGTCGCTACATCAATCCCGCGGACCGCGCCGCCTGTACCGTCATGGCCGTGGAAGTGAAGTCCCGAGTCGACGGTGCGGTGTCAGCGAATCTTGCTTCAAACGTATCTTTCTTCACCGTTTTCACGGATGGAAAACAACTCACCACCAGAAACATGAAGATGAGGACAGTGCTCGATCACCCGCCGGAATTCATCGTCCAGGAGTGTCCCTACGAGGAGAATTTGGCCGCATTGAAAGAGAAGCATGATGCCAAGGCCGCAAAACTCGGCGTTCCGGTGGCCGCGGAAATGAGCGTGCCCCGAATGTTCGAGTTCTATCAGAAGCAGCATCGGCGGTTTTCAGAATATCAAGTGGAACGCGGAACCTTCCAACGCACGCCAACGGGGTATGTCGTGGGCAAAAAGGCATTTCGGAGAGGCATACGGAATTTCCTGCTGCCGTTCGCGGAGCGATTTTCTGTGACTCGTCTTGTTTTGGCTGGCCTCGTGGCCATTGGACTTCCCGCGGCGACGTACCTGCGGGTATTGCCAATGCTGATGGAATCTGGGGTTCGAACGAGGATGGACGCAAGGATGATTTCAATCCTGGTTCTGGGCGCCAGTTACGTCCTCGCGGGAGCCGCGGTAGGACTAATCCTGGAAAAGAGCCAGTTTGTCTGGGGATTTTTGTTTTGTTACGTAGGCGTTCATCTTTTGACTGGCTGGTGGATGTCCCCCATACCCTTTGGATTGATTGCCGCCATCGTCGGTCATGGCGTCGCACAAATGCGCAAACGGCAACGTCTAATCCTGCGAACAAGCGAAGCAAAGTAGCTACTGAGATTGCATCGAATTGGAAAAGGAATGGGCGGTCCGCTGAATTTTGGCCGCCTTTTTGTTTTTGGCGGCCTGCGTAAGCCTAAACTTCGCGAACCTCTGAAAACAAAGAGACGATCGCTCGCACCGGCGCATGACACGCCAGAAGCAGCAGGGAAGCAATCGCGTAGATGACTAGCCTTAGCCTCATATACTAGCAAACACGTTGGAGGCTAAAGAGTTGCGGTATGGCTTGCCGAACCTGATGCTGTTTAGCCGGCAGTGGAATCGCCGCTGGGTGCGCGCACGTGATTACGGCTTCCCAGCCGGTAGAGCAGCAAGCCGACCGTGTTGGCGCCGAGGAGAACCGCCGCCGTCTTGACGATATAGCTTGTCTGATTCTCCACCGAAATGATGGGGAAAATGGAAAACAGCACAAAAAGAAGAGTGACAAGAAAGCCAGACGCAGCCGCGAATCGGAGCCAGGATTTGGGACGAAGGCCGCTATCCTTTTTCACCAGAAGCGGGATGGCAAATAGAACAAGATACGCGAGGCCATAAAACGTGAAACTGATGTTCAGCAAAAACTCATACGCCTCTTGTACTCCGACTCCAATCAGCACCGCGAACGATGCCAGCAATCCGACCACCCCGACAAACAAAATGGAATTGACCGGAGTTCGGTGTTTCTCGTCGAGCTTCGTAAACCACTCCGGCAACAGCCGGTCCCAACCGGCCACCATCGGAAGCCTGGCATTGCCGCTGAAGTTGAGATTGAACGTCGCCAAATAATTAGCCAGCAGAAGGAACACCGAAACCGGAACGATGAATCTCGCGATGCTGGACTGGCTGAATCCCAGACTAAGTGCTTGCGGGATGGGCCCGATGACATCTACCGCATCCGGCGATACGTACGCCAGAATCGCGCTGGTCCCGAAAACATAGAGCAGCACGATGAGTGGGGCCGCGAAGAAAATCGAGCGAGTTACATCGCGAACCGGTCGCCGGGATTCGCCCGCGAAGATGGCGACATACTCGATGCCGCAGAGTGCGCCAAACGTCATCTTGGTGAATACACTTAGGCTGAAAAAACTCATCGCCGGCAGGACGAAGCGCAGAGGGTGGTACTCGCGCAGGGTCCCCCGCCAGACGCCGGTCAGCGGCATCAAAATGAGAACACCAATAGTCAGTACGCCGATCGCGCCGCCAACGTTATTCACCCATTTTCCGATTCCCAAGCCCGCGCGTGCCACAAGAATTAGCACGCAAATACACACAAACGTTGCCCCGACGACCAGCGACCGGTTCGACGCAATCCACGCCGCATGCGGACCGATGGCGTAAGACAAAAACGTCATGCTCACCAAACCGATGACCGCCGTATACAGCGTGGCGAAAAGCCAAAGATTCCACGCCACCAGAAACCCAATGCGGTCGCCGAACGCCAAGCGCGCCCATTCGTAAAGGCCGCCTTCGAGAGGCATCAAGCGATTCAGGTGGGACACGACCAGAGAAAGCGGAATGAAAAAAAGCACGACGGCCAACAACCACAGAACGACGTGAGAGGGACCGGCCTTCACAGCGGTGCCGAAGAAATCGGGCACCACCACCAACAAAATCTGCGCCAGAACCAGGTCGGCCAATCCCAGCTCTTTGCGCAGCGCAGCGCTATGCGCCTGCATGGGCGCTTCAACGGCGGCCAGCTTGATGGAAGCCCCGATGGACAATGTCCGTGCGGCGCAGCCGCAGCCGCACACCTCCTCGTGGAAAGAAGAAGCGGTAGTCTGCATCGGCACCGGGCAGGAAGCAATTAGTTTTGTAACAGAAAAGGAATCCTGAAGAACCTAGCTGTCGATTGCTGATAGAAGGGGAGCAATGAAACCGGATGCAAATGTCCCGGTCAATCCACGGCCATCGTGTTAACTTGCCGACCCGCCAGCGATGGAAGGAACCAAGAGGACGCGGTCGCCTTCCTTGAGCGTGCAGTTTTCGCCGCCGAGAAAGCGGATATCTTCTTCGTTGAGATAGACGTTGAGGAACTGGCGAATCTGGCCCTGCTCGTCGCGCACATGGCGCCCGAGATCGGGGAAGCGCGAAGTCAATTCATTGAGAGCTTCGGCGATGGTGCTCGCACTACAGTCCACTTTCGGCGCGCCTTCGGTGAAGCGGCGGAAGGCCGTGGGAATTTCGATGGTTACCGGCATTTGCATGTGGCTCCTTGGCTTTGAAAAAGTTTTCAGTTCTTAGTTTTCAGTTTTTAGCAAGAAAAAGAATCCGCAGCAAAAATGATAAGTGATTCCTTTCTTGCTGCACCCGATATGGCTCCGGTGAGGCCGCATACTCATTTACGCCTTGGCGGCGGCCGCCGAAGCTGTTGTGCCAAGCTGCGCTTCCAGATACGCCTCGAAAGCATCAAGGCGCGGGGCGATGACTTCGGTAGCCGGGAACTCAGCGGCGATGGCGTCCGTAGTTTTGAGCCCGTTGCCGGTAATGCAGACGACAGTGGTTTCGTGCACCTTGATGCGATTCTGCGCGATGAGCTTCTGCGTCACTCCGGTCGTGACGCCGCCCGCGGTCTCCGTAAAGATGCCCTCGGATTCGGCCAGCAGCTTGATGGCCGCGATGATCTCCGGATCGGAAACGTCTTCCGCCCAGCCGCCCGACTCGCGGATCAACTTGATGGCGTACGGGCCGTCCGCGGGATTACCGATGGCTAGCGACCGCGCAATGGTATGAGGCTTTTGCGGCTCGAAACGCTGTAAGTTGCGTTTCACACCGTCGGAAATGGGCGAGCAACCAGTCGCTTGCGCGCCAAAAAATTTTACCGGCTTCGCTTCCACCCAACCCAGCGTAACGAGTTCGCGGAAAGCCTTGGCGATCTTTCCAATCAGAGAGCCGCCGGCCATCGGCACGACCACATTGTCCGGCAGCCTCCAGCCAAGCTGCTCCGCGATTTCGTAACCGTGCGTCTTCGAGCCCTCGGAATAGTACGGCCGCAGATTCACGTTGACGAGTCCCCATTGAAAGCGGTCCGCAATTTGTGAGCAGAGGCGGTTGACCTGGTCGTAGTTGCCGTTGATGCGCACGATGCGCGCACCGTACACCGCGGTGTTGAGAACCTTGGCAGGCTCAAGGTCCGCGGGAATGAACACGCAGGCGTCAAACCCTTGCTGCGCGGCCTGCGCAGCGACGGCGTTGGCCAGATTTCCAGTGGACGAGCAGCCGACCGTCTCGAAGCCGAACCGGCGCGCCGCCGCAAGCGCCGTAGCCACCACGCGGTCCTTAAAAGACAACGAAGGAAAGCAGACCGCATCGTTTTTGAAATACAACTCTTTGAGGCCCCACTGCGAAGCGAGCTTCCGTGAAGACACCAGTGGCGTACCGCCCACGGCGCCGGCAGGGGCAAAATCCTCGGAGAGTGGAAGAAGTTCAGAGTAACGCCACATATTGAACTCGCGGGTGGCCAGGTCTTCGCGGCGCACGATTTTCTTCAGCGCATCGTAATCATAGGAAACTTCGACTGGGGAGAAGCATTCTTCACAGAAGGAGCGAGGCGAGTTGTCCCAGGTCTTTCCGCACTCTCTACATCGAAGTTGGTAATGGACAGCCATTGGAATTCACCTTTCAAGAAGCGCCGGCTCCGAATGCAACGTCACCGCGCCTCGCTGCGAGGTCGGGATAAAGCCCAGCCTCGACAAAACCAATAGATCCGCGTGGAATTCATTTAGGGCAGCAGGGAGGGGTTAAACGAAAAACCCTCCGTGCCAAAGTGCTCGGAGGGTCTCAGAAAATCTTCTGGGATACTCGAAAAGCTCTTTAGCAGTTTTTTACGTGGAGCAAGTTGCCCTAAATCGCCACGTGTCGCCGCAACCGCAGCTACATCTTTTATGCCTCAGCACGGTGCAGATGTCAAGAGCGACATTTGTCTTAGAAGCAGGTTCAATTCTTGCGGGCCAATTGAACCCGGTGCGGCCCTGCATTCCGCACAAGCGTGTGGCCTCAGCAGATTCTCACTTCATTTGGCCGTTCACTTCGACCCGGACTGCGGCTGCGACCAGTTGTGTTCAAACGTGCGCCACAGGAGGACGTCGCCAAACCCGAGGGAGTTCCACCAGGTGTCGAGCATGGGGCGATCGAGGCCCAGGATTCCTTCGCGAGTCACGCCTGCTGGCGGCGGAGCGAGTGAGGCCAGGCGATCAAAAACGCGGGGCCGATCCGGATCGTCTACCCGCGAAAGCAGATGCCAGAGAGTGAGGGCATCCTTCTTGCGCGCATCGGCGAGAAGGACGTCAATCAAGATGCTGCGTTCCGCAGGCGTGGAGGCTTCAAAGTCAAAGCGAGACAAGGCCTCGCGAAACGCCGGCGTCGCATCTTCAAGATACGGCGTGCCCGGTCCGGTCTTCGGCCGCGTGGCGCAGACCGCGCCAGCGGGAATAAAGGACTCGTGGCCGTTCAACTTGAACCCCACCCAGCCGACACTGGTGCGCAGCAGGCCCGCACCGGAATCGTCCACGTGCAGCGTGTAGATGCATCCGAGATCCACGGCAGTGGCGGAAGGCGTATCCACGACAAATTCGCCCGGTGGCGCCCAGATGGTCGCATGAATCGTGCCGCGTTCCAGGGAAAGCCGCTTGCGGCCAGGGCCGTTGCTGACGAGACGGACGCGCGATCCAGCGTCCACTTCAACGTTGCCAGTTTCCTCGAGAGAGAGAGTGGCGCGCGACGAAAGGTCCGTCTCCAGCAATTGCCCGACGCCCAGTTTGCCCACGCCGGCCTTTGCGCCCATGGTTTTCGAGCCCACCCGCGGCGCGCCTGCCAGCCGGGCCACTTCCCAGGACGGACCCTGCTCGACAACCGGTTTCGAACGCAGATAAAAGTAAATCGTTGCCGCAATGACGATGCTTGCGGCGACGGCTGCGACCTGGAACGAAAACCGCCACAGTGAAAAGCGCAAGCGCTTCTCAGCGGGGATCTCAGCGATCTGATCAAACGCGGGCGCCAGCTCCTTGTGGCGGTAACGCCCCAGCGCGGTTTCCAGTTTTTGAATTTCGGGGTCCGGCTCGCCGGAGCCATCCCACAAGTAATCATCTTTCATTGCTTATTCCTTTTGCGTGCCCGCTGGGTTCTGCCCATTTGCATTTTCTCCGTGACTCACACTGCGCGTGGGCTCTCGCCCTGACCCAGCTTTTCACGCAACAATTGCATCCCACGGCAAAGGTTGACGCGAACCGAACCGTGGGTGAGCCCTGTGCGCGCGGCGATCTCCGGCCCCGTCATTCCCTCCACCAGCCGCAGGATCAGCGGCTCGCGATAGGTCTCCGGAAGATTGCGAATCAACTCCAAAATGACCGCCGCCTGCTGCTCCTGAGCGTGATCGTTCCCGCGTTCCGCACTTTCCATCTCCAAAACTGGCTCGCTCCGGGCCGCCTCCGGGCCCGCCTTGCGGTAATAGTCATTGGCACGATTGCGGGTAATGGTGGCCAGCCAGGCTCCAAATCGGGCAATGTCCCGCAGTGCATGAAGCTGGCGAAGCGCCGAAAGAAACACTTCCTGAACGAGGTCGTCCACTTCGCGCGGCGGAACGCGCGCGAGAAGAATCCCGTGGACCATGCGGGCGTAGCGGTCGTACAGGCGGCCGAAGGCGGCGCGATCACCTTCACGGGCCGCGCGGATCAGCCCGTGATCCTCGGCCGGATTCGGGACTTGTAGGACCGTCACGATCTGACGTTCCACGCTTGCCATTTGGAAGTCAACCCTGTATCCCACATCCAGGCCACCGAAAGAGCCAGGACTCGCTATCCAAGACGCAATCGAGGAGGGAAGTGTTAACAAAGCTGGTCTCTTCCAGCAAGCGTAAGGAACGCAAATGGCCCTTAGAATCCATACACTTACGCGATGCGGGAAGAGTTTCCCCGGCTTTGACAACAAATTCAGGGTTTCATGCGTCCAATGGAGGGGAGAACAAAAACCGCAAGGCACCCCGGCCATTGGGACAGTTATTGCTCTGATGCATCGCGAAGAGACGGCAACCTCACGCAACTAGCGGTGTTATACTCTGAGGCAGGACCCGGAAGAATAGGGCCCAGCCGAAGAACAGTCGTCTGACGCAGGCAGGGCAGTGGTGCCAGAAAGACAGGAGTAGGCAAAATGGGAGAGCAGGTTAAAGAGTTTTTCGATTGGGCGCGCCGGCGCAAGATTATCGTTTCGGTGCTCGTAGTATTCACGCTAGCGGTCGGCATTCTGATCGGGTCGGTCGTTTCAGGCCGCGTCTCGGCGATGAAGACCTTGGGATTCTCAGGCACAACGGCCACGGCGCTCGCCGTGCCGGATCCGATTCCATCCTCGAGCTCCTTTGCATCGATTGTCAATCGCGTGGAACCCGCGGTGGTCAATATCGCGACCACGCAAGTGTTGGAGCGCAAGCAAACTTCTAAAAAGCGGCGCTCGCAGCCCTACGACCAGGACGACCCCATGCAGGACTTCTTCGATCGCTTCTTTGATGGGCGCTCGGACGGGCCGCCGCAAGCGGAACGCAGCCTGGGCTCCGGCGTAATTGTGGACAAGCGCGGGTACATTCTCACGAACAATCACGTTGTCGAGCAGGCCACGAAAATCCAAGTGCAGTTGAATGGCGACCCCAACCGCTACACCGCGAAAGTAGTGGGCGTCGATGAAGATACCGACCTCGCGGTCATCAAAATTGATGCCAACAAAGAACTGCCCACCGCCAAGCTCGGGAACTCCGACGGAGTGCAGGTTGGCGATTGGGTTCTGGCCATCGGCAGCCCGTTTGGATTGCAAGCTACGGTCACCGCGGGAATCATTAGCGCGAAAGACCGCGGTGGAATCGGGCAACAGTTCCAGAGGTTCCTGCAAACGGATGCCGCCATCAACCCCGGCAACTCGGGCGGGCCGTTGGTGGATCTTGCCGGGCAAGTGATTGGAATTAACACCGCCATCATCACCGGCAGCCGCGGTTATGAAGGAGTCGGCTTCGCGCTTCCCTCGAGCACGGCTATCAACGTGTACGACCAGATCATCAAGCAAGGACGAGTAACCCGCGGGTCCATCGGCGTCAGTTTCCAGGAAGAGCTAAGCACGAATACCATCACCTTGAAGTCTCTGGGCGCGCCGTACGGCGTGGTGATTGAGGGAGTCGAGCCGGGAAGTCCCGCCGAAAAGGCTGGACTGAAGGGCGGCGACGTAATTACCAGCGTGAACGGGAAGCCGGTAAAAACGGGTAACGACCTCGTGAATCCCATCGCGCAAGCGACCATCGGCAGCAAAGTGGCTCTGACCTACGTCCGCGACCGCGCGCAAAAGGAAACTACCGCGACGGTCGAAGACCGCACGCGCGTGTTCCCAAACTCGGCGGGCCGCATGGGCGAGCAGCCGGGCGAAGCCGCTCCGGCCGAATTCGGCTTGCACGTGGAAGAACTGACGCCGGATCGCGGCCGTCGCGTGGGCGTGGAAGCGCAAAAGGGTGTTCTGGTCACCGAAGTCGATCCCGCGACGTTTGCGGATGATCTCGGTTTCGGTCGCGGAGACGTGATCGCCGATATCAACCGCGCAGCCGTCACAACCGTTGCCGAGTATCGCAAGGCTGTTTCGACCTTGAAGCCCGGCGAGGAAGTCGTATTCAAGGTTCTGCGGCGGCAAGATAGCGACCGCATCCTAACCCTTTATCTGTCTGGGAAAGTCCCGGCGGACAATCAGCACTAGAGCTTTAACAACAAACTAGACCGCCTATGCGAGTCCGAAAAGCGACCCACCTGGCCCTGACGCTGCTTTTGGCAGCAGGGCTGGGTGTGTCAACGGACTCTGCAAAGGCACAAACCACTTCGCAAAAAAAGACCACTCCTTCCAAGTCCCACGGAACCTCGCACCGGACGAAAACATCAAGAAAATCCAGCCGGCGGGAGCGAGGGCAGAAAGCTCCTACACCCGAACGCATTTCCGAAATTCAGCAGGCGCTGGGAAAAGATGGCTCGTATACGGCCACGCCGAACGGAAAATGGGACGCTTCGACCGTGGACGCCCTCACAAAATTCCAACAGTCGCATGGCCTGACTCCGACCGGGAAGCTCGGCGCAAAAACGCTTCAACTCTTGGGCCTCGGCTCCAGCACCGCAGGTGTGGCGCCGCCGACGCCTCCCATCAGTTCTTCCACGGCGACGATTGCACCCGCACTGTCCTTGCCTCGCCAGCAGTAGTCCTCGTTTCTTCCTGATTGCATTCCATCTTCAACTGATTTAGAAGTCGTTCTCTGCGCGGCTTGCCGCTGCGCGCGAAAAAGGGGCATGCCTTATGAAACCGCTGCGGATTTTTGTTGGAATCTTTCTTATCGTCTTTTTTGCGGGAGGAATCTGCGCGCAAGAAAAAGCGAACACGAAAACGATGAAGGCCGTGCGTTTCGGCAAGCTGTGGGATGCCAAGGGAAAACTTTGGACGAACGCGATCGTGATTGTTGAGGGCGACAAGATTCGCAGCGTAACAACGGACGCGTCCGCCATTCCTGCGGCCGCGGAGATCATCGACCTCTCGAAATTCACGGGACTCCCCGGCCTGATCGACGTGCACACGCACATGACCATGTACACCGACGAAACTCCCGGCGAGCCCATGCTGAAGCAGCTCGTAAATAATCCGCCTGCGATGGAAGTATTTCTCGCGCGCAAAGGCGCCATACGCACCCTCGCAGCAGGCGTGACCACCGTCCGTGATCTCGGCGCGGATCAGTACATGGATATTGCCATGCGCGATTTGATCAATCGCGGCGAAATGATCGGCCCGCGCATGTTCGTCGTTGGCTATGGGCTCTACATCACGAACACCCCGTACAAGCCAGGTCTAAATCCACCCGCGGGCGGAATTGCCGATGGCGTCCCCGAAGTATTGCGAGCCGTCCGCCAGCAGATCGCGGCGGGCGCGGACTTAATCAAAATGTATGCCTCCACGGGTACCGATGATGACGTAACGGGATTTCAGACCTACAGCTACGAAGAGATCAAGGCGGCCGTGGATGCCGCGCACCAGTTTGGAAAGAAAATCGCGATTCACTCCTATGGCCCGGATGGCGCGCGCGACGCGGTACGCGCCGGCACCGATTCGCTGGAACACGCCACCGGCATGGACGACGCAACGATCCAGGAAATGGTGAAACGTGGCACGTTCTACGTCCCCACGATTGATCACAACCGCTATTACCTGGACAACTGGCAGAAGATTGGCTATTCGAACGGTTTTCAGGAGAAGACCAAGGCGTTCATTGAGCGCAATCTGGAGACGGCGCGCAAGGCGCACAAAGCGGGAGTGAAATTCGCCATGGGTTCGGACGCGATTTACACCATGTTCGGAGAGAACACCCGCGAGCTGGGCTGGTTTGTGAAAGCAGGAATGACTCCGGAGCAGGCGCTGCGAACGGCAACGACGAATGCCGCGGAGTTACTCGGAAAAGAAAAAGAACTCGGCGCCGTCGCGCCCGGTTATTTTGGCGACCTGGTGGCGGTAGAAGGCGATCCACTGGCGGACATCGATGTGGCGATTTATAAGGTGAAATGGGTTATGAAGGGCGGGGCGGTGGTGGTGGACAACACCAGGGGACAAGTTCGCCAGTGAAAAACCGAAGCGCAGAAGGACCCACACTTTCGAAAACCAAACCCGAAAGGGTGGCCAGCCAGAAGCGTTTTTCGGAAGTAAGGCGCAGCCACCCGCCAATGATCGAGTAATCCCGATCATCAAAAAAGAGTTTGCTGTTGAGCCGGCGCGTGCGTAACCATGATCGACGGTCCCGAATGACAAGTAAAGGGGCGACCGCCAGGGGGTGGAATCATGCAACCGGAAGATCGCAGCCGACTGCAAGTGTGGTCCCGTCTCGCCGCTCTGGTTGGAATTATCTGTCTGCTGTCTGATTTTGCACCGGCGCGGTCTCAAGCGCGGAATCACCCTGATGCCTCCGACCTGGGTGCGATAGCGCGGCAGGCAACGATCGAGATTTTTCGAAATCGAGATTCCACTGCCATTGATCGCTTCTTTTCCCAGCCGTTCGTGCAACACGATCCGAACATTGGGGACGGACTGCCCGGCCTGAGGGCCTTTGTTACCGAGGTAGCGAATTCTACGACGGCGAACATTACGATTTATCGCACGGTTGTGGATGGCGACATCGTCATGCTTCATTCGAAATACGAAGGCTGGCCCGGCTTTTCGGGGCCGGTCATAGCGTTTGATCTATTTCGTTTTAAGGACGGCAAAATCGTCGAACATTGGGGCGGACAAACCCCCGAGACCGGTCCCAATCCGTCCGGGCATACGCAGGTGGATGGTCCGACGGCCGTTGTTGGTCGCGAACGGACCGAAGCCAATCGCACTCTCGTTTCCAGCTTCAAGCAAGTCGTGACCGTGGAATTGCGTTTCGATCGTGTCGGTGAGTTCGTCGACGGTGATCATTACACCCAACATGCCTCCAAAGTTGGTGATGGTGTCGCACGGATGCAAGCGCGGGTCTCCGGGGTTGTGAAGCCCGGCGCCGCGCAGGTGCTGATTCCTCGCCGCTACATCGCGGAAGGCAATTTCGTGCTTGCCCTCGTCGAAGCACGCACCGAACCGCCCACGGCGAACTACGATCTTTTTCGAGTAGAGAACGGCAAGATTGTTGAGCATTGGGACGTGCTCTCTGTGATTCCGCCCCGCGATCACTGGAAGAACGCCAACGGCCCCTTCTGAAAATCATGTGGGAAAGGCAATCGGGAGTGAGTGTTCTGTGGCCGAAGGGCAATTAGTCGCAGAACCAAGAGAACAGACGGGACGTTCACCGGTTTGTGGGAGAGTCAGGCCCGAAGGCCGGGCCACCCGCCGCCCAAGCGGAGGATGCTCAGGCAATCGCGCTACAAGCAGGCCGGCGTAGGGCGATGCTCCCGCCGAGGACAATCTAGGATGGACATACCAGCTTGGAGATCAGCAGACATGTCAACGCAGCCAAAAATTGATCCCCCTCTTCTTCAGGCACGCAGCAACCGGCTGAAGCGACTCTTGGAAGCATATTCCGATAGCGAGCCTGAGGCTGCCCTATGCCTGAAGCACCTGTCGCCGCTTTTTGCAGATGCGATGGCCAACAAAATCCACACACCACGCCGAGGCATGGCTCCATGTGCCTTTTACTTCGTCGAGGGACGCCTCCGACAGCATCCCGAGTTAGAAGAAGCGTTTGCAGATTTTTCGGCTGCCCTACAAGGGTTGGGGACGGAGGGGTCAGACGGGAAGTCTCCCTTTCTCTGAAGTGTCCGGTCATTATGAGCAAAGCGAGTCTTGTGAAACAAATATCTGAAAACGTCCCGTCTGTTCCCGAGTTCCCTAGTCACTGGTGCAGGGGCTTTAGTTTGGTAATTACTTTTTGTGCCTCAGCGGAGTCTACTTGTAGAAGCCTCCCGCCTCCGCGCCAGTTTCCAGTTACAACTACCATCTGCACGTACGTGCTCTCGCCTGCTTTTGTTTCGATCACTGTTGCCGGTTGATTCTTGGCGCTGGATTGAAGTTCGTGTTTGCCCGGCTCCGCATGGACTGAAAACCAGCTACCATTGGCGAGGCGGTCAACTTCTTTGCCGTCGAGGTATATTGACGGTTTTAGAGCAGAGCCAGCAAAGTGACCTTCTCTGAAAAAGACAATGGTTGAATCCTTCGCCTTATCAACATCAGGCCGTGCCTCGACCGGGGCAGGCGTTGTTGCCGGGGAAGCAGTTTGAGATTGTTGTTGCGACCTTGCCGGGAACGCTACAGAGAACACGAGCAGGACAGGTAAGGCTATGTGGGTTCGCATGGATACTCCAAAGGGATTTCAACTCCATAGGAATCCTAATAAGAGCGATCTTGGTGAGGCAAGATCTTCGAACGTCAGCTATGCCTAACCGGATATCACCGCTCAGGAATGAGTCCGCGTCCCGCTTCAACTGCACCTTACATGCTATCCCGCAGGTACAAGGGAAATCTTCAGGGGGGCCTGATAAACGACCAATCAGGACTTGGGAATTGCTTCGTTTCCATTCCAAACTTGAAAAATCTTCCGATGAGGTTGAGGATGTTGAGGATGATCGCCCCATCGGCCCCGCATCCAAGCGATTCGACCTTTTGGCCTCGCGTCTAACCCTTTAGGAGAAGATTCGCCATGTCGCATCATTTCGATACGCCTACCGCAAAAGAAGACCCCCGCATCAACGTCTGCGACTTCTACTTGTTTCGCGGCCGCCCGGGCACAACGGTCATGGCTTTGACCGTGAATCCGAACGCCGGCGTCGGCGCGCCAGACACCTTCCGCGACGAAGCTCTCTACGCCTTTCGCTTCGACACGAATCGCGATCTTCGCGAAGACGTCGCCTTCAAGGTCCAGTTCGGCGCGCCTGCCCACGCCGATGGCGGCGAGCACCGGCACGTTCAGACCTTCGCGGTCCGGCGCGCCACCGGAGCGGACGCTCTGAAGGGCGCCGCGGGCGAACTCATCATTTCCGGGAACACGGGACGCGTCGTGGAAGCGGATCAGGGCTGCCTGGCGTACGCAGGCCTTGCGCCCGATCTGTTCGCCACCAATGGCGTCGGTTTCGGTGCCTTCAGAAAAGCTCTGTGGTCTGAAAACAGGTTTGCCCCGGAGTCGTTCCAGAATGGCCAGAGCTTCTTCGCCGGCAACAATGTCACCGCCATCGTCCTCGAGCTCCCCAGCAGCCTGATCGGCCAAGGTGTGGTGCACGCCTGGGCCACCGTATCGCTCTACGGCCACGCGGCGGAGGTGCAGGTATCGCGTTGGGGCCTGCCGATGATCACCCACTTCCTGCTCTCCGATCCTTCGCTGCACGACGCATCGGAAAACTACAACCGCGCGGTCCCGGCGGACGAAGTGGCGCTGTTCTCCAAACCGATCCGCGACTTCGTGGAAAAAGTCACCGCGCTCGCCCACTCAGCGGCCGACCCATCCGCCTACGCTACGCAACTCCTTGCGCGCCTCTGCCCGGGCGTCCTGCCCTACGAACTGGACACGCCCGCCTCATTCAGCTTTGCCGCCTTCAACGGCCGCGGCCTCGGCGACGATGTGATGGACGTGATTCTCACGCTGGTCACGAACACGGCCCTCGGCGACGGCGTGGCGCCCGATCTGCGGCTGATGCGCCCGGATTTTCCCTATTTCGGCGAGCCGCACCCTACGGCCGCGAGTTCCGCGAAGCAGTGAGCGCGACGGAGGGGATGACGGAGGAGACGGAGGGGGACAAACGGGAAGTTTCCCTTTCTCTGAAGTGTCCGGTCATTATGAGCCAAGCGAGTCTTGTGAAATAAATATCAGAAAACGTCCCGTCTGTCCCCATCTCTCCCCCATCTCCCGAAAGACGAAAGGGTGGGCATCCGAGAATCGTCTCCCGGGTCGACCTGCGCTCCACCTGCCGGCTCATGCTTGTGCCTGAACGTTGACTGGCGGGCCCTCAACAACAATGGTGTATTCAGATCGAACTCCATTGTCGAGTACGATTGCGAAAGTCAACTGTCCTACCGTCGGCACTACGAGACCGTTGACATTCACAATGCTCCGGTGCTTCGTTTTGTCTCCGAAGTTCACCGCTACGGCGTTAGTTACCAGTGTCTGTTCGCCAATAGCGACGGTGAAAGTTCCTGCATAGTTCGGGTCATCTGTTAAATCGCGTTCCCAGAACGCAAGAAATGAGAGGCTCTGGATGAAAACGGGCAAACCCGCGGCTCGAATCCCTTCAAAAATGTTGTAAGCGCTGATCGTGCCGGTCTCCGCGTCACGCGTTATACCCGTTGCAACAAAGCAGGTCTTCGGTCTAATCATGAGACATTCCTCCATGACAACGCGGGAAGCCCGTCCGGTCCCAAAATGAACCTAGTTTCGCCAGAAGGAGAATTTGAGGCCGTAATCGTTGGTGCCTGGCGCGCACTAATTCCAAGACCACCGGTTCCCGAATCAGAACGCTTCATGAAGTCCCATATACGCTGGCCCCATTGAAGACGCGACGCGTCGACCTCAAGACTGCCTATCTCGCGTGTACGAAGTACAAGGGCACATAGAACCGCATAGGCAAGGGCCAAAACAATTTCGTTGCGCTCTGCACGGCCCGTAATATGGTCATAGTATCGAAGCAATACATCCTCAGAATTCTTGCGGAGTTTTTGCATCCCCGCGCAACGAATCAGTCCGTTGAAAAGCGACAGAGGCGTGTTCGCCAGAATAAAGACTTGCGCAAATTCGAACAATTCACTCTTGGTGAGTTTGGTCATAGATGGCACCTATAAAACCTCGTTTGAGGTCCGTAGAGCGGGGGGCAGTCGTTCAGGAGATGGATATACTCTCCGGCACTACCCCACTTGCTAAAAACTTTTGGAACTCCCAGATCCGCAATTCCCACCACCACACCTGAGTGGTTTGCATCCCCATCGGCGGAAAAATAGATAACGATGTCTCCTGCGAGAACCTCTCTGATATCGATTTCCGCCCACTTATCGTCGCCAATGATCTGGCTCAAACTGTAGCTTTCTATTATACGGGTCCGCCGGGAGGCAAAGGTTAGTCCGTGGCAGTTGTAGAGCGGGCTCGGTTGCGTCCGCTGGACCGCGCGCGGATATTTCTTCGGGATCTCGGCGCTCCAGTTCCTCTCGAAAGCGGAGAGTTCAAATTCCTGAATATTGTCGATCCCCGTCCGCTTGGACGTTTCAACCCTTATGATCATGGGCGGTAGTATAGGCGGGTCGCCACTTGAACTCCTAACAAATGTTGGGCTAAGGGGACAGACGGGAAGCTTTCCTTTCTCTGAAGCGTCCAGTCGTTATGAGCCAAGCGAGTCTTGTGAAACAAATATCGGAAAACGTCCCGTCCTGTCCCCATCTCTCCATCGTGCAATTCGAGTAGTGGCCCATTTTCTGGATTTGCCTGATGAGAAGTGGCCATCGCGGGAGATGACCGAAACGCCCTAAGCAAAAAAGAGGTTAAAAAGGGACAGCGAGGTTTTCCTCAACGGATCGCCCAGTACGTTATCGAACTTCCTTTTGGACACCACCATTTTGCTCTTCTTACTTTTGCACCTATTTCCACTAATTTCCACAGCCTGTTGACTTGCGTCGCGCCGAAACTGGCATGGTAGAATGCAATTGGTCGTCCAGGGAACCAAGCGCAACGCTAGCCCTGGGAGATGCCATCCAGCAGCCAAAGGCTTTGTGGACCGGCGTAGTTTCATACGACTGAAAATTTGAGATAGTGGGCCAAAAAGCAAAAACCCGGCTGGAACCGGGTTCGCGCCTTGGAGCTCGGCAAAGGATTGGAACCGACACCCCATCCTAGCCGTCAGCTTCCCCCATTGTCAACTTGGACTTGCGTCTCTCCAACTCGCCGTTGGAGGTGGATTGGCGTGAGGTAGGAGTTAAATCCAGTTGCTGAAAGGACAACTAGTGCCATTCAATAGCAGCGTGTATTCATTTAACCTTTTCACGTTAGCTACGGTGAACGAAGTCGGGGCAACCTATGGGTTGTTTATGCCAACCCCAGGACGCCCCGGCTTCTACACCTGTCTTTATGTGGGACAAACCAACAATTTGAGGACTCGCATGTACGAGCATTACAACAATCCTCCAATTGCGGGCGTCACACATTTCTTTGCCGAAGTCATTTCTGACGAACAGCAAAGAAAGCTTCGTGAGAAACAACTAATCGCTGAATTTAGCCCACTCGGAAACAAGACTCGCGGGGGCTGATATTCCGTCGAATTCGCCACTAACCCGGTCGAAGTAATAACGGCGTTCACCGAAACACAAAACGGAATATCTTTTGCTCGTATACAGGTACACCGTTTCATCTGTGGCCGGATCTACAAACTCAAATGGTTTCAACTTGGCTGGTGCTTTGAACCGTTCGAGGCACCAGCCAAACGTATTTCGGGCCATTGTTTTCAAGCGAAGCCATAGCCGCGCAGAATGCTGCTGGACAGTGATCTGAGTAGTATTTCTCATTCCGGTTGCCATTAAATCATACCTGTCAAGTCTATGATGAAATTCCGGCAGCTTCTGTTACATACAGCACACCCTGTATTTCCCGATTCCAGATTCTCTTTCGGTTGGCCTGGCGGGGCGGTTCGTTCCCAAAATTGTTTCTGTTTGGCGGGTGGCCCCGCCTTGATTGCGTAAAACGCCTT
>Ga0206952_10104_pt1 | contig 26787 bp, 23 predicted proteins | sample Alteio_BWOrgHeat_39_FD_152966 | JGI IMG/M metagenome (GOLD analysis project Ga0206952, IMG submission 152966) | Enriched cells from forest soil in Barre Woods Harvard Forest LTER site, Petersham, Massachusetts, United States -... | ecosystem: Environmental > Terrestrial > Soil > Temperate forest >... | reverse complement strand
TTCGAACGACAATTAATCTTTGCAGGCAGGGCTGCCGCTGGCCATAGTACAAACGTACTGGCTGACGGACAAAGCGCAAGCAATGTTTTGGGGCTTGACTACCGAGGCCGCAGAACGGCGAATTCTGAAATCGCGAAGCCGAGGGCGGCTCCGAGGAAAACATCCGAGGGGAAGTGGGATTGGGTGGTGACGCGAGAGAAGCTGATGAGAGAGGCCGCGCCGTAGGCTACATAAGGCACCCAGCGATGCTGGCGATAGCGATGCGCGAACACGGTGGCAACGGCAAAGGCGGCGGAGGCGTGACTGGAAGGAAAGCTGGTATCGATCCCAGCGTTTGAAACGCGACTGTTGAAGAAGGTGTCGTTGAAAGGGCCGGTAGGCGGGATGTCCGAAGGTCGGAGGCGGCGCGTGGCGACTTTCAAGACAACGTCAAGGACGGCGGAGTCTACATAGGCTTCACCGGCGAGGAGGGCGGTCTTTTCCTCGTAGGAATTGTGAGTGAAGTGCGCGGCTACGAGAAAGGCTGCGGGAACAATGGCGATTTCCCCCGCGGTGATGGGGCCGGAGAAGACGTTGTTGAAAGTGTGAAATGACGAGGTACGGCGGAAATAGCCGGTGTCGTGGGGGTCCGCGACGATGAGGGCCGCGGTCACGCCGGTTACGGCGAGAGTGGGGAGCCATTGATGGCCTTTGGCGAGCCGCACGGGAAACAGCCAGATGTCTTTCTGATCTTGGAGGAGATTTCGCGGGAGGGTGCGGTAGGTGACGTCGCGTTCTGCTCGCGCTGGTGGTGAGTTTTGCGGAGTTGGGTCATCCGCCGTGACGGCTTGCGGTGCTCCCTGCGCGCGAAGCGGGAGACAACCAAATGTAATTCCCATGCTCGCAACCAAAATCGACACGCAGGGTCGGCGGAATCCTCGATAAGACCGGGATACGTTGCTTTGGATTGTCCTTTCCCAGATCACTCCGTCAAGAATACTAGTGAACCGGCTCGAGTACCAGTTTTTGGATGCGCCAGTTGAGGATTTCGGCAACGTAGAGTTCGTTTTCGGAGGGGCAGGCCATTTCGTGGATCCACCCGAACTGGCCGAGTTGCTTGCCGGATTTACCAAAGACGCCGAGAACTTTTCCGTCGAGAGTGAGTTTGTAAATGCGGCCGGGGAAACCGTCGGAACTGTAGAGGACCTGATTCGGTGCAGGCGTTATGCAAATCGCCCAGGGCGCACCGGGCGCCATCGTGCCCGTGGTGGCCGTGGGCTTGTTGCCGATGGCGGCGTGAGCGTTGGGATCCACGGGAACGTCAATGGTGATCTGGCGGAGAAATTTTCCTTCGCCATCGAAAACCTGGATGCGGCGATTGCCGCGGTCGGCAACGTAGACGTTGCCTTGCACGTCGAGCGCGATGCTATGCGGCGTGTTCAATTGGCCGGGTTGATCGCCGGGTTCGCCCCAGGACTTGAGCCAGTTGCCGTCCTTGTCCACTTTGGCGATACGCGAATTGATGTAGCCGTCGCTGATGTAGGAGTTGCCGGCGGCGTCCCATGCGACGTCGGTGACCTGGCGAAACATTCCGTCAACGGGTGGCAGCGGAGGCTTGGGATGCTTCAGCGGGGCGGTGCTTTCGTCGGAAGCTTCCTGCTTGCGCCCGAGGACCATGAGGACGCGTCCTTCGGGGCTGAACTTGATGACCATGTCCGAGCCTTTGTCGGTGACCCAGATGTTGTCGTCCTTGTCGATTTTGACGGCGTGCGCGAAGGACCACGCGTAGAGATGGTGGCCGATCTCGCGGATGAATTTTCCGTCGGGGGCAAATTCGAGGAGTTGCGCGGCGGCGGCGGCGAAGGCGGGGCCGGTGGAATTGCCGCGGGTGAAAACGAAGACGTGGCCTTTGGAATTTACCGCGACGCCGACGGCTTCGCCGAGGTAGAGGTCGGGAGGAAGCTTCAGGAAGTCGGGGACGGAACGGAAATGGAGTTCGGGCGGCTGCTGGGCGAAAAGAGGAGTCGCCAGGAAAAAGAATAAGACGAAGAAGAAGCGTTTCATGGGATTTTGCCTCGACACTTCGCAGAGCATCATACGCGCGTTTGCGAAATCAGTCGCCGGTCAGGAATTTGTATTGGGAGGCTGTGAGGGGAACGACGGAGAGGCGGCCCTGCCGAACGAGCGGGGAATCGGCGAAGAGCTTGTTGGATTTGATTTGGGCGAGGGTGACGGGCTTGGCGAGCAAATATTCGGCTTTGATTTTGACGGCGACATTTTGGGGGTCGGAGGCGTCCACGGAGACCACGGAGGCGGCGCCGACAGCGCTCTTGCGATCGCCGGTTTCGTAGATGATCAGTTTGTCGCCCGGTTTCATCGCGCCAAGGTTCCTCAAAGCCACGGGATTGTGCACGCCGTCCCAGACGGTGACTTTGTCGCGCTGGAGATCGGCGAAGGAGTATGCGGAGGCTTCGGTTTTGAGAAGGTAGTAAGAGGACATGAATTGTCACCCACCTGACGAGGCTAAGAGCTCGGCGGGAATTTTACATGTTCGAACGTTTGCATCTCAACTGGTTTCACACAATTCATGAAGGGTGTGTAGCGCCACTGCATGGCGGCCTTTATTGCGGCGTCGATCAGCAAGGGCTTGCCCTCCACGATCTTGACCTTTCTTACGGAACCATCCTCAGCCACTGTGACGATCATTTTCACGAAACCCTTGACATGTTTCTGCCGGGCCTCTTCGGGATATTCCGGCTCGACCCGATGGATGAGGCGTCCGTTGGGCTGGGTTCCATCATTAGGGCCACAGGGGTCGGCGCGACGAACCTTGACTGGATCCCAGAACGTGTGGACGCCGTTTCCATAGAAGCGGAATGCGCCATCCACGTAGATGAAAGTGTCCATCCAGGAGCAGCCTCCCAAGGAAATTTGAAAGCTGTGTGCCGGCGGAATTTGAAAGACAGGAGCATTCGTTAACAGTTTCGCTTCAACCTTGACGGTCTGGTCCCGCGTCGTTCGCAACTTGGCGCGGGAAGGACTGCAGGAATCGACGCCCTGCATTCTGCGGAGTTTTAGGATAGTGGAGAGTTTGAAATATTCAAATTCTTGAGAATAGTCTTTGGCCACTTCCGGCCCCTTGTCGGCACCGAAGCCGTCGGTGAACCAATGCGATGGGATAGCGAACTGCTCCAGCTTCAACCTTGTGTTCTGGTCGTCGCCTTCATTGAAGGAAATGAAGAAGTCGTGATATTGCCGGTCAAAACCCTTCGGCGAATCGGGAATTAGGGCCGGTGAGTCATCAGAGGCTGGCGCTGGAGATGGGAGGAGCGAATTCAATAGCAGTCCGACGAGTAGAAGTCGCATATCGTGCCTCCCACCGAGTGAGACGCAAAGGACACCAAATAGAGGTACCGGGCAACCACGATCGAATTCCGCAGGGCAAATGACAGGGTTATTTCTTCTTTGTGGGGAGAAGGCGGGGGATTCTGCGGTGATGTTGGGAATGGGCGATCAGTTCGGAGAGGCGCTTTTGTTTTGTTTCTTGTTTTTTTGCGGTCGTGACCCAGTAGGTCGTCAGTTGTTTATAGCCGGGGGGTTGCGATTGGAAGAAGTCCCAGGCGGGTTTGTTGGCGCGGAATTGTTTTTCTTGTTCGCGGGTGAAGCGGGCGCTCTCGCGTTGCTCGTAGGAGTAGATGGCGGATTTTTTTTCGCTGCGGGCGGCGAAGGCCTTGAGGCCGGCAGGATGCATCAGGCCTTGCTTGGTAAGCTTTTGAACGAGGTTGATGTTGATGGCGCTCCAGGTGCTGGTGGGTTTGCGCGGGGTGAAGCGGATGGTGTAGCTCGTTTCGTTGAGGCTCTTTCGAACGCCGTCGATCCAGCCGAAGCATAGAGCAACTTCGACGGATTCGGGCCAGGTGATGCTGGGCTTTCCGGAGCTTTTTTTGTGGAAGCCGACGAGCTGCTCGCGGAGCTTATCGTGATGGGTTTCGAGCCAGGTCCGGAAGTCGGGGGGCGTGGGGAAGAATGTGGGTTTTGGGGGCATGGAGTCTAATGGACGATTTTAGACCAGTTCGATGACGACAGCCTTAGAATGAGGCAGGGCAATACCGCTGCAATCGCCAGTGCGGCGGACACTAAAGCTCAGCTTGCAGTTGTTGAGGGGCCTCTCAAGCGCGGGCAGCGCGCATCTGAGCGACCCTCTCGTTGAACTGGCGCGTGAGGTGCGGCACGATGCCAAGTTGCCGCTGGATCAACATCAGTTGCGCGCGATGGTGCATCTCATGCTCCTTGGTGCCAAGCAACCTCTCGAACCGCGACTTCTGCGTTTTTCCGTCGGGTTCGGTCACCATCTCTGCGAGGAACTCCGGCGTCAGGGTTTCCATCCACGCCGCAAACTGCTCTCCCTCGGTTCGCAGCAGTTCGAGGATCTCTGCTTTGGATCTGGTCTTGGCTTCCTCCGCGTTGAAGCGGTCTAGCGCCCCGAAAAAGTCGAAGCCCACCAGAGTGGTCAGGCCCTTTTTGTGCACCTCTAGAAATATTCGCGGGCCTATTGCGATGTGCGTCAGCATGCGCCCCACGGAGCGCACGTCGGCTGCTGCCACGAAGCCGTACTTCGACTCCGGAATGTCCTCCGCGACCTGAATGGTGTTCTTGCGAACCGTGCGAAATCCGCTGGCCAGTTCTTTCCCGCCGTAAGAAATCATGGTGGTCACCTCGCTATCTTAATTTGAGCCTCGTTGGTGGAGGCTGCCTTGTTCGATGCGCGGGTCCCGCTATCCGTCACTCGCGAGTTCGCGCGGGAGCGGGGGAGAAGGGTTTTCATTCTTGAAGTCGAAACTGTACCTTGGTTCCTTCGGGGAGCTCTGCGATCTGGCGATGCAAATCGCCAAGGAATGCTACCTGTTCGTACAGACTGCCCACATACGCGTTGTTTGGAGCGCCCCCTTCGGCGAAGAGGATGGGGGTTTTGAACGCGACACACTGCTCGGGGCCAGGTTTCAGTCCTCCTGCCGTAGCGGCCAATTCGTCACTCTCGGCAAACCATTCTTCTCGCTGCTCTTTCGTGCGAGCCAAATTACGAAATTCCGCTTCGGATTTTGCGATTTGCTTCAACTGCCCGATGGCGACGTCCAGCTTGAAGATGATTCCCGCTTCGTCACGCAGGAATAAATCTCCGAAGGCGCTTCGGGCGACGAGTGTCATTGGTTGGGGGCACAGCCAGCGCCACTCTCCCAGGAGCCGCTCAACGTCAAGATGGTCGACAAGGAAGTAGCTTTCCATACGCCACATTTGAACTCAAATCGACAACGCGCGCCACAGAATTCACGAGTGCCAATTGCTTAGAAATGGAATCAGCCTAGGAAGCGAGCTCGGCGGTGGCGGAGGCGAAGATTTTTGTGTGGGCGTCGATGTCGGCGGGCGTGGTGGCGGGGGACATTAAGGCCATGTTGTGGAAGGGCGTTAGGAGGAGGCCGCGGTTTAGGGCGTAGAGGTGGAGGAATCGCTCGAGTTCGAAGTCGGCGGCAGCGGCGGATTCGCCGCCGTTGCGGGGAGGCTTGGCGGCAAAGGTGTATTCGGCGCGGGCGCCGAGTTGGATGGCGTTCCAGGGCAAATGATGAGCGCGGATTTCGGCGGCGACGCCTTCATTGAAGCGCTGGGCGAGCGGGATCATGTGTTCGAATGCGGCGGGGGTGAGGATGTGTTCGAGAGTGGCGCGCATGGCGGCTAACGAGAGCGCATTGCCCGCCAATGTACCGCCGATGCCGCCTACGTCGCAGTCTTCGAGATGAATGCGCGCGTTGATGCGCTGGGCGACTTCTTCGCTGCACCCGTAGGTGGCGCCTGGAATGCCGCTGCCGATGGCTTTGCCGAAAACGAGCATGTCGGGATCGAGTTTCCATGCGGCGGTGCAGCCTCCGGGGCCGGCGCAGATGGTGTGGGTTTCGTCGGCGATGAGGAGTGAACCGTAACGGCGGGCAAGTTCGCGGGCGGATTTCCAGTAGCCGGCGTCAGGGAGAATGATGCCGACGTTGGTCATGGCCGGCTCGGCGAGGATGCAAGCGACGTCGTGATGCTTGAGGGCGTCTTCGAGGCCGTTGAGATCGTTGAACTCGACGACGAGGGTGGTTTCGGCGGGATTGACGGGCGGGCCGATGTTGCCGCGGCGCGGGGCGACTACGCCGTTTTCGAGAGTGGCGAAGGATTCGTCCACGGTGCCGTGGTAGCAACAATGAAAGACGAGAATTTTCGAGCGCTGGGTGATTTCACGGGCGATGCGAATCGAAAAGCGATTGGCGTCAGTGGCGGTGAGCGTGAACTGCCAGTAGGGCAAGCCGAAGCGGCGCTGGAGATCTTCGCCGACCCACAGCGCGTCTTCGGTGGGAAGCATGAAGGTGATGCCGTCCTTGGCGCGGCGGGCGACAGCTTCAGCGACGACGTCAGGAGAGTGGCCGGTCATGGCACCGGTGTCGCCGAGGCAGAGATCAATGTAGTCGCGGCCGTCGACGTCGGTGAAGTGCGCACCCTTCGCCGATTTCACGAAAATGGGAAATGCGCCGGCCCATTTTTTCATCCAGTTCATGGGGACGCCGCCGAGAAGGGAGGATTGAGCGCGAGAGTAAAGGGCAGCGGATTTGGGGTGGTCGGCGAGGAAGTGGGTTTCTTCGCGAGATTGGAGCTGTTTCAGTTTGGCGCGATCTATTGCAGTCATCAGGGCGCTCTAAATCACCGAAAACCGGTCAAGACCCTCAGGATAGAGCGGAACAAAATCATCCCCGCCAACCTCTCGGTAGCCAACTTTCAAATTGCCCATGTGACTAGGAATCGAGCCGATATTCTTGACTCGCTCAAAGGTCGCCTTCGGGTCTTCGGTAAAGATAAAAATATTCATTTCGCCGGAGCCGATGTCATGGCCGTCCACTCTTCCTTGTTCACCGATGTCTTCCCTGATTTGATCTTCGAGCGAGATCAGTAGGTCCATTTCTTCCGCTGTCAAAGAAGACGGCCATTGCAAAACAAGCATGTATTCCATATCAGCGCCCATCACCGCAAATCGCGGATGATTTCGCGGGCGGCGTTGGCGCCGCTCGCGCCGGTGAGACCGTTGCCGGGGTGCGTGCCGGAGCCGCAGAGGAATAGGCCGCGGATGGGGGTTTTGTAGCGCGCCCAATCGAGGACCGGGCGCATGGTGAAGAGCTGGTCCAGTGCGAGTTCTCCGTGAAAAATGTGGCCACCGGTGAAACCGTAAGACGTTTCGATATCCTTCGGCGTGATGACCTGCATATATTCGATGAGATCGGGCAGGTTCGGTGCGTAGGCGGAGAGAGTCTTGACGACGGTGTCGCCGAGCTCCTTGCGGCGGGAGTCCCAGTTCCCTTCCCTTAATTTGTACGGCGCGAATTGGACGTAGGCGGAGAGGACATGCTTTCCATCGGGAACCAGCGAAGGATCGAGAATTGTGGGAATAGTGACGTCGAGCCAGGGAGCTTTGGAAAAATCGCCGTATTTGGAGGCGTCGAAGGCGCGCTCGAGATAATCGATTTCCGGGCCGATGTGGATGCGACCGGAAAGCGCTTTAAGAGAACTCTCGGTGGCGTCGAGCGCGGAGAAAACGGGCAGGCCGCCGAGGGCGAGATTGACTTTGGCGACGGTGCCATTGGCTCGGAAATTTTTCAGACGACTGGCGAACGTCGGATCGAGCTGCGAAGGATCGAGGAGATTAAAAAAGGTGCGCTTGGGATCGGCACCGGAGACGACGGCTTCGACGGCGATTTCTTCGCCATCGGTGAGAGCGACGCCGGTGACGGCGCCGTCCTTGATTCGAATGTGCTCGACTTCGGCGTCGGTGCGAATTTCTGCGCCGGCTTGTTTTGCGGATTCGGCGAGCGCGCGCGTGAAGGAGCCGAGGCCGCCGCGCGGAAACGCGGCGGAGCCGACAGGATGCGCATTGGCAGCGGCGCGGAGAAGAAGTACGGCGGTTGATCCGGCGGACCAGGGGCCGAGCGCGGTTCCGAAAATGGCGCGCGCAGCGATGGTGGCGCGGAGCAATTCGGTTTCGAAAAATTCGGCGACGAAGTCCGCGACGGCCATGGGGCCCCAACGGAGAAGATCGAAGATACCGGTCTTGCCGAGGCTGCGCGCGCCGCGGCCTGTTTTCAAAAGGTTCCAGAGATCTTCGGGAGTGGGATGATCGATCGAGGGCGGCGTGATGGAAGATAGCTGGGCGAAGAAGCTGGCGGTAGTTTCGAGAGATTGCGCGAACTGCGCGTACTTCGCGGCGTCTTTCTCGGAGAAGCTGGCGATACCGGCGGCGGTTTTGGCCGCGTCGTTGTAGAAGAAGAGCGCCTTGCCGTCGGGCGAGGGGGCGAAGACGCGCGGATCGGGATTGAGCACTTCGTATTCGAATTTTTCGAGTTGCAGATCGCGGGCGACGTCGGCGCGCAGCGGGCCGAGCGTGTGCGCCAAAGTGGACGCGCGGAAGCCGGGATGAAACTCTTCAGTGATGGCGCCGCCGCCGACCATTTCGCGGCGTTCGAGAACCAGCGGCTTGAAGCCGCCTTTGGCGAGATAGAACGCGGTGATGAGAGCGTTATGCCCGCCGCCGATCAGGACCACGCGCTGTCCGAGCGGCATGACTAGTTGGCCGCCTTGGATGCGGTCGCCGTCGAGCGCGAAGAACCGCCTTTCCATTCTTTCAAGATGACCTGGCTGGCGAGGCGGCCGTTGGCGCCCATGATGCCCCCCCCGGGATGCGTGGCGGAGCCGCACATATAAAGGTTATGGATGGGAGTGCGGTAGTAGGCCCAGCCGGCAACGGGGCGCAGGAAGAAAAGTTGTTCGAGCGAAAGCTCGCCTTGAAAAATATTTCCCTGCGTGAGGCCGAATTCGCGTTCGAGATCGAGCGGAGTGAGAATCTGGCGGCCGATGATGATGTCTTTGATGTTGGGAGCATACTCGGCGATCGTGTTGATGACGTTGTCGCCAAAAGTTTCTTTTTGCTCGTCCCATGTGCCCTCGGCGAGTTTGTAAGGCGCGTACTGCACGAAACAGGAGAGCACGTGTTTGCCGGGCGGCGCGACGCTGGGGTCGGTGAGGCTGGGAATGACCATATCAATGTAGGGGCGACGGGAATAGCGGCCGTACTTGGCGTCGTCGTAGGCGCGCTCCATGTAGTCCATGCCGGGTGAAATGGAAATTGCTCCGCGAAGATGTGCGCCCGGGCCAGGGAAACATTTGAAATTGGGAAGCGCGTCGAGGGCCAGATTGACTTTGCCGGAAGAGCCGCGGAATTTGTAGCGGCGGACCCCTTCGAGAAAATCGGCGGGAAGCTCGCTGGGTTCAAGAAATTTTTCGAACGTGAGATGCGGGTCGACGCTGGAAGAAACGACATTGGCGAAGAGTTCTTCGCCGCTTTGGAGAACAACGCCGATTGTGCGGCCGTTCTTGACAAGGATTTTCCCGACGGGCGCTTTCGTTCGAATCTCGGCGCCGGCTTCGCGGGCGGCGTCGGCGATAGCATTCGAAATGGCTCCCGTGCCACCACGGCTGAAACCCCAGGAGCGGAAGGCGCCGTCAATTTCGCCCATGTAATGGTGCAAAAGAACATAGGCGGTGCCCGGCGAACGAATGCCAAGAAACGTGCCGATGATTCCCGAAGCGGACATGGTGGCTTTGAGGACGTCGGTTTCGAACCACTGGTCGAGAAAATCCGCGGAGCTCATGGTCATGAGCTGGACGAGGGTGTAACGCTCGTCGGAAGAAAGTTCGCGGAAGCGTTGCATCAGGAAATGGAGCTGCTTCAGATCTTTGGGATTGAGGGTGGTGGGGTCCGGGGGAACCATGGAGAGCATGGGCTTCACGAAGCGGCACATGGGCGTCATCATCTTCGAGAATTCGTCGTAAGCCTCGGCGTCAAGGCGAGAGTGGCGGCGAATATCGCGGATGGATTTGGCGTGATCGTTGACGCGCCAGAGGTAGTCGCCGCTGGGCATCGGCGAAAAGGTGCCATCGAGTGGGAGAATTTCCAGGCCGTGACGCGGAAGATCGAGTTCGCGAATGATTTCGGGGCGCAGTAGGGAGACGACGTACGAGCATTCAGAAAAAAGAAAGCCCTGGAAAATTTCTTCGGTGACGGCGGCGCCGCCGAGGACGTGACGGCGTTCGAGAACAATGACCTTCTTCCCTGCTTTGGCGAGGTACGCGGCGTTGACGAGACCGTTGTGGCCTCCGCCGATGACGATTGCGTCGTAATGCTGACCCATTCAGTGTGACTCCGGTATTGCTCGAACGAAGAGAGAAGACCCGCGGAAACGAAGACCCAACATTTTACTTGGACCAGTCAGCAGGCACAAGGTCTTGAGGCTGGCCTCCAGGAGGAATCGGTTCCAATTGGGGCCGTGGCGCTGCCGAAGTACAAGATTGGGAAAAGGAGATGGGTGCGAATAGAGAGAAGAAATTGACTGCGAGAAGGGTTTCCCACTCGTAGACATTAGATTCTTCAAAGATTGTGGGAGAAACGGAAATCAAGCGTGCTCCCGCAGTTGGTGGCACGGTGCGTGCTTTCTGCCGAAGCGACGACGAAGGGCGAGCTTCGCGAGGAGATAGGCATGCGCAAGAAATTTTTTGTTCTGATGACGTTGCTGTGGGGGTGCGCGGGAGAAGCGCACTTGGCTGCGCAAGGTCTGGCATCGGTCAAACAACCGGAAGTCGACCGGGAGAGTTCCTCCGCTATTTCAATTGCAAACGAGACTGACTTCGACACACAAACAGCTCCTACGGCAGGCAAAGAGGCGGAGATCATCGATCGAATTGTCAAACGTGAGCAGGAGGAGATGGCCGCGTTCGACCTTTACAGCCCGTTCATTGAGACTTATATCCAGGAAGTAAAACCCGACAAACAGATGGGCACGGTCCCGAAGTCCGATGTCTATTTCCTCGGCCAGGCAGATTCTCGAGGACGGCTCAAAGTCCACTCGATGACGCACGACGAAAAAAAGCCCTCTTTGCTGTGGTCCTTCGAGCCGACTGGGTTCCTGCAGATGATTTTTGCGGATCGGGGGGCATTCGACAAAGCTCATTACCAATTCGAATATAAACGACGGGAGTTCCTGGGCGAGGTGAGGTGCTTTGTTTTTCAAGTGTCGGCGGCTCCAAAAGTTCGCGGTCCACGCTTTATCGGAGCTATTTGGGTGGAAGATCAGGATTATACAATTGTCCGGATCAATGGAACTTACTCGCAGTCGAATCACTTTTCGTTGAAAACTCTTCAAGACGAATACTACCTGCACTTCGACTCGTGGCGCACCAACGTGAAGCCCGGTCTGTGGATGCCAAGTTACGTGTTCAGCCAGGAGCTGGTTCGACCAACGCGATTCGGAAATCCCAGCTACAAGTCGGCGACACATCTGTGGGGATACAACCTCAAGACCACTTCACGCGAGGAGGAATTGAACAGGCTGCTCGTCGAATCCGCAAATCCGGTCAAAGAAGAAGCGGCGCAGCATGACCGCTCGCCGCTCGAGGCGGAGCGCGAGTGGCGCCATGAAGCGGAGAACAATGTGCTCGATCTACTGGAGCGCGACGGACTGCTCGCCCCGCAAGGGGAGGTGGACAAAGTCCTGAACACCATCGTCAACAATCTGGAGGTCACCAACAATCTGGACGGGCAGATTGATCTGCATTGCCGCGTACTGCTCACCAGCAACCTGGAAATGTTTTCTGTTGGCAGCGCGATCGTGCTGAGCCGGGGATTAATCGATGTGGTGCCCGACGAAGCCACCATGGCGGCCATGTTGGCGCACGAAATGGCCGATGCCATGTTGACCAAGCCGTATTTTAACCAATATGGTTTCAACGACCTCCTGCGATTGCCGCCGACGGAAGTGTTGCGGCGGCTCTCGTTCCGGGAAGAGAAAACGGATACCGCCGCGAATGGCGAGAAAGCGATGGAGCTTCTCAAGAAATCGCCCTACGCTTCCAACTTGGGCAACGCCGGACTTTTTCTAAGGCAGCTGCAGTCGCAATCTAAAGAACTGAAACGATTGATCAGCCCGCAGCTCGGGAACCAGGCGTTCTTCGCGTCGCAACTGCTGCAGTCCGCGCCCGCGCTGGAGCCGGGCAATAAGGATCAGATCGCAGCGCTGCCACTGGGCTCGCGGGTGAAAATAGAACCCTGGAATGCAGGGGTCAGCTTGATGAAAACCAAGCCCTTCACGAGGCTGTCCGTGCGAGACAAAATGCCGTTCGAGGTGACGCCGCTGGTGCCGTACTTGACGCGATACGCAGAATCTCCCAGCGCGCAAGGAGCCTCCAATGCGCCCACGGGACGGGGCCAGTAAAAACTGGCGGGGCTGGACTACGCTCGGCACGTGCGCGATCATCACTCTGTGAAAACGAAGTGCGCACAGTGCGGCGCGGCAATGACGTGCCAGCCGGAGGGTGGTTGCTGGTGCGCGGAGTTACCGCGCGTTCCGCTGCCCAGCGATGTTGAGGGATGCCTTTGTCCGGATTGCCTGCGGGCAAAGATTGCGGCAGTCCAGAAAGCGGGCGAGAGAAAAGAAACGTAAAGCTTCAATCGATCTGGATGGAAGGACCGCCAGTGGTGCCGGCAACTTCCGCGAGGCGCGCCGTGACGGCGTGCGCGACGGCATACAAGCTTTTCGCGCCGGCGGCATTTTCGCCGAGCGCGGCGACGGGTTTGCCGGTATCGCCGCCGATTCGAATGCGCGGGTCAATTTCAATTTCACCAAGCACCGGAACTCCATAGGCTAGAGCGGTTTTCGCGCCTTCACCATGCCCAAAGATGTCAATGGCCTTGCCGCAGTGGGGGCAGGAAAACGTACTCATGTTTTCGACTACACCGAGCACTTCCACGTTGACCTGGCGGAACATTTCGATGGCTTTGCGGACGTCGGCGAGCGCGACGGTCGAAGGCGTGGTGACAATGACGGCTCCGGTAACGGCGACGGTCTGGATGAGCGTAAGCTGCACGTCGCCGGTGCCAGGCGGCAAATCGATGAGCAGATAATCGAGTTCGCCCCAAACGACGCTGCGCAGGAATTGCGTGATGACGCTGTGGAGCATGGGGCCGCGCCAGATCATGGGCTTGTCGCCGGGATTGAGCAGGCCCATGGAGATCATCTTGACGCCCTGAATCTCGACGGGAACGATGCGCTTGTCCATGGTGGCGAGCGGTTCCTGCGTCGTGCCCAGCATGATGGGAACGTTAGGGCCGTAGACGTCGGCGTCGAGCAAACCGACTTTGTGGCCGAGCTTGGCCAATGCCAGCGCGAGATTCACGGCGACGGTGGTTTTGCCAACGCCGCCTTTGCCGCTGGCGATGGCGACGAGGTTTTTCACGCCGGGGATGGGATGGCGTTCGGGCTGCTGCTGCGGTGCTGGACCTGGTGGCATTGGCTTCCTCTTTGGTAGGACAGGCATTCTTGCCTGTCCTTTTTTCATTCAACCGCGATCAATTTCCGTTCACGGCTTCGACAAAGGGCGGACAGACAAGAATGTCTGTCCTACTCATGCGCCGTGGCATTTTTTGTACTTCTTGCCGGAGCCGCAGGGGCACGGGTCGTTGCGGCCGACTTTTGCTCCCGCGCGCACGGGCTTGGGTGCTTCGGCCTGCGCGGGACCAGTCTGATATTGCAAATCTTTTTGCTGGCGCTGCTGGCGGCGTTCGATCTCGCGAGCGACGGCGGGCAAGTGCTGCGGCTCGCTGGCTCGCGCGGCGGCGCTGGCGGCAACGGCGTCGGCACGTGGGCGCGCGGGCTGCGGCGGTGAAGTAGGCTGCGGCGCACCCGCAGTGGGCGGCTGTTCGCCCTGCTGAATCTGAATGTGAAACAGATAGCGGACTGTTTCGTTGTCAATGCGCGTCATCATGTCTTCGAAAAGGATGAATGCTTCTTTTTTAAATTCGACGAGCGGATCTTTCTGTCCGTAGCCGCGCAGGCCAATGCCCTCTTTCAGATGGTCGAGCGAGAGCAAGTGGTCTTTCCACTGCGAGTCCACGACGTCGAGGATGATGCGACGTTCGAGCCAACGCATCAGGTCCGCGCCGAATTGCGTTTCTTTTTCCTGGTAGCGTTTGGTGACGGCCTCCACCGCGGCGTCCACCAGCGGATCGTGCGCAAGCGTGGCGGGATCGGCGCCGGCGGCTTTCATATCCACGCCGAACTGCGCGGTGGCTTCCGCGAGAAATTGCGTGGTGTTCCACTGATCGGGATGCTGCTCGCGCGGGCAGAAAGTTTCGACGAGCTCGCGCGCGACGTCCTCGGAGATGCCCAGGACGTAATCGCGTTGGTCTTTTCCTTCGAGCGCGGAGCGGCGAATCGAATAAATCGTTTCGCGCTGCTTGTTCATCACATCGTCGTATTCGAGCAAATGTTTGCGGGCGTCGAAGTTTTGCGCTTCGACGGATTTTTGCGCGTTCTCGATGCGCCGCGAGATGAGACCCGACTCGATGGGGACGCCTTCGGTCATTCCCAGGCGGAACATCAGTGCCTTGACGCGTTCGCCGCCGAAAATGCGCATCAAGTCGTCTTCGAGCGAGAGGAAAAACCGCGAGGAACCGGGATCACCCTGGCGACCGGCGCGGCCGCGCAACTGATTGTCAATGCGGCGTGCTTCGTGGCGCTCGGTGCCGAGAATGTGCAGACCACCTAGGGCAACGACTTCATCGTGTTCCGCTTTGCACTGTTCGGCAAATTGGTCGTACATGGGCTTCCACTGGCTGGCGGGCACCTGGAAAATCTTGCCTTCGTGCTGGAACAGGGTCATGGGCGCTGCAGGCTGCGCAGCCTCGCCCGGAGCGGGTTCCGCGGGTATGACTGCGGGAGCGGCCGCGTACGGCATGGCCAGTTTGTTTTTCAGAAAATGGTCGCGCGTCATTTGTTCGGGATTGCCGCCGAGCAGAATGTCCGTTCCGCGTCCGGCCATGTTGGTGGCCACGGTGACGGCAGCTTTGCGGCCGGCTTGCGCGACGACGCGTGATTCGCGTTCGTGCTGTTTGGCATTCAGTACCTGGTGCGGGATGCCCGACTTTTTCAGCAATTCCGCAATGGCTTCGGATTTTTCGATGGAGATGGTGCCGACCAGAACGGGTTGTCCGCGTTCGTGATACTGGCGGATGCCGTTGTCGAGCGAATTGTCTTCTTGCAGGATGCCGTTGACGACGGCGTGAAATTTTTCTTTTTCCGTGCGATAGACAACGTCCGGCGCTTCGATGCGGATCAACGTGCGATTCGTCGGAATGATGGTGACTTCGAGGTTGTAAATCTTGCTGAACTCCGCCGCCTCGGTGGCCGCCGTGCCGGTCATGCCGGAGAGTTTTTTGTACATGCGAAAATAATTCTGAAACGTAATCGTGGCGAGCGTCTGGTTTTCGCGCTCAATCTTCACGCCTTCCTTGGCTTCCACGGCCTGGTGCAGACCGTCGGACCAGCGGCGGCCAGGCATCTGGCGGCCGGTGAATTCATCCACGATGATGACTTCGCCGTCTTTCACGACGTAGTCCACGTCATTCTTGTAAAGCGTGTGCGCGCGCAAGGCTTGGTAGACGTGATGAATCGTCTCCATGTGCGCGGGGTCGTACAAATTTCCGAGGCTCAGCAGGCGCTCGCATTTGCTGACGCCCTCTTCGGTGAGCGTGGCCGTGCGGTGCTTCTCATCGAGGGTGAAATCAATATCCTGAATAAGCTTGGGGATAATCTTGTCGATCTTGGCGTATTTGTCGGTGGATTCTTCCGAGGGTCCGGAAATGATCAGCGGGGTGCGCGCTTCGTCAATCAGGATGGAGTCCACTTCGTCCACGATGGCGAAATGGTGGCCGCGCTGGACGCAATGCGCGAGGTCGTACTTCATATTGTCGCGGAGATAGTCGAAGCCGAATTCATTGTTGGTGCCGTAGGTGATGTCCGCGCCGTAGGCCGCGCGGCGCTGCTCGTCATCGAGGTCGTGGACGATGACGCCGACGCTCAATCCCAGCGCGCGATAGAGCGGGCTCATCCACTCCGCGTCGCGGCGCGCGAGGTAATCGTTGACCGTGACAATGTGTACGCCGCGTCCCGCCAGCGCGTTCAGCACCGCGGGAAGCGTGGCGACCAGCGTCTTGCCTTCGCCCGTCTTCATTTCCGCGATTCGGCCGTCGTGCAGAACCATGCCGCCGATGAGCTGCACATCGAAATGACGCATGTTGAGGAAGCGGTGGCCGGCTTCGCGCACCAGGGCGAACGCGGGAACGATGGCCGGCTCGAGGGCTTTCTGCATTAACTCGCGAAAGGTAGGTTCGCCGGGATCGGCGTCCTTCAATTTTTCCTGAACCTGCGCGCGCAGCTCGACAAAGCGCGTTTTCAGCTCTTCATCGCTGAGAGTCTGCACCTCGGCTTCGCGCGCGTTGATGGCGGCGACGACGGGCAGCAGTTTTTTGATGTCGCGCTCGTGCTTGGTGCCGATAAAACGCGCGATAAACCTATTGATAAAATCCGTTAAATCCATGAATGGGTGTGCCGTCTCCTGACGGTCCGTTGCGTTGCCTTTGGAAACAGGCTGCCACAACGCGATAAGTGCAAACATCCTATTCTAACTGGTTGGGTGCGCCTGCGCCAAGAAACACGACGTCAAGCTGACCTTAATTCTTGGCGATACAGCGCCGGCGTTTGCTTTGAGACGCAGGGCGTCGTCAATACTGGGGTTTAGAGAGCGTAGTGGCTGATCGCTGCCTCCGTCACAAGCGGCCGGACCAAAATAAAAAGAGGAGGATCAGTGTGATCAGGCTTATGCCGCTGATGGGGTAGAAGCCCCACTTCTTGCTGTGCCGCCAGATCGGAAGACTACCGACAATCGCGATGAGGACGATGACGGGAAGAATAAACATCACCAGCATGGCTTGGTTCCTCCTTCCCGGCCGGCAAAGCCTAGTCCAATCCTCTTTCGTCTCGCGCGCAATGCCACGCGGGAAGCCTCAAGCCGCTTGTTCGGAGCGGCCGCGGAGTTGCGCACCTCGTAGCGGAAGCAAGACCACGAGCGTGTAAATCCCCAGGGTTGTACCTAATGGAATGTTGGAAAGCGACAAAACACCTGCAATCAATGCGAGCATGCGGGCTGATCGATTTCCTGTTAGCAGCGCCAGCCCAGCAAGGATCCCTAAAATGCCGCAGACCGCCGACAACACTATCATCGCAGCGTATAGGACATGGAAATCGGCCATCAGAGCGAAGGGGTTGGGAACCCGATTGAGCAGAGCGCCAAACATTACGGTCGCCGTGCCACTGAAGAGAAACAAGCAGAGCGCCCAGATCAAGCGAAGCACTCCATAGACGATCCAACACGTTCCCAAGGTTTGGAGCTGTCGGCTTGGGCTCAGTAGATTGGAATCGTTCGAAGACATGACCGCCTCCTGCCTACTGGCATGGCGTTAGCCAGGAATCAACATCCGAATACGTACAATCTCTTATAACGTGGAACAAGAGGGCGGTCTGTCCACATCTGGACACGTGGTGAGGGAGCCGCCACACCAAGAAATGGCCCGGAAGCTGTCGATTTTCCGCTTCCTCGTGCGACGTATAGGTGAGGTTCTGAAACGCGGCACGCAGGAGGCAGTTATGGCAAGGCAGCGCACACTCTCACGGAATTGCAAGTTCATCGCGGGAACAGCTCTCGCCGGAATCGGGCTGTATCTACTGTCGGGGGCGCTGGACGGCCCCTCGGCCCTGTTCACGAGCCTCCTGAGCGTGGCCGTGAGGGAGGCGTTGGGGCAACTGCCCTACCTCCTGCTGCCGGCGGCCTTGCAGGCTGTACAGGGGTATAGCTTGGATCACCTGCAGTCCTCTCCGTGCCCTCTCCATATGTTGGTATCATGCTGGCCGCTGCTCCGGGTCCTGGCCGGGGCGGCGTAATGCCTAAACTTCTGGGATAAAGCCGACGCAGGGGCAGCCGTAAAATGCTTGCAAGAAAAGACGCGGTTACTGTCGAACTGGCTAGCCGTCGTTCGACGCGTAAGTAGAGGCCGGGTTCGGCCGGTGGAAGCTCGCTGGCGCTCCGTGCCCAAGCCATACCTAAAGGAGAATCTACGATGCGCGTCATGGTGATGGTGAAAGCCAACAAGGATTCCGAGGCGGGCGTGATGCCGAGTCCGAAGCTGCTTGCGGAGATGGGCAAATTCAACCAGGAATTGATCAAGGCGGGTATGCTGCTGGGCGGGGACGGGTTAAAACCGAGCTCGAAGGGCAAGCGCGTGCGATTTTCGGGACAGCAGCGTACGGTGATTGACGGCCCCTTCGCCGAGACCAAGGAACTTGTGGGAGGCTACTGGCTGTGGCAGGTGAAATCCATGGACGAAGCGGTGGAATGGCTGAAGCGCGCGCCGTTTGACCGGGAGACGGAAGTTGAAATTCGCCCGGTGTTGGAAGCGGCGGATTTCGCGCAGTGAGGCTGCATGGCGCGTTCGCGATGCGGGCGGCAGAAGCAAGCGATGGCCTGAAAAAAATTTGTAAAGCGTGTCGAATCTCAAGGTGCTCGTTCGACGCCTTAATAGAGCGCAAGTTCAGCCGGTAAAAGCCGGCGGGAACCTGGTTCAAAATCCTAAATCAGAATGGAGAATCACGATGCGATTCATGATGATGGTCAAGCACTCGGAAAACCAGGGACCGCCGCCCCCAGGATTCATGGAGGTGATGGCAAAGATTGGCGAAGAAGCCGTCAAAGCCGGAATCATGGTTATCAGCGGTGGTTTGGCTGCGACCGCCGCGAGCACGCGCGTGCGGCTTTCCAAAGGGCAAATCAACGCGATCGACGGGCCTTTCACGGAGGCCAAAGAGGTCGTCGGCGGGTTTGCGATTCTGGAGTACAAGTCCAAAAAAGAGGCGCTCCAAGGGGCTTTGGAATTCATGGAACTTCACAAGAAACACTGGCCGGGCTGGGAGGGCGAAACCGAAGTTCGCCAATTGCTCGGGCCGGAAGACTTCTGTCCCCAAAAATAGCAGCGTTCGAATGTAAGGCCGGCTGCGCAGAAGCAGTTTCGGTGCGCCCCGGCTTGCGCCGGCGGATTGAACGTGGTGTTATCGGTAGCCGTGACGGCTACCGATACACATCGCGCGATTGAGGCGGTCTGGCGGATTGAGTCAGCGAGGATCATCGCAGGTCTGGCGCGAATGGTGCGCGACGTCGGTCTTGCCGAAGAACTGGCGCAGGATGCTCTCGTCGCGGCGCTCGAGCAATGGCCGGAGTCGGGCATCCCCGACAATCCGGGCGCGTGGCTCATGGCTGCGGGGAAGCACCGAGCCATTGACAGGCTGCGGCACAGCAAGCTGCTGGAGCGCAAGCACGGGGAACTTGGCCGCGAGCTGCAAGCCCGGCAGGAGATGGCCGTGGCGGAATTTGACGCTGCGATCGACGATGACATCGGAGACGACCTTCTTCGGCTGGTGTTCACGGCCTGTCACCCGGTGCTTTCTTCTGAGGGACGCGTCGCGCTGACACTGCGTTTGCTCGGTGGGCTGACGACGGAAGAGATTGCGCGTAGTTTTCTCGTGCCGGAGCCGACGGTCGCGCAGCGGATTGTGCGGGCCAAGCGCACGCTGGCCGAGGCTCACGTCCCATTCGAGGTTCCTCGTGGAAGCGACCGCGCTTCTCGACTCGAGTCGGTGCTCGAGGTCATCTACCTGGTTTTCAACGAGGGCTATACGGCCACGGCGGGTGACGATTGGCTTCGGCCAGCGCTTTGTGAAGATGCGCTACGGCTCGGGCGCATCCTGGCGGAACTGGCTCCCAATGAGCCGGAAGTTCACGGGCTGGTTGCGTTGATGGAGATTCAGGCATCACGTTCGAGGGCACGCGTGGGCCCGGCCGGAGAGCCCATCCTGTTGCTGGAACAAGACCGCTCCCGCTGGGATCAACTGCTCATCCGTCGCGGGCTAGCGGCGCTTGAGCGCGCCGAAATGCTCGCGAGCGCACGCGGTCCCTACACGCTGCAGGCGGCCATCGCTGCTTGCCATGCGCGGGCGCGTACGGCGGAGGAAACGGACTGGCCACGCATTGTGGGAGTTTATGAGGCGCTCGCGGAACTCACTCCATCACCCATTGTGGAGCTGAATCGTGCGGTTGCGGTCGCCATGGCGTTTGGCCCGGCAGCCGGTCTCGAGCTGATAGACGCGCTCGCCTCGGAGCCGTCGCTCAAGTCTTACCATCTGCTGCCCAGCGTCCGCGGTGACTTTCTGTTCAAGCTTGGCCGCTTCGACGAGGCACAGTCAGAGTTTGAGCGCGCGGCCTCGCTCACTCGGAATGCGCGCGAACGCGAGCTGCTACTCGGCCGCGCACAAACTTGCGCAGGAGGGCATTCGCAGCCAGGACCGCAGTGAAATAATTGGCACCTCTCGCGCTCCCAGCGCGGCCAGTCCAGTCGCCTGCACCCGGCGCTTCTAGTTGAACTGCGGCTTGGTGGAAGGTGGTCGAATCTTCTTGTAGTAAACCATAGTCCAAAAAGCATCTCATGGAAGTGCCCGCTAATTCTGGTTCCGGCCAAGCTTGGGAATCTCTGGAGAGTCTTATCACTCACTTGCGGAGGCAATGTCCCAGCACGTGCTGGCAACATACGGAGCATTCACCAGTGAGGTTTTTAAAGAAATGTAGAAAAAGGAGCGAACCATGAGCACACAGTCGAAACCAGTGGTTAGCCTCGTGCCGCCTTTCACAAAAGAGACGGCGATACTGAAGATCCGCGCTGTGGAAGACAACTGGAACACACGCGACCCAGAAAGAGTCGCACGCGGGTACAGCCCGGACTGTTTCTGGCGCAACCGCTCGGAGTTCCTGCACGGCCGTGCCGAAGTCACTGCATTTCTGACCAGGAAGTGGGCGGCAGAACTGGACTACCGCCTCATCAAGGAGCTGTGGGCTTTCGGCGGCAACCGGATCGCTGTGCGCTTTGCATATGAGTCGCATGACGCTTCCGGCCAGTGGCATCGAGCGTATGGGAATGAGAATTGGGAGTTCGATGATGCGGGGCTCTCTAGAACCCGCCACGCCAGCATCAATGATCTGGCAATCCGAGAAGAGGACCGGCTCTTCCGTTGGCCGCTGGGCCGCCGGCCGGATGACCACCCAGGATTGACCGAACTTGGGTTGTAGATATCAAGGCGAAAACCGGTTCGCAAAAAGGGGAATAAAGAAAATTCCAAGAAGTAGCGTCTATGGGGAGACCAGGGTCTGTACTGGAGCGGGGGTCGGGGCTGGGTCGCTGTCGACGGCGGCCGGAATGTTCGAACTGCTAGAAAGATTTCCCGCCAGCATCCGGCGGTACTTGCTGCGTTCGTCGAGGTTCATGTCCACGATTTCGAAGGCCATGTCCTGCGCGCGGGAATCGCGCATCAGCGCGGTGGCTTGCAGGTTTCTCAGGCCGACTTGCAACCGCAGTTGCACTTGCGTCCCGGGGGTCAGGTGCCGGCTGAGGGTAGCGACGCCGCCCGTCAGGCTGGCGGTCTTGATCTCCATAGAGCAACCTTCTTTGAGATTGGTGCACACCGCGCGCACGGTCTTCCTCAGGCGTACACGGGTGTGGCGCCGATGTCGCACAAATTTCGATGCCGACGGAATGGCCAGCGGAGACAGCGCAAGATCTTCGCTTTCGATGCCACTCTTGGGAAGGAAAGCCAATGCCCAATCTGGATCGAGCTTTTCGAGCGACTGGAACGCGGCAATGCGCAGCTCCTGAGGGTGCAGCCACCCAAACATTTTCTTCGATTCCAGAATGCGCTTGAGGGTGCTCACGGACTCTGGTGCGTGGATTCTTCCGAGCGCCTCGATGGCCTTCACGCGTAAATAGGGAGTCGCGCCGGGAGGCAAATCGCCATCGGCGATGGTGAGCAGCTTTCCGAGCGCTTCGCGGTCCACGGCCACGCCAATTTCGTCAATCACGAGAGGCATCACTAGCGGATCCACATGGTCGAGCAATTCGAGAAGAACCTGGCACCTTCGCGGGGCGCCGCTCGCGGAGATCTGCCGGATCACGCGGTCTTGCGAGGCGCGCGGAAAATCCTTCATGCGACCGGGGAGATAAACCATGATGGATTGTGGGTCGAGTTTGCTCAGCAGGCCCGCCATCTCCACGGCTTCGGCGATGGGTCCGCCGCGCACCGTGCTGCGGAGATATTGCACGGCTTCTTCGCCGAGATCGTTAGCCAAATTTGCGATGTGCTCGGCATCCTCGCGCAGGCTGCAGCGATTGAAACGCGCCGATAACTGTTCCATCGTGGTTTGCGGGAGCAGCTTGAGAACATCGGTCAAGCCAGCCGCCACATGCCGCGCGCGCAGGGCCTCATCCACAAAATCCGGCACGCGATCTTCGATGCCCATTTTGGCGCGCAGGCTGCGGGCAATTCCCGGCCGTTGGGATTCCACACCCGCGATCAGATCGAGCGCCTGCTCCATCGCGGGGAAATGCCGGGTGGTCGCGGCTTCCTGGCTCAACCGGACGAACGCGGCGCTCACCAGTCCCTGCAGTTCCGAGTCTTGTTCCACGCTAAGGCGCAGCCCCAAGTGACGCAGCGCTTCGCTTAATAGTTTTGGGTCGGCCTTGGCGTAGAGCTCCGCCATTTCGGAGAGGCCCACGGCGGTTTTCTTGCGCGCATCCGTCTCTTCGCTGTCGGCACAAGCGGCGTAATTCTGAAGAATGCTGATGGCTTCGGCGATGTTTCCATGTTCGATGAGTTCGCCGACGTAGGACTGCACGTTGCGCGGCGGAATGCACCAGGCTTCTCCCGACATCAGCACCGCACGCTTTCCACTTTCGGGCACGGCCGCCCAAAACTGCCGGTCCAGAATTTCTCGATGCGATTCGACGAGCATGCCGGCGTCGCTCATTTTGTCTTCGTGCGCGCCCAGAATCTTGCGCAGATTCTCGATCTCCTGGTTCATGCGATCGAGCATCTGGCGGACGGCGTTGACTTTGACTTCGCCCTTTTCGAAGCGCTCAAGCGCGAAACGAATCGCCAGGTGCTCGGCAAGCTTCACGAGAACGGACTCGTCTGGTGTTTCGCTCGGTGCTTGCGCCGCCAGAGCTGCGAGGGCTTGTTTTAGCGTGTCCTGCGCGCGGCCCGGTAGCTGCGAAACCTGCTCCTGGAACGCGCCAGCTGCAGCCAAACCGCCTTGACCGGAGCCGACACTGCCAAAGCTTGTCAACGCGCCTAGAATCCCGAGTAGTTCTTCTTCTGTGGGCTCGCCGCGCCCTCTTCCACCAAGACCAGCTACAACTCCGGAAACAAGACTCGCGCCACTGCTGGCGCCAGCTCCGGCCCATCCGCCGGTCCCCGGGCCTCCGCCCGGCCCACCATTGCCAATTCCACCGCTACCCGATCCCCCATCGCTTGGACCACCGCCTCCCGGTCCTGGGCCGAATCCTGTGCCGCCTGAGCCACCGCCTCCCGGTCCTGGGCCGAATCCTGTGCCGCCTGAGCCGCCGCCACCCGGTCCCGCGCCTAAGCCTGTGCCGCCTGGGCCACCGCCCCCCGGTCCCGGGCCGAATCCTCCGCCCCCTGGGCCGCCACCACCCGGTCCCGCGCCTAAGCCTCCCGTCCCCGCAACGCCGATGCCGGCACCTCCGCCGCCAGGTCCAAATCCACCCGATCCCGGCCCGCCACCTCCGGGCCCGCCGGGACCTCCTGGCCCAGGACCGCTCATTCCCGCTTCGGCGCCACCTTCGCCTTTCGCTCCCTGCGCGGCGGCAATCAATTCGAGCAATTTGTGGGGATCGTTCAGCCACTCAGAGAACTGGTCGTGGTCCTTGCCGAGAGACGCGACGGCCAGTTGGGCCGCCATGCTGGCTTCCTTGAGCCGCGAATCCGTGGCCACGAAGCAGATTTCGTTGATGCGGATGCCTTGGGAACCGGCGAGGGCGGCCTTCAATTGGAGAGCCAGTTCCGCAGGCTTCGATTTGCCCGTGGGAAAGGCGCGCACAAAGCGCCCAAGCTCTTCTTCGGTCACGGACGCAAAGAACTGGACGCTGGCGAGCCCCGCGGCGGAGAGCAACTGCGCAAACTGTTTTTCAGCGGGCGCCCCTTCCAGCGGTACCCCGTCCAATAAAAGCTGCGCTCCGCTAGCGCCCAGTAGTAGTCCTGAATCGGATCCCAGCGGGATGGCTGTGCGCAACTCGCTCCAGGCGGTTTCGAGCTGTTCGATCGTGCGGGCGTGCTCGTAGCCATACAAGCGCGCGAACTTCAACAAGATGTTCAGGCTTCTTACGAATGCGCGTCCCGCCGCTGTTTTTGGATCTGATTTCATCCCGCGCCGTGTAGGTCCGCTATAGGACTCCCTGTCTAGTACCGTAGGGTTAGGCCCCGTCCCGCGCAATGGTACAGGAGTCCCATGTGTCTCCTGCGTCAAGCCGACTGAAGGACGGGCAAACAGCCTGAACAAGCGTACGGGTGCGCCATGGGAGAGGACAGGTGGGAAGAGGGCTCGACGACGGCAAATTTCGGCGGCCGGCGCTAATTTTTTGCGATCGCCACGCGTCCCCGGCGCCTGGTGCGGTTCGTCACCTGTGCGGCCATAGGTAAGCCACCCAGCTCGAGAAGCAGTTTTCTCAAGCGGTAGCGTTCCTCCAGGTCCATATCCACGAATTCGAAAGCCATGGCCTGCGGGCGCGCACCGCGGACGATGGCCTGTGCTTTGATGTGGCGAACGCCCAGGGAAAATTTCAGCGTCAGCAGCGACCCAGGTGCCAGATGTCGTTCTCCGGAACCGATTCCGCCGCCCAGATTCAATTCTGGAATCGAGAGCCTGAAGTTCTCTCGCAGATTGGTTGTTACTGCAATGAGGTTGCGCGAAAGTTTCAGACGCGCGTAGCGACGCTGCCGAATGACCGAGGCATTGGGTTCCGGATCCGTGGGCTCCAGGGTCAGTTCTTTGCGGTCAATCCCGCTGGCGGCCACTTTCTCCATGCCCACCGCCGCGTCCACGCGCAGAAGAGCCTGCGCTGCAGCAATTCGTAATTCGTTGGGATAAACCCACCGCCAAACCTGGCGGGCCTCCAGAATGTGAAGTAGAAGCGTGCTGGCGCCGGAAGCGCGCAACCGGCCAATGGCCTCAACGGCCTTGACTCTCGTGAATCCGGGCGTGTCATCGTTCTGTATCAGCTCGATGAGCTTCGGAATACATTCGGGCTGGCCACTCATCCCCATTTCATCGATGGCTAGAGGGCGAATCATCACATCAAGAGAATCATAGAGCGCAACCAGCAGTTTCGCGCGGTGTTCCGGCGGAGTCGCAGAAAGCTGCCGCACTGCGCGGTCGTGCGAGGAACGCGGCCATTGCGAGAGACGCAATGGCAGAATTTTTTCGACGCTTTCAGGGGAAAGCTGGCTCAGCAGGCCCAGAGCTTCCGCAGCCTCGCCCGCGGGCGCGGTCTGCAATGTCTCGACAAGTCGTTGTGTCGCTTCTTCTCCCAAACCTTTCACTATGCTGCAGAGCAGCTCGCAGTCCTCGCGGAATCCGCAGTGTCCGAAGCGGTTGGTGGCATAGTGCAGCGTGGCTTTGGGCATCAAGCCGAGGATTTCCGTCATGCCGTCCGCGATTTGCCCGCTGCGCATGGCCTCTTCGATGAATTCCGGCAAGCGCTCTTCGGCGCCGATGCGCGGCCGCAGGCTCTGCGTTGACCCCGGCCGCTGCGCCTCAACACTGTCGAGCGATGCCAGCGCCTGCTGCATGGCCGGGTAGCAGCGCTTGGAAGCAGCCTCCTGGCTCAGACGAACGAACGCGGCGCTGACCAGAGTTTGCAATTCCGGCTCGCGCTCGAGGGCCAACTGGTTGCCCAGGCGCCGGATGGCGTCCATCAAGGCGCTGCCATCTCCGCTGCCGTACAATTCGCCCAGGTCCGATAACCCGATCGCCGTGGTCCGCCGCGCCTCCGGAGCTTCCAGGCTGATGCACGATGCATATTTCATCAGGATTTCGTTTACCGTCTTAAGTTCTCCGCGGCGCAGCATGTCTTCCAGGAACACTCGCACGTTGCGGGGCGGGACGCACCACGCCTCGTCCGACGTCAGCACTTCTTTCTTATTCTCTTCGGGCACCTGCTCCCAGAATTCCTGATCCAGCAATTCCGTGTAGGACTGCACGGACAGCCCGGCGTGCGCCATCATCTCTTCCTGCTGGCCAAGGATTTTGCGCAGCGCTTCAATTTCCGTGTTCATGCGGTCGAGCAGTTGCTTCACCGCATTGACGCGCAGCTCGCCCTTCTCGTAGCTGTCCAGCGCGAAGCGGATGGCCACGTGCTCGGCGAGCTTCAGCAGCATGGGCTTGTCCGGCTTGGCATCTGGCGCCTGCGCCGCAAGTCCCGCCAGTGCCTGCTGCAACGTATACTGCGCGCGCACTGGCATGGCGCTCAGCCGCGATTGGAACGTAGGGACGTCCATTCGGCCTTCCGAATCTTTTCGTGACTTGCCGAGCTGCGCGAACAATCCCAGCATCGACCGGACGTCCTCTTCCGCCACGGAGTAAACGCCACCGCCGCCTTCTCCAGTTCCGCCGGTTCCCGCAATGATGCCTGAGGGCATCGCACCGAGTCCGCCTGCCATTGAGTCTCGCAGCATCGCCGATGCGCTCTTCCACCTCCCGGGGGGACTCGCTGTGCCACCTACCCCGCCAACTCCACCGCCAGGTCCTGAGCCGCCCGCTCCACCAGCACCTCCTCCAACACCACCCCCGCCGCCAACTCCGGTACCGCCTCCTCCGCCACCACCCTCGCCGATTCCCGATCCACCTACTCCACCGCCACCAACTCCACTCCCGCCACCAACTCCACTCCCACCGCCA
>Ga0206952_10103_pt1 | contig 26833 bp, 22 predicted proteins | sample Alteio_BWOrgHeat_39_FD_152966 | JGI IMG/M metagenome (GOLD analysis project Ga0206952, IMG submission 152966) | Enriched cells from forest soil in Barre Woods Harvard Forest LTER site, Petersham, Massachusetts, United States -... | ecosystem: Environmental > Terrestrial > Soil > Temperate forest >... | reverse complement strand
GAAGTTATTACCGGCTCTTTTCCTAATTTATCTTCTGTTTGCGAGCATCTTGCAACACTCAATAAAAATGTTATTCTTGGTTGCTCTGCATGGAAAGACCGGTTTAATATGGAGGATACTTTATTTGCCGGCGCCGTTATAAGTAAAATAAAAAAATACTTTACCGTACATTGCGACAGCAGCCTGATGGCAAACGATATGTATCAGCTTCACTGCAACAACATTTATTCTTTTATAAGAAAAACCACGCACTGGCACCGGCTTGCTTCTTACGGGCTTGAAAAAGATCTTGAATACTGCGTTACTGCCGATGTTGCCAACGTATTACCTCAGTATTATGATGGCGCTTTAATAGTTAAATAGTTTAAACTGATTGTTAACGTTTCTATAGGCTTTATTTACTGCCAACAATGGTTTATTTTTGCAGTTGCTTTTTTTTGAATGGAGCATTCACAAACTGTAAATTAAAATCAAACTAAAAGATTGGCTTTACCACATTTAATTAAATACATTTATAATAACGGCACTGATGAGGTTATACGCCGGGGCAAAAAAATATACTCATCTGGTTTTGTTGAGATGATTGAAAATGATGAACTGCTTGGTTCAATTGTTTTCAGGGTGAAAGATGATGCGTATAACACTTTTTATAAAGTGTATTTAAGCCGTTATAATAATATTCAAACAATTTCGCTGCGTTGCAGTTGTCCCTACAACCTTGGGGATATTTGCCGTCATGAAGCCGCTGCTCTTTTTCGTCTGCAGGAATTAATTGACAACAACCAGTTAGGCGAGACAGATACATCGTTTAAACAACAGCATACAGTTGTAAAGATGAAGCAGTTGGACATCAGGTCTATAAAAATGCTCTCTTCCCCGGATGCCTTATCTAATGCAGAAGATTTTTTACGCAGCGCCAAAGCAAATATTCTTGAAGCTGCTAATGATATTGTAAAGGCAGAGTTGAATTATGAAGGCGATAATTATTCACTGCAATTTCGTCGCAATGATGAAAAGAATTTAGATACAAGCTGCAATTGTAATTCAGAAACAAAGTATCCTTTATGCCTGCATAAAACAATTGTGTTATTGCAATTGTACAATAATTACGGAGCCGCTTTTTTTGATACAATCAGTAACCGCGACCGGGAAAAAAACAAGCTGCTTGCGTTATATGGTTATTCAACTGATGACGACCTGGAAGGAAAATTTGAATTTACTTTTCGTGATGGTAAGCCATTTTTGCGTGTACTTGATCCTTCTATCAAACGCATTATTGCGCCGCCTCCAATAGAAAGAAAGCCGTTTTTTTTGCCGGCGCAAAAAGAAGTTTTGATCGAGGAAAAAGCAACAGACGTTGCGCATCATCAAAAGCTTGGTGTTGTGTTGCGGTATGATGCGCAGCAATATCCTTATATACAGGCTGATGCCATTAAAGGCGAAGCAGATGAAGCTGCAAAACAGTATACCGGCAAAACAGAAAGGCTTGACCTTACAAAATTTGTAAATACTGAAGATTTAGACGAAGATGATAAAATGCTTATCCAGCACCTGCGGAAGCTATTGCCTTCAGAAGTTACAAGATATCTTAACCGCAATTCACCTTTCAGCGGCATTTGGGAAAACATCACACAACAGCATACGGATGACCTGCCTGAAGAAACAAGGCATTTAATAATTGAATATCTTCTGCCTAAATACAAAAAACTATTTTCAGAAAAAAGTGAAGGCAATTTTGCGTTTTTGCTGCCTCTGAAAAAAAGTTTTATAACAGCAAATCTTGAACCTGCTGTTTTATCAAATCAATATATACAACCCCAGTTTAGCATTGCACATAACAATAACGCATACGAAGTAAGCTGCTCTGTAAAATTGCTGAATTCGGTTGTACCACTTGAAGCAAATGCAATCGCTTCGCCGCTTGTATTTCAGCATGAGACCACTTTTTATTTATGGCAAAAAACGGATGATGTTTTATTGGCTGAAAAATTTTTGGTGGATGGCAAAATAGTAATTACAGAAGAAGAGTGGAATAAGCAATTGCTTGAATTTATTTTGCCGCTTACCAAACAATACGATGTTCAATTCAACGGCATTCAAAAAGAAGAATTAAAAAATGTGCGCCCCGAAATGCGTTTGACGATTAAAGAAAAAGGCGAGTATTTATTGTTTCAGCCTTTCTTTAATTATAATGGCTATGATGTGCGCCAGGAAGATAAACGCCGCATTATTATTCCTGCTGTTGATAAGCTTATTATTATTCACCGTAACGCAGAAGCAGAGCAACTGCAGATAAAAAAGATAGAGAACCTTCATTCATCCTTTATACATACAGATGCTGATACGCTGGCATTAAAGGGCAACGATGTATTAAAAAATAACTGGTTCTTTTTATTTGCTGATGCAGTAAAGGAAATGAACATTCCTGTGTATGGTTTTGATGCGTTGAAAAAATTCAGGTTTAATACCGCAAAGCCATCAACCAAAATTTTTATCAGCAGCAATACAGATTGGTTTGATGCCAAAATTGATATTCATTTCGGCGAACAGAAAGTTACAGTTGCCGATGTAAAAAAAAGCGCTTGCAAATAAGCAGCAGTTTGTTCCCCTGCAGGATGGAACACTAGGTATTTTACCTGAAGACTGGATCAGAAGATATTCAATGTTGTTTGCAGTGGGTGAAGGCAAAGCAACCAACATCAAATTAAGCAAATATCATTTTGGTGTAATTGAAGAATTATATGCACAGCGTAATGAAGAAGAAATATTTTTTAAGCTTGAAGAAAAATATGAGCGTTTAAAAGAGCATCATACTGTAAAACAAATTGAGCCACCAATACATCTTCAAAACATATTACGTCCTTACCAGATTTCCGGCTTTCAATGGCTGAATTATTTAAGCGAGGTAAGCTGGGGCGGCATTCTTGCAGATGATATGGGACTGGGTAAAACGGTGCAGGCTTTATCTTTTTTGCATCATTATAAAAGAGAACATACAAAAATAAGAGCGTTGGTTGTTTGCCCAACATCACTAATGTTTAACTGGGAGAATGAAATAAAAAAATTCACCCCTTCTTTAACATGGTATATTCATCATGGCAGCACACGCTCCCAGCAAATGGAATTATACCAGAATGCAGATGTAATAATTACCACCTATGGCACTTTGCGCAGCGATATACAATTATTCACTGAATCAGACTTTGATTATGTAATTCTTGATGAAAGCCAGGCTATAAAAAATCCGCAGAGCAAAGTAACAAAAGCAGCAAGCCTGTTAAGTGCAAAAAACCGTTTGTGTATGAGCGGAACGCCTTTGCAAAACAATACATTTGATATGTATGCACAAATGAATTTTTTAAATCCCGGAATGCTGGGCAGCATGGAATTTTTCCGTCAGGAATTTGCTATTCCTATTGATAAGTTTGGCGAGAAAGATCAGAAAGAACATTTGCGCAAATTGCTTTATCCATTCATTTTAAGAAGAACAAAAGAACAGGTGGCTAAAGACCTTCCTGAAAAAAGCGAGATGATATTGTTCTGCGAAATGAATGAAGAGCAACGCAGGATTTATGATGCCTACCGCAACGATTACCGCGATAAAATTTTAGGGGTTGTAGAAGAAAAGGGCGCCAATAAATCCCAGCTTACAATATTACAGGGCCTGATGAAACTTCGCCAGATCTGCGATAGCCCGGCCATTGTAAATGATGATGAAAAATATCCGAATGTTTCTGTAAAGCTTGAAGAACTTGGCAGAGAAATTTCTGAAAATATCGGCAATCATAAAGCGCTTGTATTCTCACAATTTCTTGGCATGCTTGCGCTGATAAAAGAAAAGATGAAAGAGCTTGGAATTGATTATGCGTATTTTGATGGTAGCACTTCTGCACCAGACCGTGAAAAAGCTATCCAGCGTTTTCAAACTGATGAAAATTGCCGTGTGTTTTTAATATCGCTTAAGGCTGGTGGTGTGGGTTTAAATTTAACTGCTGCTGATTATGTTTATATAGTTGACCCGTGGTGGAACCCCGCAGTAGAGCAACAGGCAATTGACAGAACCCATCGTATTGGCCAAACAAAAAACATATTTGCTTATCGCATGATATGTAAAGACACTGTTGAAGATAAGATATTAAAACTGCAGGAACGCAAACGTGCACTGGCTGCTGATCTTATAACCGATGATACCTCGTTTGTAAAGGCGCTTACCAAAGAAGATGTGGAATATTTGTTTAGTTAAAAGATTTTATATAATTATTTCACTTCACACAACTCATCCCATCTTGAAGTATACCGCGGGCTTCTGAATTCCTGTCGCATTTTCCAGTTGCGTTTGGTGCCGCTTGCTGCAAACTTCAACACGTCATCACGCATGCTAAAATTGATGTTATCCATCATGCTCATCAACATGCGATTATTATTTTCTTTATGCGGAATAAAAAAATCTCCCTGCACAGAAGTATCCTGGATAATACCACTCAACATAACACCAGCTTTTTTATACAACTTTCCTTCTTCATAAATGCGGTCAACAATTTTCATGGCAGCTTTTATCAACTCACTTGTAACACAGGTTGCATGTGGCAACATAATACAATCGCTTATCATTGGTCCATGTGAAAAATGACCATCGCCTGAACGTGGCATTTTAGGAACCACAAATGCACTTATCGCAGAAGCTGCACCAAACTGGCGGCGCAACTTTTCAGCAGCTCTTGATGTGTAGGTAGCAACGGCTTCTTTAATACTTTGTTTGTCTTTTACAGGTGTACCAAACATGCGGGTAGTCGCAATCATTTTTTTCTCAACCAATTCTTCATCCATTACAATGAAAGGCTCGCACTTCAATTCTTTGATCAATCGTAATCCAACAACGCCGCCCAGATTTTTTTTCGCCCATTCTTCAGGCATTTGTGTTAAATGATAAGCATCAAAAATGCCAAAGGCTTTTAATTTATTTGCATACTGTCTTCCAACACCCCAAACATCACCAACAGGTGTTTTATGTAATGCACCATTCACATCGTCTTTTGTTTTTAAAACAGTAACACAATTTGTTTTTTGTTTATCAAGCTTCGCAATATGATTTGCCACTTTGCTTAATGTTTTTGTTGGAGCAACGCCAACAGAAACTTTTACTCCGGTCCATTGTTCAACAGTCTCACGAATTTGTAATGAAACAACATCTAATTTCTCAAAAGGAACATCATCCATATTTATAAAAGCTTCATCAACGGAATACACTTCAACATTTTCTTTACCCATAATAATGCGTAATGTTTCCATTACACGCCAGCTCATATCACCATACAAATTATAGTTCGATGAAAACGTTGCGATCTCGTATTTCTCAATAATTTCTTTTGCCTGGAAATATGGAATTGCCATATCAACACCTAATGCCTTTACTTCATCGCTGCGACTTACAATACATCCATCATTATTACTTAAAACCACAACAGGTTTCTCAGCAAGCTCCGGCCTGAATACTCGCTCAGCAGAACAATAAAAACTATTACAATCAACAACGGCGTACATCGGAGTTATAAGTTTTAAGTGATAAGTTATAAGTTGAATAATGCAGCCTGTTTTATTTCCTCCTTCATCCCTTCAAACATAAACTTCTCAACTTGTTTATAATATTCACCGGCTTTTCTTCTTAACAACAATGCATGATCTGCAATAAATCCTCCATGAAAATTCGCATGCTGATATTCCATCCATCCTTTTTCATATTGCCATGGTTGCAATCTTCTTGCGATAGTTAAATGCGGCTCTGTTATAAAAAATGGTTTATTGTCTTTGTCAATCTTCATAAACTTTTGTGCAGCTTGCCTCAATTTTTTTACAGCATTCATAATAGGCACTTTACTTACTATGTTTATATAGATTGTATGTGTTGGAAAACTGCCGAAGTCTTTTAGTTCTACTTTAAATGGTGATAGGGTTCTTGCATTGTTGCGCAATGCATTCACAATCCTGCTTTCTGTTGCAGGATATTGTTTAAACATGGTTAACGTTATATGTGGTAATCCAACTTTAATACTTTCAAATTTATAGTCTGCTTTAAACTTTTCTTTAATCGCCGTTATATCATCCCATAATGCTTTGTGTGGTTGCAATACCAATAAATATTCTATCGGCAATAAATGATTTATTGAACGTAATTCTTCATCGCTAATAAATTCCTGTAAACGCATTGCTTGTTTCATATGTTATTGTTTATTCTGTTCTTTTGACTTGAACCAAAAGAATCAAAAGTTCAAGGCTCCAGAAAAATGACTAAAATTTATTGTATTATGCTACAACGAAGAAGCTATGTATGAGTTATGAAATGCGCTCTGCAATTGTATTATTCAGCATTTGAATTTGTGTCACCATCTTCGTTGCTTAACGCTTCATTCAATAAATTTTTTAACGTCATTTTTCTGATGCCGCTTCGAAATCCTGCAAATCATTTAATCAGTTTAATCCCGGTTCAGACAACTTAAACACACTTACCTGTTTGCATTTATCATATTGATTAACGCGTTTTAATAAAATCAATTCATCAACCATAAAACTTGCATTGAATGTTTTGCGTGAATAATCCATTATCGCTTTTTCGTACACGTTTTGTTGCAGGCTTCTTGCAATCGTCATGTGCGGATGATTGATCAATCTTGCATTGGGAAAACCATTATCATTAATGTATGTATTGATTGTTTTCAACGATGTTGCCAATTGTTTAAATGGCTCATGATTTTGGATGCGTGCATACACCGTTTTCGATGATGGAAAGCCGCTGAAATTATTTATCATCACATCAAAGCTTTGCTGGCTGCTGATAATTTTATGCATCCATTTAATCAATGTTCCTTCCATTGTTTCTTTCGCCAGGAAGTTGGCTACTGTTATGTGCGGGAGTGTTTTTTTGGCAATGCTTACATTGTATTCCGAAGAAAAATTTTCTTTCTCTGCTTTCAATTGATTAAAGATTTCTTCGTTGGGATGAACTACTAATAAGTATTCATAAAATTTAGGTGCATGAAACCCAAAATCGCTTTTCGGTACCATATATATACAATTTAAAGTTTGAAAAATTACTTACTACCAACCGCTAAACTAATCAATTTAGTTTACTTTTGCTAAAAAAATTAGTTAATTAAAATCTTTGTATATGGAAAGGGAAATAACATACGCTGCAGTTTATGATGGCAGCAAAAATTTTACACAACACAATGTAAAAACCGCGAATGCAAATGGCTTTGGTGCGGCGGCTGATGATTACATGGAACGCGGTATTGATCTAAACGAACAATTGATTTTAAACAAGCCCGCCACATTTTTCTTTCGCATGAATGGTGATGCAATGATTGAAGACGGCATCTTTAGCGGTGATGTTTTAATTGTTGATCGCAGCATAAAGCCATTAAGCGGAAAGGTGATTGTCGCGATACTCGATGGTGAATTATTGGTACGGCGCATACAACGAAACTCGAACAATGTTGAGCTTATTGCCGCTAACAAAAAAATGAGCAATATTCAATTTGCATCGTTCGACGACCGCAGTAATGTGTGGGGCGTGGTAACCTGCGTAATTCATGTGCTCGAAAAAAGTTTATTCGTTACAAAAAATAAAAGCGACTTCAATCAAAAAGATAAATACGGCAAAGAGCAAAAGTTTTATTAGAATTTTTTTTGGTGACGAGCTGTGGTAAGGATGGCATCATGGTTGCGTCGCAACACTTGAGCTGCAGAATAAATAGCAGCATTTATCTGAACTATGATTTATCTGATTAAAAGATTAGCCTGATAGATTTAATCAAGAAGATAGAATAAATATCAAGGTTCAACAGCCGAAAAATCATCACTACAAAAACTTAATCAAAGCGTCTGAACGGATGTGCTGAATATCATCCGTTCTTGATTTTTTCTTTGGTTACTTTCTTTTGTATCAAGACAAAAGAAAGTGACAAATACATTTAAAAACAAAAACATTTTTATGAAAAACATCACACATAATCCAAATGCAAAACCACAACCAACAGAAAAAGAAGAAACAACACAATATCATCATGGTCGCGGAGCGCAAATCAATACAAAAAATAAATTTTTAATTAATGAAGTAAGCAAAGAACATGTAGAAGCCATTGATGACTGGGAAGAAAAAACATTGCCAACAATTTATTTAGAACAGGAAGTAAAAACAATTGTAAACAAAGTTGAAAGTCCTGATGTTGGCATGAGTTACAGTATGAACCCTTATGCAGGTTGTGAGCATGGTTGCATTTATTGTTATGCGCGCAATGTGCATGAATACTGGGGTTACAGCGCTGGAATGGACTTTGAGCAAAAGATCATCGTAAAGAAAAATGCGCCGCAGTTGTTGCGTAAATTTTTGATGCATCCAAAGTGGGACGCCACGCCATTAATGTTAAGCGGCAACACAGATTGTTATCAGCCTGCAGAACAAAAATATCGTTTAACACGTGGCATGCTGGAAGTATGTAACGAGTTCAATCAACCCGTTGGCATTCTTACAAAAAATTCATGGATATTAAAAGATAAAGATGTACTGAGTGAAATGGGTAAAAAAAATATTGTATCAGCAATGGTTTCGATAACTTCTTTTAATGAAGATTTGAGAAGAGTAATGGAACCACGCACCACAACAGCCAAACAAAAGTTGAAAGTGATCAATGAATTAAGTACTGCGGGTGTGCGCATGGGCATTATGATGGGACCAATGATTCCCGGTTTGAATGAACATGAAATGCAACGCATCATGAAAGCGGCAAGAGATAATGGCGCTACGTTTACGGCTTACACTTTTATACGATTGAATGGTGCTATCAAATTTTTGTTTCGCGATTGGCTGTATAAAAATTTTACAGAGCGTGCAGATAAAGTTTGGCATTTGATTGAGAACAGTCATGACGGGCAGGTGAATGATACACGCTGGGGTGTGCGTATGCGTGGAGAAGGACCGATTGCACAATTGGTGGCGCAACAATACCGCAAATATGGAAAATTATATGGTATGAATGCAGAAGACTGGAGCCTGGATCGTTCGTTGTTTAAAAGACCTGGGGATGCGCAGGGAAAGTTGTTTTAAAATGTTGAGTGATGAAAACAATAACCTGCAAACAATTGCGGCAAATGATTGCTGATGTTTTAAGTATAAACATTGATGAAATACGTGCAACAAAAGACAACCAATTCTTTTATGAATTTGATATGCTGCCAACAGATGATGAGATTGATGAATTTATTATTTCGAGTGCTTGTTTTGATGATGAGATGAAGGAGTTTTTGTTGAGTGAGGTTGGAAATTTGATGGTTGATGAAGATTAGTGTTAGAAAATTTTATAAAATAAAAGGTTTTATATTTAAATGTGTCTGATTGGTTATCTAATTCTGAAACTCAAGTGAATTTAAAAAAACAAGTTTTATTGATGAAGCAAGGTGATGAAGATAAAATTAGTATTTCAGCTTTAAAATTTCATGAGCTGGGAAATTATAGTAATATGACGAAGGGAAATTTATGACTCATTTAGAAAATCTCTACTTCATCGCTCTTATTCCACGCAGAGAATTGCGTGAAAGAATTACTTTAATTAAGCATGATTTTGCAACATAAAGTTACTTTATAGTTGCCATGAAAAATGTAGTACAAGGGAGTGACACAACCGTGCGCAATTGAAATTCAAAAGCTCACTACATAAAAATTATTTTCTTATGGCTTCACTCTTTCATACACTGAAATTTCTTGATCACCTGTTGCATTAGTTGCTGTTTGCGTAAAACTATTGTTGCCGTTTTTTGTGATAGCGAGCACAAAAGTTCTGTTGTTTAATTCGGGCCAGGTTGAAACAGTAATAGTTTCTGTAAGATTATTACTGCTGTCAATTGAAAAGGTTCCGTAACTGATGCCGGTTCTTTTTTGCGATGAATCAGTATAATAATCTCCGTATGAAAAATTGCCGGCATAAAAAGCTTTGTATTCAATGTCGTTGTGCGTGATAGTATCCTTGCCGCGCAAAGCATAAGAAGAGACCTGCTTCCATATTCCATCTAATATTGAAGTAGTATTTGTTGCTGCTGACTTATAATTTTCTGTAATTTTTATTTGGCCTTTGTCAGACATTTTTGTGGTTGTTTGCACATAACCCGTATCATTTTTATTAATGTTTACAGTATCTGAAAATATATCTGTGCTTTGCAAATTTTCTGTTGCGTTATATATAATGTGTTCAACAAGTTTTCCTGAATCAATTGTAAATTTTCCAATTGCAAAAGCAGAAACATCATGTGCAGGATTCATGAGCACATACATCATTACACTATCAATGTAAATTTTTAATTGCCTGTTTTCAGCAGAGGTTGTATCAACACCGTTGCCTTTAAAATTTTGTTTCTCCATTTTGTAAGCGCCATTCATACTTATTACACTGGTAGAAGTATTACAACTTACAATCGCAAGCAATAAAATGCATGCAAGCTTCTTCATGTTATGATTTTGCTGAAAGATAAAAGTTTCTGATTATCCGGTTATAAGAGTGTTTGTTCGTGGTAAGATAATTGTCCGTTGATAATTTTTGCGGGCTGCGTGTATGTATGCTCAGTTGCTTTTCCCGTTTCCATTATGTGATAAACAGTCCAACCATTGAGTTTTAAATAATCAGAAACCATTGAGCGATGACAACTCCACCAAACCGCTTCGGAACACATATATGCAGTGCTTTTTTTAAGAGCAATTGTTTCCAGTTCATGAATTCCATTTTTGAATTCATTTGTCTCCATGTAATCTGCATAACCGCGAAAAGCCGGATGCCTCCATGCTGTATTCTTTGAATCTTTTTGAACTGGTCTTCTTCCACCTAAAGATTTTAAATGCACATATTGAATGTTATTCCCAGACATTGATAATTCAAGATTTTCTTTATTAAAATGCGGGTAACGTTTTGAACCGGGAAAACTTCGTATATCAACCAATGTTTCAATATTAAATGATTGAAGCATTGTAATAAAATGCTCCAGCGTTCTTGTTGAATGACCGATCGTCCAGATTTGTTTTTGATTTGCTTCATTCATATAACTGAATAAAAACTTCTGAATCCTGGTATGAAAAATAAAGGTTTGGCAATGTTTTTAAACACATTGGTAATGTACCTGCAATAGTGGCTTTATTTTCTCTTATATACCGGCACGGTACTGCATGGTTCGCCATACATAATGCTTTTTACGTGCGGTTGTAATAAGGCTGTGATTTTAAGATATGCGCTGTCAGGAATTTTTATTTCGCCGCAACCTTTTATTACAACACGCTTATCTGTGTAATCTTTCGTGTTGAGTGTATTGATATTATTCAGCAGCAATGTTTCAATCAATTTTTCCTGGTTACCCAACACAATATTTTTTGCAAAAGGTTGCAGGTATGTTGCAATAAGCATATAAGCCCAAACAGGAATAATTGCATCTGTTGAACAGGTTACTGCAACATTTGAATTTTCAAATTCATTCCAGTTGGTATTTTTTAAAGCTTCGCGAAAATCTTTTTCTTTAATTATCAATCCGCGAAATAAATATTCTTTTATATCAAAAACTTTTATTGGTTCTTTTGGATAAAAATCTTCTAGGTTCAATGTTATCAGCCCGCTTGCCTCAATCCTGTTTACAATTATTTCAGCCGTTTTCATCATTAACTATTTTAAACAAAATTACGAAACAGAAAGGCTTATAAAAGCGAAAGGCTAACCGTTTGGTTAGCCTCTGCGTCAAAATAAACTTTATTAATAGAATTTAGAACGATAATCTTTTATATCTGCCGCTTTCTTCAATGCTGTTATTGCCTGGCCGGCCTGCTGTTTCAGCATTTGCTCTATTTGCTGCTTTTGCATTTCTGCAGTTGCCCCAATGTTAGAAGTTCCTGAAACACCTTCTGAGCGCAAAACAAATACACCGGAGTTTCCTGCAATCGGTGCACTTAATTTATTTAAAAGCTGTTTATTAAAGGAAGCTCCTATAAACTGCGGTTCATTACCAAGCACAGGCACAACAAATGCTGAGAAATTAAGGCTGTCAACTTTTTGAACCGGCTGATGTGCATTCTGTGCAACCTGCTCCAGTGTAGAACCTTTCATTTGTTGCGCAATTATAATTTTAGCTTTCTTTTCATTGCGCACAACTGGTTCAACTGTTTGCTGAACTGCTGTTGGAGAAGCGAGGCCTTTTTCACTCACACCGCTAAGCAATGCCACAACATAATTATCACTAATATTCTGAGGGTCAGAAACAGTGCCTGGCTTATTATCGTAAGCCCATCTAACTAATTCCCTGCTTTCACCTACACCCGGAATTGTAAAATCATTTTGTTTAAACTCCTGTGATGGCAAAACTGTAAGCTTTTGCTTTTTAGCATTGGCTTCAAACTCCTGCTGATTACGGCTTGCGGCTGCAAATTGTGAAGCTGCATTGCTGGCTGCATTATCTGTTTCAGGGCTTGCAACAATTGGCTTTGAAAGATATGCGATCTTATAACCTGTTTCGCTGCCATGCTGCCCGAGTATTTCTACATAGTGATATCCATATACTGTTTGAACAACTTTTGTTTCGCCAACTTTTCCTGTAAATGCAAAATCATTAAAAGATTCATCCATTTGCCCTGAAGGAAAATAGTCATACACTCCGCCTTTGTCTTTACTTCCCGGATCATCAGAATATTTAGCAACCACAGAATCGAAAGATGCCCCGTTCTTAATTAATGCGATTGCACTATCCAGCCGTTTTTTTGCAGTACTGTCATCTCTTATCGCAACAAGTTGCCCAGAACTTTGATCCTGCTGATGAGTAGCCACTAAAATATGGCGCACTTTTGCTGAGTCTGGTATCTCCTGCTTTGCAATCATTTTAGCAATAACATAATTACTGCCATCTATATAGGGCCCATACATTTCACCCGGAGAAAGTTTGAATAATGTATCTTTTATTGCCTGCTTAATTTCTTTACCGCCAATTACACTATTATAATACTGCGTCTCATCGCCTTTTGAAGTTAAAAAAGTTTTTACGTCTGTTGCTGTTGAAAACCCGGTTTTTAACTGGTTAACCTCATTGCGTACAGATGCTGAATCATTTGCGCTTGGTGCGCCGCTGAATGATACATAAGATATAGTGCGTGTTTCTTCGTCTCTTTCAAATTGCTTTGAATGCTTTTTTATGTATGCATCCATTTCATCAGCAGAAACTTTTACAGTACTGTCTGATATGCTTGTATATGGAACATATACATAAGACGCTTTTGATATTGCATTGGCATCTGCGTTCATTTTTTCACTCATCCATTTAGGCACATATACGCCGCCGCTTATTAATGATTGATATTTCTCTGCCTTAGTTTGTAATAGCTGCGGTTCAATATATGCCTCGTTGAAATTTTTAACCTGCGGATCATCTGTCCTGCTTTTTATGGCTGCAAATTGTTTTCTTGCAGTGTTGGCATCATACTGCCCCGTTTTAGGATCTGAAAATAATTGCTGCATAAACTGCGGTGGATTGTTTCCAAACAAAATATCAGACAATTCATTTCCTGTAACAGCAATACCAAGCTTATCTGTTTCCTGCTCGATCAAATCCTGGTTAACCATATAATCCCACACCTGGCCAATTAACTGGCTGCGCTGCGTTTGGCCATTGTTCATCTGTTCATAAAAACTTACTTTGTGCTCAAACACATCGTGCTCTATAGATGCGCCGTTAATTTTTCCCACTGTGCTGCCAGATCCTGTTAAACTTCCCTTACGGTAAAAAGCATCCTGCACAATAAATGCAAGCAGTGATAAGGCAATTGCTCCGAAAACTATCCAGGCAGCTCTGTCCCGGATTTGCTGAATAAGTGACATACTGATTTTTAAAGGATGGCAAAAATAGGGGAAATGGACCTTTGAACAAACTGTGTATAAATACTGTGGCTGATTGCTTCTTATTTTACTTAAAATAATTACCCCGGCTTTTGTGAAACATGAATACACATGTTTATGTTAGAAAGCACCTTTTTATGTGTTTAACCTGAAAAAAAGGCGATGTGCATCTTAATAAAGAAAGAATAAAAACCAGTCTTTTATGAAAACAAGCTCAATCAAGTTTAATAAGCACAATTTTTAATATTGGTTATAACATTGATAAGTTGTGAATTGATACTGTGGATTATTTTTTTATTTTTTTCCAACATCTGTTAAAATCTAATGAAAGTTTAATAGGAGTAAGCGTTGCTGTTGTGAATTAACCGTGTGTTTCTGCTGAATAACCTTGCTTAAATTAACTTTGCATGATGTGAATAATAAAGTTTTAACCATATTCACACCCGTAGTAGTAATAGTTTCTTTATATAAAAATGTATTCTTAATACATATATTATGGTTGATATGAACATTGATGAGGCAAAAGCAAAAGTGGAAATAAAAGGTTTTTTAGACCTGGATATAGATGCATCGCTGGATTTGTTTCATGAAATTGAATTGCTGAAAAAAGAGAAGAATGCTGTTGTGCTGGCGCATTATTACCAGGAGCCGGATATACAGGACGTTGCAGATTTTATTGGTGATAGTTTGGGACTTGCGCAGCAGGCCGCAAAAACAGATGCTGATATGATTGTATTTGCCGGCGTGCATTTTATGGCAGAAACCGCAAATATTTTAAACCCGGCGAAAAAAGTTGTGTTACCTGATTTAAAAGCCGGATGCTCATTGGCTGACAGCGCACCGGCAAGTGCATTTAAAGCATTTAAAGAAAAGCATCCTGATCATGTTGTTATTTCTTACATCAACTGCACAGCAGATATAAAAGCTATGAGCAATATAATCTGCACCAGCAGCAATGCAGAAAAAATTATTGAAAGCGTGCCGAAAGATCAACCAATAATTTTTGCACCTGATAAAAATCTTGGAGCATATTTAAATAAGAAAACAGGAAGAGATATGTTGCTGTGGAACGGCGCCTGCATGGTGCATGAAATTTTCAGCCAGCAAAAAATATTAAAACTGAAAATGCTTCATCCAAACGCAAAACTTATTGCACATCCTGAATGTGAAGAAGCAGTTTTGCAGTATGCTGATTTTATTGGCAGCACAACACAGTTATTAAAATTTGCAGTTACAGATTCAGCTAACGAATTTATTGTGGCAACAGAAACCGGCATTCTGCATCAAATGCAAAAAGATGCACCGGCAAAAACATTTATTCCTGCGCCACCAGATAATTTATGTGCCTGCAATGATTGCCCGCACATGAAATTAAACACGCTTGAAAAATTATACTTGTGTATGGAATATGAGCAGCCTGAAATTTTAATGGATGAGCAAATAAGGCTGGCTGCTTTAAAGCCAATACAAAGAATGCTTGAGATAAGTAAAGCCGCTGGTCTTGGCGGGTAATTATAAATATTTATCGCCTTTTTTCTTTTTTACTTCTGCTAAAAATTCTTTTACCTGTTGTTCTTTTTCTTTTTTGCAGATAAGTAAAACATCTTTGGTGTCTATCACAATAAAATCTTCAAGGCCTTGCAAAACCAACAATTTTTCTTCAGGCGCAGATATCATTGAATTGTTTGTTTCAAACGTAATTACGTTTTCACTTATAATAGCATTGCCTTTTTCATCCCGGTTAAGGTTGGTATAAGCGCTGTTCCATGTTCCAAGATCACTCCATCCAAAATCTGCGGGAATAACAAATACATTATTTGCTTTTTCCATAATCGCATAATCTATAGAAATGCTTACACACAAAGGATAAATGCGTTCCAGCGCATGCTTTTCGTCATTCGTATTTAAATTATTTTTTTCAGAGGAAAATAATTCAAACATTTCGGGCTGGTATTGTTCAAAAGCATTAATAACAGTTTTTACATCCCACATAAAAATACCTGCATTCCATAAAAAATCCCCGCTTGCCAAAAATGTTTTTGCCAGGTCAGCATCAGGTTTTTCTGTGAAAGTTTTTACTCTGAAAACATTCTCTTCTTTTGAGCCGGATGCATCATACTGAATATAACCATAACCCGTATTTGGATAAGTTGGTTTAACACCAAGCGTAACAAAAGCACTATTTTGTTTTGCAAAATTCAATGCCTGCAAGCTCAACTGTTTAAAAGTTTCTTCATCAGTAACAATATGATCACTTGGCGCAACCACAAGCGCGGCTTCGGGATCTTTTTGTAAAAGTTTGAATGAAATATATGCAACACAGGGCGCAGTATTTTTTCTACTTGGTTCGGCTAAAATATTTTCATGATGTATTTCGGGTAACTGCTCTTTAATAATATTTACATATTCTTCTGAGGTGATGATGTAAATATTTTCAGGCAAAATAAAAGCTGCATACCTTTTATAAGCTGATTGAATAAGTGTTTCACCGCTATTAAGAATATCTAAAAACTGTTTGGGAAATGAAGCACGGCTTTTTGGCCAAAATCTTGTTCCTAAACCTCCTGCGAGAATAGCCGCGTAATAATGTTTATTCATAAGATAATTAAATTATTCCTTCACGTATAAGATCGTGCAAATGTATAAAACCCAGATAAGAATTATGTTCATCAACAACTAACAGTTGATTAATATTAAAAGCGTTCATTTTTTCGAGGGCTTCTACAGCCAGCGCATTGTATAAAATATATTTCGGATCTGCAATGATAATATCCGCTGCAGTAAGATTTTTTATATCATCTGTTTTTTCCAGCAATCTTCTAATATCACCATCTGTAATAATGCCTTTTATTTTCTTTGATTCATCAAGTACAACAGTTGCACCAAGCCTTCCTTTGGATATTTCAATAATTACATCCTTAAACAATGTATTAAGTTTTACAAAAGGCCGCTGGTTCATTTTATACATATCATCAACCCTTAAATAAAGTCGTTTGCCTAAATTACCGCCGGGATGAAATTTTGCAAAATCATTACTGTCAAAGCCATTTAACTGCATAAGGCAAACAGCAAGCGCATCACCCATAACCATCTGCGCAGTTGTACTGCTTGTTGGCGCTAAATTATTAGGGCAGGCTTCCTGGCTAACCGTAGTGTTTAAAAAAAATATCAGCGCTCTTTGCGAGGAAAGACATATTACTGCCCGCAAAAGCTATTATTTTATTTCCTGAATTTTTTATAAGCGGAACCAGCACTTTTATTTCATCGCTTTCGCCACTTTTGCTTATAATGATAACCACATCATCTTTTTGTATCATTCCCATATCACCATGAATAGCATCTGCTGCATGCATGAATAAAGAAGCTGTGCCGGTAGAATTTAATGTAGCAACAATTTTTTGCGCTATTATAGCGCTTTTGCCAATACCTGTAACAACAGCTCTTCCTTTTGATTTATTTATTAAATTAACGGCTTCTTCAAAAGATGTATCTATAAAATTTTTAAGATTGTAAATAGCATTCGCTTCCTGCTCAATTGTATTAACTGCAGATTCTTGTATGCCTTTTTTCATTGCTGCAAATGTAGGATGTTGTTTTAATGCAGGTAATAAGTAATAATGAAGTAACTTTAACTAAATAAGAATCTCACAAAATTATTTATAACTTATTTTTGTTTTAATCATCAAAAAGTACTCATTATACTGCGCACAGATATTTGATGCAGATTTTGAAAAACCAAATGGTATTATTACCTTAAGAGATTATTTACGGCTCCTTTTTAAGAGCTGCGGAAACATGTGAACAAATGGCAAAGAAAATTGCAAAAGATTCTAAAGAGAATCTGATTGAAAAAAAGATTGCTGCAAAAAAGCCAGCAACTAAAACAGTAAAAGAGAAAACAAATACCAGTCCTGATATTCATACAGCGCTGCACGAGCATTTCGGTTTCGAGCAGTTTAAAGAACGGCAGGAAGAAGCTATATTAAGTTTATTAAGCGGCAGGGATACTTTTGTAATTATGCCAACCGGCGGCGGTAAAAGCTTGTGTTACCAATTGCCGGCATTAATGCTTGAAGGTTGTGCAATAATTGTAAGCCCGCTCATAGCTTTAATGAAGAACCAGGTAGATCTTGTACGTGGTTATAATGAAAACGATACGGTCGCGCATTTCTTAAACTCATCTTTAAATAAAGGGCAGATTAAAGAAGTAAAAGATGACCTTACCACGGGCAAAACAAAGCTTTTATATGTTGCGCCGGAAACATTAACCAAACAGGAAAATCTTGATTTCTTCCGCGATTTGAAAATATCTTTTTTTGCGGTAGATGAAGCGCATTGTATTTCAGAATGGGGACACGATTTCAGGCCGGAGTATCGTCGTTTACGTGAAATGATGGATATTATTGATGAACACATTCCGGTAGTTGCATTAACCGCAACAGCAACACCAAAAGTGCAAAGCGATATTGAAAAAAATCTTGGGTTGCGCAATCCTAATATTTTTATTTCTTCATTCAACCGCCCAAATCTTTATTATGAAATTCAGCCGAAAGTAAAAAAGGATCAAACCATAAAAGCACTAGTTCGCTTTATAACAAATATGACAGGGAAAAGCGGAATTATATATACGCTTAACCGTAAAACAACAGAAGAACTCGCGGAAATTCTTGTTGCAAATAATATAAAAGCAGTTGCTTATCACGCAGGGTTAGATTCTAAATTAAGAGCGGAAAGGCAGGATCTTTTTTTAAATGAAGATACACAGGTTATTGTTGCAACCATTGCATTCGGAATGGGAATAGATAAGCCAGATATCAGGTTTGTTATTCATTACAACATACCAAAATCAATAGAAAATTATTACCAGGAAACCGGCCGTGCAGGTCGTGATGGACTGGAAGGGAAATGTATTTTATATTATTCGCATAAAGATGTAAGCAAGTTGGAGCATTTAATGCGTGACAAACCTTTAAGTGAAAGAGAAGTAGGCGCACAACTGATAAATGAATCTGTTGCCTACGCAGAAAGCTCAGTGTGCCGGCGAAAAATTTTGCTGCATTATTTTGGTGAAGAAAGAAAAGAAGAGAACTGCGGCAATTGTGATAACTGTATTCATCCAAAAGAAAAAATAGAAACAAAAGATGACGTAGTAAAAGCGCTGAAAGTAATTAAAGCACTTGATGAAAAATTCCCTGCAGAATATGTTGTAACGATAATCATTGGAAAGTTAACGCCGCAAACTACCATGTTTCGTCATGAAGGGTTTCCTGAATTTGGTATAGGAAAAGATAAAGACGAACATTTCTGGAACAGTTTGATAAGGCAAATGCTTTTGGGAAATATCATAAGAAAAGATATTGAAGAATATGGGTTGCTGAAATTTACAGAAGCCGGTATTAAGTTTATGAAGAAGCCAACTTCATTTAAAATTGTGTTGAACAATTTGTTTGAAGAAGCCAATGAAGATGATGATGAAGGCGAAGGAAGTAATGCCGGCGCAGCGGCTGATGAAAAATTGTTCGAAATGCTGAAAGAACTGCGCCAGCAGGAAGGCAAAAAGAAAAAGTTGCCGCCGTTTGTTTTATTCCTCGAATCTTCTTTGCAGGATATGGCAACCATGTATCCTACAACATTGGCAGAACTTGAAAAATGCCAGGGCGTAAGCAAAGGAAAAGCTTTAAAGTTTGGGCGGCCTTTTGTTGATCTGATTGCAAATTATGTAGAGGAAAATGATATTGAAAAGCCTGATGATTTTGTAATGAGATCCGTTGCAAACAAAAGCAGCAATAAAATATACATCATCCAAAACATAGATAAAAAAATTCCGCTTTCAACCATTGCGCGTAATAAAGATTTGCGGCTTGATGGCTTGCTTGAGGAAATGGAAACCATTGTTGCCAGCGGCACCCGCCTTAATCTTGATTATGCTATTAATGACATGAACCTGGATGACGATGATAAAGATGAAATAATTGATTATTTTAAGAACTGTGAAGACTCTTCTTTGCAGGTTGCACAAGAGGAATTATCAGATAGTGGTTACAATTGGGAGCAACTTAAAATAATGCGCATTAAATTTTTAAGCGAGTATGGGAATTAATCGCTATAAAACTTAAACCATAATAAAGCCCGAACATTTGTTCGGGCTTTATCTTTTTTCTATTAACATCTCGCCTATTTTTGCCGCATTAAAATGCTTGCATGAAGAATACTTCTTTCACACAAAAACATATTGCGCTCGGTGCTAAGATGGCTGAGTTTGCAGGTTATAATATGCCGATAAGTTATACCGGCATTAATGACGAACATGCAACCGTTCGCAATAATGCCGGTGTGTTTGATGTAAGCCACATGGGAGAATTTATTTTGAAAGGCGAGAATGCATTGGATTTAATTCAACGCGTAACAACAAATGATGCTTCCAAACTTACAAACGGAAAAGCGCAGTACAGCTCGCTTACAAATAATGATGCAGGTATTGTTGATGACCTTATTGTGTATTGCATTGAAGAAAATAAAGTCTATATGTTGGTTGTAAACGCAAGCAATATTGAAAAAGACTGGAACTGGATTGCATCGCACAACACGAACAATGCAGAAATGCATAACATCAGTGATAAAACATGTTTGCTTGCTATACAAGGTCCAAATGCTACAAAAATTTTACAGTCATTAACCGATATAGAGATTCTCAACTTAAAATATTACACATTTGTAAAAGGAAAATTTGCAGGCATTGACAACGTTCTCATCAGCACGACAGGTTATACCGGCGCAGGCGGCGTTGAAATTTATTTTGAAGATAAAGATGATAATGCTTCTGCAATCTGGGATGCCATTTTTGAAGCAGGCAAATCATCCAACATAAAACCAATTGGTTTGGGCGCAAGAGATACATTACGTTTGGAAATGGGTTATTGTTTATATGGAAATGATATTGATGATACAACATCACCATTAGAAGCCGGTCTTGGCTGGATTACCAAACTGAATAAGCCATCATCATTCACCGCAAAAGAAATTTTAGAACAACAAAAAGCGGAAGGCATTAAAAGAAAACTCGTTGGTTTTGAAATGATGGAACGCGGCATTCCGCGCCATGATTATTTAATTAAAGATGCTGATGGAAATGCTATTGGTAAAGTTACCAGCGGCACGCAGTCGCCATCATTAAATAAGGCAATAGGGATGGGTTATATTGATATACAACACGCATCGTTAGACAATGAAATTTTTATTGATATCCGCAATAATCCTGTGAAAGCAAAGATTGTAAAGATGCCATTCGCTTGACCGCCTACGGTTAACCGTTAACGGAATCCCATTCACCCGCACCCAATCTAATAACTTCATATTCATCTTTTGTGCAATCAATAACTGTTGATGGAACCATTCCGCCCGTACCTCCGTCAACAACAATATCAACAAGGTTTTTAAAATTCTCATACATTAATTCCGGGTCTGTATATTCTTCCACCATTTCGCCCGGTAGCGATGCAGATAAAATTGGATGGTCTAATTGCTTCACAATTTCTCTTGCAATATTATTATTGGGAATACGCAAACCGATTGTATGTTTTTTGCTTTGCAGAATTTTCGGCACTTGTTTGCTTGCGGGCAAAATAAAAGTATAAGGCCCGGGTAAATATTCTTTCAACATCCTGTAAAGCGGCGTTGAAATTCCTTTTGTGTATTTGCTGAGATCGCTCAAATCATTACACACAAAACTTAATTGAGCTTTTTGTGGCTCTACGTTTTTTAACCGGCATATTTTCTCAATGGCTTTTTGCTGAAATATATCACAGCCTAAACCATAAATTGTATCTGTTGGATAAATGATAACACCGCCATCAAGCAAACATTCTGTAATTGTTTTTATATGCCGGCTGTTTGGATTTTCGGCATTAACGTGTAAAAGCATTTTAAATAGTTTAGCAACACAATGTAAATACAATTATCACTAAGTTAGAAAATTTCATAATTACTTTTACTTATGCCATTGAAAGAAACAAAACGCATTATCCCTGCCAAGCAATCTGTTTATCTTGAAGGTCCAAAAAGCCGCAGTTATGAATTTTTATTCAGTATAAAAGTTTGGATGCAGTTTATAAAAGGATTTCGGGCACTGCATTTTATAGGTCCTTGCATTACTGTATTTGGTTCTGCCAGGTTTAAAGAAGATCATGTGTATTACGAAAAAGCAAGAGAGTTTGGGAAACGTATTGCTGAAATTGGTTTCACTACAATGACGGGCGGCGGGCCCGGTATTATGGAAGCAGCTAATCGCGGTGCTTATGAGAATGGCGGAATGAGTGTTGGTTGCAACATTAAATTGCCATTTGAGCAAAAGGCAAACAAGTATTTACATAAATGCGTAACGTTTGATTATTTTTTTGTGCGTAAAGCATTGCTTATTAAATATTCTTATGCTTTTGTTTGTATGCCCGGCGGGTTTGGTACGATGGATGAATATTTTGATGTGCTCACATTAATTCAAACAAAAAGCCTTGTTCAGTTTCCTGTTATTTTATTTGGAAAAGAGTTTTATAAAGATCTTGAAGAATTGATGGGCGATATGGTGAAGCAGCAAACAATAAACCCGGAAGATCTTCAATTGGTTTTGATAACTGACAGTGTTGATGAAGCCATGAAACATATTCATACTTATATTACCGGTAACTATAAAATCAAACCGCGTAAAAGATGGTGGTGGTTGCTGGAAAAAAGATAAATAATTAAACTGGAAGAAAAATTTAAAAACACCAGACATTAATGTGTTGCCCCTACTTTACTTTCTCTTGTTCAAAGCGGCAACATCAATCCACAGTTTTTATTAGCGCACCTAAACTTTGCAGTCGTTCATCTATATACTGGTAGCCGCGGTATATCTGTTCTATATTTTGTATAATACTATTGCCTTCGGCACTTAAAGCGGTAAAGAGAAGTGAAACGCCGGCGCGTATATCAGGGCTTGCCATAACCACGCCACGTAATTTTTGTTTGCGCTCCAACCCTACAACTACGGCACGGTGCGGATCGCAGAGAATAATTTGTGCGCCCATGTCTATTAATTTATCAACAAAAAACAAGCGGCTTTCAAACATTTTTTGGTGAATAAGTACACTGCCCTTTGCATGTATAGCTGTAACAAGAATAATGCTTAAAAGATCTGGAGTAAGGCCCGGCCAGGGATGATCTGAAATAGTAACGGTGCTGCCATCAAGATAGCGTTGTACTTCATATATATCCTGCCCTGGAATATAAATATCATCATTTCGAAATTCCATGTGTATACCAAGCTGCTGAAATTTTTCCGGTATAATTCCCAAGTGTTGAATGCCTGCATTTTTAATGGTAATCTCGCTTTGCGTCATTGCGGCAAGGCCTATAAAGCTGCCTACTTCAATCATATCCGGAAGCATGGTGTGCTCAGTGCCGTGTAATTCGTTTACGCCTTCAATTACCAGTAAATTGCTGCCAACGCCGCTTATTTTTGCGCCCATGCGGTTTAACATGTGGCAGAGTTGCTGCAGGTAAGGTTCGCAGGCTGCATTATAAATAGTTGTTTGGCCTTTTGCCATTACCGCTGCCATTAAAATATTTGCTGTGCCTGTAACGGAGGGTTCATCAAGCAGCATATAATTTCCGGTAAGTTCATTTGCCTTTAACAGAAATTCATCAAGCTGCTCGTCATATTCAAATTTTGCACCCAGCTTTTGAAAACCTATTACATGCGTGTCTAATCTTCTGCGGCCAATTTTATCGCCTCCGGGTTTTGGTATATATGCTTTTTTGAAACGTGCAAGCATGGGGCCTGCAATCATAACTGATCCACGCATCTTGCTGCTTTTTTGCCGGAAATCTTCTGTGGCAAAATAATCAATATGCACATCATCTGCCTGAAAAGTGCAGGTGTCTTTTGAAATGCGTTGAACCTTTACATCAAGCAGCGAAAGCAATTCTATTAACCGGTTTACATCCAGTATATCGGGAATATTTTTTATAGTTACTTTTTCTGCAGTAAGCAGCACCGCTGAAATAATCTGTAGCGCTTCATTTTTTGCCCCCTGCGGTATTATCTCTCCTTTTAATTTTTTTCCTCCGGTTACTTCAAATGATGGCATATCATAAGTTAAGTGCGAAAGATAATATGAATTAAATTAACGAAGTACAGGAGACCTATAAATACTATTTGTATTTATTTTGAAGAATTTTTAAAATAAAATTGGAAAGAATTAATAAAATATTAATTTAGCACCGCCAAAAAAAATGGCCCTTCCGTGGAAACGGACTGGCCTCTAACGATTGCTTGCCATATGAAAAAGTTCTAATTTCGATTGTTTGCCCGGCCTCTGACCGGTTGCTTCTCTAACGATTGCTTCTATATGAATTACTAATCTGAAGTAAAAGTAAATTGCAAATTATTTCTAATCAAACCAATTTAAGCTTAATTTGATTACGGCAAAGGGCAGAATAATATGCTGAAACCCTTGCTGGCAAAGGATTTTAAAAGAATTTTAATTATGACGTCCAACCGCTTTACCGATGCTTTATTTCAGCTTATAAAATCTCTTGAGAAAGCGGAAAAAAGGCATTTCAAGCTTTATATAAAAAGAAGCTCGTCTAATGAGAACCTTAAAATAATACAGCTTTTTGATGCACTGGATAAAATGAATGACTATGATGAAAAAGGATTGCTTAAAAAATTAAACCCGATTACAAAACCCCAGTTAGCCAATTTAAAAAACGCACTTATATAAGCAGCTGCTGGCAAGCTTAAGGCTTTTAAAAACAACCGTAAATATTGATCTTCAGTTAAGCGAATTGCTTGATAACGCACGGGTATTATATTATAAGGGATTAAAATTGCAAAGCTTTAAAATGCTTGAAAAAGCGAAAGAGCTTGCAAAGACAAATCATAAATATAATTTTTTAGCGCAGGTTATTTCGCTTGAAAAAAAAATAGAAACATTACACATTACAAGAAGCTCGCTTGAAAAAACCGAGCAGCTTGCTATGGAAGCCGCAGATATAAGTGTGCACATTGATAACGTAATAAAACTTTCCAATCTTGCACTGCTTTTATACCGCTGGTATGTACAAAATGGCCATGCAAGAAATAAAGAAGATGAAAACGGGGTTCGCTCTTTCTTTAAAAAAATGCTGCCGCCGCACCCTGAAAAAATTACTGATTTTTATGAACGCCTTTACCTGTATCAAAGCTATTGCTGGTATGCATTTATACGGCAGGATTTTTTAATGTATTTCCGTTACAGCAAAAAATGGGTTGACCTGTTTGATGAAGAGCCGCTAATGGTTACTGTAGAAACCGGCCATTACATTAAAGGCATGCATACATTATTGAATGCATTATTCAACCTGCGTAATTATAAATTGTTTCAAACAGTATTAAAACAGTTTGAAAAATTTGCGGCAACACCATCTTCCAGCACGCATGATAACTTTCGCGTTCATACTTTTATCTATATAAATGCAGCAAAACTTAACTGGCATTTAATGACCGGTACTTTTACCAAAGGTCTTGCTTTGGTGCCAGGCATAGAAGAAGGCCTCCGGCAATATGCTTCTTATATTGATCTGCATCGCATTCTTGTTTTTAATTACAAAATTTCCATGCTATATTTTGGCAGCGGCGATTATGCAACATGTATTGATTACCTGCACCGCATAATTAATGAGCATGGAAACCTGCGCATAGATTTACAATCTTATGCAAGGCTTTTGCATTTAATGGCGCATTATGAATTGGACAATGATGCAATTATAGAATCACTTACACGATCGGTGTACCGGTTTATGGCTAAAATGAAAAATTTTTCTGTGGTGGAAGAAGAGATATTTAAGTTTATAAGAAACTCCTTTAAGGGTTCTCCGAAGCAATTAAAACCTGAACTTGAAAGTTTTTTATATAATATAAAGCATCTTGAAAAAAACCGTTTTGAAACAAGAGCATTAGCATATTTAGATGTTATTTCCTGGGTAGAAAGTAAGGTATACACAAAGCCAATGAGTGAAATTGTTCATGAAAAATATATAAAAAGCAAACACAGAAATTATTCCTGAATTTTTTATAACAATTCTCCCGAACATCAAGTTTACACGTCTTCTCGTCAAGCAAATTTTTTGCACATATAAGTATTGATTCCTTTTGTTGGGTAATTAATTTATTAACCAATAAAAATTTTTTTATGAAAAAGAATTTGCGGCAGAAACTAATGAAGCTGGCTATATTAACAACTGTGTTTTCAGGCTTGCTTTCATTTGCATGCCTGGCAGGTGGTGATGTGTATGAGATATATTTAAATGATAAGCTTGTGTACAAGCAGGAATACAAACAAGTCAGCGGATCAAACAATCTACATCTTGGCGACCTGAACATGAATGATAAGCTTGTAATAAAATATAGTCATTGTGGTGTTACCGGTCAAGATCGAAGTATTGTTATTAAGGATGAAAACGGGAAGATTATTAAAGAATGGAAATTTACAGAAGCTAAAAACAATCAATCAGTGATGGTTATTCCGGTAAAAGAGTTGCTTGATCTGAAAGCAAAAACTGCATCCTTAAAATTATATTATGCCGCAAAGCAATTGCCTGAAGGCAGAATGCTTGCATCCATCACACTTGATGAGAAGAAAGTAGCAATAAATAATATTGTTGAAGCAAACAATAGTTCATTAATTTTTATGGAGAAATATTTTTTTAGCCTGGCGATTTTTTAGATCAATCATTTACAACAGTCTTGCATAAGAGATGCAAGACTGTTTTTATGCGTTTACAAAAGGATTATATTTTTTTTCATGGCCAATGGTTGTTGGTTCGCCGTGGCCCGGATAAACAATTGTTGTATCAGGCAAAACATACAGTTTCTCTCTAATGCTTTTATATAACACTTCCTCATTGCCGCC
>Ga0206952_10102_pt1 | contig 26835 bp, 21 predicted proteins | sample Alteio_BWOrgHeat_39_FD_152966 | JGI IMG/M metagenome (GOLD analysis project Ga0206952, IMG submission 152966) | Enriched cells from forest soil in Barre Woods Harvard Forest LTER site, Petersham, Massachusetts, United States -... | ecosystem: Environmental > Terrestrial > Soil > Temperate forest >... | reverse complement strand
ACTGTCGGCTCTACTCCGTGCGGTAATCCCTTCGTGATAAACGGCAGTTTCTTCTGGTCCTTCACGACGACATCGCCGTACGAATCGATCTCATACGGGTTGCCCGCGGGATCCATCGGTATCCCTCGCAGCATCCCTGCCGTAACCAGCTCGTTCATGCTTCGCGGACTCCGTCCAAAATGGTCCTTGTAAGCATCCGCCCGCTTCTGTAACTGGATCACCGCTGCGTCCGAATTGATCGACGCCAACCGCTGCGTCGCATTCGCCTTGATCGCCGGGTCTTTGGCGTCTTTCAGCACCTCACTCCAGAGCGTCCGCGCCATCTCCAGCTCGTCGCCTCCTTGCGCCATCGTCCCGGCCATCGTCCACATCCACGGCTGCGCATTGGGCAGCTTCGCCCCCGCCGCAAAAGTCTCCGCTGCAGCCTTGTAGTCCTTCTTCTCCATCCAGTAAATGAACCCAAGGTCGTAGTACAAACGCCAGTGTGTCGGGTTCGCGGCAATCCCCTTCTTCACCAGCTCAATCCCCAGGTCCGGCGATCCCGCTCCTTGCGGCGGTTTCTGTGAAAGGAAGAACGCTCCAAACTGGTACGCGATATCCAGTTGCGGATCCATCGTCGTTGTGATGTCGAGCAGGGGCGGCAGCAGCTTGTACGTGAGCGACTCCGCCAGGTGTTTACGGCCGTAGTATTGCACCACTCGCGTCCAGTAGATATCGGCCATCAGCCCGGTATATCCCAGGCTCACCATCCTGACCGTCTTGGCTGACGGCAAGTACAGCACCTCTTGCAGCGCGATCTGGTCGTGCATCTTGTCGAGAGCCGATGACGTCCACACCGATCCAGTCATCCCCAACCCGAGGACCAGCACCGCCACGATCATGGTTCGTTTGCGGTGGGTCACTTCAGGTTCCTTCGCTCGAAGATCATCACCGCTCCGGCCACCACTAACGCGGAATAACAAAGCGCGTACGCCGTGTTGAGTAGCACCAACCGCCCCATCACAGGCTGTTCGTGCGCCACCAGCGAAATCACGTTGAACGTCGACAGGTTTGGCACCAAGTAGGCTGCTGCCGTCACCGCCACTTTCGTCAGTCCATGCGTTGTGGCCGCGAATCCCCGCAGGTCATCGCCAAACGTCCCCATGGCAAACAGGGCAAACGAAAATATCGTCGAGAACAGCGGCGTCGAGAATGACGAAAACAACAGCGCCACCGCCGTAATAATCACGAACTCCAGTAAGATGAAGTACAGCGCCGAGAGCAGGTAAACATCGGTCTGCACGAACCTGTGTTGCTCAACCAGCAGTGCGGCGAAGAATCCGACAGCCATCAGTCCTGCATTCACCGTCAACGTGCCAATCAACCCCCCAAACTTCCCGACGATGAACTCCCATCGCCGCACCGGCCTCGCTAGCACCGTATACAGCGTCTTCTTGTCGATCTCCTTCGATACCAAGCCAATGCCGATGAAGATCGCGATCACCACCCCAAAAATCGAGATCGCTGTCAGTCCCAAATTCACCAGCACGATCTTCTCGATCCCAATCGAAATCTGCCCCAACACCAGCGACGATCCGATCAGCAACAAGGCGAAAACGATGAGGTTGTACAGCACCCGGTCCCGTACCGCCTCACGGAAGGTGTTGAAAGCGATAGACCGTACTCGCCCGATCATCGCTGCACCTCCTGCGCATTCAGCCGCTCGAAGAAGTAGTCTTCCAGCGTCTCCCGCATTGGCGTCACCGAAACCAACCGCCCGCCGTTCTTCCGGATGAGCTCGATCGCCCCATAAACCTGGTCATCTTCCACCACTGCGCGCCAGTATTCCGCCGACCGGTGCGCCTCCTTGGTAAGCGCCTCCAATTCGCGGATCGCCGAGGTTCCCTCCCACAGCACCTCAACTTGCCCCGTCCGGCGTGTCTTCAGCTCTGCTATGGATCCGATCCCCTTCAGTTCGCCCTTGTTTACCACCGCCACGCGGTCGCACAGGGTCTCAGCGTCGGACAGGATGTGAGTGGAAAAGAAGATCGTCTTCCCCTCTTCTTTCAGCGCCTGGATCAGGTCCCGGACCTCGCGCCGCCCCATCGGGTCCAGCCCCGACATCGGCTCATCCAGAAACACCATTCGCGGTTCGTGCACAATCGCCTGCGCAATGCTTACCCGTTGCAGCATCCCCTTCGAGAACTTCCGCAATTGCAGCTTCTTAATATCGCGCAGTCCCACCCGCTCCAGAACCGCCTCAACCCGCTTCTCTTGCTCCTTTGCAGGAACGCCCGAAAGCTGCGCGTAGTAGCGCAGCAATTCGTGTGCGGTCAGGTAATCGTAGAAGTAGGGCTGTTCCGGGGAATAGCCGATCTCCGCCTTCACCCGGGGATCATCCACGCTCATGCCGAGGATCTTCGCCGACCCTCCGGTCGGGAAAATCAGCCCCATCAGCAATTTGAGGGTAGTGGTCTTGCCCGCGCCATTCGGCCCAAGAAAGCCGAATACTTCGTGTTCCGGCACGGCCAGCGTAAGCGGTTTCAGAGCCTGACGAGTCGCCTTGCGCCAGAAACCAACGCTGTAGGTCTTTTCCAGAGCTACGGTTTCAATCGCAAACATGCGAGTTTTTCATTCAAGAATTGGAATGTCTACTGCAGACAGCACCATTATACGAAATAGCTCGATGGAAGAAACCCCGAACCGTCGGGCCCTCGCGATTACGTTCGTCACAAAAAACGACGGGAGCCGCAGTTTCGCGGCTCCCGTTCGGTTTTGTACTTGGTTCAGTCTACTGGAGTGGTTTGTCAGCCGAGGTCGCCGTGCCGCTCTGGTTGTAACGGATCACGCCGCTCTGGTCGCTGAAGAAGCCGCGCTGACCAGTCGTGCCGGTGGTGACCGGCGAAGCCGTATCGGTGTAGGTGTTGTTCGGGGTGCCGCCTGCAGCCGACAGAACGAACAGGTAACCGCTCTTCGTGCCGGTCATCAGAACGTTGTCGATCAAGCAAGCTTGCGTCGACGTCGCGCCCGGACCGCCCGCGCAGGTCGCAACCGGACCGCCCAGGTTGGCAATCGTGGGGGTAAAGCCCACGTCAGGATAAGCAGACGAATACGTCACTTCTGCGGTGTTGAGTGTGCGAACCGAGCCGACGGCCGAAGCTTCATTGGCAGCCATGCGCGAGCGCAGCAAGTTCGGAATTGCGATCGCCGCGATGATAAGAATAATCGCTACTACGATCAACAACTCAATTAGCGAGAAACCCTTCTGTTTACGCATTTGTTTTTGTTCCCTCTCCCATTTGAGGTTTTGGTTGTGATTTGAATCCATACCCGGCTCTTAACCGGTATTCATGTCCCTGAAACCTTTGGAAGCTCGTAGGCTTCCTCGCCATCTGGTCCGAATGCTGCCGTCCCGATGTTGCCATACATGGTGCAACTCGGATTCCAACGGCCAGGATTCTCAGTTACGACAGTAACTGAAACCCAACTCCATTCGTCTCATGGCCTTACCCAGATATCGGGGGACTTCAGGGCGGTCAAGTGATTATTGAGGTGCCACAAGATTGACTGCATTGACAAAATCTGTCAACCGAAAATTGCAAAAATTGTCAGCCTTCCTAACCCGGAACTTGTGCAAGCTCAGGACTTTCGCCTAGGACACCACTACATTCTTAGTCTTATCCTTCGCCCCGCCGTTGCCTTCCCACGCGCGTATCCGCCACGCCGCGACTGCGCTTCCGATCAATATCATCGCGATTCCCAGCGGAACCACTCCAAGAGAGACATGCTTCACATCTTCGTAGGACACGTGGAAGACCGTCAGCGCCCCAACCAGCGTCCTCACATAAATCGTCTGATAGAGCCCACTACCCACAAACCCCGCCACCATCAACCACTCCGCCCATCCCAGCGTCCTCTCCTGGCTTCGCCTCGCCAACCGAGCCATCAGCGGGAGGAGGATCGTCCCCGTATAGGTGAATACCAGCACCGGCGCGGCCGCCATCCACGGCAGGTAATCCAGTCCCCGAAAACGCTCCTCGTCCGCGCGGCCATCGTTCTTCGCGTCCGCCGTCAACCGCGCCAGCAGTGTGCCTCCCCAAAGCAGCACATAGCAGCTCCGCCACGCCCACACCCGCTTCTCTCCAAACAACAGGATAAACAGCACCGCCGGACTCTCATTCCCGTCGAGTCGGAGCACCGCACTTCGATGGAACACACTCGAGAACGCATCCGGCCAATACCGATAGAACGGCAGCATCAATATTGCGAGCACACTCACCGTCCACCCAATCTCCCGCCAGCGCCGCCGCACCGTCAGCACCGGAATCAGCAGCAGGCTGTAAACCTTCGTCCCAATCGATAGCCCAAGAAACGCTCCCCGCACCCATGCTCTCCGGGCGCATGCGAACACCAGGAACGTGAGCATCAGCCCATCCAGGTTCCCGCCTGCCAGCAGCGAATAGAACGGCCCATACGTCACCACGATGACCATCATCATCGCGCTGTTGATGAAGTTCATCCGCAGTTCGCGGCAGAGCCAAAGGATCGCCACCACCACTAAGAAGAAGTTGATGGTGCGGTATACCGTGAACGCATTCCAGAAGGAAAGGTGGTGCAGCGCGATCGGCAAATACAACGCCGGCGGCAGGGGAATGAAGTTTGGTTCGAGATAGGGGCTCTTGCCCTGAAGAAAATTCCCGGCGGCGCTGTAAAGAAATTCGAAATCGTTTCCCAGCCAAAAGTGCTCCGAGAACGCCAGCACCTGCTGCCTCCAGACGATGATCTGGAGCACCAGCCACTGACATCCGAATAGGACGGCCACTGTCTTGGCAACGGAATCGTTCTTGGAAAGAAGGCGCACGGCTCCCAGCCAAGCTACCAGATCACTTGCCGCTCAGGAAGAACCGCGCACCCGCATCGCTACCCCGATGCGGAATGCGCTTTCAATTATCGTTAAATATTCACGTTCCTGGCCCTAGCAGGCCAGTTGATCGCGCGAAATCTTCATGCCGTTCATGTTCCCCAGCACCGTGACCGCGATCCCGTCCGCCTTGAATATCTCGTTCGCTACCGCACAAACCTCTTCGCGCGTCACCACTTCGATCTTCGCGATGATCTCGTCCATCGTATGGAAGTGGTCGTAGTACATCTCCTGCCGCGCGAGGTTCGACATCCGCGCCGTCGACGACTCCAGCCCCAGCATCAGACTTCCCTTTAACTGCGCCTTCGCCCGTTCCAGCTCTTCCACGCTCACCGGGCCCTTCTTGAACTCGGCAAACTCCTTCACTACCTGCTGCACCACTTTTGGTGCAGACTTCTGCGACGTCCCCGCGTACACCGCCAGCGATCCCGAATCCTGGAACGGATTCAGCTCACTAAAGACCGAATATGCCAGCCCCTGCTTCTCCCGAATGTTCTGAAACAGCCGCGAGCTCATCCCGCCGCCCAGCAGCGTATTCAGGATGTACAGCACGAACCGGCTCTGGTGCGAAATCGAATACGCCGGAACACCCAGGCATATCTGCACCTGTTCCAGCGACTTCTTGTTCCGCATGATGATTCGCGCATGCGTCTTTGGAGGCTCCTGGTGGAATCCATTGGCCACTGGCTGCAAGTGCTCGAATTTTTTGCGAACCTCATCCACGAACACTTTGTGCTTCAGGTTTCCCGCTGCCGCCACGATGAGGTTCCCGGGCGCGAACTTACGCCCATAGTTCCCGACCACAATCTCCCGGTCGAACCCCTTCACCGTCTCCTTGGTCCCAAGGATCGGCTTTCCCAGCGGATGGTCCTTGTAGAAGTTCTGCGTGAAGATCTCATGCACGAGGTAATCCGGATTGTCCTCGTCCATCTTGATCTCTTCCAGAATCACGCCTTTTTCCCGGTCGATCTCTTTTCCGTCGAAAACCGGGTTCAGTACCATGTCCGACAGAACATCCATCGCTACCGGAACATGCTCATCCAGTATCTTGATGTTGAAACAAACCATCTCCTTCCCGGTGAAGGCGTCCATGTTGCCGCCAATCGAGTCCACCTCGCGGGCGATGGCTTCTGCATTGCGCGTCGTCGTTCCCTTGAACACCATGTGTTCAATGAAGTGCGAAACGCCGTTGACCAGCGGGTCTTCGTGTCTCGACCCGTTCTTTACCCAAATGCCGATCGACACCGAGCGGATATGATCCATCTCTTCCGTTAAGATCGTCAGACCGTTCGGCAACACTTCCTTCCGAACGTTCCGCAGTGCGCTCGCCATCGGGTTCTCCACTTGTATTTGTGTTGCCAAGGAATTATCAGGACCTATGCTTCTTAAGAATGGTAGCCAATCGTAAGACGTTGTGGAAATCGCAAGGATTCACCGATCCCGGTGCACCATCGGCGACCTTCCTTTAAAATCTATCATTGCCTACACAGGATTAGATGAATGGCGGAAAATAAGAACTCTGAACTTTTGGGCCTTAATTTTCAAGAGCTTAGCGAGCTCATGGAGACCCTCGGCCAGCCCGCCTACCGCGCCCGCCAGCTCTCCCACGCCCTTTATCGGGAACGCCAGCCCTCCCTCGACCTCCTCACTACCCTCCCCTTGGCCCTCCGCCGGCAACTCAGCAGCGCCGGTTGGACCCTCGGCCTCCCCAAAATCCAGAAGCGCTTCGTCTCCACCGATGGCACCGTCCGCTACCTAGTTGAGTTCGCCGACGCCCAAACCGTCGAAACCGTCTGGATGCCCGAAGGCGATGGCGGCGAAGAAGGCGATGGCTCCGAGCCCGAGACTCGCACCTACGACCGCGCCACGATTTGCGTCTCCAGCCAGGTCGGCTGCGCTGTCGATTGCCATTTCTGCATGACCGCCCTGCTCGGCCTCCTGCGGAACCTGTCCGCCGGAGAGATCGTCGGCCAGATCCTCGCCGTCCTGAACGACCAGCTCGTTAACCTCGACACCCAGCGCATCAACCTCGTTTTCATGGGACAGGGTGAGCCCTTCCTGAACTTCGACAATTTCGTGAAGGCCGTCTCACTTCTCGTTGAAGACGTTGGTCTTCCCGAATCCCGCATGACCGTCTCCACCTCCGGCATCGTCCCCCGCATCGCCGATTTCGGTCAGCTTCCCGTCCGCCCCAAGCTCGCCATCTCCCTCAACGCCTCCAACGAAGAGACCCGCCTTCAGCTCATGCCCATCACGAAAAAGTGGACTCTCGAAAAACTCATGGCCGCCGCCCGCGAGTTCCCCCTCCGCAACCGCGAGCGCCTCACCTTTGAGTACGTCCTCCTCGGCGGCGTCAACGACGGCGACCAGAACGCCCGAGAGGTCGTCCAACTCCTCCGCGGCCTCCGCGCCAAGGTCAACCTCATCTCCTGGAACCCCGGCCCCGAAATCCCCTATACCACCCCTAACTCCGCGCGCGTCGCATCCTTCCAGCGAATCCTCATCGACGCCGGAATCCCCACCTTCATCCGCAAACCCCGCGGCCGCGACATCTTCGCAGCCTGCGGTCAATTGAAGCGCACCACGGAACTCGTCTCGATCAGCTGAGTCTTTTCAGCAACGCTCCTCCTCACCCCGGCATCTCTTTAGTACCGCTCTACGAGCGGTCGGGATCCTATGTGCTCACTCGTTCGGCGTTTTTTTCTGCTCTTCTCTCCCTTGTTCTCAGCCTCGGATGCTCCACCAACCACAACCAACTCGTCCGCGCCGAACAGCTCCAAAAATCCGGACACCCCGCTGAGGCGATGGCGATCTATGAAAATCTCGTCGACCGCACCCGCAGCAATCCTGCCAAGTCGCAACTCTTCGTGGAGATCGGCGAATGTGAGTGGACTCTCGACCATCAGCCCGAATCCCTCAAAGCCTTTCTAAAAGCCGCCGAACTCGACCCGTTGAATACCTCCGCGCAGCTTCATCTCGGACAACTCTTTCTGGCCGCAGGCGCCCCCGATAAGGCCTTGGTCTTCGCTGAAATCGTCCTCTCCCACGAACCCAATAACCTCGACGCCATGACCACCGCCGCCGGCGCCTACGCCTTCATGGGCAAACTCCCCGCCGCCACCTCCCGCTTCGAAGATGTCCTGAAGCATGATCCCGCGCGCCCAGACGCCGTCGTCACTCTTTCGCAAATCTACGCCACGGGCAATCGCGTCCCCGACGCCCGCAACGTCCTCGAAACTGCCGCCCGGAAAGCACCCAACAGCGCGCCCATTCAACTCGCCATCGCCCATTTCGAAGAACAGCAAGGCCGCACCAAGCCAGCTGAAGACGCCTATCGAAAAGCCGTCTCGCTCCAGGACGACGCCGACAACAATCTCGCCCTCGCCCAGTTCCTCGAGCGCAGCACCCGCGTTCCCGAGGCCGAAGCCATCCTCCGCAGGGTCGACACGCTTCGCCCCGCCAAGCCTTTCGCCCTCGCCGATTTCCAACTCGTCTCGGGCAAAAACAGTGACGCCTCCCGCCAATACCTCGACCTCTTGCTTAAACCTGAGAACGCCGCCAACGATAAATCCGCCGCTACTCTAGCCGCCCGCGCCATCGAAGCCCGTCTCGCCCTCGCCAGCCAGCAGTCCGGCGCCCAGCGCGACCAGTCACTTGTCCAAGCTCGCGCCGCACTCGGCGCCCACCGTTCCGGGCTCGGCCCCGATATGACCGCTGTCCTCGCTGCTGAGATATCGCTCGTTCAGGGTGACGCCACCACCGCCGAGGCTCTCACCCGCGCCACCCTCGAATCGCACGCCGACTTGATGCCCGCCCATTACGTTCTCGGTCTGGCGCTTTCCCGCCAAGGCAAGAACTCCGAGGCCCGCGCCGAGTGGCAGACCGTCCTCGATGACGATCCCAACTTCGTCCCCGCCCGTCTCTCCCTCGCCGAACTCGCTCTCTCCGAGAACGACACCGCCGCCGCCGAACGATTCGTCGTTCCCGTTGTGCGTCAGGAACCCGCTAACCTCGCCGCCCTCGACCTCTTTGGTCACGTCCTCATCGCCGAAAAAGATTTCAGCGCCGCCAATAGCATCGCCTTGCGCTACCAGTCCATCGATAAGACCAGCCCTAAATCGCATCTCCTCCTCGCCGAATCCGCCCTCGCCCAACGCCGTCTCGCCTACTCGCTCATTGAATACGAGCAAGCCATCCTCCTCGATCCCAACTCCCCCGCCGCCATGGACGGACTCGTCCGCCTCTATCGCATGGGGAACCTCACTCGCTCCATGCTGCAGCACATGGAACGCACCGCCGCTGCGCCTCCCTCTTCTCCCGCGCTCATGGAACTCGCCGGCCGCCTGTACGCCGAACACAACTGGAATGACGACGCCGCCCGCTGCTTCCGAACCGCGCTCAAGATCGATCCCACGCGCACCACCGCCGCCGTGCAACTCGCCACCCTCGAATCCCGCACCGGCCAAATTGACGCCGCTTCCGCCTCGGCCATCAGTCCATCCGGTGGTCTCCTCATCTCCGCCGTGCAAGCTGCCGCCGCGCGTAACGATGCCGCCGCCATCCGCAGTTACGAACAAGCCCTGGAAAAAGGTGACGACTCTGGCGTCGCCGCCAACAATCTCGCTTGGATCTACGCCGAGAAGGGGACCAACCTCGACCGCGCTCTCGAACTCGCGCAGCGCGCCCGCCAGGCCAATCCCGTCAGCCCCGCCGTCACCGATACTCTCGGCTACGTCTTCCTCCGCCGCCGCGAATTCTCCATGGCCGTTGCCGCCTTCAGGCACGCCGACGAACTCATGCGTACGCAGAACTCCACCGACACGGAGTTAGCCACCGCCATCCACCAACATCTCAACGAGGCTTATAAGAATTCAGGTCAGAAAATCGGGAGCGCAGCAGACTAACTCGAGTGCCCGTTCCCGTTCGGCGTCGCGCCGGCGAAAACCACATCGCACAACTCGTCCACGAAGGCCGTGGATACTGGGTTGTGCATCGCCAGCATGCGGAAGTACATCGGCCCATAGAGCGCATCCAGCAACATATTGCGATCAATCCCCGGGGGCAGTTGTCCGCGATCGATGGCGCGCTGCAAGATACCAATCGCCTCCATCCGTCGCGGCATCAGCCAGCGATTCCGAAATGCCTCTAACAACTCCGGGTCTGATTGCCCGCCGCCAATCAACGATCGCAAAATCTTTCCGCGTTGTCCCCGAAAGATCGACGCCAACCTCTGCATCTGCGCTCGCAAATCTTCGCGCACCGAACCAGTATCCGGAAATCTCGTTTCTCGAATCACCGACGACATGAAAGCGTCCGCCACCAGCGCGGCCTTCCCCGGCCACCATCGATAAATCGTCGCCTTGCCGACGCCCGCTTTCGCCGCCACCGCTTCAATTGACAACCCGGCGAATCCTATTTGTTCTAGTAGATTGAGCGTCGTCTTTAAGATCGCAGCACGAGCCGTCTCGCTGCGCGGCCGCCCCGGCGTACGTTTCTTTACATCTTCCACCGACGATTTAGCTGCGCGGCTCTTGACCACGTCCGCAATTTAACACAAACTTGAATCCGAAACGATTCGTATCGAATCCAAATTTCTTACTCGGCTCTCCTTACGCTCAACTCGATTTCGTAGTATTTCCTAGTTCCCTCGTGGTCGGCAGGAGTTATAGATGTGGATTGTTGCTCTAGCCCTAAGACGTCCCTACACATTTATCGTGATGGCCATCGTCATCATCGTCATGTTTTTCGTGACGCTCTTCCGAACTCCGACTGACATATTCCCCAACATCGATATCCCCGTCGTCTCCGTTGTCTGGTTCTATTCCGGAATGTCGCCCCAGGACATGGCCGACCGCATCGTCACCAACTCCGAGCGCGGCATCACCACCACCGTCAACGACATCGAGCACATGGAATCGCAGTCAGTCTACGGACTCGGTATCATTAAGGTCTTCTTTCGCCCCGGCACCAACGTGCAAGGTGCTGTTGCACAAATCACCGCCATCTCCCAAACCACCGTTCGCGGCCTTCCACCCGGCACAACTCCACCGCTGGTCATCTCCTACAGCGCTTCTACCACTCCGATCATTCAACTCGGCTTAAGCAGCAAGACCCTCCCCGAACAACAACTCTTCGACCTCGGCCAGAATTTCCTGCGCAATTACCTCGTCACCGTTCCCGGCGCTGCCACTCCCTTTCCGTATGGCGGCAAGCAGCGTCAGATCCAGGTCGACCTCGATCTTCCCAAGCTCCAGCAATACGGCTTATCGCCCGCCGACATCGTCAACGCGGTCAACGCCCAGAACCTGATCTTGCCCACCGGCACCGTTAAACTCGGCCCCACCGAATACAACGTCGAGATGAATGGCAGCCCGCAAACCATCGCGGAATTGAACGATCTTCCAGTCAAGACCGTCAACGGCTCCACGCTCTACATGCGCGATGTCGCGCACATCCGCGACGGTTTTGCGCCTCAGTACAACATCGTTCGCCAGGATGGCAGCCGCGGCGCATTGATGTCGATCTATAAGAACGGCAACGCCTCCACCCTCCAAATCGTGCAGGGTGTCAAAGACATCGTGGAGAAGGCGAAAGGTGCCCTGCCGCCCGAACTCACCATCAAGGCACTGTTCGATCAGTCTCTCTTCGTGCGCGCCTCGATCAACGGCGTGGTTCGCGAAGGCCTCATCGCCGCGGCCCTCACCGCCACTATGATCCTCATCTTCCTCGGTGACTGGCGTCCCACGATCGTCATCCTCATCTCCATCCCGCTGTCGATCTTCGTCTCCATCATCGTCCTCGGCGCGATCGGTCAGACCATCAACATCATGACTCTCGGAGGCCTCGCCTTGGCCGTCGGCATCCTCGTTGACGACGCCACCGTCGAAATCGAGAACATCGAGCGCAACCTCGCCATGGGCAAGGAAATGCGCCAGGCCATCCTCGACGGCGCTCAGCAGATCGCCGTCCCCGCCTTCGTTTCTACTCTCAGCATCTGTATCGTCTTCGTCCCCATGTTCTTCCTCGCGGGCGTCGCCAAGTTCCTCTTCGTGCCGCTCGCCGAAGCCGTCAGCTTCGCGATGCTCGCCAGTTACCTTCTCTCTCGAACCCTCATCCCCACGCTCGTCATGTACATCATGCGGGGACACGAGCATCGCGCCGAAGCCCCCAAGTCCTTCTTCGGTCGCTTCCAGCGCGGCTTCGAACGCAAGTTCGAAGATTTCCGCCGCGGCTATCAGCAGATCCTGGAAACCACTCTCGAGCATCGCGGCATCTTCGTCGCCGTCTTCCTTATCTTCTGCATCCTCTCTCTCGGCATCGTCCTCTTCCTCGGACAAGACTTCTTCCCGCAGGTTGACGCCGGACTCCTTCGTCTGCACGTCCGCGCGCGTCCCGGTCTCCGCGTCGAAGAAACCGCGCGCCTCTGCGATCAAGTTGAAGCCGTCCTGCGCGAAGAGATTCCGAAAGAAGAACTGCAGACCGTTCTCGACAACATCGGTCTCCCCAACTCTGGCATCAATCAGTCCTACAGTTCTTCTGGAACCATCGGTACCAGTGACGCCGAGATCCTCATCTCCCTCGACCCCGAACACCATCACGCCACCGCCGACTACATCCGCAAGCTGCGTCAGGATCTACCGCGCCGCTTCCCCGGCACCGAGTTCTTCTTCCAGCCCGCGGACATCGTTACTCAGATCTTGAACTTCGGCCTCCCCGCTCCCGTCGATGTGCAAATCACCGGCACTGACATGGCCGGCGGCTACAAACTGGGGCAGGAAATCGCCAACAAGATGCGCCACATCCCCGGCACTGCCGACGTCCACGTCCAGCAGCTGCTCTCTCAACCCACGCTGCATATGGACATCGATCGCACCCGCGTCACCCAGGTTGGCCTCAACACCCGCGACGTCGCCCAAAGCGCCCTCATCTCCCTCAGCGGCAGCTTCCAGACCGCCCCCAACTTCTGGCTGAATCCGAAAAACGAAGTGACCTACCAGATCGCCGTCCAGGCCCCGCAATACCGCATCACCTCCATGGACGATCTTCTGTCGATCCCCGTCACCTCTGGGCAAGGCACCCAACTCATGGGCAACCTTGTGCAGTTTTATCCCGCGGCCCGCCCCGCCACCGTCAACCACCTCAACGTGCAGCCCGTCATCGACGTCTACGCCAGCACCCAGGACCGCGATCTCGGCTCCGTTGCCGCCGCCACCGATAAAATTCTCTCCGCCTACCAGGGACATCTCCCCAAAGGTACCAACATCGCCGTTCGCGGTCAGGTCGCCACCATGCGATCCTCCTTCTTCGGGCTCGGCGCCGGACTCGCTGGCGCTATCCTCCTCGTTTACTTATTGATCGTTATCAATTTCCAGTCGTGGCTCGATCCCTTTATCATCATCGCTGCCCTTCCCGGTGCACTCGCTGGCATCTGCTGGTTCCTGCTCTTGACGCACACCACGCTGAACGTCCCATCTCTCACCGGCGCGGTCATGTGTATGGGCGTCGCCACCGCCAACTCGATTCTGATGGTCAGCTTCGCGCGCGAACAAATGGATGAAGGTATTCCCGCCATCCAGGCCGCCATCGCCGCCGGATACACCCGCGTCCGCCCAGTCTTAATGACCGCCCTCGCTATGATCCTCGGCATGATCCCCATGGCGCTCGGTCTCGGTGAAGGCGGCGAGCAGAACGCACCCCTCGGCCGCGCCGTTATCGGCGGCTTATTGTTCGCTACCATCGCCACTTTATTTTTCGTCCCCAGCGTCTTCGCCATCTTCCACAGCCGCCTCGAACGCCAGCGCGCAGAACGGGAGCAGGCCTAGCCATGGGACAAAGTCTTTGTAAGATTTGGAGTCACGCATGAGTGCAGACAACGACGCACGCAACCCGGAGAAACAGAAACCGGGCCAACCCGAAGCGCCGGCGCATCACACCCAGGCTGAGATCGACGATGAAATCGCTGCCATCCAGCAGAAGTCTCGTCATCAGCAGGCTACCGTACAGCGCCCGCCCGACGTTCCGCCCGCTCCCCCCAGCAAGGCTCTCCTGCTGGTCGGCATTTTGCTGCTCATCCTGCTTCTCGCCGGCGGACTTACTCTCTGGGACCACGTTGTCCACGACCGAGCTCTCGCCAAGGAAACCGAACGCGATCTCGTTCCCACCGTCGCTGTCATCCATCCTGCGCAGGAAAAATCGGACGAAGATCTCGTCCTCCCCGGCTCTCTCCAGGCCTACGAAGAGTCTCCCATTTTCGCCCGCACCAACGGCTACCTCGTGCGTTGGTACAAGGACATCGGCAGCCGCATCACCAAGGGCGAATTGCTTGCCAATATCGATACCCCCGAAGTCGATCAGGAACTCAACCAGGCCCGCGCCGCTCGCCAGCAGATTCTCGCTCAAATGGATCTCGCCAAGATCAGCGCGCAACGCTGGGAAAATCTCTTGAAGAGCGATTCCGTCTCCGCCCAGGAAGCCGACCAGCAAACCAGCGGATACAAGCAGGCGCAAGCCAACCTCGCCGCCGCCGACGCCAACGTCCGCCGCCTCGAAGAGCTCGAGGGCTTCAAGAACGTCTATGCTCCATTCACCGGCATCCTCACTCGCCGTAACGTCGATCCCGGCGCTCTCATCAATGCCGGTTCTGTCGGGAAGGAAATGTTTGACGTCGCCCGCGTCGATCCTCTCCGCGTCTACACCAGCGTTCCGCAGGCCTACTCTCCGTCCATCAAGTCTGGCGGCGTCGCCTACGTCACCCTTCAGGAATTCCCCGGAAAGAAATTCGCCGGCAAGATCGCGCGCACCGCGGAGTCCATCGATCCCGCGACTCGCACCTTATTGACCGAAGTCGATGTACCTAATAAAGATGAGCAGCTGCTCCCCGGATCCTTCGGCGAGGTCCACTTCGCCGTCGGCACCGGCGTCAGGCGCGTCACCATCCCCGTCAACGCCATGCTCTTCCGCTCGCAGGGTCCGCAAGCCGCCATCATCGGCTCCGACAATCACGTCCACCTCACGCCCATCGTCATCGGACGCGATTACGGCGCCACCATCGAAATCCTCGGCGGCGTAAACCCCGACGATCAAGTCGTCATCAATCCGCCCGACTCCCTCGAAGACGGCGAACTTGTCCACCTCGCGCCTCAACAGCAACAATCGCAACCACAGCAACAGCAGCCCCAACAAAAGGGAGGCCAGTCGTGACGCGCCTCGCGCTCGCGATCGGCTGCGTCTCTGCGCTGCTCATCGCCACCGGATGCGAAGTCGGCCCCAACTACAAGCGCCCGACAGCGCAGGTCCCCGCCCAGTGGAGCGAGACCGGCCCCTGGCACACCGCCGCGCCCAGTGACTCCATTCCGAAAGGTACCTGGTGGTCCCTCTTCAACACCATCGAACTCGATGGCCTCGAAACTCAGGCCATCGCCGCCAACCAGAATCTCGAGGCCGCCAAAGCGCGCCTCGCCCAAGCCCGCGCCTTCGCCCGCGTCCAATCCTCCGGACTCTTTCCCCAGACCAACGTCAGCCCCTCAGCCGAGCGCCAACGCTACTCCGGCAATCGCCCCACTCTCGGTTCATCCACCCCGCCCAACACCGACACCGAGTACACCTTCGGCATTCCCTTCAACATCAACTACGAAGTCGATCTCTTCGGGGCTGTCCGCCGCAATCTCGAATCCGCCAACGCCCAGCTTCAAGCTTCCGCCGCCGATCTCGAAAACGTGAAGCTCGTCATGACCTCCGAACTCGCCGCCGACTACTTCACCATTCGTGAACTCGACGCCGAAATCGAAGTAGTCCGCCAGGCCCTCGAGTTTCAACAAAAAGATTACGACCTCGTTCTTCGTCGCAAGAACGGCGGCATCGCCTCCGGACTCGACGTCGCCGAGCAAGCCACCATTCTCGACGCCACTCGCGCTCAACTCGACCTCCTCCGCCAGACTCGCTTCCAGTTCGAGCACGCCATCGCCGTCCTCGTAGGCCAACCCGCTTCCACCTTCAAACTCGCGGTGCATCCCCTCGACGCCGCTCCCCCCGCCATTCCTACCGGCGTTCCCTCTGACGTTCTCCAGCGCCGTCCCGACGTCGCCACCGCCGAACGCCAGATGGCCGCCGCCAACGCGCAAATCGGCGTCGCCAAAGCCGCGTTCTATCCCAACATCTCTCTCTTCGGTTCCGGCGGCGTCTTGAGTCGCGATGTCACCACGCTCTTCAATGCCCCCAGTTTCATCTGGGCGCTCGGCGGTCAAGCCGTCCAACCCATCTTCAATGGCGGACGCAATCGCGCCAACCTCGCCTCCACGCAAGCCGCCTACGATCAAACTGTAGCCAACTATCGCCAGAATGTTCTCGTCGCCTTCCAGCAGGTGGAAGACGCCCTTTCCAACCTCAACACGCTGCAAAGCGCCGCGCAGTCGCAGGAGAAGGCCGTCGCCGATGCCCAGACCGCGCTCAACATCGCCAACAACCGTTACGTCGGTGGAATTACGACTTATCTTGATGTGGTAACCGCGGAAGAAACTCTGCTCTCCAACCAGCGACTCATGACCCAAATTCGCGGCCAGCAGATGGTCAGCGCTGTCATTCTCGCCAAAGCCCTCGGTGGCGGCTGGAACGTCGACGCCCTCAACGGCATCGAAGTCCATCCCCACCCCGGCCAAATCATCCAGCCGTAACTTCACCAGGGTCACGTGAAGGCGTGACCCTCACCCAACCAATTTCTTCGCCCGTCGAAACACCGCCTCAAACATCCCCGCCGTCAACTTCCCCGTCGCCGTGTTCTGGTTCGACGGATGATACGACCCCAGCAGCGTGATCCCATCCGGCGTCTTGTACTCCACCGCGTGCCCAAACATATACTCCGCGTTCCGAAACGCAAACCCCGCCCGCCGCAAGTGCGCGAGATACGCATCAAACCCAATCTTCCCCAGCGCCACCACAACTTTCAATTTGCTCAACGCCGTAATCTCGCGATCCAGATAAGGCGCGCAATTCGCAATCTCCTCCGGCAGCGGCTTGTTGTCCGGAGGCGCGCATCGCACCGCCGCCGTGATGTAGCAATCCAACAGCTTCAGTCCATCCTCACGATCCACCGCCGTCGGCTGTGACGCGAATCCCACCTTATAGAGGATCGGATACATGAACTCCCCACTCTTGTCCCCCGTAAAGGGACGCCCCGTCCTATTCGACCCATGCGCCCCCGGCGCCAGACCGAGGATCAGCACCCTCGCCTTCACATCGCCAAATCCCGGCACCGGCTTTGCCCAGTATTCGTGATCGCGATACGCCCGTCGCTTCTCCACCCCAATCTGTTCGCGATACGCCACCAGCCGTGGACACTTCCGGCAGCCAATGACCTCGTGATTCAAAACATTCAGCACGGATGTCATCGTTCGATCCTACGGCAAGGATATAGAATTCGTTTTTCTCCAAGGAGGCCCCTTGCGCATTCCCCAGGCTCTGTTGCTCGGCATCGCCCTCACACTCTCCATCCCTGCTCTCATAGCCCAAGCCCCGCAACGCGAAATCGCCATCACCATCGACGATCTCCCCGGCGCCAGCGTCTCCCTCACCGGCAAAGACATGGATCAACTGAACGCCAAGCTCCTCGCCACACTGAAGCAAAATGACGTCCCTTCCATCGGATTCGTCAACGAAAGAAAACTCTACGTCAAAGGCCAAGTCAACGACCGCATCGAAGCACTCCGCCTCTGGCTCGACAACGGCTTCGAACTCGGCAACCACACCTACAGCCATCTCTCCGCCAGCCGTAGCACCGTTCAGGAGTGGGAGGAAAACGTTATCCGCGGCGAAACCGTCACCTCGCTACTTCTCTCTGAACACAAAATGAAGATGCGCTATCTCCGTCATCCCTTCCTCGCCGGCGGTCGCGACCTCAACTCCCGTCGCGAGCTCGAATCCTTCCTCACCCAGCGCGGCTACACCGTCGCCCCCGTCACCATGGACGCGTGGGACTGGATGTTCGCCGGGGCCTACGACGGCGCTCGCCGCAGAGGCGACACCGCTCTCCAGCAAAAGTTGGTCGCCGCCTATCTCGACTACACCAATCAGATCTTTGATTATTACGAGAAGTTTTCCAAGCAGCTAATCGGTTATGAGCCGAAGCAAATTCTGCTTCTCCACTGCAATTGGCTCGAAGCCGAACACATCGGCGAGCTCTTAGCCACCCTGCGCAAGCGCGGCTACAAATTCATCACCCTCGACGAAGCCCTCAGCGACTCCGCCTACAGCCTCCCCGATACCTTCGTCGCCGACGACGGCACCAACTGGATCGACCACTGGGCCGTCACCCAGGGAAAAATTCCACAGGGCGGTCCCGTCTTTCCCCAATGGGTCCAGGATCTCGCCGAAAAAACTTGGCACGAGACTCCCAAACCTCTCACCCCTGAGGGCCTTGATCCACTCTAAGGAGTCACGCTCTCAAACGCGCCAACCTTCAACTCGTATTCCGTAAGCGCCTCGCAGCGGATGTCCAACGCCTTGTACTCCGCTGCGAATGCTTCTTGAAATCGTCGAAACCCGTCCCCATCGCTCCACGAGTCAATCATCAGATACCTCCCCGCCACCGCCGGGTCTCTCAATAACATCGTCCCGCGAAACTCCGCCGCCAGCGCAAACAACTTCGCCCACTCCCCATCCGCCGAATAAATCCGCTCAAACTCCGCTCGATGTTCCGCCGTCACACGAAATTCCCAAACCATCTGCCACATGACAATTTCCTCGCAGTTTTTGAGTATATTGGGAAGTGACAGACATCATGCGTTCACCACTTTTCGCCATCTCCGGACCGTGGTCCGGCCTCCTCGCCATCGCCCCCGCGCCCGCGCCCCAACCCCATTTGGAGAAAAATCTTCTCCACTGGAAGCGCCTCGGCATCACCACCGTCGTATCCATGCTCCAACCCGACGAACTCCCCGAACTCGAGGACGAACCTGCGCTCTGCGAGTCCCTCGGCCTCTTTTTTTATTCCATTCCCATTCCTGACCACTCCATCCCCCATCCCGACGAACTGCCCGCTATCGCCGCCAAACTCGCCGCTATTGAGTCCCAGCTCCGCGTCGGCCACAATGTCGTGGCCCACTGTTTCGCAGGCATCGGACGCTCTGGCATGGCCACCGCCGCCCTCCTTATGATCAGCGGCGTTCCCGTCGACGATGCCATGGCCCTCGTCAGCACCGCCCGCGGACTCCGCACTCCTGAGACCGAAGAACAGCGCGAATGGCTCCGTGAGTTTGACCGCCATCGCCGCCTCTCTTACACTTAAAGTTTGCGGTTGTGTGCCCCGAGTTCCCGTCAGGAGCTCCGCCCCGTCCGTAGCTATTTCCTACTCTGAACTAATTTTTCTGAAGGCATTCCGTTGACGACCGAAGCTACCAACACCGAAGTAAATGCAACTCCTGAAGAAGTTGCCACGCCCGTAAACCCCCTTCTGCGCACCGTCAGCGTCGAGATTCCCGCCGACGTCGTCGACCAGCAGCGCAATAAGCTCATTCAGCAATACGCCAAGCAGGCGCGCGTGCCCGGCTTCCGCGTCGGCAAAGTTCCCGCTGGCGTCATCCGCACCCGCTTCTCCAAGGACATCGACGAAGAAATCGTTCGCAACCTCGTCCCCAAGCATTTCAAAGAAGCCACGGAAAAGGAGAACCTCGCCCCCGTCTCGCAGCCCCAGGTCACCGACCTCCACCTGCATGACGGTGAGCCCCTGAAGTTCTCCGCCGAATTCGAAGTCCTCCCCGAGATCCCGACTGCAGGCTACGAGGCCGTAAAGGTCGAGCACCCAGCCGTCTCCGTCACCGATGAAGAAGTCGAAGAGACGGTTAACAACCTCCGTGAGCAGCGCTCCACCTACGATCCCATCGAAGACCGCGCCGCCGAAGATGGCGACTACGTCCAGATCAGCTTCGAAGGCCGCGATAAGGCCGATGCCGAAGCCAAGCCCGTTGAAGTTCCGTCGATCCTCGTCGAACTCGGCGGCAAGAACACCGTCGCGGAATTCACCGAGCAGCTTCGCGGCACCAAGGCCGGCGACGAAAAGACCTTCGACGTCACCTACCCCGCCGACTACGGCGACGAGCGCCTCGCCGGCAAATCCGTCGAGTACCATGTCTCCGTCAAAGCTCTAAAGAAGAAGCTCATCCCCGAAGTCGACGAAGAGTTCATCAAGGAACTCGGCGGCGAGTTCAAGACCCCCGAAGAACTCCGCGCCAAGATTCGCGAAGGCATGGAGCACGAGAAGAAGCATCGCGCCGAGCACGAGGGCAAAGACAAGCTCGTCGACGAACTCGTAAAGCTCAACGACTTCCCTGTTCCGCAGTCCATGGTCGAGAGCCAGATCGAGATTCGTCTCGAGCGTGGTCTCCGAGCCCTCGCCCAGCAGGGCATGCGCACCGAAGACATGCGCAAAATGGATTTCTCCCGTCTGCGCGACGGTCAGCGCGAGCTAGCCACTCGCGAAGTCAAAGCATCGCTCTTGCTTGAAAAGATCGCCGACCTCGAAAAAATCGAAGTCACCGACGATGAGATGGACGGCGAAATTGCAATCCTCGCCCGGCAGTCCCAACAGACTCCCGAAGCAGTCCACGCACGTTTGACGCAGGATGGGTCGCTGGATAGAATCCGGACTCGTATTCGCAACGAGAAAACTCTCGACTTACTGTATAGCCGGTCCGCATAGGGCGGCCTGCTTTCTCCTGATTCTCCCTTCCCGGCCCAGCTTCATCCCGGCCCAGAGTGTAGGTCAGGTGACTCATAAGGAGCGGCAATCATGCTTGTGCCCATGGTGATCGAACAAACCAGCAGGGGCGAGCGCGCGTACGACATCTATTCCCGCCTGCTGCGGGACAACATCATCTTCCTCGGCACGCCAATTGACGACAACGTCGCCAACTTGATCATCGCCCAAATGCTCTTCCTTGAGGCCGAAGATCCCGAGAAGGACATCTCCCTCTACATCAACTCTCCCGGCGGCTCTATCACCTCCGGCATGGCTATCTATGACACCATGCAGTTCATTCGTCCCGATGTCACCACTATCTGCATCGGACAATGCGCCAGCATGGCCGCTACCCTCCTCGCCTCCGGCGCGCCCGGCAAGCGTTATGCCCTGCCTACCTCCCGCATCCTTATTCATCAGCCGCTTATGAGCGGTCTCAGCGGTCAGGCCACCGACATCGACATTCATGCCCGCGAGATCCTTCGCATGCGCGAAATCACCAACCAGCTCCTGGCCAAGCATTGCAACCAGCGCCTCGAGAAGGTCGAAAAAGACGTCGAACGCGACTTCATCATGAACGCCCAACAAGCCAAGGAATATGGCTTGGTGGACGACATCATTTACAAGCACAAGTAGCATTACCTGTGTCACTGGGTTACACGTAGATAATTCACCAAAGTAATGGCTCCGCCTTAGGACAACTTCCCTAAGGCGGAGTAAACTTTCAGCAACGCAAGGGGGAGCTTGCTACCTACGGGTCTTTGGGGCCCGATGAAAGAGTGCAGCCTGCGCACGAATGAGACAGGCGCCTCGTAGCATGCTGCATAAAGGAGTGTGGCGTGAGAACCAGGACTGGAACCGATGAAGTGCTGCGCTGTTCGTTCTGCCATAAATCGCAGGACGCAGTTGCAAAACTAATTTCTTCGCCCAGCGATTATCCGCGGGCGTATATCTGCGACGAATGTGTCGCCGTTTGCAATTCCATCCTTGAAGACGATCGCGCCGAGGCCAGTCCAGCGGCCGCTCCCAATCACCTGCCCAAACCACAAGAGGTCAAAGCCTTCCTCGACGAATATGTCATCGGGCAGGACCAGACCAAGAAAAAACTCTCCGTCGCCGTCTACAACCACTACAAGCGCGTCTTCATGAACCGCCAGCGCGGCGGCGAAGTCGAACTCCAGAAATCCAACATCCTCTTAGTTGGCCCCACCGGCACCGGCAAAACTCTTCTCGCGCAAACCTTGGCCAAGATGCTGGACGTTCCCTTCGCCATCGTCGACGCCACCACGCTCACCGAAGCCGGCTACGTCGGTGAGGATGTCGAAAACATCATTCTCAAACTCCTCCAGTCCGCCGACGGTGATGTCGCCCGCGCGCAGACTGGAATCATCTACATCGACGAAATCGACAAGATCGGCCGCAAGGACGAGAACCCTTCGATCACCCGCGACGTCAGCGGTGAAGGCGTTCAACAAGCTCTCCTCAAAATTCTCGAAGGCACCGTCGCCAACGTTCCCCCGCAAGGTGGACGCAAGCATCCCCATCAGGAATTCACTCCCGTCGATACGACGAACATTCTCTTCATCGTCGGCGGCGCTTTTGTCGGACTCGAAAAGATCGTCGGCCGCCGCCTCGGTAAGCGCGCCCTCGGCTTCCGCGACGAAGAAAAAGAAAAGAGCTTCACCACCGCCAATCAGCGCGACGCCGAAATGCTCGCCCAGGCCCAACCGCAAGATCTCGTCAAGTTCGGCCTCATCCCCGAATTCGTCGGCCGCCTCCCTGTCATGGGTGTCCTCAACGACCTCGACGAAAACGCGCTTGTGGAAATCCTGACCAAGCCGAAGAACGCCATCGTCAAGCAGTACCAGCGCCTCTTCGAGTTCGAGAACGTCAAACTCAAGTTCACCGACGAAGCCGTCCGCGCCATCGCCCGCGAAGCCATGTCCCGCAAGGTCGGCGCCCGCGGCCTCCGCATGATCCTCGAAGAGTTAATGCTCGACTTGATGTACAGCCTCCCAAGTCAAAAGCGCGTAAAAGACTTCGAAGTCACCGCCGAAATGGTCCAAAAGCGCGACATCTCTATCAACCTCGTAGAGAAACAAGCCAGTTAACCGGTTCCGCATCCACAACCCCCAGCCAAGGCTGGGGGTTCGCTTTGCGCTTCGGCTTGGTCAGTTCTTGCTCTTGGATAGAACGGCACTTCCAGCTCAATGCCGAATTTGGGTAGAGCGGCGCTTCCAGCGCCGCGCCTCGGAACTCACTCACTTCCGGCTTCAGCCACTGGGTGATGCCGCCGCGTTGGCGTTATTGGGTAGAGCAGCGCTTCCAGCGCCGCGTTGCGGAACTCACTCACACTCGGCTTCAGCCGCCGGGTAATCGCCATGGGATCACCTCTCCTTGTCCACCACGAAAAAATTCCACAAGTGACGAAATCTACACCCCAGTGCCCCCTTTAGTACTGCTCGAACCCCCCATTTTCGCGTGTTATCCTTGAACAACTACCGGGGGGACCCTTTTCCATGACCCAGCGCGAGAAATTCGAAACCAAAAAACTCCCGATGATGCCCATCCGCGACGTCGTCATCTTCCCGTCGATGATGACGCCCTTCGTAGTGGGCCGCGAGTCGAGTGTCCGCGCGCTGGAAGAAGCCCTCGCCGCCGACAAGAAGATCTTCCTCGCCACCCAGCACGACGCCAGTGTGGACGAGCCCAAGGCCAACGAAATCTACCAGGTCGGTACCATCGTCAACATCGTCCAGAGCCTCAAGCTCGCCGACGGTAACATTAAGGTCCTCGTCGAAGGTATCGAGCGCGCCAAGATTCTCCAGGTCACCGACGCCGAAGGCTACTTCGAAGCCACCGTCCGTACCGTGAAATACGGCTCTGAGATGACTCCCACTCTCGAGCAGGCCATCCAGCGCGTTACCTCGCTCTTCGAGCAATACGTAAAACTCTGCCAATCTCTGAACTACGAGACGATGATCGCCGCCGTCCGCATGGAAGACCCGGCGAAGCTCACCGACACCATCGCTGCCAATCTCCAGCTCTCTATTGAAGAGAAGCAGGAACTTCTCGAGATCTTCGACCCGACCGAGCGCCTCAATCGCATCGCCGACGTCCTCGACGTCGAGATCGAAAAGCTCAACATGGATCGCACCATTCAGTCGCGCGTCAAGCGCCAGATGGAGCGCGCCCAGAAAGAGTATTACCTCAACGAAAAGATCAAGGCCATCCAGAAGGAACTCGGCCGCGGCGAAAAGAGCGAGTTCGACGAGCTGAAGAAAAAGATCGACGCCGCCGGCATGAACGAAGAAGTCCACGAGAAGGCGCTGCAGGAACTCAAGAAGCTCGAAGCCATGCCGCCGATGTCCGCCGAGAGCACCGTCTCCCGCAACTATCTCGACTGGCTCCTCGCCGTGCCGTGGAAGAAGCGTTCGAAAGAAGTTCGCAACATCGAGTTCGCCGAAAAGATCCTCAACGAAGATCACTACGGCCTCGAAAAAGTCAAAGAGCGCATCCTCGAATTCCTCGCCGTGCGCCAGCTAGTCAAGAATCCCAAGGGCTCCATCCTCTGCTTCGTCGGACCTCCGGGCGTTGGCAAGACCTCGCTCGGCATGTCGATCGCGAAGGCCACGGGCCGCAAGTTCGTCCGCATGTCGCTCGGCGGCGTGCGTGATGAAGCCGAGATCCGCGGCCATCGTCGCACCTACATCGGCGCGCTGCCTGGCCAGATCATCCAGATGATGAAGAAGGCCGGCACCAAGAATCCTGTCTTCATGCTCGACGAGGTTGACAAGATGTCGATGGACTTCCGCGGCGATCCATCTTCCGCACTCCTCGAGGTTCTCGACCCCGAGCAGAACTTCATGTTCGTCGATCACTACCTCGACGTTGAATACGATCTCTCGCAGGTCTTCTTCGTTGCTACCGCGAACGTGCTCCACACAATTCCAGCGCCGTTGCAGGACCGCATGGAAATCATCCGTCTGCACGGCTACACGGAAGAGGAAAAGGTTGAGATCGCGCGCCAGTATCTGCTCAAGAAGCAACACGAGCAGGCTGGCGTAACAGCCGAAAGCGGACAGTTCGACACCGAAGCGCTGCGCATGATCATCCGTCACTACACGCGCGAAGCCGGCGTCCGCAATCTCGAACGCGAAATCGGAAACGTTTGCCGCAAGATCGCCCGAAAGGTCGTCAAAGACAAAAAGTTCCAGGTCAAGGTCACGGGCGAAAACATCTCCGAGTTCCTCGGCGTCGAACGCTATCGCGACTCCGCCGCTCATGAAAAAAGCGAAATCGGCCTGGTCACCGGACTCGCCTGGACTGAAGTCGGCGGCTCCATTCTCACCACCGAAGTCTCAGTCGTCGAAGGCAAGGGCAAGCTCACACTCACCGGCAAACTTGGTGACGTGATGCAGGAATCGGCGCAGGCCGCGATGTCATTCGTCCGCTCCCGCGCCCACAAACTCGGGCTCCCGCGCGACTTCTATCGCAACAGCGACATCCATGTGCACGTCCCCGAGGGCGCCATCCCCAAGGACGGCCCTTCCGCCGGAATCACCATGGCAACGGCTCTCGCCAGCGCATTGGCGAAAATCCCCGTCCGTCGCGACATCGCGATGACCGGAGAAATCACCCTGCGCGGCAAAGTCCTTCCGATCGGTGGCCTGAAAGAAAAACTTCTCGCCGCCCTTCGCGCCGGACTCAAGACAGTGATCCTGCCCAAGGACAACGAGAAGGACATTGCCGAGGTGCCCGACAACATCCGCACCGAGATGACCCTCCACTTCGTCGACGAAATGGACCAGGTCCTCCAACTCGCGCTGGAAAAACCGCTCCCCGAAGTCCCCGACGAAGAGCCCACCGCTCTCTCCGTCCTGCCAGCAACCGAGCAGCCATCAACGCGCCAATAACAATTCCGTTCCACCCGAGAGCCCGCCAAGCGCGGGCTTTTGTTTTTGCCTTTCGGGCCCAACATGCAGAAGCATCAAAGCGCTGATGATTTAGAATCTCTTTTCCGCATGCCGACCCCCAGTTCCCGTCACCTAAAAGCCCACGCCGCCGTCAACACGCCTCCTTCGCGCAATCCCGAACTCATGCGCCGCATGTACACGCTTCTGACCAAATGCCGCGCGCCGTTCCCGACGCTCGAAGCTGCCTACGTCGGCGCGCTCATGGGTCTCTTACCTGAGGACACGCTCACGCTCTCTCATGGCGGCCCGATCTCTGAGATCCTCTTCGAGAAAGACCAAGCTCCTGAGCTCCTCGACTTCGCTCCGCTCGATCCCAAATCTCCTGGCCTTGATGCCGCCGCGCAGATCGCCATCGCCGCCGGGTATGCCCTCGACCGTCTGCTCCGCCACAAACCTGGCCTGGTCTTGGCCTTCGCCGGTGAAGCCACTTCCCTCGCCGCCGCTCGCGAAACCCTCGCATTCGCTGCTACGCACCGACTTCCGCTGGTAGCGGTCGTCCAGCACAACATGGGCAAGTTGAAATTGGAAAAGGGCGAATCGCCCCAGGATCTAAGCCACGAAATTCTCGGCGCCGGACTTGCGGGCATCACCGTTGACGGCAGCGATGCGATGGCCGTCTACCGCGTCATTCAGGAAGCCATGTACCGCGCCCGCCACGACGGCGGCCCTTCGCTCATCGAGTGCAAGACCTGTCGCAAGACCTCGGTTCCTAAGCACCTTCGGCCATGGGTCCAGGGAGACGCCGTTGCTTACATGGAGCAACAACTCCGCGCCCGCAACTTCTGGCTCGAGGAAACACGCTAGGCGGGAATCGCCTCGTTCTCCGCGATCGTCTTCTCGACCATCTGCACCAGCGCCCGGAAGCGCTCGCTTACCACCACTGACATATGCTCGCCAAATTCAAAACACCAGCCCGTCATATTGAACTGCACGGCCGGCGGACACTTGCCAGACAGCGCCTTCGCTGTCGCCAGTAACGTCGCCGGCGTCATTCCGTCGCCGAATTTTCCGATGAACTCCGGGTCCGGCAGCACCGTCGTCTGCGTAATCGTTCCCGGTTCGCCTTCCATGCAGGCATCGACAAAAATCACGAACTCGGCCGCGGCAATCTGCTCCGTCGTCTCCGGAGCCAGTTGATGGCAGGCCACCACACTGACCCGCTCGTCTCCGCGCAGATGGTGTCCAATCTGCCGCGCCACATGACATCCCAAGCCATCATCCGCCCGTAGAGG
>Ga0206952_10101_pt1 | contig 27042 bp, 24 predicted proteins | sample Alteio_BWOrgHeat_39_FD_152966 | JGI IMG/M metagenome (GOLD analysis project Ga0206952, IMG submission 152966) | Enriched cells from forest soil in Barre Woods Harvard Forest LTER site, Petersham, Massachusetts, United States -... | ecosystem: Environmental > Terrestrial > Soil > Temperate forest >... | reverse complement strand
GCGCAGAATGAAGACACTGTTCCACAGCCACCCAAGCGACCTGCCGAGATGAGCCCCAAGCCTCCCAAGGTAACTTGCCAGGGAAATCAGCTCACCATTGCCGCAGAAAATTCAACGCTTGCCAGTGTTCTGGCTGCAGTGCATCTCTGTATCGGCGTAGAGATCGAAGTCCCCTCAGGTTCTGCGGAGACGCGAACCTATATCGCACTCGGCCCAGGACCGACGCGAGACGTACTGGACGCACTACTAAGTTCTACAGAACTGGACTTTGTAATTCAGCCGTCGAACACAGCTCCAGAGAAGATCCAGACCGTTCTCATCATGGCTCGTACCAAAGACACGAAAGACAGCAAAGGCCCGGTGCCGCCTGCAGGCCTCCTCATGACTCCAGCGCGCCGAGCGTGGATGGCAAGCCGAAATTCAGGCAGGCCCGCAGCCACGCCTGCAGACGACACTGACTCCACCCCAACCGGCCCCGAGCCAGCCCTCGCAACCGAAAAGATTGTTGCAGACAAACCTGTTCCTGATAAGGTCGAATCCGCGGCGAACGACAGCAGTAACCCTGCAGCAACCCCAGGCTCAGCTGATTTGAATGTCTCAAATGCTCCATCCAGTCCACCAAAAGCAGACGAAGCCCCAGTCGATTCCATATCGAAACTACCCGTCACGCCAACGTCTGTACCTGCCCAGGACAATGCAATGGCAACCGGAGCCAACATCGCCGCCACAGAGCCCGCGTCCGGCTCCGACACCAGTTCGCAAACGCCTGCGGCAAAAGAACTGCAGAACAGAATCAGCGATATGCAAAATCTGTTCGAGCAACGCAAAAAGATGAACGCTACGCAGAGCCCATCTACACCCCAGAACTGAGCCCATCACCACAAGTCATAGTCGACTGCTGACAGCCCCTACAACAAAGGCCTGACCGGCGCCAAAGCAGGAGGGATTTGTGCCGTTGCTGGCTTTGCCGGGAGCGATTGCAGGCTAGCCGCGGGCCTGCCGGGCTGAGGTGTAATGGCGCTATCACCACCCGAGTCGATCGGCCGATAGGTCACAGAGCTTCCCGTACCGATGTCCACCATCTTGATGTTGTCATCTGTTATTTCATTAGACCGCACGATATGCGGAGTGATCGCAAACACGATCTCGCTCTGCTGCTTGTCTTTGTTCTCCTGCCCAAAAAGGTACTTCAGGATTGGAATCTTGGTTAACCAGGGATATCCACTCATAGAGTGGGTCTCTGAATCCTGAAGAATGCCCCCAATCAAGTTCACCTCTCCGTCAGCCAGCCGCGCCTGATGTTCAATTCGCCGCTGTCCAATCGTAGGTTCCGTAATTCCACCGATAGTTTGTTCCCCGGTCACAGAAGAAATCTCCAGCGACATCTTCAGCGTAATTTCGCGATTCGAATGAACATAAGGAACGATATCGATGTTAACGCCAACATCGATGTATTGAAACTGAGTATTGACACCATTGCTGATACCGCTCTGATACGACCCCGTCGCAATCGGAATGCGATCTCCGATCTTCAACGTTGCTTTTTCACTGTCCATAGCGCGAATCTGGGGTTTCTGAAGCACCTTGGTGTTGTTGTCCGACATTAGGACCGAGAGGGACGCGCTCGGAATCGAAATCACGACGTTGTTCGCCGTGAGCGCAGCAAGGGAGTTTAATGTGAAACCGCCAGTCGATCCTGTCGAAGTGTCTCCCGTAACCGTAGGATTCAGCGTCGCACTTATGCTGGTTGGTGGATTCACTCCCAGTGTCCGTAACTTACCCTTGCTTACTTCCAGAACCGCGATCTCGATCATCACCTCAGCCTTCGGCTTGTCGATATCCTGCAGAAGCTTCTGCGCAAGAATCATCTGATCCGGGGTTCCGCGCAGCGTCAGCGACCGCTGCTCTGGAGTAGTCTGGATCCGATTGATATCGAGAATACTCTTGAGCGTGGATGCTGCCTGTTGAAGCTCAGCCGGAGTAGCCGCATTACGCAAATAGAACGTCATCATCACATTCTGCTCCAGCTCTTTCCGCTTGCCGCCGTTGTCAGAAGAAACCATGATCGTGTTCGGTGAAATCGGTCGCCAGAACGTCTTCGATTGCAGCGCAATCATGGCAAGAGCCTCGTGCAGGCTCACATCTTTCAACTCAAAGTTGATCTTCTGTGGTTTGTAGTCCGGATCGATTAGCACGTTGATGCCCGCCAGCTGACCGATCGTTTTGTAGACCACGTCTGTCGTTGTGGCCAGATGCAGCGTCACCGGGACGTTCGAGCTCAGGTTCAACGTCACAGGCCCAGCCGCATTTCCTGCGGCTTTCTCCAATGCATATATCTCCGCTTTGATCTGAGCAGGCTGATTTTCCGCGGCTTGTTGCTTTTGGAGCATGTCGGCGGTGCGGCGGATCTCCTTGAGCACCGCAAAGTTGCTTGCGTCAATCTCTGCAGCGTGGCGAAACTCCGCCATCGCTTCAGGCAATTTATAAACATCGCGGAGTTCTTCGCCTTTTTGGATATGCGCCGCCGAGGCATAGTCGCGCGCTTTCAGATAAGCTGCCATGTACTTCGAGTCAGAAGGCTTCAGGTCGTGGGCCCTCTTGTAGGCCTCATAAGCTGCGTCAAGATTCCCCTTCGCCTCAGCTTTGGCACCTGCCTTATACGCAGACTCGGGCTTCTCAGCGTGCGCCGGAACTACCAGAGACAACGCCAGAACAAGGCACAACGGGAATCTGAGACGCTTCATTTCGCCTCGAATCAACTCACTGGATGCTCAACGAGTGACAGTAAACCATTCGAAGCGCACGCTATTTGCGCAAGCGCAATGAGGCCTGCAGCGCCGCTGCACTCAACGGCCCGATCGATCATAGCCTGATGCCTGTGGCTCGAGGCCGCTGTTGTCTAGCCGTCGCTCATCTTGCTCGCCGCCGGGAAGAAGGGAAGAGTGCGCACCCGGATGCCGGTAGCCTTGAAATATGCATTGGCGAGTGCAGGCCCTAGCGGAGGTACCCCTGGTTCTCCAGCGCCCGACGGAGCGTTGGTGCTGGGTATGATTGACACGGTAATCTTCGGCATGTCCGACAACCGCACCATGCGATAGGTGTTGAAATTCCGTACGCTCGTTACGCCGTTTGTGAAGGTGACATGCCCCCACAATACCGATCCGAGACCATGGACGATCCCACCCTCCATCTGTGCTGTAACAGAATCCGGATTGATTGCGCGTCCCAGGTCAACCGCACAGGCCACGCTCACTACCTTCAGTCCCGTCGCCGAAGCTCCCGATATCTCCACAACCTCAGCTGTAACAGTACCAAACGCCTCTGCAATAGCGATGCCTCGCGCATGACCCGTTGGCAACGCCGCCGTCCAGCCGCCAAGCTCAGCTGCCGTATCCAGCACCTTTAGATAACGCGGGTTGTTGATCAGCAATTGGCGCCGGTAGGTATACGGGTCGACCGCAGACAGATGAGCAAGCTCATCGATAAAGCTCTCCACCGCAAACGCGTTGTACGAGTGGCCCACCGAACGCCAAAAGCCAATCGGCACTGGCGCGGGGTGCGGCCCGTACTCCACCAGCCGGTTGAGCATGGCGTAGGGCAGCTCTGTTGCGCCTTCGGTCGACTGACCATCTTCAGCGCCTGCCGCTACCCAGCCCCGTTGTGCCAGAATCGACGGTGACACGATGCGGTTTTGCCAAGCCACGATGTTATGTTTCGCATCCAGCCCGGCTTTCATGTATGAGACAGCCATCGGCCGGTACATATCCTTGCCGAAGTCTTCTTCCCGCGGCCAGGTCAGCTTCACCGGCTTTTTGATGGCCATCGCCACCCGCACCGCCTGCGCAATATAGTCCTGCTCGATCTTGCGCCCCAGACCTCCTCCAAGCAACGTAGTATGCACGGTAATGCTCGCTGGAGACAGGCCGGTCAGAGCCGCCGCAGTTGATTGCACCCAGGCCGCCGCCTGGGTTGGAGCCCATATCTCGCAGGTCGTCGCAGTCAGGTTCACGGTGCAGTTAAGTACCTCCATGCAGGCGTGAGCTAGGTAGGGAAAGTTATACGTTGCATTCAGTGTCCTGGCGGCGGTGGACATAGCAGTCGTTGCATGCCCGATCACCTCCGCATCTACCACGGGACCATTAGCCACAATTGTCGCTGCCTCGGTGGCAAAGACCGTGCTGTCGATCTGCGCGGAAGAAGCCGGCACAGTCCACTTGATATTTGCTTCCTCAAAGGCCGACATCGCCGCGTAGGTGTCGCTGGCCACCATGGCCACGGCGTTACCCAGCGGAACCACAGCCTGAACCCGGCCGCCCGGATTGCGGGGCGTACTGGCCAGGGTGCCTCCTAACGACGGGCTGTGTTTGACTACCGCATAGACCATATTCGGGATGCGGACATCAATGCCATATATAGCTCGCCCGTTGACCTTGTCGGCAAGGTCGAGCCGCTGCAGCGGCTTCCCGATCAGTCGAAGCTTCGCATCGGGAGTCCATGTCGGCGTAGCTGGGGGCTTGAGCTTGGCCGCGGCCGCCGCAAGGGCTCCGTAAGTCAAGGCCCGCTGGGTAGGTGTATGAACGACCGTGCCAAGGTTTGCGACACACTCAGAAACCGGAACCTTCCACGATGCCGCGGCAGCCGCGATGAGCATCATGCGTACAGCGGCGCCGGCATTCCGTAAAGGGATATATCCGTTGTTGATGGCGCTGCTCCCGCCGGTGATATACGAAATGGCGCCCGGAGGTGCTGTAATGCTCTTCACCGTTGACCAGTTGACCATCAGCTCTTCTGCAACAATCTGCGCAAGGCCTGACATGGCGCCTTGTCCCAGTTCGCAGCCGCCAAACATCACCGTGACACTGCTGTCAGTTCCGATCTGGATGTAGGAGTTCAACTGCGTGTTCGTTACGGCTGCGTTTGCAAAGCGGCTCAGCCCCGACAGACAGAAATGAAACATAAACCCACCGGTTGCAGTGACCAGAAACCTGCGCCTGCTCAGCTGCACAGTTGCTGGAAGGGATTCGACGGTATCCGCGACCCGCGGGTCTTTACTAATCAAATTTGTAGGCATGGTGAAACGCTCCTTGGGGTAGGGCTCGCTTTTACAGCGTGGCGGCAAGCTTGATGGCTGCACGAATTCGTTGGTAAGTTCCGCAGACGCAGACATTAGAAATCTCATTGATGTCCGAGTCCTCCAGATTCGAGTGCTTCTGTAGAACGGCGCAGGCCGCCATCAGCATTCCTGACTGACAGTAGCCGCACTGCGGAACCTGCAACTGAATCCACGCTTTCTGAAGCGGATGACTCTTGCCATCTGCTGACAAACCTTCTACCGTGGTGATCTGTCGGCCTACAGCCTCCCCGACGTCCATCTGGCAGCTACGTTGTGGCTCGCCGTCGACCAGCACCGTACATGCGCCGCAGACTTCGATCCCACAGCCGTATTTGGTTCCGGTCAGGCCAACTATGTCTCGCAGCACCCAGAGCAGAGGCATGTCCTGGGCAGGTGCATCTACTTGATGTACAACGCCATTAATTTCGAGGGAGATCATTCCGGGTTGCTCCTTAAGGTTGGGGGAAAGGGGCGCGGTGATGCTCAACTGGCGGCACGTTGCAACTGAGTTGTTATATTGGGCAACAGAAGAGTGCAGCACAAAGCGCTTCATGCAATGCGCGGCTGGCTTCGTACCTTGCCCAGCAGGGCTGGAACGGTGCTGACCGGCTCTTATTCACACGCCATGAGCCTTGCGCTCTGAGTGCGGCCCGGCTAGGATTCCGGGTTTGGTTCACATATTACACGGATTTTACATGTGGATTACAAGATTTTACGGGAATGGCCGTCGATTGAGTGTCTTATGAACCATAAGAACCGCTAAGGGAAGGCGCTTTAAAAATCGCCCCCCGTATGATCTCTCCCTCTCTTGAGCGATTCGAGAATCAGGAATCAGAGAGGAACTACGCATGAGCTCTATGCAGATACCAATCGAAACGGTAACAGACGTTGGATTAGCCATCCATTCCAAACAACATCCAATCACTGCTAAAGAAGCCTTGGCTGAGCTGATTGATCTACTTGAGGCGTACGGTCCGACGTGGTACACCGAGGAGATTCACAATCGCGTCGTCTCTGCACTGCGGGCCTAGAGCGATCGCTTCAGATCCGGTACATCAGCCCTGTAGCTTATACCCGATTCCTGGAATCGTGAGGATGAGCCCAGGCTTCTTGACGTCCGACTCAAGTTTTTGACGGAGGCTCGCCACGTGTACATCCACCGTGCGAGTAAATGTCCGGCCTCTATGGCCCCACACCTCACGTAGTAACTCCTCACGCGAAAGAGTTTCTCCAGGATGCTCAAAGAAATAGCAGAGCAGCTGGAACTCACGCGCCGTCAGATTAACTGGCTCCCCACCCCTCGTTACCCGCGACTTGCGAACATCCAGAACAAGCGAACCAAACTTGTATTGGTCGGGGCGATTTGAGCTTGCCGCCTCTATTTTGTTTCGTCCACGCCGTAGTAGAACCTCGATACGCGCCATCAGTTCCAGGGTGTCAAACGGTTTTGTGACATAGTCATCTGCGCCCAGCTTGAGTCCTACAACCTTGTCCACCGTTTGACTGCGCGCTGTGAGCAGTAGAATAGGCGTGTCCATTCCTGCTCGGCGAATATCGATACACAGATCCAGTCCGCTCCGAAGTGGCAGCATGATATCCAGAACAATCAGGTCGTAGGGCAACTGGGTGGCCTTGTCCAGACCTGACGCGCCGTCAGCTGCAAAGTCGACGACGTAGCCTTCACTGCGTAGGCGATCTCCCAGCGTCATGCACAGCTCTTGCTCATCTTCAACGATCAGAATGTTTTCGTTCATGGGTTTTGTGATGAACTCGATCTGGAAGCAGTAGCCTCCGTTTGTTCCTCTTCAGCACCTGCGGTGGGCAGATGCAGCGTGAATATGCTGCCTGCCGAAAGTTCACTGACTACAGAGATTCTTCCTCCCATCGCTTCAGCGATCTTCCTGGCAAGCGAAAGCCCCAGGCCCGTTCCATGAATTTGCGCTGCATTCACACGAGGGCTGCGATAAAAAGGATCGAAAATGTGTGCAAGCTCAGAGCGCTCGACTCCGATTCCCCGATCAGCTACTGCTATCAGCACTTCCTTTGCATGTTTACCTTCATCATGCCTCGCAGAGGCAGTGACAGAAACCCACTTTTTGTCGCCCCCATACTTTATCGCGTTGCCAATCAAATTATGCAGGCACTGAGAGATTCCCACAAGATCGCCCTGTACTTCGGGAAGATTAGGCTGCAAGTGCAATTCAAGAGCAACGCCTGCATCACGAAGAAGGCTTTCAGCGCCGGTCATCGCTGACTCAATGATCTGTGGTACCTTCAGGCGCTGCATCACATAGCGATTCTTGCGGTCTTCCGTGGATGCAAACAGCAGTATCTCGTCCACCATGCTGCTCATGCGACGGCTCTGGTTTTGAAGTACCGCTCCATACTTCCTCAGAGCAGAATCTCCCTCCACCAATCCATCCGCGATGTTATCCGCTGCAGAACTCAGCACCGCAAGCGGCGTCCGCAACTCATGCGAAACCGACGCTACGAACTCCATCTGCAGGTTTGCCAGTCGAATGGTACCTAGCATTTGTCCTCTTTGAATTGCCCATACAGCCGCCAGCGAGAGCAGAAAGGTGAAACAGAGAATCCCGATCAGTTTCAAAGAAGATCTTCGTGACGTCGCCACAAGGTTTGCAATTCGCTCCTCAGCGTCTTCGTCGTAGAGAGTCTTCACTTCGTTCAGATCTTGCCGAACTAGCTCGAATGCTTGTACTCCTCCTGAGATGTCAAGATCCACCGCTTCCTTGGTGCTCCCCTCAAGAATGGAAGCAAGAACTTCGTCTCGAATATTCAGGTACGCAGCCCAGTCGCGGTCCAATCGCTTCGCCAGAAAAGCCTCAGCGGGTTGCTTTCCCTCGCGCCCATATTCCGCAATCCCATCTTTCACGCGCTGGTCCGCGATGCGGGACTGGTCCGCATACAGTACCTGCAGATTGCTGTCGTTCGTTGTGAGGGCGTAGAGTGTGGCACGCCGTGTCTCCTGCGCATCGTATTGCAACTCCCCAATGCGTTGCAGTCCCTGGATCGAGTTGGTGAATATGTGCTGCACATCTGCATTCGCGTTCCGCAGATCACTGATCACAAACGCTCCAACCGCTGTAACAGCGCAGCAGACCAGAAAGAGCAGCAGAATTGGCTCAAGCCGAGAAGCACCAGTCAGGAAACGGTCCACAAAGGACAGAGCGTTGCCGAACAGGCGACGCTTCGTAGATGTTGGTTTCTTGGCCACGTCAATTGCCTGCCTGAACTGGTACGCGCAGTTTATAGTCCCTGTCGCCCGGTTGCAGCTTCTCAATGAATATCACTTTGACCGAGGCATCCACGTCCCTCAGACGTAGATAGCCAATCGCTCCTGGCACATTGAAGACAAACTTGCGAACGCCCGCTGGTGAAGTGAGAATCTTCGGCGACACCAATATCTCACCAGTAAACAAACCATGGAGAACATGGATCTTCAGTTGATCCTCGGTCATGCCGCAGACATCATGAACAATGACCTTCCGCTCAAGATCTCCCGGCTCGCGCATTACCAACGTGATGCGCCTGCCATTCGTCCAGTGGCTGCGCTCCCCTAAAAAGATCGTCCGTAATTCTGCAAGCGATAGATCATCCACCGGATTCGAGTGATTTACAACGATAGCCAGCGGCTCAGAAACCACTCCCGGCTCCGCCCTGGCTGGCTTTACTGCAATGCCAGGCCCCGTCTTGGCGCCTCCCTGCAGCCAGGTGGAAACGGCTAAAGCTATCGTTAATATCACTCGGTTTCGCATTCTTGATAACTTCCGATCAGAAAGTAAAACCGAGTTGTAGAGTCAGCCCGTTGACTCCCGGCTGGTCGCGTAGGAATCGATAGTCATACTGAAACTTCAGCGCTACAAATTCGCTGGCATCATAACGTAGACCCAAACTCGGCCCATGCTGGAGCGCAATATCCGGGAACACTGGCTCCTTCCTGGGGGCATTCAGATACTGATAGCGGAAGTAGGGTCGATAGGCGCCAAACTGTCTCGACGCTTGAGTGTAGAAACCGGGAGTGTGATACACCACAGAGCTTCCGGCAGGAGCGTGGCGATCAAGCACGACCTCGTTCAGCCATTCCCACCTCGGACGGATAACCACGGCGTGAGCCGCCATAATCGTCTCTCCGATTTTGGGTTGGCCTTCCGGAGCCAATAAATCGTGATAAACCGAAAAACCTGCCTGAAGTCCCGGCACTGCTGTAGGCCTGACAAACGTCGCGAGGTTAAACGCCTTATGATTCAGATCCGACATCTCGTTCTGCACAGGCTCCTCGCCTAGCGGATTGCGCGATTCTCGCCCGTTGCCGACCTCGGCAACATAATGCAGTCCTAGTTTTTCTGTGGGAACAATGCCGGAAGCGGACACCCCAACCATGTGCACCGGAAGTATCCCGCCGCGATCTTCAAACTGAAACAGCAGAGGCCGATCCACTGTCGTCTGTAGCCACGTGCTGTGGTGATACGCCGTGTTGTAATACCCGATGGCAGTATGTCCGCGACCAGCCCAAATATTGAGATAGTCGCTCGGCGAATACAACATCTGATACCGTTCGATATCTACGGTAAAGGTGTTCTCCTGCCCTACGTATGAGCCATAGATATTGTCCGGTCCCCCCTCAAAGACAATCTCGCTCAGAAACTTGAACTTTTCCGAAACATCCGAAGTTACAAACAAATCAAGTTGTCCCAGGGAAAAGGTAGTCGTATCCCCCTTCTGCGTATCTCCGTGTAGCGAGACATCCCCAAATCCCCGGATGCGCAGCAAGGTCTTACTCATGTCCATCCTGTCCGTCATCATATTTTCCGACTGGGTCTGATCGGCTTCGGTCGCGGGTACCGGAGGTATTTGAGCCGTTTCCTCCTGCTGAGAGGCCGGCGTCCCGGTTGCGGGCTGCTCTGAACTGAAAGGTGGATTTGCAGTTGTCGCAGCAGAAGTAGCCTCAGGCGAGGTTGACGTGCCAGCAGCAGCCTGCTGCTTATCCGCCTCCAACTGCCTGACTCTTGCCTCGAGCTGATCAATCCGCGTCATCAACATCTGTAGCGTCGTCGTATCTGCCTTCTGCTCGCCACCGCTCTGCTGCGCCCGGGTGCCGACCCCTCCTCCGAGCGTCACTAACCCGACGAGCAACGCTCGACATACCGGTTTCCTGAAGATTGCGTAATATGGGCGCATACGTCCTCCTTCTGCATGGGGAACTATCCGGCAATAATGCCTGATGAACGGCCGAAAGGTAAGGATTTTTTTACAATGTCATACGCAGGTTGAAAACTCACACCTGATAACTAAAACCTGAATGACGCTTGAACTAGTAAGTAATCAGGAAACAAATCTTAGGTAGCCGGTCGCCGCGAACGCTTTAGTCCGATACCCTCGAGCTGGCGGTTAGGCCCCTGCGCCACTAAAGTTTCGTAAATATTTACGATATGCTTGGCTACAAGTCACGATTTGTTAGACGCGTTTCCTGATGCGAATAATCCAGGTCCACGCCAGGGCGATAGCGGAGTTACAAACAATAAATTCGGACCATATAAAACTTATGTAATCACTGAGTACGCCTACACCCGGTACCCCTGGCTGAACATTCCTCATGGCAGGAAGGCCGAATATCAGGGCTATACAGAGGGATAACGGAACCAGGTTGATCTCCCCGGGAGACGCGGTCATTTGCAAGACCATGCCCATAATGCTGATGGCAAGTCCAAGCATGCCTGCCATTACCATGATTGAAACGCTGATCACGTTGTTTGCTCTTCGCATCCCGATTGCGGTGCTCATGAGCTTGTTCTTATCATCCTGAGTGATCACACCGTTGAACTTCACCCCTGGAAGTGACGCAGTGAAATCTTCTCTAATTGCGACAGTTTCAGTGTTATCAAGATATCTCGCACTCACAACTAAGTTAGTTGCGAGAGGATCTGTATTATCTTCTATGGTTTCCGTCAGTGCTGGCTTAGCCTTTACCCGCTTCGGCGTAGTAACTAATACAACGATGTCGGCAACGTAGTTGTCAAACGGGTATCTATTCTGATTGCCCGAGATGAGGCTGGTGAAGTCGATAGGAAAGATGCGTTCTCCCTTTGGAAATCGCACAGTTTGCTTCCCTGACACAGAATTGATCAATAAATCCAGGTCGACGGCAGGTGTGGCCTGGTCTAAAGCGAATCGACCAGATGGAATCAGCCTTATGCGCTCATGAAGTAATTCCTGAGCGGTATCTACAGAAGTTATTTCGATCTGGACGATTACAAAATCAGCACCTGACGCTGCCGATTTTGTGACAACCGTTGAGCGTCGGTTCTTCTCGGTTAATCCAAACCAGAGAACAACTATGTACAGCAGCAGCAGCATTAGGACCGCCAACAATCTCGCAGTCTTACTTAGAAAACCCATGTTCTATCCTCGAGGGGACATCGACGGACTTCTAAAGCAATACATACGGGCCCAGAAAGCCGTTGACCAGGTTTACGACAGCGTCACCTTGCCGGTTGCAAGCGTGTAGACGCCAGAGACCACCTTCAGCTTGCCCTCTTTCACCAGCGGAGCAATGACTGGCGAAGATTCTCTGAGAAGTTTGGCCTGAATTTCAGCATTTGCTTTTGTGACCGCCGCAAGATCCGAGCCTGCTTTATCGATGGCGGGTTGAATATGCGGAAAAAGACTGCTGATCTGACCGGGAACATCTTTGCCCTGAATCGCCGCTTTCACCGCACCGCAGTTTGCATGCCCAAGAATCATAATGATCTTAATTCCAAGCACTGCCGCGCCATATTCCAGGCTCCCGATAATCTCCGGAGTAACCACGTTTCCAGCAACGCGCGTAACGAATATCTGCCCGATGGTTTCGTCGAAGATAAGTTCGACAGGAACGCGGGAATCGGCGCACGCAAGGACCGCAGCAAAAGGCTCCTGCTTATCTACAGTGTGCTCCTTCAGAATCTGTAGATCATGTTCGAAACTAGTCATTCGTCCGGAAACAAACCGCTCATTGCCGTCCATCAGTTCTTTGAGAGCATCATTGGGCGTCAATGTAATTTGCGCATTCAGCTGCGGCATAAACAGGCAATCCGCAGCAACAGCAGCAAACGCGCTCGTCGCCGTCGCTCCGATGAACTGACGACGTGAAAAGCGGAGGATTGACGTCTTCTCATACCAGGGCGAGTTAGACATAAGTTAATTCCCCCATATGAAATCAAAGCGAGATCATCATACTGTAGTCGAGTGCTAAATACAGTAGACATGCAGTTAAAACGGATTTCAGGATTCAAAGTGACGTTGCTTGGTAATGCGCAGCTTCGCTTCATTCTCTCGTCAGAAACTCCGGTGTCACCGCAAGCTGTGACATTGGGCACAGTGGATGAACTTCTGAAGGGAACTGTTATGCATACGGATTAGACTTATGACTCTGTCCGCCCTGTAACCTAAGCTTGATCTGCGGTTTTTGAGCTTTCCGCCGCAAAATCCGGCCGAGAGAGAATTAGAAAATCGAGCAACGCTGCGCATGCATCTTTAGTGTCGGGAAATTTGAACGTGAAGTGTGAAAACGATTCGAAGCCGTACTGCACTGAGAGTACCGGACAATCCCCGACCCAACTGAAGGGCTACTAGAAGACTTTGCCAGCGCGCATACCGATATGCCGCATCCCAAGCTATAGGCTTACGGGTTTCATTGTTTTGGTTGGTTGAGGGACGCATGTCCTTGCGTTAGTCTCCGTAGCGCCCTCTCAGTTTGAGGTATGTTTGGACAATGCTCTAAAGGATTTATATTGGCGTCCCCGACGGGATTTGAACCCGTGTTATCGCCGTGAAAGGGCGGTGTCCTGGGCCGGGCTAGACGACGGGGACGCTGGCAACTGCACAGAAGGACTCCGTGCTGCGTACTCTTTGAGGCTAACAACTTGCGGCGGACGTGTCAAAGCGGTACCGCTAGTCAGATATCCTCATCCTGCAGCAGGACATTCATGACAGGGCGCTTCCGTTATCTCGAAATCCTGACCATCGGCTTCGTCGTCGTACTCGTCGTCTCTAACCTCATTGGTCCTAAAATCTGCCAGATCGGGCCCCTCTTGGTCAGTGGCGCGCAATTGTTGTTTCCAATCACATACATATGCGGCGATGTCTTCACTGAGGTGTATGGCTATGCTGCCTCTCGCCGTGCCATCTGGCTGGGATTTTTTGCCATGGGGCTGCTTGCGGTCATGGGTCAGATCGCCGTCGCCCTTCCGCCCGCGCCCGGATGGCACGACCAGCAGGTCTTTCAGACGGTCTTTGGGCTGGTGCCGCGCTTCGCCATCGCCAGCCTCGTTGCCTACTGGGTCGGCGAATTCACCAACAGCTATACCCTGGCCAAGCTCAAACTATGGACGGGCGGCCGCTTCCTCTGGACTCGCACAATCGGCTCCACCATCACCGGACAGCTGGTCGACACCGTCGTCGTCATCCTGATCGCCTTTTGGGGAGTCCAATCCGCTTCACAAATTGCAGTTCTCATCGCCTCCTCGTACGCCTTCAAGGTCGTATACGAAACGCTCGCGACCCCCCTCACCTACCTCATTGTCGGCTGGCTCAAACAGGCCGAAGGTATAGACGCATTCGATCGGGGAACCAATTTCAATCCTTTTGCGTTGTAGCCGGTTGAGTTCTGAGCTGGCTACGTGGACAGCCGCTATCCTCTGCAATAATCATGGGATAGGCTTCTGGTCCACCGTCATAATTTCTTGCAACAGTTGACCTATCTGCATCATCTACTGAAAGACTTCCGAAACGTAGCCCCGGCTGCAGTTGCCCGGCGGCGAGTCGGCTGTGATTCGGAGCGCAATTTGAGAGTCACGTATTAAGCCCGTATCCAGCCGTCCCAACGCCCCCGAGGCGACCAAATTTGCAAGTGAGGTTGATTCTTGAGACGCCTGATTCTTCTGAGCCTTCTTATTCCAGGAGCCGCGATCTTCCCCGGCTGCAAGCAGCCCGACGCCGCCAAGGCACCGGCCATGCAGGCGACGCCGGTGCAAACGCAGGATGTGGCCCTTGCCCCCGTCGAGCAAAGCTCCGATTACATCGCGACCATCAAGTCGCGGCGATCGGTTACCCTCATGCCGCAGGTCGACGGCAACCTGACTCAGATTCTTGTGAAGTCCGGCGACCGCGTTAAAGCCGGCCAGCCGATCATGACAATTGACCCGCTGAAGCAGCAGGCTACGGTCGACGCTCAACGCGCCACTGAAAACCAGAAAAAGGCCCTCTACGATTACAACGTTCTGGAGGTTAGTCGCCAGCGTAAGCTCTTCGAGGCAGGTGTCACTAGCCGTGACACACTCGACCAGGCCGAGCAGTCCTTTCAGAACACCAAAGCCGATTGGGAAGCGGCAGTAGCCAGCCGCAAGTCTCTAGAGCAGCAACTGGCCTACTATCGGATCAAGGCGCCCTTTGACGGCATCATTGGCGACGTTCCGGTTCACCTTGGTGATTACGTCACATCCGCCACCGCTCTGACGACCGTTGACGAAAACCGCGATCTTGAAGCCTACATCTATGTCCCGACGGAGCGTAGTTCGCAGGTTCGCATGGGTCTGCCCGTGCAAATTCTCGATGGCGACGGCAAGGTGATCGAAAAAACCAGCGTCGATTTCCTTTCTCCGCAGATCGATACCGGGTTGCAGGGAATTCTGTTGAAGGCCTCGGTTCACAGCACCTCCGTCCAGCTTCGCACCGCGCAACTGATCAAGGCTCGCGTAGTTTGGACAACCGCGCCCCAGCCGGTCATCCCGGTTCTGTCCGTGTTACGTCTGGGTGGACAGACCTTCGTCTATGTAGCCGCGACGCAGAATGGGAAATCCGTCGCCAGCCAGCGCGCTGTGGTCCTGGGCGGCACTATCAATAACAATTACGTCGTCCTCAGCGGCCTGAATGCAGGCGATAAGTTGATCGTGTCAGGCACACAGTTCCTTCAGGACGGAATGCCGGTCATGCCGATGAGTGCCGGTCCTCCCAAGGGCTCCGCCGCATCTCAATCTGGGCAATGAACCAACGTCTTTTTTTTCGCGGGCTGAGCTCTTTGACTAGGTTCTTCTGAGCACCGCTTCCGTACGACAAGGGATTGAGAGGTTTTCGTGGTCGATTTTTTTATTCATAGGCCGGTTTTCGCGACGGTGTGCGCTCTGCTGATCATTCTCGCCGGCGCAGTGTGTATTCCTACCCTGCCCATTTCGCTGTATCCATCACTGGCTCCTCCGCAGGTCACGGTGACCAGCAACTACGTCGGCGCTAACTCACAGGTCGTGGAATCCGCTGTCACCATTCCGCTGGAGCAGCAGATCAACGGCGTCGAAGGAATGCGCTACATTGCGTCAAGTAGCTCCAACGACGGAACCAGTTCCATCACCACGACCTTCCGTACTGGCTACGACCTCAACATCGCCGCGGTCGACGTCCAGAACCGGGTCTCGTCGGCCCAGGGCCGCTTGCCCCAGGCCGTCAAAAATACAGGTGTCACGATCACCAAGGCGAATTCCAACTTCGTCTTCGCGGCGGCTTTTCTCTCTCCTGACAACCGCTACTCCAATCTCTTCATCAGCAATTACGTCGACGTCTACGTCAAGGACGCCCTGAAGCGTATCCCCGGCGTCGGCGATGTAGTGATCTTCGGTGAGCGCAAGTACGCCATGCGTATCTGGCTTGATCCCAACCGCCTCGCCGCGCGCGGCCTCACCGCAGCGGACGTAGTCGGCGCTCTATCCGAGCAGAACGTCGAAATTCCCGCAGGCCAGATCGGCCAGCCTCCTGCTGACTCCAAACAGGCCTACCAGATCGCTGTGCGCGTTGTCGGCAGACTCACGGAGCCGTCGGAATTTGAAAACATCATCCTGAAGAACACCGCCTCTGGCATCGTGCAACTCAAAGATGTGGGCCGTGCAGAGCTGGGAGCTGAAACCTACTCCACTGACCTCCGATTCAATGGAAGGCCGGCCATAGGCGTCGGCGTGCAGCAGTTGACCAATGCCAATGCGCTTGAAGTGGATCGTCTCGCCAAGGCTGCGCTCGACAACCTGCAGAAGTCATTCCCCCCCGGGCTAACCTACGAAATTCCCTTCGATACCACCACAGTCGTAGGCGACTCCATCAGCGAGGTAGTCCAGACTCTCGGGGAAGCCGTCATCATCGTCGTCATCGTCATCTTTCTCTTCCTCATGGATTGGCGCGCGACGATTATCCCGGCCGTGACCATTCCGGTTTCGCTCATCGGCACCTTTGCCTTCATCAAGATCTTCGGCTTCTCGATTAACTCGCTCACCATGTTCGGCATCACGCTGGCCACCGGACTGGTAGTCGACGACGCAATCGTCGTCATTGAAAATGTCCAACGGCATATCGTGCTCGAACATTGTGATCCACATAAGGCAGCCTCAGACGCCATGCACGAGGTCACAAGCGCCGTTATCGCTACCTCACTCGTGCTCATCGCAGTTTTCGTCCCGGTCTCCTTCTTTCCCGGAACCTCTGGCATTCTCTACCGGCAGTTTGCGCTCACTATCGCCTTCGCTATCGCCATCTCAGCCTTTAACGCCTTGACTTTGTCGCCCGCGCTGGCCGCTCTGGTGCTGCGCGGAGAACAAGAAAAGCATGGCTTCTTCAAGTGGCTGGATAAGGGAATCAATGCAACGACGCAGTTTTACGGGCGCGTCACCTATCATGTCCTTCGTATCCGCTGGGTTCTGCTTGTGGTCTTTTTCGCTGGCCTCGGCGGAGCCGCCTGGCTGTACAGGACCGTACCCACCGCTTTCGTCCCCTCGGAAGATCAAAACTACCTGCTCTGCATCGTGCAAACTCCGCAGGGAGCGTCTCTGGGATACACCAGCGAAGTTGCCCAGAGAGCCACGGACCTGATCCGCCAGAACAAGGATGTTTACGGGACTTTCGCAGTTATGGGCTTCAGTCTTACTGGCGGCAGCGCTTCCAACTTCGGACTGATCTTTGTTCCATTGAAGGCACAGAACATACGTAAAGAGGAGGGTGCCGGACATACTGCCGCAGACATCCAGGCCTCACTGGCGCCTAAACTCTTCGGGGTGCCAGGCGGTCTTGTCGTTCTGCGCGAACCTCCGGCAATTCAGGGTCTGGGCTCCTACGGCGGCTTTGCCTTTGAGTTGCAGGACCTGGGCCGCAATACACTCGGTGATCTGGATCACGTTGCGCACCAGATCATCGGCGCCGGACAACAGTCAAAACAGATCACGAATCTCTACACCAGCTACACATCCAACGATCCGCAACTGCTCGTCTCCATCGATCGCGAGAAGGCCAAGAGCATGAACGTCTCGTTGGACCAGATTAGCTCGACCCTGGGCGTCTTCATGGGTTCGTCCTACGTCAACGACTTCGACTTCAACAACCGCTCATATCGCGTCTACGTACAGGCCGACCAGCAAGACCGCATGAAGCCGTCGGATCTGAACAAGTTTTATGTCCGAACCGGTACCGGGCAGATGATTTCACTCGACAATCTGGTGAAGATCGAGGATTCCTCTGGACCCCAGGTCATCAATCACTACAACCTCTTCCGCGCTGCCGAAATTGACGGCCAACCCCAGCCGGGTGTCAGTTCCGGCGAGTCGCTCACAGCGATGGAAGACCTTGCAAAGAAGATCATGATCCAGGGCATGTCCTTCGAGTGGACTGGTCTCTCACTCGAAGAAGTGGAATCGGGTGGCAAAGCGGTCGTCATCTTCGGCCTCGGCATCTTGGTCGTCTACCTCACCCTTTCTGCGCAGTATGAGAGCTTCGCCCTCCCCTTCATCATCCTGCTCGCCGTTCCTATGGCGGTTCTAGGAGCTCTGGCCGCGGTTGCTTCCCGCGGATTTGCCGACGACGTCTATGTACAAATCGGATTGGTCATGCTCATCGGACTTTCCGCGAAGAACGCTATTCTCATCGTCGAATTCGCGGAGCAGTTGCGAGAGCACGGGCGCTCGATTGTGGATGCAGCCGTCGAAGCCGCGGAACTTCGGCTCCGGCCCATTCTGATGACCTCAATCGCCTTCATCTTTGGCGTTCTTCCGCTGGTCTTCGCCACCGGCGCCGGAGCCCTGGGGAGGCGTTCTGTCGGCACCACGATCGTCGGAGGCATGGTGTTCTCCACCGTTCTCAACCTGATCTTCATCCCGGTGCTGTACGTTATCGTGAGCAGCCTGCTTGCCCGCATCAAGCCAAGGCGCAGACCTGAAGGCTGCGACGAACCCGCCACCGTTTAGCACTGCGCAATCACTGGACTCAATGACCCAGGTCTCGCTTCTGAGACCTGGGTTTACTTCTGCGGCTTCTCAATCCGACGTGCCACCACTCCATCGCGAATACGCTGATAGACCTCCTGCGAAACCACGCCCTGATCTAGCAGCGCCAGCTTGCTGCTGTAAGGCCGATACCGCACAATCCGCCGCGCCCAGACCTCTGTGATCCCCGGCACACGCATGAGTTCTGCAATCGAAGCTGTATTCAGATCAACCTGCCCACCGGGCACCGATCCCGCACTCCGGCTCAACGCCACAGCAATCGCAGCCACCCCAACAACCCATCGCCATCGAGAAAACATGCTCAATTCTGCTCTGGACCTGCCCCGTACCACAACAAATTTCTCAATAGGGCGTTTGACAAATCGGAGGAGCTTTCATAAGCTCAATTGCAGATGCAGAGCCGCCGCCATCATCGTCATCACCATCATCATGGGACGACCATGTCGGCGGACTGCCACGGCCTGAACTGAACGGCCTGAATCAGATTCAAACCAAGCCCGCCGGCGACTCCCGCCAGCGGGCTTTTCGCTTTCGCTGGCAAAACGCCCTAGGCCCAACTCAAGCACTGCGAGAGAAACCACGATGACTGAACAATCACAAGAACTACCGCAAATCGATTTCGCCAAGATGGACGGCCTCGTACCTGGCATCGTCCAGGATGACGCTACCGGACAGGTGCTCATGCTCGGCTTCCTCAACCCCACCAGCTACGCCAAGACCCTCGAGTCCGGCTTCGTCACCTTCTGGAGCCGCACCCGCCAGAAGCTCTGGATGAAAGGCGAAACCAGCGGCAACCGCCTCCGCGTCGTCTCCGCCGCAACTGATTGCGACAACGACACCATCGTCTTCAAAGTCGTCGTTGAAGGCGATGGCCTCGTATGCCACGAAGGCACAGTTTCATGCTTCATCAAGCCCATCGCTATCAATCGCCAGAAGGAGATCGCCAGTGTCTAACCCCACGCCAAATAAGATCCGCCTGGGCATTCCCAAAGGCAGCCTCCAGGACGCCACGCTCGCCCTCTTCAAGCGTGCCGGTTGGAACATCTACGCCGACGGTCGTAGCTACTTCCCCTCCATCGACGACAAAGAGATTGAGTGCATGCTCATCCGCGCTCAGGAAATGGCCCGCTACGTCGATCACGGCGTTCTTGACGCAGGGCTCACCGGCATCGACTGGGTCGTCGAGAGCGGCCTCAACGTCACCAGCATCACCTCGCTCACCTACGCCAAGCAGAGCCGCCGCAAAGTCCGCTGGGTACTCGCCGTTCCTGAAGGCTCAGGCTACGAAAAAGCCGAAGACCTCGAAGGCAAGACCATCGCCACAGAGCTCGTGGGAGTGACCAAGAGTTACTTCGAGAAAAAAGGCGTCAACGTTAAAGTCGAATTCAGTTGGGGAGCCACCGAAGTTAAGCCTCCCATGCTCGCCGACGCCATCGTCGAGGTCACTGAAACGGGCAGCTCCCTCAAAGCCAACCGTCTCACCATTATTGACACCGTGATGGAAAGCGAAACCCACCTCATCGCCAGCCAGGCCGCTGCCGCCGACCCGTGGAAGCGCCAGAAAATCGAACAGCTCGCGCTCATGCTCCGTGCCGCCATCGACTCGCAGGCGCAGGTTGGCCTCATGCTCAACGTCCAGCGTCAGCACCTGCAAAAGATCATCGAGGTACTGCCCGCCCTCAACTCCCCCACCATTTCAGAACTCAGCAACCCCGCGTGGGTAGCCGTCAACACGATCCTTGAAGAAAGCACAGTTCGCGACGTCATCCCGCGCCTCAAAGCAGCAGGCGCCACCGGCATCGTCGAATACGCCCTCAACAAAGTAGTCCTCTGACGGAACAATCCTGGGTGCCCACATCTCGATTCTGAGATGTGGGATTCTCCCAACGAAGAACCGGGTGCCTCATCCTTCGGCGCAGCGCCATCACGCCAAAGGGCGGACCCGCACAAACCCAAACAGGAAACCAATGCAACTCGTTCGAACGCAGGGCCGCGGCTCCAAACAAACCGCAGATCTACTCCTGAGACTGGAGCAGCGCAGTACCACGTCCCTCGACGCCGTTCTCCCCATCGTCCAGAAAATCCTCACCAAAGTAAGAAAAGGCGGCGATAAAGCCCTTCAAAGCTACGCCCAAAAATTTGACAGTCTTCCACCCAACACGCCTCTCAGAATCACGACCGAAGAAACCGCCAACGCTTGGCAACAACTCGATCCCGCACTGCAGCAAGCCCTCAAGACTGCAGCTGCCAACATCCGCAACTTCGCCCAGCGCCAACTCCCTAAATCCTGGCAGTCTTCCACTAAAGGCCTCACCACCGGCCAGCGGGTCCGGCCCATCGACTCAGCCGGCTGCTACGTCCCCGGCGGCCGCCATCCTCTCCCAAGCACCATGCTGATGACCGTCATCCCCGCGCAGACCGCCGGCGTCCCGCGCATCGTCGTAGTCTCGCCTCGTCCGGCACTGGAAACCCTGGCCACTGCGCACTTTCTCGGCATCACTGAGTTCTATCGCATCGGCGGAGCGCACGTCATCGCCGCTCTCGCTTACGGCACAGAGTCCATCCTGCGCGTGGCCAAGATCGTCGGTCCCGGCAATCTCTACGTCACTGCTGCCAAACGCGCCATCGCTTTCGACTGTGCAATCGATATGCTGGCGGGCCCAACAGAAATCGTGATCACCAGCGACAACGGCAACCCCGTTGCCATAGCCTCTGACCTCGTAGCCCAGGCCGAACACGACCCCGAAGCCCTCACCATCTTCATTACGACCGATGAATCATTGGCCCGCAAAGTCATCGCCGAAGCGAAACGTCAGAGCCGCAACAACCCTGTCGCTAAAGAAGCCCTCCGCCGCAACGGCTACGCCATCCTCGCTATCACAGCAGAAGAAGCACAGCAGATCACTAATCGACTCGCCCCCGAACACCTCACCATCGACTCTGAAGCCGACCTCGCATGGGTCCAGAACGCAGGCAGCGTATTTATCGGCCAGCACAGTCCGCAGCCAATGGGCGACTATATCTCCGGCCCCAATCACACATTGCCCACAGGCGGCATGGCCCGCATTCGTGGCGGCCTCAGCGTCAACGACTTCATCAAACTCATCACCGTCCAGCAATACACGCCAGCAGCTTTATCCGCGCTAGGACCGCAAGCCATCCGCCTCGCCCAAGCCGAAGGCCTCACAGCCCACGCCGAAACCATCCGCACCCGCATGCTCAAGCAATAAATTGGGTGCCCCACATCTCGATTCTGAGATGTGGGATCAACCCCGAACCAGCACAACGGAATCCGATGACGAACCAGCCCCAACCCCGCCGCCGCGTCCAGCAGATGCCCGAGTACCACCCACCCCTCGGCAACCGCGACACCTTGCGCCTCGACTTCAACGAGAACACCGTCGCCTGCTCCCCCGCTGTCCTCGCAGCCATCCAGCAACTCTCTGCCGCCGACCTCACCCGCTATCCCGAGCGCGGACCCGTAGAAGCCCTCGCCGCCCAACACCTCGGCCTCACGACTGAACAAGTCATCCTCACCAACGGCGTAGATGAAGCCATCCATATTCTCTGCCAGGCCTTCCTCGACACCGGCGACGAGCTTCTTCTCCCCGTTCCGACCTACACGATGTACGAAATCTACGCCTCATCCACCGACGCCAGAATCGTTCACGTTCCCTCGTTCCAGTCTCAGAACGCCCAAGCCAAAACCGCAAAAGACTTCGCCTTCCCCCATGAGTCTCTCCTTGCAGCCATCACTACCCGCACCAAACTCATCGCCATCGCCAACCCCAACAGCCCCACTGGCTCCGTCGCCACGCGCGAGCAACTCATCGCCATCGCCCAGGCCGCTCCACACGCCGTCGTCCTTGTAGACGAGGCCTACTTCCACTTCTACGGTCAAACCGTTATCGACCTGGTTGGTGAAGGGGCCGGTAAGCTCCGTAACCTCATCGTTGCCCGTACCTTCTCCAAGGCCTATGGCCTGTCCAGTTTGCGCCTCGGTCTCCTCGCCGGCCCTGCATCGCTCCTCAAATGGACCCGCCGCGTTCTCTCGCCCTACAGCGTCAACACCGTAGCCCTCACCGCACTCACCGCAGCATTGAACGATCAGTCCTACCTCGACTGGTACGTCAGCGAAGTCAAGCAGGCCCGCATAGAATTCCTCACTGAGTTGACCCGCATCGGCGTCGAATACTGGCCCACTGAAGCCAACTTCGTGCTCGTCAACATCGGCCCAGCCCACAGGCAATTCGCAACCGCCATGCGCGAACAAGGCATTCTCGTCCGCGACCGCTCCGCCGACCCCGGCTGCGAAGGCCTGGTCCGCATCACCATCGGCACACCTGATCAAATGCAGCAAGCCATCTCCGCTATCCAGCAATTCCTCGCCGCTGGAGTCCGCCCATGACCACAACTCGAACCGCCGAAATCATCCGCAATACAACCGAGACCAAGATCGAACTGCATCTCACTCTTGAAGGTCAGGGCCAATACAAAGTCTCCACCGGCATCCGCTTCTTCGACCACATGCTCGAGCTCTTCACGCGCCACGGCGGTTTCGACCTCGAACTCACCTGCAAAGGCGATCTCGACGTAGACCAGCATCACACCGTAGAAGACGTCGGCATCGCCCTCGGTGAAGCCATCGCCAGCGCTATAGGAGACAAACGCGGCATCAACCGCGCCGGCTACTTCCTCATGCCCATGGATGAAACCCTTGCCATCGCCGCTATTGACCTAAGTGGACGCACTGCCTACGCCGTTGACACCAAGGTCCGCACGCGCCTCGTAGGCGATCTGCAGAGCGAGCTCGTCACCGATTTCTTCGAAGGCTTCGCTCGCGGAGCCCACGCCAACGTGCACGTCAAGACCATGTATGGCCGCAGTAACCACCACAAGATCGAAGCCATCTTCAAAGCCTTTGCCCGAGCCCTGCGCACAGCCGTTTCGCGTGACATCCAGTTAGCTGAAATGCTGCCTTCGACGAAAGGCCTGTTATAGCTGTCAGCTACTAGCCTCTAGCTCTGCGCTAGCGGCTAGCGGCTGGAAGCCAGGAGCTGTTTCATGCAAGTCACCGTAATCGACTACAAAGCCGGCAACCTGACGTCAGTCGTGAAAGCCCTGCGTCATCTCGGCGCTGAAGTCACCGTAACGGAGTCGTCGCAAGACGTCGCCGAGGCCCAGCGTATCGTCCTCCCCGGCGTAGGCCACTTCGCTGCCACCGCCCAACTCGACGACACCGGCCTCACACCCGCCATACGCGAAGCCATCGCACGCGGCGTCCCTTTCCTCGGCATCTGCGTCGGCATGCAGTGGCTTCTTGAGGGCAGCAGTGAAGCCCCCAATCAGCCCGGCCTCGGTTACTTCCACGCACACTGCGAGCGGTTTCCAGAAGGTAAAGAGAAAGTCCCCCACGTCGGCTGGAACACCATCCTTCCCCACACCGATCCAGAGGGCCAATCCACCCGTCTCATGTCCGGCATACAGGCCGCCGGCGGAGATAACTTCGCCTACTTCACCCACTCCTACTATGTTCCTGCAGGTGTTGTCTTCCGCGCGCCCGCCACTCCCGCAAAAGAACCAATCGCCGCCGTCACTCGCTACATCAACGTCTTCGCCTCCGCCGTCGAGCATCGCAATGTCTTCGGCGTGCAGTTCCACCCGGAAAAATCAGGCGAGACCGGCCTCAAAATCCTCCGCAACTTCCTGGAGCTTCAATGAACGTCAAGTACCCACCACTGTCTTGTCATCCTGAGCGCAGCGAAGGATCCGTCAGGAGAGATCCCAGGTGCTGACCCGCCGCATCATCGCTTGCCTCGACGTTCGTGACGGCCGCGTCGTCAAAGGCATCCAGTTCGTCGATCTCATCGACGCGGGGGACCCCGCTGCACTCGCCCACCGCCATGCTCAAGAGGGTGCCGACGAAATCGTCCTCCTCGACATCACTGCCACCCACGAGGGCCGCGCCACGCTTCTCGAAACCGTCCGCCGCACCGCGCAATCCCTCTTCGTCCCCTTCACCGTAGGCGGTGGCATCCGCACCGCATTTGATGCCGCGTCCGTCTTCGACGCTGGAGCAGACAAGGTCAGCATCAACTCCGCCGCCCTCGCTGACCCCGCCCTCATCGGCCACATCGGCGCCAGCTTCGGAGCGCAGGCCGTCATCGTAGCCATAGACGCACGACGCGACCCAGAATCGCCCGACCCCGTCCGCAACGCCCGCGTCTTCACTCACGGAGGCCGCAAAGATACCGGGCGCACCGTCGTTGAATGGGCGCAGGAATCTGAAGCACGCGGCGCTGGCGAAATCCTGCTCACCTCAATGGACTCCGACGGCACCCGCGCCGGCTTCGACTGCGCGCTCACAGCCGCCGTCAGCTCCGCCGTCCGCATCCCTGTCATCGCCTCCGGTGGAGCAGGCACCGTTGCTCACTTCGTCGAAGTCTTCGGGGAAGGCAAGGCCGACGCCGCCCTCGCTGCCAGCATCTTCCACTTCGGCGTCTCAAGCGCTCGCTCCCTGAAAGAAGAACTCGCCCAAAGCGGCATCCCCGTGAGGCTCCCATGCTGATTCCATCTATCGATCTGCTCGGCGGCCGCATCGTCCAGCTCGTGCAAGGCGAAAAGCTGCATCTCGCCTTCGACGACTTCGACTACTGGATCGAGCGCTTCTCAAAATACCCGCTAGTCCAGCTCATCGACCTCGACGCCGCCATGCGCCAGGGCGATAATACGGCACTCGTTGAGCAGATCTGCAAACGTCTCCCTTGCCACGTCGGCGGCGGTATCAGCACCGTTGCGCGTGCTCAATCCGTCCTCGCAGCAGGAGCAAAGAGAGTCATCGTTGGGAGCGCCCTCTTCAAAGAAGAGCAGGGAACTGGCAGCGTCAACACCCCATTCGCGCAGGAACTAGCCGCAGTCATCGGCCCTCAGCACATCGTAGCCGGCATCGACTCCCGCAACGGCCTCATCGCCATCAAAGGCTGGAAGGCCCAGGTCACTCTCACTCCCGACGATGCCATTCCCGCCCTCGAACCCTACGCCGCAGCTTTCCTCTACACACACATTGACGGTGAAGGTCTCATGCAGGGCTTTCCAACAGAGATCGCCATCCGCCTCCGCGCCATCACAGAACGCCAGCTCATCGTAGCCGGCGGCATCCGCAGCCAGCACGAGATCGACACCCTGGCCCAGCTCAACGTAGACGCCGTAGCAGGCATGGCCGTCTACACCAACCTTCTAGCCGTCTGAACTTCTTGCGGTGCCTCGGTGCTGCTGTTGTATTTGCTTTTCTGGTTGTCATTCCTGAAGGGAATCTGCTTCTATCTCAGGCCCCAGCCCATTAACTCCGCTATTCTAGAGACTCATACCGCCTAATCCAGAGGAGAAACCAGCCATGACCACCAAAGCAAGCGGCCTGCGCCTCGCCAAGCGACTCGATGAAGTCGGCTTCTCCGATATCGTTCAGATCCGAAACAAGGTTATGGCCCTCCGCGCTGCCGGCGAAAAGGTCCACATGCTCCACGGTGGTGAGCCCTATTTTGAAACCCCTGAGCCCATCAAGTACGCTGCGATTTCAGCTCTGGTAGAAAACCACACCCACTACGCGCCATCCAGTGGCATTGCGCCGCTGCGCGAAGCCCTTGCCGCGAAGCTCACTGCCAAAAACAAAATCCCCACAACGCCGGATCAGGTCATTGCGTGCGTCGGCGGTTCGCAGGCCCTCTACGGAGCCTTCCAGTCTGTCCTCGACCCCGGCGATGACGCGCTCGTCTTTTCTCCCTACTGGACGCCGATCGCCGATCTCATCCGCGGTGCGCAGGCCCGCCCGCTGCTCGTGCCTACCTCAACTGCGCGCCGCCACGGAATTACCGCGACACTTGCCCAGTTCTCAACCCCCCACACAAGATGCATCTACTACAACACTCCGCAGAATCCCAGTGGCATCGTCTTCACCCGCGAAGAAGCAGAAGAAGTAGCAGCCTTCGCCATCGAGCGCGACCTCGTTGTAGTCGCTGATGAAGCCTATGAAGACCTGGTCTACGACGGCACCCATTTCTCCATCGCGTCGCTGCCAGGCATGGCCGAGCGCACCATCACCTGCTTCACCTTCTCCAAGACCTATGGCATGACCGGATGGCGCGGAGGCTACGCAGTCGCCCACGAGCCCTTCATGACTGCCCTGCGAAAGATCGTCCTCTATTCCACGAATGGCGTTCCCACCTTCGTGCAGTATGCGATGCTCCAGGCCCTCAAGACAAGTGACACCGAGATCGCTTACCGCCTCGAAGAATACCGCCAACGCCGTGAGCTGCTCGTCAACGGCCTCAACTCTGTGGGCCTCGACTGCGAGCCTCCCGCCGGAGCCTTCTACGCATTCCCCAATGTAGAAAAGATCCACAAAAATAGCCGCTCCGCTGCAGAAATTCTTCTGGAAAAGGCCCACATCGCGACCATTCCAGGCTCCGTCTTCGGCGCCCAGGGAGAAGGCCATCTGCGTTTCGGCTATGCATTGCCAATCCCGGAAATCGAAGCCTGCGTAGAAGCCCTCAAACACTTCCTCGCCTAGACAGCGTTTGTCACTCTAAGCGCATCGGGTCCGGAGGGAGCAGGCGCTTGAGGCCC
>Ga0206952_10100_pt1 | contig 27053 bp, 18 predicted proteins | sample Alteio_BWOrgHeat_39_FD_152966 | JGI IMG/M metagenome (GOLD analysis project Ga0206952, IMG submission 152966) | Enriched cells from forest soil in Barre Woods Harvard Forest LTER site, Petersham, Massachusetts, United States -... | ecosystem: Environmental > Terrestrial > Soil > Temperate forest >... | reverse complement strand
AAACAAAAAAGCCACCTTGCGGCGGCTTTTAAAGCTTCTTACTAAAATAAGTTTTATCCTAAATAAGATTTCAGTGAACTGCTGTAACGTGCTTTCTGCAAACGCTTGATTGCTCTTTCTTTGATTTGGCGAATACGTTCTTTTGTAAGATCATACTACATTCCTATCTGCTCAATGGTGACACCATTTTCACCTTCATCTTCAAGTTCCTGCAGGTTTTCAACCACCTCAATTGGTGCGCCTGAGCGTATAGCATAATCAATTAGTTCATCTTTGGTTGCAGGCCAAGGTGCATCTTCCAAATAACTGGCTAACTCTAAAGTCCAAAACATAGCCTTTTAAATTTTGCGCAAAAGTAAGTTTTGTGGTGAAATATCCAAATTGCACTTTTTTTAAAAATATTATCACACCTAAAAACCATGAATATTTTATTTCATTGAAATGAATTAACCCATCTTTGATGCCTTTTAATAAGCAACTGGTTTTTATGCTAAGCGCAATAAATATAAAAAAACGATACGGCCAGGTACAGGTGCTGAAAGGTGTTGATCTTAAAATAAACAGCGGTGAAATTGTTTGTATTATCGGTTCATCCGGTGCAGGCAAAAGCACTTTATTGCATATACTTGGCACATTAGACGATCCTGACAGCGGGGAAATTTTTTTGCAGGACATACCCATGCATAATTTAAAAGGTAAAAAACTTGCAGACTTTCGCAATCATCATATCGGGTTTGTTTTCCAGTTCCATCATTTGCTGCCTGAATTTACCGCACTTGAAAACGTTTGCATTCCATCATGGATTGCAGGCAACAGTAAAAAACAAACCGAACAACAAGCTATTGAACTGTTAAATATTTTGGGTTTAAAAGATAGAAGTGATAATAAACCATCCCAGTTAAGCGGCGGAGAACAACAACGCGTTGCCGTAGCCCGTGCATTAATTAATAAGCCTGATATTGTTTTTGCAGATGAGCCAACAGGCAATCTTGATTCTGTTCATGCAAGAGAATTACATAATTTATTTATTGATCTGCGCAACAAGTTTAAACAAACATTTCTTATTGTAACACACAATGAAGAAATGGCTGAAATGAGCGACAGGATCTTACACATGAAAGACGGAAGGATTGTTTAATAAGTTCAGAAGTTTCAATGTTGTAAAATTTCAAAAGTTATTAACGAACCGTTGAAACAAATGAAACAATGAAACATTCAAACTCATATATCTTTGCCTCCCCAAATAAAAAACAGCAATGCAACTATCTTCTTTACTTGAAAGATTTAATGAACCGGAAACTTTAAAAATGGCCAAGCTCGGCCGCGAACTAAGAGCAAAGGGAATTGATGTAATTGACCTGAGTTTAGGCGAGCCTGATTTTGATACACCAGAACACATAAAGCAGGCCGCTATAAAAGCCATTGAAGAAAACTGGAGTCATTATACGCCGGTTGCAGGGTATGCAGATTTGCGTGAAGCAGTTTGTACCAAATTCAAACGCGATAATAATCTTAATTATAAACCCGAAAATATTGTTGTATCAACAGGTGCTAAACAAAGTTTAGCCAATACAATTTTAGCATTGGTTGATAAAGGTGAAGAAGTAATTATTCCAACACCTTACTGGGTAACTTATTCTGAACTGGTAAAACTGGCTGAAGGAAAAGTTGTTGAAATTCGTACAAAGCCGGAAGATGATTTTAAGATTTCTCCGCAGCAATTGGAAGATGCCATCACACCAAAAACAAAAGCATTTTTATTTTCATCACCATGCAACCCATCCGGTGCAGTTTATTCAAAAGAAGAATTAAGTGCATTGGCTGATGTATTCCGCAAACATCCAAACATTGCGATCATCTCAGATGAAATTTATGAATACATAAATTTTGTTGGAAAAAATGAAAGCATTGCACAATTTGATGACATAAAAGACCGCGTTATCATCGTTAATGGTTTAAGCAAAGGTTTTGCAATGACCGGCTGGCGTTTAGGTTACATTGCAGCACATCCTGATATTGCAAAAGCAACGGAAAAAATACAGGGACAATTTACAAGCGGCACAAACTCTATTGCACAGCGTTCAGCCATTGTTGCGCTTACTGCTGATCTTACTCCAAGCCATAAAATGGTTGAAGAGTTTACAGCACGCAGAAAAAAAGTGATGCAGCTGATAAGTGAAATTCCCAGTTTAAAATGTTTTGAACCGCAGGGTGCATTTTATATTTTTCCTGATGTGACTTCTTTTTACGGTAAAAGCAATGGCGAAACAACTATTACCAATGCAAATGATCTCTGCATGTATTTGTTAAACACTGCAAACGTTTCAAGCGTGATGGGCGATGCATTTGGTGAACCAAATTGTGTGCGTTTTTCTTTTGCCAACAGTATGCAGAATATTGAAAAAGGCTGGGCAAGAATTAAAGATGCATTGGCAAAGTTGAAATAGATTTCGAACAGAGCAAACATAGTACACAAAGAAATAGTTTAAGCAAAGCTCTTTTATCTCCTTATCTCTGTGCAATACATTGATTATAGGCTTTTGTAACTTACACTCTTAAATTCTTTTAAGTAATCAACTAACTACCAAATGGATTATTCATTTATTGTTTTACTCATTTCAATTTTTGCTGCGCGTTTTATCCAGATAAATGCATTTAAAAATTTAGCAGATGAAGATAAAAGCAAAGTAATGTCTAAAGGTATTATGCAGTTATCACAGGCAAGCCTTGTATTTACTATTATTCTTATTGCGGCATTCTATTTTTTTATAAGTAAATACCCTGAAAAGTATACAACAATAACATCTTCATTTTTTATTGTACTTGTTTTACAAAGAATAGTTGTTTATTTTTTTTCGAGAAAAAGGATGGTAGAAAACAATGTGCCTTCATCATACTTAATGAGATATTTTTTTGCATGGCTGGTAACAACTATCGGCGTTGCTTTATTTATTGTTTTATTTATGTGGCAATACAATAATGGCCTTGGCAAATGATAAATTAATAATGTTTGAAAACCGTTTGCTTAAAGTATATAAACACAAAAGCAAACAGGCAAAACGTTTGAATATTTCCTGCTACAGAATTTACGATCATGATCTTCCTGAGTTTCCTTTTGCCATTGAATTGTATGAAGACAAAATTTATGTAGCCGAATATCGCCGCAGGCATAACATGAATGATGAAGAACATGAAGAATGGCTGCAGCAATCATTTAATATTGTAAGCGATGTTTTGCATTTGCCCGTTGAAAATATTTACAGCCGTGAAAGAAAACGCTTAAGCCACCGTGAAAGCGAACAATATGAAAAACACAATGATGCTCAGCAATTTTTTACAGTTGAAGAAAATGGTTTAAAGTTTTTAATAAACCTGAGCGATTATTTAGATACAGGTTTATTTTTAGATCATCGCGTTACAAGAGCAATGGTGCGTGATGAAGCAAACAATAAAAGAGTGTTGAATTTGTTTTGTTATACAGGTTCATTTTCTGTGTATGCTGCCAGTGGCAATGCAGGTTCTGTTACTTCTGTTGATCTTTCAAAAACATATTTGGAATGGGCGAAAGATAATTTTGGTATCAACCGTTTTAAAGATGAAAATAAATACCAATTCATTCATGCTGATGTACTGCAATATTTAAAAACACCTGAACCGAATAGTTTTGATTTAATCATTATTGATCCGCCCACATTCAGCAACAGCAAGCGCATGAAAGATTTTTTTGATGTGCAAAAAGATCATGTTGATCTGATCAATAACGCATTAAATATTTTGTCTGCAAATGGAATTATTTATTTCAGCACCAACTATTCAAAATTTATCTTAGATGAACAAATAATAAAAGCTTCATCAATAAAAAATATAACCAAACAAACTGCGCCATTTGATTTTGAAGGAAAGCTTAAAAGGTTTTGTTTTAAGATTGTAAAGTGATAATCAGGGATTACAAATCCATGTTCGCCATAAGTCAATTCACTATACTTCTTACATTTTAAATTAAGTAGCTTTATAACTGTATTGTTGAAAACATAATTTCAAAATCTAAACCAATATGAAAAAAATCTATCTTTTTTCACTTGTGTTTGTAATTGCATACAATTATGCAACAGCTCAAACTTCATGGGCTATTGAATGGCAAAAATCTTTCGGGGGAAGCAGTGAGGACGCAGCTTCTTCTGCGAAACAAACACCCGATGGAGGTTATATAGTAATTGGAAGTACTTACTCTAATGACGGAGACGTAGGCCTTAATCACGGAATTTTAGATATCTGGATCATAAAGTTAAACAGCGAAAGAAATATAGAATGGAAGAAAATCCTGGGTGGAAGCAGTTATGACGATGGCACCTCAATTGAGCTGACACCTGATGGAGGTTACATAGCAAGCTGCAGAACCTCATCCAACGATGGGGATGTTACTAATAGTCATGGTGGAGAAGATTATTGGATCATAAAATTAAATAGTAGTGGAATTATTCAGTGGCAGAAAATTTTGGGCGGAAGCGGGAATGACGGGGCTTATTCAATAAAACCAACATCTGACGGAGGTTATATAGTAACAGGTATTTCGGATTCTAATGATGGAGATGTGAGCGGCAATCATGGGTCGTGGGATTACTGGGTCGTTAAATTAAACGGCACAGGAGTTATTCAGTGGCAAAAAAGCCTGGGTGGAAGCGGCAGCGAATACGCATCTTATTCAATTCAACAAACATCTGATGGCGGCTATATAGTTTCAGGTTATACTGACTCTAATGATGGTAATGTGAGTGGTAATCATGGAGACCTGGATTATTGGGTTGTGAAATTAGACAGCAATGGAGCTATTCAATGGCAAAAAAGCCTGGGCGGAAGTAATGTAGATTATGCAACCTCAATTGCGCAAACGTCTGAAGGGGGATATATTGTAGCAGGTTACTCTTTCTCCAATGATGGAGATGTAAGCGGCAATCATGGGCAGTCAGATTACTGGGTCGTTAAATTAAACGGCAGTGGGAATATTGAATGGCAAAAAAGCCTCGGCGGAAGTGATTATGATTATGCATACTCAATTCGGCAAACACATGATGGAGGATACATAATTGCAGGTGGTACCAATTCCTATGATGGAGATGTAAGCGGCAATCATGGTGACGATGATGCCTGGATTGTAAAGTTAAACAGCAGCGGCGATCTTCAATGGCAGTATTGTCTTGGAGGAAGTCAATACGACGGGGCTTCGTCAATTGATCAAACTTTTGATGATGGGTATATAATAGCAGGCTTTTCAAACTCTTCTGATGGGGACGTAAGCAATAATCATGGCGACTATGATTATTGGATAGTAAAACTAAAACCCGATAATATTTTGCCGGTAACAATGCTTGCATTAACAGGCAAAGCACAGGGCAAACAAAATATTTTAAACTGGGCTACAGCAACCGAACAAAATAATACCGGCTTTGAAGTACAGCGTAGTGGTGATGGATATAATTTTAGCAAGATTGGTTTTGTAAATACAAAAGCGGTTAACGGCAGCAGCAATCTTAAACTCAGTTATGATTTTTCTGATATAGGTTTTGCTGCATCAGCTAATTATTACAGGCTGAAACAAATTGACAAAGACGGCAAATCCGCTCTCTCAAACATTGTTTTACTCAGAGATGGGAATACACCAGCCATAGGTGATGTAAGTGTATACCCAAATCCTGCAAAAAATATAGTTACTGTAAAAATTTCTTTGGCAAATAGCATTAATATAAAGCTGGCTGTAACTGATATGTCAGGCAAAACCATTTTTACCAAATCGGTATTGGCAGGCAACGGAGAAACTATTGTTCAGGTTGATGCCTCCCGTTTAAGCACAGGCAGCTATTTTATAAAAATCATTTCTGATAATGGAAAAGAAAATGTGGTAAAGAAGTTTGTAAAAGAATAAAAAACAACCCTACATCTTTCCCAGCAAGCTGGCATTCCGGAAAAATTACTTCTTTAAATTTTGGTCTAAATTCTTTCCGGGCAGGTAAGCAGTAAAATTCTTTACAAAAAATTTTACTTTGTAAACATTCATTAGTTTTTATATTCGCCGCCATCAACTAAAAATTATGAAACGTTTATTTACCGGCTTAATTTTAATGATCACAATTTGCAGTTCTGTTTTTTCACAACAAGCAACTTCAAATTACGATCAGCACATTGCCTTCAATCCTCTCTTCTACCCTTCCAACGGAAATGAATACCGCAGCGCAAGCGGCGAACCCGGACCTGCATACTGGCAAAACCGGGCAGATTATAAAATAACCGCAACGCTTGATACAATTCAGCACAGGGTTACAGGTTCTGTTGTTATTACTTATAAAAACAATAGTCCTGATGACCTGAAATTTTTGTGGCTGCAGTTAGATCAGAATATTTATCGCCAGGATTCACGGGGTGAATCAACAACTTTATTAACCGGTGGCCGCTGGGCAAATAAGGAATTTACGCAGGGTGATGAATTGAAATCTGTATCAGTTATATCAAACGGAATTTCATCATCTGCAAAATATAATATAAGCGATACACGCATGCAACTTTGGTTGCCAAAAACCCTGGCTGCAAAAACGGGAAGCATTCAAATAAAAATTGATTATGCATTTTCTATTCCTGAACACGGTACAGACCGCATGGGAAGAACAGAAACAAAAAATGGATGGATTTATTCTATTGCGCAATGGTATCCGCGCATGTGTGTGTATGATGATGTGCTGGGCTGGAACACGCTGCCTTATTTAGGTGCAGGTGAATTTTACCTGGAATATGGTGATATTGATTATACCATTACAACGCCATCAAACTTAATTGTTGTAGGTTCAGGTGAAGTACAAAACCCATCAGAGATTTATACACCTGCTACAATAAACCTTATTAATAAAGCAAAAAACAGCGATAAAACGGTAACCATAATTGGCTTAAATGATTTAGCCGGCAATACATATCATCCAAACAAATCATCTCTTACATGGCATTTTTTGTGCAAGAATACACGGGATGTTTCATGGGCTGCTTCCAAAGCTTTTATATGGGATGCTGCACGTATTAATTTGCCAAGCGGTAAAAAAGCGTTGGCACAATCTGTTTATCCTGTTGAAAGTGCCGGTGATAGTGCATGGAGCCGTTCTACTGAATTTACGAAAGGATGTATAGAATTATATTCTAAAGAGTGGTATGAATTCACTTATCCTGCCGCAACCAATGTTGCCTGTGATATAAATGGAATGGAGTATCCGGGTATTGTTTTCTGTTCATGGAAAGCAAAGTCTGAAGGATTGTGGGGTGTAACCAATCATGAGTTTGGACACAACTGGTTCCCAATGATCGTTGGTTCAAACGAAAGAAAATATCCGTGGATGGATGAAGGTTTCAACACATTTATTAATGGCGTTGATACAAAGGTTTTTAATAATGGTGAATTCGATAATAAGAATGATATGCAACGCATGTCTAATTATATGTTTAAAAAAGATGCCGATGCCATCATGACGATTCCTGAGGTAACTCAACCAAATTTTTTAGGCATTGCTGCTTATTTTAAACCAGGCGCCGGTCTTGATATTTTACGTTATCATATTTTGGGTGTTGAACGTTTTGATTCGGCATTCAGAACATATGTTGCAAGATGGGCATTTAAGCATCCTACACCATGGGATTTTTTCAGAACAATGGAGAATGTAAGCGGTGAAGATCTTTCTTATTTCTGGCGCGGATGGTTTATGACAAATGATAAGCTTGACCAGGGCGTAACAGATATAAAATATGTTGATAACGATCCGGCTAAAGGAGCCAATATTACTGTTGTAAATAATGAGCAAATGGTACTGCCTGTTCCCATAATGATCGAACAGGAAAATGGTAAAAAAGATTCTGTTACTTTACCGGTTGAAATATGGCAACGCGGCGGATCGTGGACGTTTCATTATCCTTCAACATCAGCTATTACAAAAATTACCATTGATCCTGATAATGATTATCCTGATATAAATCCATCAAACAATACGTTTAGTGGTAAACCGCAAAAACCTGTTCCGCAGGGCACTACAGCAAATGATGTTATCAATAAATATTTAACTGCAGTTGGCGGAGTGGATAAGATAAATAACATAAAAGATATGTCGTATACGGCAACAGGAAGTGTGCAGGGGCAGGATATAAGTTTTACAAGAGAATATAAAGTGCCTGGAAAAATGCTGCTGTTAATTACATTACCAGCCATGAATATGACAGCACAAAAATTAGTAATTAACGGTGACAATGTTTCAATGTCAGGACAAGGCCAGGATGTGCCGGTGAGTGATGCTGATAAAAAGCGTTACCAGGAACAGGCATATCCGTTTGCTGAAATTAATTTTGCTAAAGCAGGATATAATCTGCAATTGGCGCCAACACTGGATAATATTGAGGGCAAAGATGTGTATGTTGTAACTGTAACTGCTCCATCCGGAACTGTGAGTAAAAAATATTATGATGCAGCAACAGGTTTAAAATTAAAAGATGAAATTACTACTGACCAGGGCACTGCAACTTTTATGTATTCTAACTACAAAGAAGTAAGCGGAATAATGATTCCATTTACGCAAACTGTTTCCCAACAGGTTGATATTGTATTGAACGTTACCGATGCTAAAATAAACAGCGGGTTAAAAGATGAAGATTTTCAATAGCTTTCGGTTCTTAAAAATTAAAAAAAGCGTACAAACCATGTACGCTTTTTTAATTTGTAACAAAACCTGTAATTTTTATTGAACAATTTTTTTGGAATACACATTTTTGTCAACTGACAACCTTACCACATATACACCGTGCGATGCGGCCTGTAGATTAAGCGGAATACTATAAGTGCCAGCAGAAAGATTTCCTTTATTAATTGTTTGAACTACCTGCCCGTTAAGTGAAACTATCTGCACAGCTATATTGCTTTCAGCATCGGTTTGCAGTTGTATTAAGGCATTGTTAGATGGGTTGCCAAAAATATTCCAGCTAAATTTTTTAAAGTCAAGCTTTACAACTGATGAATATTTATAATTGCCATCCATATCAACTTGTTTCAGCCTGTAATAATTTGAACCGCTTAACAATTTTGAGTCATCAGTAAACCTATATTGGCTTATGGCTGCTGTATTTCCGCTGCCTTTAACAAAACCAATTTCAGAAAAGTTTTTATTATCATGACTTAACTGCACCTCAAAACCCTTATTATTTAATTCATTTGCTGTTGACCAATTAAGAATGGCCGCATTATTTTTTATGCTTCCGGTAAAATCAACCAGCGTTACAGGCAAAACATTTTCGTAATTAAATTCATCAATACCAATATAATCGGAATTAGTACCATTAGAGCCGGCACCTGTTACATAATACCTGAATCCTACTCTCCCGGCAATTGTGCCGCTAATGCCTGATAAAGTAACAGAGTATTGTTTCCATCCTGTATCAGGATAACCGCCCTGCTCAAGTGATTGGTTAATAGTTAAAAGTACTGTGGAAAAATCGCCTGTTCCTGTTTCACCGGAACCAACATTTGTGCTTGTACCGTTTTTGCTAAGCCTTACTTCCAGCCTATCAGGAAATGATGATCCTGAAACAGTTCGTGTATAAAATGTAAATGTTGAACCATTCATAAGACTAAGTACTGGTGAAAGAAGCCAGTTGTTTATTGTTCCTTTTCCGGAAGAACCACCGATACTTTGATATCCGGCTGCAGCGTAAGATGTCACATCTCCGGAATAAGCATCGAATTTGCGTGGGTCACCTTGAAACCATCCTACGCCATTGCCGGTAGAGTGATTAATGGATAACCAATCAGAAGGGACGACGGTGTCGAAATCTTGGGACAGAGAACTAAGCTGGGCCATCGTTCTATTATTAATTAACATAGAAATAATAAAAAGTAAAGCCGCCAGGGGAACGTAAGTAAAACTCTTTTTCATAATTAGAGATTGGATTTGATTAATAAATAGATTTCATGATATAAAAGTAATATGTTTTACAGGCAATTATTACTAAATACCCGATTAGGTTATAATTGTGATTAATTTTTATTCTGGCAAAATTCTATTTTAAAATGTTTATTTGAAATGTTTCTAATAAGAGAATGGTGTTTTGGCTTGAATTATGTTATTTGTACGCTTCTGTCCTCATAAATTTTACTTTTGTCTTATTTGGATAGGCTAAAAACTAAATGTTTATTTGCATGTAAACTTTTCTCCCCAATTTTACATCGTTGTTAATAAGAAGTGCTCAAAGTCCAATTATCCTAAAAAACCAAAAGAAACAATTGCCCCCGTTGAAAAAATTACGGTATTGTTTCAAAAAAAGATCCCGCAGTAGCGGGACTTTTTTTTGGTATATACTTAAACTATATCTTCATAAATATGCACTTAAAATTTTCAATACAGGCAAATTGTGTAAGCATAAAAACCAAAACCATAAAAGCCGCAGAAGTAATTATTGAAACAGGAAAAATTACTTCCATTAAAACTGCTGAACAGGAAAATAAATCTCTTCCATATATTTTACCGGGCTTTATTGACAGTCATGTACATATTGAAAGCAGCATGCTTGTACCTTCTGAGTTTGCAAGGCTTGCTGTAGTACATGGAACTGTAGCAACTGTAAGCGACCCCCATGAAATAGCAAACGTATGCGGAATGAATGGTGTTGAATATATGATTGAGAATGGCAAACAGGTAAATTTTAAATTTTATTTTGGAGCACCCAGTTGTGTGCCTGCTACCAATTTTGAAACCGCCGGGGCTGAGTTAAAAAGCAACGATGTTCTGCAGCTTTTACAAAAAAAGGAAATAAATTATTTAAGTGAGATGATGAATTTTCCCGGAGTGCTTGCCAACGACGAAGAGGTGATAAAAAAAATTAAAGTAGCAAAAAAATTCAGCAAGCCTGTTGACGGCCATGCACCGGGTTTGCGTGACCAAGACGCAAAGAAATATATTGAAGCAGGTATATCAACAGATCATGAATGTTTTACGAAAGAAGAAGCGTTGGATAAACTTAACTATGGGATGAATATAATTATACGCGAAGGAAGTGCAGCTAAAAATTTTGAAGCCCTGATTGATTTACTGAATGACTATCCTGATAAAATAATGTTTTGCAGCGATGATAAACATCCTGACAGTTTGGTTGAAGGGCATATTGATAAATTGTGCGCACGTGCAATTACAAAAGGCATTGACTTATTCAAAGTGTTACAGGCAGCTTGCATAAACCCGGTTCATCATTATAAGCTTGATGTTGGGTTGCTGCAGGAAGGTGATGCAGCTGATTTTATAATTGTAAATAATCTGCAGGAATTTAAAGTTCATCAAACTTATATTAATGGAGAGTTAGTTGCAGAAGATGGAAAAACGTTCATTAAACCCGTTTTGGTTCAATTAATAAATAATTTCTCTGCAAATGAAATTTCAGAAGATGATGTAAAAATTTATGCAGATTCTTTTTCATTTATTAATCAACAAATTCCGGTAATTGAAGCATTGGATGGGCAGCTTATCACCAATAAAATTTTTACAGAACCAATTATTAAAAACAACGAAATAGGTAGTGATGTTATAAATGATATTTTAAAAATTGTTGTTGTAAACCGTTACAAAACTGCACCTGTTGCAAAGGCTTTTATTAAAAATTTTGGATTAAAGAAAGGCGCTATCGCTTCTTCTGTTGCACATGACAGCCATAATATAATTGCCGTTGGTTGTAGTGATGCAGCCATTACAAAAGCAATCAATCTTATTATACAAAAAAAAGGTGGTGTAAGTTGTGTTGATGATGAAAGCAATGAGAAAATAATTCCATTGCCTGTTGCCGGTTTAATGAGTGTTGATGATGGGTATAAGGTTGCAGCAGATTATAGTGATATTGATAAAATGGCTAAAAGCCTTGGCTCAAATTTGTCAGCACCTTTTATGACCTTAAGTTTTATGGCGTTGTTGGTAATTCCGCATATTAAACTAAGTGACAAAGGATTGTTTGATGGAGACAGCTTTTCATTTTTGTAAACTTACTGTGCTATCAATTATTACATCAGCACTCATTATAGATAATGCAAGGCTGTCAGTACCTTTTGGCAAGTGATATCTTAATTTGAAATTCCGCATTGTGCCGGGCTTTATAATATCTGTCATAGCATCTTCATGCTCTTGTACACGAATACCGTTTTGATAACATATCATTTTTATGCGGGCATTTTTATAAGCAGCTACAGACGCTGTATTTATAATTTTCCCTTTTATTATAGTTGCACCAAATAAGTTTTTTTTATCGTTGGATGAAATTTTCAGAAACTGGGTCGGGTGTTCATTTTCTCTCTGAGCAAGGTTTTCTTTATTTTCCTGGTAAGTTTTATCGTCAAATTTTTCTTTGCAGGAAAATAAAATTAAAAGCGATGTAATAACAAGCAAAAATTTCATAGCAGTATTATCAGTATAATTAACGATGTTCAGGAAAATTTATTTTAGTCTTATGCCTCCTGCCCTATCCATACACAGCCGCCAATGCTACTTCTAACTGCACCTGTTGCGGAAGCCATAACCGTGTTTTCTTCTCTCCATCTTAATACGCCAAGTAAACACATAATTAAGCCTTCTTTATACAATACAATATTAGTTTCAGGAATAACAACTTCAACATTTAAAGATGCTAAATTTTTCTGTATTCTTTTAACAAGAAAATTATTAAATGCTCCGCCGCCTGTTACCAACAGTTTATATATTTCCCGGGTTTTGTTTGTAATTATTAAATTTTCAATTGATCGTTGTATTTGACAAGCTATGTGTTCTGAGTAAGTTCTTAAAGCGTTTGGCGTGGTAATATTAAATGATTGAATAAATGGATAAACAACATCAGTTCCAAAACTATTTGAAAGCGATTTTGGAGGAGGCAATTTATAATAATCTAACTCATTCAATTCATCAAACAATGATGTTATTATTTCTCCGCTTGCAGCAATATTTCCGTCTTCATCAAAAACCTTCCCGTCATTATTTACAAGCATATTTAAAACACGGTTTGCAGCACAAACATCAAATGCAATAAAATCTTTTTGGTGTGAAAATGAAATATTAGCAATGCCGCCAATGTTCAGGTAAAAATCAAAGCCTGCAAGCAATAATTTTTCTCCCAGTGGAACAATTGGCGCGCCTTGCCCACCTAAAGCAACATCCATAATTCTAAGATCGCTTACCGTATTAATGCCTGTTAAAGCAGCTATTGTGGCACCACAGCCAAGTTGTGTTGTTACACCAGATCGTGGTTCATGAAAAACTGTATGACCATGCGAAGCAATTAATTGTACCTGGTGATACAAATTATTTTCTTTAATAAAACGGTTTACATTTTCAGCAAGAAATTTTCCATAAGCTGTATGCAGCAAGAAATAATTATATGCACTTAAATTTTTTGCATTTGCAAGTTGTTCTTTCCATTCATTATTGTATTCATAACAAGATGCAGCTTTTATTTCGTAAGTCCATGTGCCACGGCCATCTCCTAATTCAGCAAATACAATATCTAATCCGTCTAAAGATGAACCACTCATTAAACCGATAGTTCTGTACACCATCTCTCAAAATTAATTTTCTAATGGATAACCGTTTAAAAATTATTAACCACATTAATTATAAAACTGAAGAGGATTATTAATATGCAGTATAAGTGTTGCGAAGAAATTGTTTTGCCACGTCCACGCAGACACGAATGCACTTTGTATAAAGGCTGGATACTAAAAAAATATTTATGCTTCACAAACCATTCTGCAAAACCTGCTATAAAGTTTTTCATATTGCGGTACTATATTCTGCAAATCAAATTTCATTGCCTGCGCTTTTGCGTTCTTTCTGAATTGCTGCAATAAATCTGCATTCGACAATAAATTAATGGCACATTCACTCATGGTTTTTACATCACCAACTGCAGCTGTATAACCTGTTTCGCCATTGATGTTTATTTCAGGCAAGCCGCCGGCATCAGAACTTATAACTGGAACGTTTGCAGCCATTGCTTCCATAGCAGCCAGTCCAAAACTTTCATATTCGCTGGGCAAAATAAACAGATCTGATACAAGCAGAATTTCTTCTATCTGATCCTGCTTGCCAAGAAACCGAACATCTTCCTGTACCTGTAATTTACGCACAAGGTCTTCCATGCTGCGACGTTCAGGTCCATCGCCAACCAATAATAATTTTGAAGGAATTTGTTGATGCACATTGGCGAAGACCTGGATCACATCGTTCACTCTTTTTATTTTTCTGAAATTAGATGCGTGTATTAAAATCTTTTCATCGTTTGGTGCAATTACTTTTCTAAAAGCATCAATTGGTTTTTTATTATAACGGCTGTTGTCAACAAAATTTTCAATTACTTCTATATCTTTTTCAATTGCAAACCAACGGAAAGTTTCTTCTTTTAAATTATGCGAAACTGCCGTTATTGCATCGCTTTCATTAATAGAAAAAGTTACAACAGGTTCGTATGTTTTATCTCTTCCAACCAATGTAATATCCGTTCCATGCAAGGTTGTAATAACAGGAATTTCTCTGCCTTTCTTTATCAGAATTTGTTTTGCCATGTAAGCAGCAGATGCATGAGGAATTGCATAATGTACATGCAGCAGATCAAGATCATGATTAAGAATTACATCAACCATTGTGCTGGCAAGTGCAAGCTCGTAAGGCGGATAATCAAACAAAGGATATGACGGAACACTTACTTCATGATAAAAAATATTAGCGCTGAAAACATTTAATCTTACCGGTTGCTGGTAGGTTATAAAATGAACATGATGACCTTTATCGGCAAGCGCTTTACCAAGCTCTGTAGCCAAAACCCCGCTTCCGCCAAAAGTGGGATAACAAACAATGCCTATTCGCATGTAATCTTTTTGGCAAAGTAACAATGTAATAACTATATAGCTTTAACCATTCGTAAAGATTACTTTAAGTATGGGCTATTGCAAATGAGTTTAAGTAACTAATTGTACCCGTAATAAGTTGATGTATTCTCAAAAAAATTAAAAGCATGTTTACCATTGGTAAGATATGTATAAGTGGACCAAGTGTAAGCAACCTGTATAAGCTGTATATTTTTTCATTTATTTTTAATTACAATAAAGAATAACTTCTCGTTGTAATTAATCCGGAATATTTAATAACTGCAGTTAATGTAAATATTAAAAGAAGTAACGAATGCTGATTATATTTAGTGGTTTTATATGTCCTATTAAAAAGTATAAAACCTCGTTTTAATTATTTAAACAATTATTCAAAGAAACACTATACTTTGTTCTTTAAATCTTTTCAATTTGCACTAATATGAACCGGAATATTTTTTTGATTTACCTTATGCTGTTTCTTTTGTATGCTGAAGCTTTAAATGCACAGGCCGGAAAAATAGATACAACTGTAAAAATGGGAGATGCAGGTTTTCATGTTGTATGCAACAACAAAAATATTGATGAAAACCAGGTTTCAATTGTTCCGATAGGAATTAAAATAAACAGCGCTAATCCATCTTTTAAAGTTTTGGGTAAGGTTACTAAAGCTTTTGCAGATGACATGAATGATGATGGACGGCCGGACCTTGTTATATGTGTTTATAATGGAAGTAATGAAGAGATAGGAACAGTTATAGGAATATCATATAACGCAGATAAAGGGCTTGATCCTATTTATTTCCCAGACATCTACCTTGATGCTAAAATTCGCGATGGTTATAAAGGCCATGATGAATTTTCAACATTAACAGGAACATTATTGAGAAAGTTCCCGGTATATCTGCCAAATGATGCACCTGGTAAGCCAACCGGTGGTATACGTACGATACAATATAAAGTTATGAATGACGGAGGCCGCTTAACTTTTAAAGTATTAAGATGGTTCGATGTAAAAACATAATGATAACTTGTAAATTAATATTTAAAAGATGAAAAAAGATAATGATAGTGAAACTGCAGGGCAACATCATCAGCAAAAAAATAAAAAATACGAAGATATACATTTTGTTGACAGCACAAAACCTGTATGGAATTATTCTTTATTCAGCGAAGAAGACATAAGTAATTTTCAAAATGGCACGCATTATCGTTTATATGAATTATTTGGCAACAAACAGCTTGAAGTATTAAATACTAAAGGAACTTATTTTGCTGTGTGGGCACCAAATGCAACACAGGTAAGCGTTATAGGAAATTTTAATGACTGGAATAATGATACGCACAAACTATATGTGAAGCTTGATAAAAGCGGAATATGGGAAGGATTTATCCCGAATGTATGGAGCGGCGAAAGTTATAAATATCATATTCATGGTTTTGAAGGAATAGAGATGGACAAAGGCGATCCGTTTGCACATTTATGGGAAAAGCGTCCTTTAACTGCATCTATAACATGGGGAACTTTTTATGAATGGACAGATAAACACTGGATGAAACACCGCAAAAAAAACAATTCATTAAAGTCTCCTTTTTCTGTGTATGAAGTGCACCTCGCAAGCTGGATGCGGCCTGATAAATATGATGAAGAAAGCTATAACACCTATGCGCAGATAACAGAGCGTATGGTGCCTTATGTAAAGCAAATGGGTTTTACGCATGTTGAGTTTATGCCTGTAATGGAACATCCGTTTGATGGAAGCTGGGGCTACCAGGGAACAGGCTATTTTGCGCCCACATCCCGCTTTGGAAGCCCGCAGGATTTTGCAGCCATGGTTGATGCATTTCATAATGCAGGCATTGGTGTTTTGCTGGATTGGGTTCCATCACACTTTCCTTATGATTCGCATGGCTTATTTATGTTTGATGGCACGCATACATATGAATATGCTGACATGCGCAAAGGCTATCATCCAGATTGGAATTCATATATCTTCAATTACAAACGCGGTGAAGTAAAAAGTTTTTTAATAAGCAATGCACGTTTCTGGTGTGATCGCTTTAATGTGGATGGGTTACGTGTTGATGCAGTAAGTTCAATGCTTCAATTAGATTATAGCCGTAAGGCAGGCCAGTGGGAACCAAATGAATTTGGCGGTAATGGAAACATTGAAGCCATTGCATTTATTAAAGATATGAATGAAACCCTTTATCGTGATTTTCCTGATATCATCACCATTGCCGAGGAAGCAACCAACTGGCCAAAAGTAAGCCGACCAACATTTGAAGATGGGTTAGGATTTGGTATGAAATGGATGATGGGCTGGATGCATGATACCTTAGATTATTTTAAGATGGAACCAATGCTTCGCCACCTGTTGCAAAATAAGTTTACGTTCAGCATGATGTATTTTTATGATGAGAACTTTATGTTGCCTTTAAGTCATGATGAAGTGGTACATGGCAAAAGCCCAATGATCTATAAAATGCCTGGCGATGAATGGCAAAAGTTTGCAAACCTTCGTTTGCTATATACTTATATGTACACGCATCCTGGCACCAAACTTTTGTTTATGGGTGATGAATTTGCGCAAACAAAAGAATGGAATTATAAAAGTGAATTGAATTGGGAGCTGTTGCAATTTCCCAGTCATGGAGGCATGAAGTATTGTGTTCAAAAATTAAATGAACTATATACCAGTGAACCTGCCTTGTACGAAAAGCAATTTGAATCCGGCGGCTTTGAATGGGGTGATTTAACCAAAGGCAGTGAAGCTGTACTTTCTTATAAACGCATGGGCAATAATAAAGAGGATGATGTGCTTGTTATTTTAAACATGACACCGCTGGTACGTAAAAACTGGGAGATTTATGTGCATGATAAAGATGAATGGAAAGAAATTTTCAACAGCAACAGCAAAGAATTTTGGGGAACCGGCGATGTATACAATCCCGATATAAAAGTTGAATTGGTTGATGAACCAACCAAAGCATATAAACTTACTTTGAATTTGCCTGCATTGGGTGCACTGGTGCTGCGGTGATGCATTAAACTTTTACAAAGCATTACACCAATATTAAACCAACTAATTTTGTTTTCATTTTTGAAAGCAGTAAGAATACACCATTTCCAACCGCATATATAATCTAATACTAACCGTACATCACGATTTTTAAAACACAGGTATCTTTTAAATCTCCAATTTTTCGAAAATAGAATCGAAAGAGAAGTATTCACTCAAAAATTTCATAGCCCGTTTATTATTTTCATGGGATATTAAAACTCTTTGGCATCCCGCAAAACCAGCAGGGCACTTAGTTTTTTTTAATTCGATTTTTTGATTAAATTAAATTTTGATTATTTATTGTAAAACACTTAAAAACAGTTAATTAATCAAATTTAATTAAAATTAAAACTTTCTTTCGCTTGCCACTCATTTTAAAACGGTTTTGAAAAAATTAAAGTATATGTAGATTCTTATTTTATTAGAATTATATTTTATAACATATTGACTTACAATTATTTTAAATTATTTGATATAGCCTATAAAATTTAGTCTACTTAAATTAGATAAATTTTTTAAATTGCTAAGCTAATTATAGATTAAAAATTTTAATATGACACCACTGGGTAAAAAAATATTTTACTAAAAAAAAATTAGTACTGGATGATTTTACAGGACTTAAAAAACTTCCCTGCACCCACTGTTGAGGAAAAGAGAAAAAGAAAAAACTAAAGGTTCGGAAGTTTTAGACCTATTCCATAGTTAGCGTGGTTGCGCTTAATTTTTTTTAATCAGCAATAAAGCCAAAAAAAAATACTTTTGAACAACAGATAAACCTGCTGTTATTAAAATTAAATATGAAAAATTCCAAACCGCTAATCCAGGAATCTGAGATAACAACAAGCATTGATAATTCAAAAGATAATTTTCTTATTGTAGGCATTGGTGCATCTGCCGGCGGTATACAGGCAATGCAGGAGTTTTTCAGCCATGTACCTGCAGATTCTGATATGGCTTATGTAGTTATACTGCATCTTTCTCCGGATCATGACAGCAGGCTTGCAGAAGTATTACAAGGAATTACCCCTATTGCTGTAACACAGGTAACAGAAAAAGTACATGTGCTCCCAAATCATGTTTATGTTGTATCGCCCAACCGGCATCTTACCATGGAAGATGGCTGCATCATTGTTTCACCCAATACACAAACTGAAGAGCGGCGTGCGCCGGTAGACATTTTTTTTCGCACACTGGCAGAACAGCATTCCGAACGGGCTGTAGCAGTTATTTTATCGGGCACAGGGGCTAATGGTTCTATGGGTTTAAAGCGTGTGAAAGAAAAAGGGGGTGCCGTGTTTGTGCAAAATCCGCGGGAAGCTGAATATTCTGATATGCCGCGTAACGCAATAGCTACAGAATTGACAGACGAAATTTTAAACGTAGCAGAAATTCCGGCAAAAATAATCAGGTATAAAAAAAGTATCGGCTCCGTAATCATACCTGTTTTGCAGGAAGATTTGCAGGAAAATCAGCAGGCAGCACTGCGCGAAATTTTTACGCTGTTGCGTGTAAGAACTAATCACGATTTTTCTAATTATAAAAGAGCTACAGTATTGCGCCGTATTGAACGGCGTATAAATGTACAGCAGCTTGATTCATTATCTGCTTATGTAAATCTTATGCGTGATACGCCAGAAGAAACACAGGCATTACTAAAAGATTTACTTATATCTGTTACCAATTTTTTCCGCGACAAAGAGTCCTTTATTTATCTTGAAAAAATAATTATACCGAGAATTTTAGCTAACAGAACATCCAGCAATCCTGTGCGTATATGGATAGCAGGTTGTGCCACCGGTGAAGAAGCATACTCTCTTGCCATGCTGTTTTATGAAAAATTTGATGGCATTAAAGAAGCCCCGCCGATACAAATATTTGCCAGCGATATTGATGAAGCAGCTATTACTAAAGCCCGTGAAGGTTTCTATACATTAAATGATGCCGCCGATGTTTCCTTAGAACGGTTACGGCGTTTTTTTACTGTAGAACCCGGCGGATACAGGATAAGGAAAGAACTGAGGGAAATGATATTATTCGCCAATCATAACGTAATTAAAGACCCTCCCTTCTCGCATATTGATATAATAACGTGCCGCAATATGCTTATTTATCTTAATCAAACGGCGCAAAACCGGGTAATGGAAACGTTTCATTTTGCATTAAATCCTGGTTGCTTTCTTTTCCTTGGTTCCAGCGAGTCAATTGATGGCGCTAACGATTTATACCTTACTCTAAGTAAAGAATATCATGTATTCCAAAGCCGGGAAGCTACTACGCGCCCGCTTCCAATACCAGAAAACTCAATGCCTTCCGCCTTTAAAGTAAAATTGCCTAACCAGCAGGATGTAACATCTGTAAAAGCAACACAGGAACAGGAAAGCCGGGCACTTGAACGCATTTCTTTAGGAGATCTTCATCAGCGTTTACTGGAGCAATATGCACCGCCTTCATTAATTGTAAATGAAAATGGAGATATACTTCATTTATCAGAAAGTGCAGGAAATTTTTTACAGGTTACAGGTGGCACGCCTTCTAATAACATTTTAAAATTAATTAAACCTGAAGTAAGGCTTGAACTTCGCACCGCTTTATACCAGGCAAAGCAGCAGCAAACAAATATAGAAGTTAAAAACCTTCCTGTTATTATAAATGGTGAAACAAGGGTTATTAATCTTCATGTGCGTCCTGTGCTTCACGCAAATGATACAGCACGCGGGTTTATGCTGGTTATTTTTGAACCTTCCCAGGATAAGCCTGGAAAAGATGCATTAGAAATTCAGCCTGGAAAATCTGAACCCTTTACACTGCAGCTTGAAGAAGAAATAACCGGTTTAAAAACACAACTTCGCTCATCAAATGAACAATTTGAAATTCAGACAGAAGAGCTGAAAGCCTCTAATGAAGAACTGCAGGCAATGAATGAAGAACTGCGCTCCGCTGCAGAAGAACTGGAAACAAGTAAAGAGGAATTGCAATCCATAAACGAAGAACTTATTACAGTAAACCAGGAATTGAAAGTAAAAATAGAAGAGCTTTCCCAATCCAATAACGATTTCCTAAACCTTATTAATTCCACCAGCATTGGTACTATTTTTTTGGATAAATATTTCCGTGTAAAATTATTTACGCCTGCAGTGCGTGAAATTTTTAACCTGATACCAGCAGATATTGGACGCCCGCTTACTGACATTACTAATAAGCTTGACTACGCCGGCATTTTACAGGATGCGGAAGATGTTTTAAAAAAACTGCAAACCATTGAACGCGAAGTGGCAGTTAAAGAAAACCTGACTTATCTTATGCAGCTTTCACCTTATCGTACTTCAGAAGATCTTATTAATGGTGTAGTAATTTCATTTGTAAATATTACGCGGCTTAAGCATGCTGAAGAAGAAATGCGAAAATCCGAAGAACGGCTGCGTATAACCGTAGATTCAGCTTTTGATTATGCAATTATCAACACAAATAAACAAGGTTTAATTGAATCATGGAACAGCGGGGCAGAACGCATTTTTAATTACAAGGCAAATGAAATAATAGGTAAATCAGCTCATATTGTTTTTACTAATGAAGACCAAAATGCCGGTATTCCAGAAGAAGAAATGAAAACAGCACGGGAGAAAGGTGTTGCTATTGATGAGCGCTGGCACCAGCGTAAAGATGGTTCGCTTTTTTACATGAGTGGAATCATGCGACCTATTTATAATCCTGAACTTATAGGATATGTAAAAGTTGCACGGGATATGACGGAGCAAAAAAAGGCTGAAGAAAACCTGAAAATTTTTGAAGAGAGATATCGTATTGCTTTACAATCTGCAGATATAGGAACATGGGATTGGAATGTGGCTGAAGATAAAATAACATTGAATGAAAAACATTATACACTGCTTGGCTTAGAACCAGACAACGAGCAAAAAAACCTGGCTTATTTTCTCAGATTTATTCATAAAGATGATGTTGAAAGATTGCAGAAAGATTGGCAAAAACAAAAAAGGGGATCAAAAATTTATCATCACGAATTTCGTATAATACGTGCGGACGATGGCCAAGTACGCTGGATGAACGGATACGGAAAGATCGTGGCCACTGAAGGTGAAAAGGTTTTAAGAATGGTAGGTGTAATTTTTGATATAACTGAGCGTAAAAAACTGGAACAGCAAAAAGAAGATTTTATAAGTATAGCCAGCCATGAACTAAAGACACCGGTAACCAGCATTAAAGCTTATACGGAACTGCTGCATGATATGTTTAATGAAGCCGATGACGTTGAAAGTGCAAATCTTATGGAAAAATTAGATGTGCAGGTTGATCGCTTGATAGAACTGATAAACGCATTACTCGATACTTCAAAAATTGATGAAGGTGAACTTATATTAAATCCTGAAGAATTCGATTTGAACAAACTGGTTAAAGAACGGGTGGAAGATCTGCAACGGTTGTCATCTGCTCATCGCCTTATCATTTCAACAAATAAAGAAACATTTATAACCGCCGATCGTGAACGTATCGGGCAGGTGCTTACAAATTTTATTTCCAATGCTATTAAATATTCACCAAATGGCGGCGATGTAACCATAACATGGAAACAAAATAAAGACACCACAGAAATAAGTGTTAGCGATGAAGGTATCGGCATTTCTGAAGAGGTACAGCAAAAAGTATTCGACCGTTTTTTCCGTGTAAAAAATGCGCAGTTACAAAACTATCCCGGCATGGGTCTGGGCTTATATATTACCGCTAATATTATTTATAGGCACGGCGGAAAAATATGGGTAAAAAGCACTCCGGGTAAAGGCTCTGTATTTTATTTTAGCCTGCCCGGAAATAAGTAAAAGCTATTCATCGAAATACCACCAGAAGGCTATCCGGTGCAATTTTACCGGAAATACTATTATTTTAAATAAACAAAATATTTTGCTACACCGCAATATTGATTACCTTACCTCAGCTCTTTTCAGGAGTTGTAACTATACACATACAAACGGGTACGTCAAAATTGTTTATCTTTTGCATTCGCGGCGTCCCTCGCTAATCATATCAAACACTACAATGAATTGGGCAGAAAAGCAAACCTGTTAAAGGTTCTAATGTTATAGATACTACTGCTTTTAAAAATTAAAAATGAAAACAGTAATAATAATTGATGACGACACTGTGATACTGGATGTATTTAAGCTCGTTTTTGAAAGAGCAGGCTATGCCGTAACCATATTTAACCGGGGCGAGATAATACTGAATGAAAAGTTTGATGAGCCGGATATTTTTATAATTGATAAACAGTTAAGCGGAGCAGATGGTCTTGATCTGTGCCGGTTTTTAAAAAGCAGGGAATCTAAACAAAACACACCGGTGATTGTATTTTCCGCCAGCCCGCATATATATAAGCAGGCTAAAGATGCAGGTGCCGATGACTTTCTGGAGAAGCCTTTTAAAACAAAAACACTGTTGCAAATGGTAGAAAAACACATAGACAAAACAGCAGCATAATATTTAAATCATCTAATGAAAAATATAAGTTTATTGACTGTTGAAAAAGGCCTTGTAGAAATGTTGAATGACTGCAGCATTGATGCTATTATTGCTATTGATACAGATAAAAAAATTATTGCCTGGAATGCAACCGCTGAAAAGATACATAATAAAACAAAAGAGGAGGTTATAGGTAAACCTTTGCTGGAAATTATACCATCAATGGCTGAAGATGAGGAAACATTAAAAGCAATCAGCCTTGCCAAAAAAGGCATTAAAAGTTTTGTGCCGGCATCTAAAATATATTATCACCGCCTGCATGCCGAAAATCATTTTATTCCTTTAAAAGATAATGATAACATAGCCGGTGTTATGAATTTAGTACATGATGTGGCGCACAGAATAAAAGCAGAAGAACAATTGCAGCATTTGAATGAAGAACTGGAAAAAAGGTTCAGGCAGTTAAAAATAACCACTGATGAGCTTGCTTCCTTTACCTACATTACCAGTAATAAAATCAAAGAACCAATCCGGCAAATTTATACAGGCATTGAACATTTAATTAAGGCAGAAGCAGGCAGGTTAACAGATAGCGGCAAAGCTACTTTCAGGCGCATGCAATCTTCTTTAAACAGGATGGACCTGTTACTTGATGATGTATTAAGCCTTTCTCAAATAAGCATTTTACAAAAACCGGAAGCCGATGTAGATTTAAATAAGCTGTTGGAAGAAGTGATACCTGAAATACAAAAGAAATCAGAAAAAAAAGCAAGTATTACAATTGAAAAACTGTGTACCATAAAAGGTCATTACAATTATTTATACATCCTGTTTTATAATTTGCTTGATAATGCAATAAAGTTTAATGAGAATGAAATACCGCAGATAAAGATTAGCTGTAAAGAAGTTGCTTTAAATGAAAAAATGCAATTTCATTTGCCTGAAATAAATTATTACCAGGTTGATATTACCGATGATGGAATTGGTTTTAATTCTGCAGATGGAGAAAGAATTTTTACGATGTTTGAAAAACTGCATGATAAAAAATATAAAGGCACCGGCATAGGGCTTGCCATAGCAAGAAAGATAGTGATAGCACATAATGGTTTTATAACCGCATATAGTACTGAAGGCAATGGCTCATCCTTTCATTGCTATTTCCCGGTTTATAGTTGATTGTTAGCTAACTGTGCTTCGTAATAAACCCGCAGGCACAAACAATTCGCCTGTTTCAGCATTTATAAGGCCGTTTTTTTCATCTTCAATATTAGTTGCCTGTGTATATACATCACCTGCTATCGAACGTTTTCGTAATTCTTCTTTATAATGTTTTATAAGTTCAACACGATCAATTTCTTTTTCAGGCCCGCCATAATTTATAAAACCAAAGCCTCCCCATTCACTTATTACAAGCGGTACTTGTTTTCTATAAAAAAAAGGATCGCCTACTACCAGCGGATAAGCCGTTACATTTATTAATTCGCCGGCTATAAGCCTGTCAAGCGTTTCTTTCCATTTAGCTATTTCAGGAGTATAAATATGTACAGTAAGCAGGTCAGATTTTAATCTTCCCAAATAAGAAATATGTTGCCATCCATCATTATCTACTACAAGAAACTGCGGTTGCGCAATCACCATGTAGTGATACATATCTACAATATATTTTCTTGTTTCTTCATTGCTTGCAATATCCTGTGCGCCCCAATCTTCGTTGTATAAACTCCATATAACTACAGAAGGATGTGTGCCGATGAGATCAAGCATGCGCAATAATTCTGCCTTATGATTTTCACGGCTTTTTAAACTTGAGCGATGCGGACTTGGCACTTCTACCCACAATAATAAACCAAGCTTATCAGCAAGATTGTATACACGCGGATCAACACCGGCAATATGTATGCGCACCAGGTTGCAGCCAAGTTCCTTCATTGCAAGCATGTGCCGTTTTATCTGTTCGTATGTTGATGTTGCAGGCTGGTATAAAATTCCATCAAGATAAATGGCTTTATTGTTTAAATAAATGCAACAACCTCTTGCTTCTATTTTTCGAAATCCAAAATAAGTTTCAATTTCAGCAGCATAGCCATTTGCATCAATTAATTGAGCACAGAGCTTATACAAATGCGGCTCCTGCGGCGACCATAATATTGCGCCCGGAACTTCTATTACAAGTCTTTGTTGTTTCTGGCCTGCCTCAAGTTGTAAAGGGAAATCTGAGGAAGCAATAGGTACGTTATCTTCCTGTTTTCGGTTATATACCTGCAGCCTTATGGTATATTGTCCTGCATCATGAATGTGTGTTGTAATATTAAAACGTACCAGGTTATCTTCTACTACTGACACTACACCTACCCTGCTTCTAAGCCGGTTGCGTTCTACCTGTTCAAGCCATATACTGCGTACAGCACCGGAATATGTCTGGTACCATATACCACCCCTTTTATACACATTCGATTCCTGTTTGCCACGCGGTATATCGGCATCCATATTATCTGCAATGCGTACTGTAAGCCGGTTAACCGGCTTCAGGTTATCCTCCGTTAATTCATAAGAGAATGAAGTGTATTCACCCAAATGCACTTCTTCGCCTTCAATGGTTTTTAAAGCAATTCCATTTAACCAAACTCTTGTTTCATAACCGCAGGCGCCAAAAGTTAATTGCAGCATTGATGGCCCTCCGCCGTTTGGTGCAATTGCCGGCAACGGAAAATCACGTTCATACCATGCCACTACTTTTTCGTTCCATGTATTTTCTTCTGCGATGCCTTTTGCTTTTGCAATATGATGCTCTATAGATCCCGGCCAGTCTGCCTTGTCTTTATATTCATGACCTGCATACCATTTTTCATTGATTCCTGCATCATCAGCATCCAGTGCAAAACGCCATTCACCATCCAGTAATATAATTGCATTATGCCTTATTACAGATCGCGGTAAATAATCAATTCGCGTGTCTTCTGTCTTTTCTTCTTTACTGTTCGAGGTACTGTAATTTGTATATGATGGTGCTTCTGTATCCACTTCAAAAAATATAATTGATTATAAAATTGTAACTTTTTTACTGCACAATATCGCTTTAAAAATTGTGCCCGTAAAAGCAAAATATAATTTTATAAGACAATGCCTGCATAGTATTTATACGGAAGTTTTATTGCAAAAATTTTTTATAATAAAAATGCATAACATTTCGCCGGCTGAATGTATTAACGAATGCATGCCAAATCCTTGCACAACATTTGTATAGTATCCATCATACTCTTAATCAAATTAATACATAAAATTTATTATGGCAAAATCATCCGCTTCAAAAAAAGCAGTGCCTAAATCTGCTGTGGAAACAACTGCAGCATTTTCAAAAAAATCTGCGGCCAAAGCAACCACCGCTGCAGACAATGCATCCAAATATCAGCCAACAAAAGCTGCTGATATGAATGAACAATCACTCGATCCTGAAGATGGTTTGCGCAAATTATTTACTGATTCAATAAAAGATATTTATTGGGCAGAAAATCATTTGGTAAAAGCTTTGCCCAAAATGGCTAAGTCAGCTTCCTCAAAAGAATTAAGCAAAGCTATTCTTACACATCTTGATCAAACAAAAATACATGCCGAAAGAT
>Ga0206952_10099_pt1 | contig 27115 bp, 18 predicted proteins | sample Alteio_BWOrgHeat_39_FD_152966 | JGI IMG/M metagenome (GOLD analysis project Ga0206952, IMG submission 152966) | Enriched cells from forest soil in Barre Woods Harvard Forest LTER site, Petersham, Massachusetts, United States -... | ecosystem: Environmental > Terrestrial > Soil > Temperate forest >... | reverse complement strand
GCGGCGTCCCCGGCGTGGCGTGACGGATGCGCGCGATGTATTCGCTAACTTTCTTCGCGGGAAGCTGGCCGCCTTCTCCGGGCTTGGAGCCTTGCGCCATTTTAATTTCGATTTCCTGGGCGTGAACGAGATAGTCGGTGGTGACACCGAAACGCGCCGATGCGACCTGCTTGATTTTGTTTGCCGCGGCGGGTTCGTAGCGGTACGTGTTGGGATCTTCGCCGCCTTCACCGGTGTTGCTGCGGCCGCCCAATTCATTCATGGCCAGCGCTAGAGTGCGATGTGCTTCCGGACTCAATGATCCGAGGGACATTGCTTGCGTGCTGAAGCGCTTGACGATGGATTCGAGCGGTTCCACTTCCTCGAGCGGAACGGCGGTGTCCGGCAGAGTATCGAGCAAGTCGCGCAAGAAAATGCGGCCCTGGTGCTCGCCTAATTCTTCAAACGCGGAGTAGGTCTTCGCGGTGGGGGCTTTCACGTGGGCATGAAGGCGCCGCACGACTTCCGGCGAATTGGCGTGAAGCTCGGCGCCCTTCCGGAAGCGATAGAGACCGCTGTCAATCATATCGTCGGATTCGCCGGAGAACGCCGCGCTGTGCATTTTCAGATAATCGGCGAGGAGATCGTCTAGCGATTTCTGGCCCGGAAAATCCGCGGCATCTTCAAAAACATCCGCACATAGTTCTTCGGACAAGCCAACAATTTCGAAGAGCTGGCTGTTGCGATAACTCGCCAGCGTCGAGACGCCCATGCGCGCGAGGACTTTGCGCATTCCGGCATTGAGGGCCACGCGCATTTTCTCTGAGCCGCCCGGTTCGAGCGATTCCGCAAACTGATCGGCGAGATAAGGCACAACTGCACTGGCGCCCGCGGCGATGAGCAGAGCCACGTGATGGGTGTCAAACACCTGAGCGGATTCAACGATCAACGGCACTTCCCACAGGCCTTCGCGCACCATCGCTTTCCAGATGGCCGCGGTCGCAAGCAGCGCGGGCAATGGCGCGCGCTCCGCGCCAAGTGTGCGATCGGAAAGGAGGAGGAGTCCCGGGCGCCCGCTGCTACTCAGAGGGGTAGTGGAAAGCTGAGTAAAACTGCAGCGCGCCCCCGGGACTCCAGTTGCGGCAGGAAATGTAAAATCGATTTGTTGCGCGGGGCCGTAAATGGCCTCGAGTTGCGCGAGCTGGCCGGCGGTGATGACCGGGCTGGGCAGCGTGACGCCGTCCTTCATGTGGACGTCGAGGGACATGACGTGCGTTTCGCGCAAAGGATCGATGGGCGGATTGGTGACTTGCGCGAAACGCTGCTTGCAGTAGTCCCAGAGCGTTCTCGGGAGCGCGGAAAGAAATGCGGGCGGAGCGTCGTCGCCCATGCTCCAATCGGATTCCTTGCCGTGAACGAGGCCGGAGAAAAGTATTTTGAATTGATCTTCGGTCCAGCCGGCGGCGGCGGCGATGCGCTTCGGATTTTCAATGAGCGTGGATGGAGCGCCGGGCGTTGCGGTCAGTCTTCGTTGCGGAGTGGCGTTGCGCGCTTGTTGAATGGCGAGGCGCTTGAGGATGTCGCGCCAGCGCAAGAAAAGTCCAGTGACGGGATTCGCGAGAATCATTTCGCCGGGGCCTAGACGTTGACGCTCGGCGATTTGCGATTCTTCCAGGTCCACGAGACCGGTTTCCGACCCGGCGATAAGCAGGCCATCGTGGGTCAAGGTATAGCGCAGCGGGCGCAGTCCGTTGCGGTCAAGCTTTGCTCCGACAAACTGGCCGTCGGAAAAAACCAGTGCAGCGGGGCCATCCCAGGGCTCAATGCGCTGCGAAAGCGCCGTCAGTGCGCCGCGCACATCGCGGGAAAGAAGAGGATCTTTTTCAAAGGCCGGAGGGACCATCGCGAGCATGGCTTCTTCCGAGGACAGGCCTTGGAGCAGCCGCAGTTCGAACGCGTTGTCGAAGCTGGCGGAGTCGCTGACGTTTTCTTCGAGAAGCGGGAACCATGGGCCGACGGTCAGCCGCGCGCGAATTTCACTGGACTTGGCGCGCAACCAGCGGCGGTTGGAGACGATGGTATTGATTTCGCCGTTGTGGGCGACGTAGCGGAAGGGCTGCGCGAGATGCCAGGACGGCTGCGTATTTGTCGAATAGCGCTGGTGAAAGACGGCGAACGTAGTGGCGAACGATGGATCGCGCAAATCTTCGTAAAATTGAGGAAATTGCCAGGGCGTGAGCAGGCCCTTGTAAACGACGGTCTGCGAGGAAAGCGAGCAAATGTAACAGCGGGGCGGCAAGAGCGATTCGGCGCGTTTGCGCAAGAGAGACAAGCGCCACTCAAAGCGCGCGGTGCGGCGCGATGGGTGGAACGGCTCGACAAAAAACTGCCAGATCTCCGGCATGGTTTCCAAAGCTCGGCGACCCAACGAATCTGTGTTCACGGGGACGCGGCGCCAGCCGATGACGCGCAGACGCTCGGTGTCGGCGGCGCTTTCGATGGCTGCGCGGGCATCGCGGACCGCGGAGCTGGGAATAAAGGCGAACCCGACCGCGAACATTTCGGGAAGCTCAATTCCCTCTTCCTGCGCACGGGCGCGGAAAAACGGGATGGGGAGCGAGGTGAGCAGGCCTGCGCCGTCACCGCTGGCGCCATCGGCGTCTACGCCGCCGCGGTGCGTCAGCCGCTCTAAGGCGGTCAAAGCAAACTGGATAATGTCGTGGCTTGGTGCGGCACCCAGGCGGGCGATGAAGCCGGTACCGCAGGCATCGTGGTCCGGGTGGCCCCAATTCGGATGCCGGCCCTCAGCGGGCGGAGTGGTCGCCACTTGCTGGCTGGCGAGGCCTCGACGGCTCTGCGGACCCATAACCGTTTATCGGACAGGTGGGAGGCGCTTGTACAACGCAGAATTTGAATTCGCTGAATTGATTTCTTGATAGGAGAGATGAGAGGCCGTGGCTCGCTAGAACTTTGTTACTTCGGAGAAGTGGAAGTCGCGGACTTTCATAGCCGGGACGACCATTTCAAAGGCTTCTTCGCCGGTGGCACGGACGGCGGGGCCCAGCAATTCGACGTTCTTGAGCATTTCGATGAGCGATTGGTTGAAGCGGAAGTTTCGGATCGCTCCCGTAACCCTACCATTTTCAACAAGAAAGAGGCCGTCGCGGGTCATGCCGGTCATGACTTTTTCGTAAGGGTCGACTTCTCGGATGTACCACAGGCGAGTCACAAGCAGGCCCCTGTCGGTGGAGGCTACCATCTTCTCCAGCGAGGAATTGCCGCCTGCGAAGACCAAGTTCATGGGCGCTTCGCCGTATTCGTTCGGGAGCGCGAAACCGTGGCCGGTGGGCTTTTTGCCGGCGGCCTTGGCGCTGGCGCGCGAATAGACGAGATTCTTCGGTATCCCAGATTCGACCAGGGTCACGCGCTCGCGGGGTAGGCCTTCGCCGTCGAACGGAGCTCCTTCTTGCAATGGGTGGTAGACGTCGTCGGTGATGGTGATATTTTTGCCGAAGAGCTGTTTGCCCATGCGGTCGTTCAGGCAGGAACGCTTGTCGCGGAGGGCGGTGGCAGCGAAATCGTAGAAGAGGAATCCGACGAGATCGAGGACGGCGGCGGGCTCGAGGATAACGGTGTAGCGGCCGGGTGCGAGTTCGCGGGCGTCTGAGGCGAGATGCGCTTTTTCGCTGGCACGCTCGGCAAGTTTCTGCGGATCAAAGGCGCGGACGTCTGCGGAATTAGCTTTGGCCCAGCTTGCGGCGGGCTCTTGCTGCATGGTGATGGAAAACTCGGCGTGGGTTTCTCGATAGGCGGCGAAGAGGCCGCGCGAATTGCCGATGGCGGACTGGCTCTGGCCGCTGGCGAAGATTCCGGCAGCGACTTGGCCGTTCTTGATTGCAAGATCGCAGGCACGGCGCACGGCTTGTGCGCGATCCTCAGCCGTTAGCGCGGCTGTCCGGTTGACAAAACGATTCACGCGGCGGTAACGCTGTTTGCCGGGCATGGGGAGGAGAAGCGGATCCTTTGGCTGGCTGTGTGCCAGGGAGAGCGAGGCTTCGATGGCGGCGCGAAGGGAATCTTCATCGAGGCGGTTCGTGGTGGCGCGCGCGGTGCGGCCGTCCAAGACGGTGCGAATCGAAATCGTTACGCCGTGCTCGGCCACGTTTTGATGAATGCCGTTGTTGGCGAAGCGCGTGAGCGTGTCTGCGACTTCGTCTATGTGAACTTCCGTCTCTTCGGCACCGGTGGATTTGGCAAGGCGCAGAACTGTCGCGATCATTTGCCGGAGCTGGCGTTCTTCGACAAGCTCTGCGCGGGCGGCGATTTGACGCGACGATACTTTTCTGGATTTGGCCGGTGATTTCATTGGTTCGAAAAGGCCGTCCCGATGCGCACGTTGCGGAAGCGCGAGGGAGACGCACCGTGGCCTGTTCCCATGGTCTGCATGGGCTGGCCTTTGCCGCAGTTCGGCGTGCCCCAAAGCGTCCAATGATCGAACTTGCAGATGGCGTCGCAGGAGTTCCAGAATTCAGTGGTGATTCCGCTGTAGCTGGGGTTTTTCAGCAGGCGCACTTTCTTGCCGCCCTTGATCTCCCAGCCGATTTCCGTGGAAAACTGGAATTGGTAGCGGCGATCATCAATGGACCAGGAGCGGTTTGTCTCCATCAGAATCCCGTCTTGCGTGTCGGCGATCAAGTCGGAGTAGTCCCAAGTGCCGGGGAGCAGGCTGACGTTGGTCATTCGAATGATCGGCAAACGGTTCCAGCTTTCCGTGCGCATCGTTCCCGAGGAGCGTTTCAAGCCGATGAGGTGGGCGGTTTCGCGATTCGAAAGATAACCGCGGAACTTTCCGTCCTTGATGATGTCGGTGCACTGCGCGGGGACGCCTTCGTCATCGTAAGCGAACGTGCCGAGCCCCTGGCCGTGATCGAGACGCGCGTCCGCCACGACGTTGACAATGCTCGAGCCGTATTTGAGGCGATTCAACTGGTCGAGGGTAAGAAAACTGGTGCCGGCGAAATTCGCTTCCTGGCCGAGGACGCGATCGAGCTCGATGGGATGCCCGATGGATTCGTGGATTTGCAGCCCGAGCTGGCTGGCTCCGAGGATGAGCGTGCCGATTTTTTCCGGACATTGCGATGCGGAGTGGAGCGCGACGGCTTCCTCGGCGATGATCGGCGCGTGCTTTAACAAATGGAGTGATTCGATGAGTTCGTAGCCCTGCAGAGCGTACTGGCCTCCGAAACTGTTGGGATACGAGCGTTTCTGGATTTCGTCGCCCTGAAACGAGGTCGCGGCAATGCCGCAGCCGGAAATGACTTTGCGCTGGTGAATGCGTGAGCCGCTGCTGGAGGCAAACCACGAATCGATTTTGCGGAATTGCATGTCCGTTTCGGTCAGCGTGACGCCCTTCACGCGGCGCATCTCTTCATCCGCGGCAAGCAGAAGCGCCAGTTGCCTTTCCAACGGAATCTCGAAGGGATCTTTGCGAAACGGGCTTTGCCAACTGTCAACGTAGGATTCTTCCGGGGCCATCACAACTTCGCCGCGCTTCGCCAGCGCCGAAGCTTTCGCGATGGAAACGGCTTGCGCGGCGCAGGCGGCGACGCCATCACGCGTCAAGCGGTCGGTGGAGGCAAATCCCCAGGCGCCGTTGGCCAGAACACGAATGCCGATGCCGATCGATTCGCTCTGTGCGAGCGTGCCGACCTGGCCGTTCTTGGTGGTGAGGTCGCGTTGCCGGATGTGCATGGCGCGGACGTCACCGTAAGCAGCGCCGCGCAGCCTGGCGGTGTCGAGGGCGTTTGTGCAGAGATCCCACATCGAAGAGTCGGAAAGAATGAGTAGCTTACAGTAGGACCGGCCCCATTGTCAGTGCTCACTGAAGCCAGGGTTCGGGTCGCCCTGGTCGAGATGAATGTGGTGGCACATGCCGAAAGATTTCCTCGTCGAAACTCTTCACGCGAATTAGGATAGTATGGGTATAAACCGGCATCCAGAGGCAATATGCGAAATTTGAAAATTGCGCAGGCACTGCTCGTCGCGCTTTTGTGCGGGTCTTCTTTTACACCAAGAGGAATCAGCACCGACAAACAAGACATACTCCAAGCAGCGCAGCGGTCGTACTACAATCTTCCGCGCCAGGGCTTCATTGAGTTTCAATGCTCGGTGATCCCGGATTGGAGGGCTATCCTCAAGGAAGAGCTGAAGTCGGACATACCCGCTGATCACCCAGGGGTGAAGCTATTGAGCAAAATCCACTTTTGGTTGTCCCTAGACGAGAAGGGTTCTGCGAAATTGACGCACCAGTCTGACTACGCTCCTACCGACCTAAAGTCGATAGAGGGCTTAAATCAAACTATTGGCGGGATGGAGGAAGTACTTACGGGTTTCTCTCATACCATGTCCCCGTTCTTATTCACTTCTCCTTTTCCCAAGGTCGATAGCGACTACAAGCTAGACGAAAACCAGGACGGATACCAATTGTCTTACCGGGAAGGACGCTTCGACATTCAGACGACCATGCGGAAGGACTTCGGCATCATTCAGACGAAAGTGACCAGCCCTGAACTCACGGGCACGGTCAAACCGCAACTCATGAAAACGGACCTTGGATTTCTCGTGATAGGGTATGAAGGCACTTATCAACCTGCCTCTGAAAGCAGCACAATGCGAGTGTCCACGCAAATTGATTACAAGGTTGTGGAAGGCTTTCAATTGCCTAGCGAGCTGAAGATAGACACCGCAGCTAGCGGAAGTGTGCACAGAATTGAGGTTCAGTTCCTCGATTATCAGGTGAAAAAACGCTGATTCCCGTCTGTTTTGTATTAGATCAACAAGCCGGTTTGTCTCCTACTAGGTGCCTTCTTGCCAGGAGGCGAGGTAATGTTCCTGCTCGGGCGTGAGTTTATCGAGCCGGTGGCCCATGGATTCGAGCTTGAGACGGGCGATTTCCTTGTCCAGGTTTTCGGGCACGACGTACACCTGCGGTTTCAGGTCTTTGTAATTGGCGCGCAGATATTCGGCGGAGAGCGCCTGGTTGGCGAAGCTCATGTCCATCACCGAAGCGGGATGCCCTTCGGCGGTAGCGAGATTCACGAGGCGGCCCTCGCCGAGCAGATACACCTTGCGGCCGTCCTTGAGTTTGTACTCGTCCACGAGCGGGCGCACTTCGCGCTTTCCGCTGGACATTTTTTCCAGCGCGGGGATATCAATCTCCACGTTGAAGTGGCCGGAGTTGCAAACAATCGCGCCGCCCTTGATGTGTTCAAAATGCTCGGCGCGAAGGACGCTCTTGTTGCCGGTCACGGTGATGAAAACGTCGCCTTGCTTCACGGCTTCGGCCATGGGCATTACCCGGAAGCCGTCCATCACGGCTTCAATACCCTTCACCGGATCAATTTCAGTGACGATGACATCGGCGCCCAAGCCCTTGGCGCGCATGGCCACGCCGCGTCCGCACCAGCCGTAGCCGGCGATCACAACTTTGAGGCCCGCGAGCAGCACGTTGGTGGCGCGAATCACGCCGTCAATCGTGGACTGTCCGGTGCCGTAGCGATTGTCGAAGAAGTGCTTGGTCATGGCATCGTTCACGGCGATGATCGGATATTTCAGGGTGCCGTCCTTGGCCATGGCGCGCAGACGAATGACGCCGGTGGTCGTTTCTTCGGTGCCAGCGATCACATTGGGGACGAGGTCGGTGCGTTTGGTGAGCAGCATGGTGACGAGGTCGGCGCCGTCGTCCATGGTGAATTGCGGCTTGTGTTCAAGCGCCGCACGAAGGTGGGAATAATAGGTGTCGTTGTCCTCGCCTTTGATGGCGAAGGTCGGGATGTTGTAGTCGCGATTGAGCGAGGCGGCGACTTCATCCTGAGTGGAAAGAGGATTGGAAGCGCAAAGTACTGCGTCGGCGCCACCGTCGCGCAGAGCGATCATCAAGTTGGCGGTTTCGCTGGTCACGTGCAGGCAAGCGGAAACGCGCAGTCCCTTGAGTGGCTGCTCCTTGACGAAGCGTTTGCGAATCGATTCCAGCACGGGCATTTGCTGTCCGGCCCATTCGATTCTGCGTTTGCCGGCGTCCGCCAGCCCAATATCCTTCACATCACCCTTTTTCAGTTCAGCGGTTGCCAATGTCTTGCTCCTCGATTTTGAATTTCGAATGTGAACGGGTGGACTGGGCCACTCCGTTAGACGGCTGCGTAACGCTTACCGCCGTCTTGACTAAACTGCGGAAGTTAGTGCCGCGCGCCGACTTCAGCGACAGCGACGGCGCCGAGGCCTGCGGCCTTGCGGAGAGCGTCGGCGCGGTCCGTGCGTTCCCAGGTAAACCCAGCGCCACTTCGTCCGAAGTGGCCGTAGGCCGCCGTGGGCTTGTAGATGGGGCGGCGCAGGTCCAGTGTTTCGATGATGCTCTTGGGCGTCAACGTGAAGAATTCACGGATTAGCGAGGTGATTTTTTCTTCCGGCACTGTCGCGGTGCCAAACGTGTCGGCCATAACGGAGACAGGCTCGGCAACACCAATCGCGTATGCCAATTGCACTTCGGTCTTACTAGCGAGGCCGGCGGCCACGATGTTTTTCGCGATGTAGCGCGCCATGTAGCACGCCGAGCGATCCACCTTGGAGGGATCCTTTCCGGAGAAAGCGCCGCCGCCATGACGGCTGTAACCGCCGTAGGTATCCACAATAATCTTGCGGCCGGTCAGGCCCGCATCACCCATCGGCCCGCCAATCACAAAGCGGCCGGTCGGATTGATGTGGTATTTCGTTTTCGCATCCAGCATGGAGGCAGGAATGATCGGCTTGATGACATGCTCGGTGACGGCGTCGCGGAGGTCCGCGTTCGAGACTTTCTCGCTGTGCTGCGTGGAGACGACTACGCAAGCCACACGCGCGGGCCGGCCATTGCGGTATTCAATGGTGACCTGCGACTTTCCGTCGGGCCGGAGAAAATCAACTTTGTTGGATTTGCGAATCTCGGCGAGGCGCTGCGTGAGGCGGTGGGCGAGCTGGATAGGCATGGGCATCAATTCATCGGTTTCATCGCAGGCAAAGCCAAACATCAGGCCCTGATCGCCCGCTCCGCCGGTATCCACGCCCATGGCAATATCCGGCGATTGGCGCTTGATGGTGCACATGACCGCGCAAGTGTCCGCGTCGTAGCCGTACTTGGCGCGGTCGTAGCCGACGCCGCGAATAGTATTGCGCACCAGCTCATCGTAATCCACGTGCGCGCTGGTGGTGATTTCACCTGCGACCACCGCGACGCCAGTGGTGATCAGGGTTTCGCAGGCGACGCGGCCTTTGGGATCGTGCTTCATCACTTCGTCAAGCACGGCGTCTGAAATCTGGTCGGCAATTTTGTCCGGATGTCCCTCGGTGACGGACTCCGACGTAAATAGGAAGTTGCGTAAGGCTTCGCTCAATGCAGATTCTCCTTCATGATTTGCGGGGACGCACCGCTGCGGATGCCCCTGTAGATTTCCAGTTTTCCTTAACTTTACAAAAGTACCATTGGGCGCGGGAAGAATCAACGCATTGATTCCAAACCGCTTAGATAGGGGTTAAACGGTCGAATTTGCGGGGTGAATGGCTATAGGGAACATTCGTTGGTGAGGCTAGGCCACATCCGCGTCTTCTTCCGGCTCGATCTCCAGCTTTCCCTTGGTTTTTTTCGCCATCAGGTAGGAGCGGATGAAAGGGTCCAGATCGCCGTCCAGAACGCGGTCCACATCGCCGACTTCAAACTTTGTGCGGTGATCCTTGATCAAGCGGTAGGGTTGCATTACGTACGAGCGGATCTGGCTGCCGAAGGAGATATCGAGTTTGCTGGCATCTAGTTTGTCGGTATGCGCCTGGCGTTTCTGGATTTCCAAATCGTAGAGGCGCGAGCGGAGCATCTTCATCGCCAATTCGCGATTCTTGCCCTGACTGCGCTGGGCTTGGCACGCCACGACAATGTTTGTGGGGAGGTGGGTGATGCGGACGGCCGTCTCCACTTTGTTTACGTTTTGGCCGCCCTTGCCGCCGGCGCGGAAGGTATCCACGCGCAAATCCTCCGGACGAATGTTGATTTCGATGCGATCGTCAATTTCCGGAATGACGAAGACCGAGGCAAAGGACGTGTGGCGGCGCGCGGCCTGGTCAAAAGGAGAGATTCGAACGAGGCGGTGAACTCCCGTTTCACCGGCAAGCAAGCCGTAGGCATTTTCGCCGGAGAATTGAATCGTGGCAGATTTGATGCCGGCTTCTTCGCCGGGAGTTTCATCGAGCACTTCAGCGTTCATGCCTTTCCGCTCGGCCCAACGGAGGTACATGCGAAGAAGGATGGAGGCCCAGTCCTGCGACTCCGTCCCGCCGGCGCCGGGCTTGATGGTCATGATGGCGTTGAGGTGGTCGGTCTCGCCGGAGAGCAATGTTTTTGTTTCGAGTTCGGCAATATAGCTGTCGGCGGCGTTGAGCTCGCGGTCCAACTCTTTCAAAAGGTCGTTCTTCTGTTCCGCGTTCGTCTCTTCCAGCGCGAGATGGATATACGTTTCAATGTCGCTGGAGAGCGAGGAGAGTTTTTCGTCCGCGGCAATCTGCTCTTCGGCGCGCTTGCGGTCGCGGAGAACACCTTGTGCGGCTTCCTGATTGTTCCAGAAATTGGGATCGGCTACGCGCGCTTCGAGTGCTTTCAGGCGCTCGCGGTACTGCGGGGCGTCAAAGATAACTCCGAACGAGAGTGATGCGCTGCTTAAGCCCTTCGTAGCGGTGCTGCAGGTCTTCGAGAATCATGCTTTGTGTTGAAGTTCGCCCGCGTGAAGGCGGGCGCTACTTTGCCTTTCGAAAAGTTGTGGACACTAGAATAACGGAAACCAGGACGCAGAGCCAGGCGAACCAGTCGCCAAACCTTGTGTAAATCGTTTCGTCGGTACGAAAGTCGTAAGGCAGGTCGGCGGCGGAGCGAACGTCCGGCGGAAGCGGCGAGAAGATGCGACCGTAGGGATCGACCGACACCGTGTAGCCGTTGTTGGTCGTTCGAACGATCCAGCGGCGGTTTTCCACGGCGCGCACGCGCGCCATTCGCAGATGCTGCTCGGGAGCGGCGGAGCGGCCAAACCAGCCGTCGTTCGAAATGTTGATCAGGAGCTGCGCGCCGTTGGCGGCGAACCGGCGCACTTCACCCGCGTAGATAGCCTCGTAGCAAATGAAAACGCCGAACGTGTTTCCGCCCGGCAGCGTTCCCACGGCGTACTTGTTTCCCTTGTGGAAGCCGCCGACTTCCTCGGAGACGCGGTTCACCACCTGGTGGATCAACGGAAACGGCTCGTACTCGCCGAAAGGAACGAGATGGATTTTGTCATAAACAAAAATTCGTTGACCCTGCGGATCGAAAAGCAGCGCGCTGTTGTACGGAGCAACACCGCCATGCGGGACGATATCGGTGGGGTTCACCGGCGGCTTCCATTCGATTGCCCCGGCCAGGAACGGATGCTTGAAATTGATCGCGAGCTTCGAAGCGATTATTGCGAACCGCACATCCTGAAAAGAAAAGGGTGCGGGCGCCTCGGGCCAAATCAGGAGGTCCGGCTTTTCGGAGGAGGGCGCAAGACTGATTCGCTCGATTTCTTCGAGGTCCGCCGTGTGGGTCTCAAACCAGTCCGAGGGATAGGAATCGGCCTCTGGAAAATTGAGCTGAACCGCGCGCGCGAAATGATGCACCGGCGCTTCGGGCACCAGCCGCGGTCCAACCAACATCACTAGAAGAAGGATGGCCGTAATACCAGCGGTAATTGCCGTGCGCTTCTTGAAGTGCGGCGCTTCCGCCGCTAACGCCCAGACCAGCAGCAAATTGAAAGCCACAACGAGGAACGAAAGCCCGTAAATGCCCGTGACGGTGGTGATTTGAATGATCCCGAGATTTGCCGACGCGGGATACCCAAGCAAATTCCATGGAAAACTAATCTCCGGCAAGTGCGCGCGGACAAATTCGAACGTGATCCAAATAAATGGCGCGCCGAGGCAGGCCCACTCGACACTCCGGTGAGCGAGCCGATTTACCGCCCATGCGAAAGTCCCGATCAAAATGCCCCAAACGGTCGCAATCAAAAGTAAAACGCCCCAACCGCCCGCCGTGGAAAGACCTCCATGAACCGAGAGAACGGTCGCAATCCACGGCACGGAGGTAAGAACAAACGCGATGGCATGAAGAAATCCGCACCCGAATGCCACCCGGGAGCGCGCGCCGAGGATCGCCAAGACGAGAATCGCCACACACAGCCAGGAGTAAAGGCTCAAATACAGCCCGGTAAAGGAGAGTGAGAGAAGAGCACCGGAAGCCGCGCCAACCACAAGACGCAGTCCCGCGGGCGTTGGCGAACCGGTTTGCGGACGAAGGTAGGTGAGCCAGCGGCCCGCGGGCATCAGTGTTTCACGATGGCTTTGAAGCCTACGCCCTCGAGGCCTTTCCTCGCGGCGTCAGCGGCTTTTTGATCGGCGTAGGGGCCGACTTGCACGCGGAAATACTTGTCGCCCCGCGGAGAAAGAACGAACGCGGGAAATTTCTTCTTTTGCAATCGCGTCGCGAGCTCCATGGCGTCGGATTCTTTGGAGAGAGCAGCCACTTGCAATGTGTAAGAGCCTCCGGGGATAAGTGGCGTAGTCGCCGGTTTTGTAGGGCTTCCTGCCGTTCTCGGCGGCGCCGTGGTCCGGACAAGGACGGGCGCGTTCGGTTGCGCTGGCGAGGCCGCGACGGACTTCAAATGGTCTTCGGGCTTCCTGGCATCGCCTGCGTGGTAAAACTCCCAATCTGTTTTCGCAGGCGCGGCCGAGTCCGTTGGTGTGTCTAAAGGCGCTTTATTATTCGTTCGCTTCGCGACAGGCTCCGGCTTTGGAAAAGCGGAGACTTCCGGTTTCGCACGCAGATCCGTTGCGGCGCGCACCTGGCCGTCGTATTCATTGCGCCCCATCACGTAGCCGAGCGTGAAGAACACGCCTGAAAACAGCAGCATCAGCATAAACAGGCCGATAACATGCCGGCTTTCGAGCACACGCTCACCCGCGCCGCTTCGTTTTCCTCCAGAAGCCATTCTTACTTTTGTGGTCCCCCTAAATTCCTAGTCCACTGATTAATGATATCGATAGGCAGGGGAAACACAATCGTTGTGTTCTTCTCGACACCTATCTCGGTCAGGGTTTGGAGGTAGCGGAGCTGGATGGCGGAGGGCTGCGTTTCGAGAACTTTGGCGGCGTCGGCGAGTTTTTGGGAGGCTTCGAACTCACCTTCCGCGTGAATGATCTTGGCGCGGCGCTCGCGTTCGGCCTCGGCCTGCTTGGCGATGGCGCGCTGCATTTGCTCGGGGATGTCGACCTGCTTTACTTCGACTTTCGAAACTTTGATGCCCCAGGGCTCAGTGTCGGTGTCGAGAATGACCTGGAGCTTGGCGTTGACCTTGTCGCGCTGGGAAAGAATTTCATCGAGTTCGAACTGTCCGACGATGCTTCGAAGCGTGGTCTGGGCGAGCTGAGAGGTCGCGTATTGGTAGTTCTGGACCTGGGACATCGCCAGGTTCGCGTCCACCACTCGAAAATAACAAACGGCGTTCACTTTCACGGAAACGTTGTCGCGCGTGATGATGTCCTGGGGCGGAACGTCGAGCGTTTCGAGGCGAAGATTGATGCGGTAGAGCGTCTCGATCGGCCATACGACAAAATTGATGCCTGCGGTCTTTGCCTCGGGGAGCAACCGGCCGAGGCGCAGCACAACGCCTCGCTCCCATTCCTTAATGATGTATAGCGAATTCCAGACCCAGATCAGCAGAATCCCGAGGACGACGAACAGCGGTATCCCGATAAAACCGATCTCCATGTTTTCCTCCTCTATTCTGAAAATTCTTATTTCGTCGCCGGGACGGCCACGTCGGCCGGCTCAACGTAAAGTTTTAGACCTTCCACTCGCAGGACCCGGACGGTCTTGCCTTCCTGAACGGGCTGGGCAGACTCGGCTTGCCAGAGTTCGCCGTGCACCCGAATCATCCCCTCCACGCCCGGCCGCAGCGACGCAACAGTGATGCCTTGGGATCCGACCAACTCTTCCTTGCCCGTCGTCGTTTTCCATTTCCGCGAGCGCAGCACCAGGCGCATCAGAAAAATAACAATCAGCGCGCAGGGCAGCGTTGCCGCGAGCGCCACGCTTATGCTCACTCCTCCGGGAGTGAGCGGCGAGCGGATCAGGAAGATGGCTCCCAGGAACATAGAGATCACTCCGCCAGCGCCGAGAATGCCGTGGCTAGGCATTTTCGCTTCGAGTATGAAGAACGCCAGCGCCAGCGCGATCAGGAACAGCCCTGCAAAATTGACCGGGAGGAAGTTCAGCGCGTACAGCGCGAGAACGAGGCATATGCCGCCGATCACACCGGGCGCGATCACACCGGGATGCGTGAATTCGGTGTAAAGACCAAGAACGCCAAGAATCAGCAGGACGAACACGAGGTCCGGCTGCACGATGCGATTCAGAAATTTCTGGCGGGTGGAAAGTTCAAACGTTGCACGGACCGGCCGGGTAAGAATCAGTTTTATTTGCGTACCGTCGAATCGCTTGATCTCTCGCCCGTCCAGTTGTCTCAGCAACTCTTCCGGTGTGCTGACCACGAGATCGATCATTTTGCCGTCGAGCGCTTCCTTTTCGGTGAAAGCCTTCGATTCGGTAATAGCTGTTTCCGCGAGAGCCGGGTTTCGTCCGCGCCTTTCGGTGAAACTGCGGAGAAAGGCCATGGCGTCGTTGTTGATCTTTCTGCGCATCACCTCGTCAATTTGCGGCACGTATCCGCCAATTGCGAGGACGGGGGAAGCGGCGCCGGCATGCGTGCCGGGCGCCATGGCGGCAATGTCCGCGGACAGCAAGATGTAGAATCCAGCCGAGGCTCCACGCGCTCCCGTCGGCGAAACGTAAACTGCCACGGGCACCTTCGAAACCAGGATGTGCTGAATCATGTCCTTCATGGAATCGCTCAGCCCGCCCGGCGTATCCATGGTGATCAGCACGAGCGCGGCGTTCCGGCGCGCCGCATCCGCAAGGCCCTCGTCGATATACGCCGCCAGGATGGGCTCCACATCCCCGTCAATCCGCAATTCCAGCACCAAGGGCCCGGAAGGCGATACTTCGGCGGTCGCCTGCGGCAGCAAAAAGAAAATCGCGGCGGCACTCCAGACGGCGATAGAGATAGCCATCGCAAAGAGTCTGAAACGCGGATGACGAATCGTGCGCCGCATCCATCGGAACGGGTTGGTCACGGCGCACCTCCGCCGGGTTTTTTCTCGGCAGGCTTGGCATTCTGCAGATGTTCCAGCAGTTGTTTCGCTTGGGCATAGTTCGGCGCAAGCTTCAAGGCGCGCTCCACTTCCGCACGTGCCAAATCCGGCTTTTTTTGTTCCAGGTAGATTCGCGCCAGCGTCGTGCGCACTGCCGCGGAATCGCGGGACTCGAGCGAAGCCTGAAGCTCCTTCACGGCGTCATCGATTTTGCCCTTGCGGCGATCGATTTCCGCCAAGCCAAGGTGCGCCGCGGCGTTGCCGGGATCCACGGCAAGCGCGTCACGAAACTCTTTCTCCGCAGCATCGGTGCGACCAGTGGACAGCTCTTCCCGGCCACGGCGGACGTGCAACGCTGGCGTGTCATTTGGAGAACCAGAGGCAGCGGTGCTTTCAGCGGATTCAGGTGACTGGATTTCAGCTCGAAGCGCGGTTACATCCAGCTCGGTCTTGATGCGAATCAGCTTTGACAGCGTGTCGCCTTTTGCATCGAGCCGGGTCAAAGGGAGTCCGTTGGGTCCAAACGTTTCCGCGGCGGTCTCGCGTTCCTGATCCGCTTCCGCTTTGTTGCCGGCCTTTTCCAGCGACAGGATCAACAGCGCGCGGTCTTCCGCGTTGTCCGGTTCGCGTTCCGAGGCATCGCGAAAGTATTTGGCCGCAGCGCCGGCGTCATTCGCCTGGAGCGCCAGCAAGCCCAGATTGAACGGATAGTCGTCTTCGTCGGGATCGAGTTCCGCAGCGCGCCGAAGATCGGCTTGCGCGGCAGGTACTTTCCCTTGGCGTGCCCGGGCAATGCCGAGATTGTTCAAGATTTCCGGCAGGTCAGCGCCGGAAACCCTGATGTTCTGGCGCATCTCCTGCAATGCGGTGAAAACTTCCTCGGCGTGATCCGGCTGCCCGAGCAGAAGCTTGCAAACGCCGGTGGCGAAAATCGCTTGCGCGTAGCGATCGTGGGTCTTCGGCACTCGCGCATACCAAGTCAGCGCGGAATCGCAGTCGCGTCGCGAGAAATACGCGTCACCCAGCGCGAAATCCGGTTCGGGCCAATCGGGTTCGAGGCGCGCCGCTTCTTTTAACTCGCGCACGCGATTGTCATCGTCATTGGCGACTAAGCCCCGAATGTAATGCTCAAATGCATCCAGGCGAAGGGGCCGCTGGTGCTTCGTGAATTCCTCAAGCTTCAGCGGGTAGTAATGATTGCTCGCGGAAAGCATTCGCCATACCAGTCGCGTATGCAGGTCCATCAGCGCAGCAAGAGGGCCGGTTTCCACCAACGGCGGGAGCAGCACCGTTGGATCTACCTTCAGCATTCGCAATTCGATGGTCAACGAATTTCCGTTCGCGCTGTATCGTCCGAAAACCACAAAGTCGGCGTCCAGATCTTCGGCGACGTGCAGCATGGTGGCCCGGCTGAACTTGGACGAGCGCGGAAGCCCGTAGCGATCGAGTTCCAGCAGGCGTCCTGCATGCGAATAAACCTGCTCGCCTGCAGCAGAAAGCCTCTGGATGGTCATCTCTTCCAGGCCTTCGCTAAGCCATTCCAGCCGCGGCGAAGCCCCCGCATTTTCAAACGGAAAGACCAGGTAGATTCCCTGCTGATATCCCGGCGCCGCCGGTTTTTGCGGGCCAGGCGCCGTTTGCTGTGCGGGAGCGGAAACGCTTCCAAGAATGAATACGCAGGAGAGTAGGATCAGATAACGCGCACTGAAGAAATGCCGCACCATGCTTCTGGCATTGTAGCAGACGCAAGCACACGTTTCCCGTCAGACCTGCATATGAACTTGATCTGAACAGTGCTACGTTGGCTTACGGTTGTACAGTCTCCGGCGGTTTCGGAGCAAGAACTTCCTGAATCGCCGGGTCCTTCAAAGCCGCCGCGAAGGACGGATCGGTTTTTGCCGCGGCAAGTTCCTTGTAGCCTTCGTCCTTGGCCTTGCGAAGATAGATCAGGCACCGCTCCAGATTTCCGGCCTCAGCGTACGACTTTGCCAGCAGGAAATAGAATCGTCCCCGGTCGCCGACGGAACGGTCCTGTAGGAGCGAGCCGCTTCTCGAACTGTTGTGCTCGAAAAGCTGCGGATCCAACGAGAGCGCACGGCGGAAAGAAGAAATGGCTTGCTCGTACTTCTTGTCGCCGAAGTAGGCATAGGCCAAGTTGCTGTACAGGACGGCCATATCGCTGCGGATGCCAATGGCCTTCTGATACGCCCGAATGGCTTTGCCATACCGCTTCCGCTGATACCAGATCGTGCCAATATTATTCTGAGCATCCGCGTACAGAGGATCGGCCTTTGACGCGCGCTCGTAATATTTGAGAGCCATCGAAAGCGCCGACTGCTGATGCAGCGCGATGCCAAGCTTATTCAAATAGACGGGATTCCTGGGTTCTTTATCGGAAAGAGTCTTGTAGACTTGCGCGGCATTCCGATAATCCTTCCGAACCATGTATAGATCGGCGAGCTGCTCATCGGTCAGTTCGGGCCGCACGACAATGACAGAGGACTCCGCGGGCGATTGCGGCTGAGATTGCGCAATACGCGGCAGTACCGGCGCGCTTGCGCTTTCCAGGAGCGATTGTCCTGCGGATGGGATCGAAAGACTGAAGAGAAGAACCACTGCTGGAAACGCCAATCGAGTTCTGATCATGGCGGATCTCCCTTCTCCGGCTTGGGTTTAGCCTTGTCGGGATCCTTCTTCTTGTCCCCAAAGATACCAAAAATCTTCTGCAAAGGGTTCTTTTTTTTCTCCTCGGGCTGTCCCGTAGGGTTGGCGCCGGGTTGGCCGGTCGCATCCGGTGGCCGGTTCGGATCGCCCGGGGTGATGGGCTGACCATTGGCATCGACCTGCGCCGCCTTGGGTTGGCCTCCAAAGACGTGGGAAAGGAACGAGCCGGTTGAGGAAAGGAGGCTGTGTCCGCCGTGGAGTTCGCAGAATTGCGTGGGCGCTGACCCTGCTACGTAGACTTCCTCCCTGGTCGTCGGGCAGTTGGGGGTGGCCAGTTGGAGCGATTCGGGGTCGATCAAAACGGACTGCACGCCATCGGGCATGGCAAAGTCCTTCACGTCACGATACGCGGCGAGATTCGTCGCGCGCGTCATGAAATCGGCCCAGATCGGCCCCGCCACAATGCCGCCGGTAAATCCCAGGTCCCGATTGTCATCAAATCCGATCCAGATGACGCAGAGAAGATTTGACGTGAAGCCCGCAAACCACCCGTCTCGCGAAGTACCCGTCTTCCCAGCCGCCGGCAATGTAAACCCGCGTGCCCGGACGCCCGCGCCAGTGCCCCGGTTCAGAACATCTTTCAAAAGACTGTCTACCAGGAAAGCGACGCGCGGATCGAGAACCATATGTGTCTGGGGCGTAAACTTTTCCACTGGCGTTCCGTCCGCGTTGATGACGCTTCGCAGAAACTGCGGCTCGGCGCGCATCCCCATGTTTGCAAACGTCGTGTATCCGGCCGCGATGTCAATCGGCGTCATTTCATATGCGCCGAGCGCGACCGCGGGCGTCGGCTGAATATTGTTGCCCAGCCCCATTTGCCGGGCTACCTGCACGACTCGCCCGTAGCCGATAAGCTCAGCAACTTTGACAGTCGCCACGTTGAGCGAATTCGTGAGCGCGTCACGCGCGGTCACGCGGCCCATGAACCGTTCCCCGTAATTGTTTGGCGTGTAGTCCTTGCCATCGAATTCAAATGTCGTCGGTTCATCGTCAATTGTTGTTGCAGGCGTGACCACCGGCTGCACGCCGTCCACAGCATTGTCGAACGCCGCGGCATACACAAAAGGTTTGAACACCGATCCCGGCTGGCGATGCGCCAGAGCGTGATTGAGCTGGCTCTGTCCGTAATCTCTTCCACCGATGACCGCTTTGATTTCTCCGGTCTTGGGATCCAATGCCACGAGCGCCACTTGCGCCTGCGGAATCGGCTCGTTGCTGCCCTTCTTCGCCATTTCCCGTTTCCACTTGTCGTATTTCTTTGCCAGCAGCGCGTCCACGTTCTTCATCCCCGCATCCACTGCCACCGCCGCGGCGCGTTGCAATGCGGGGTCGAGTGTGGTGTAGACGCGGAAATTCTCGCTGAGCAGCTCGTTCTCCGAATACTTATCGAGCAGGTGGTCTTTCACCATGTCAATGAAGTACGGCGCTTCGCCGCCCGAGTTGGAGGCCCGCACGATTTTCAGCGGGGCACGCTTCGCATCCTGCACATCCTGCTCATTGATGTACTTGTTTTCGAGCATCTGCGTCAGCACGCGGTCGCGCGCCAGCGCCCCGCGCTCCGGATGACGGTCGGCCGAAGAATAGAAGTTCGGCGCGCGAATGATGCCCGCAAGGTAGGCGCATTCACCCAGTGACAACTGCCGTAAATCTTTTCCGAAGTAAGCCACACTGGCCTCGGAAAATCCGCGAACCCCGAAGCTGCCGCGATTGCCGAGATACACTTCATTAGCGTACAACTCGAAGATCTGCTGCTTGGAAAAGCGCTGCTCGATTTCGAGCGAGACCATGGCTTCCGCCAGCTTCCGCCGCATGGTGCGCTCGTTCGAAAGAAAAAATGTGCGCGCCACTTGCATGGTAATCGTGCTGGCTCCCTGATAGTGCTGGCTGGTGTGCCGCAAGTCGGCCCACGCCGCGCCCACGATGCGGATGAAGTCAAAGCCTCCATGCTCAAAGAAACGCTTGTCCTCGGCCGAGAGAATCGCGTCAATCAAGGTGACCGGCAGATCGTCGTAACGCACCGGGCGACGCTTCTCGCGGGCGCTATCAAAAAGGTTGGTGATGAGATCCGGCTCGATTTCCGCGGTGTCAACTTCCGTGCCGCCAGAGAGCGCCCGGATGGAGCGGACTTTCTTCCCCCGGAACTGTACCGCCAAGGCGTTTTTCCCGCCGAAGTAAGAAAGCTTGGAAGGGCGGATGTCCACCGCGTTGTCCCGGAGGGTAAATTGACCGAGAGAGTTGTCGTCATGCTCCGGCCGGTATCCCACGCGCGTGAGATAGGTCGTCAAATCCTCCGGTCCCCACGCCTGGTCCACTGAAATGTGTTCCGGTGCGGAAAAAATCTGCGTGGTGTTCTGCAGCACATGGCCGGAGAGCCGCGCGTCAATCAAGCGCGAATACTTAACGTAGTAGTAGGTAAAAACTCCGCCGGCGGCGAGAAATATGGCGAAGACGACGCCCAGAATGGTCAGGCCGATAACCGAGGTAAAAAATCCCTTTTGAACGCGAATGCGCAATCCATGACTCCCTGGGGCTGGGCTATTATTGTCTCGCAAGAGCATGCCCTAGGAAAGACGGCGTTCTGCCTTCCGCGGTTGCCCGCGATGCATCGGGAGCGGACAATCTGGTTTCAGCGCCATCACAGGATGGACTTGTTCTCGCTGGATGGAGCAAAATGCAGATCCAAGTGGTACATCAGCAAGTCCACGGGCACTGTGTATTCCACGGAAATTTTCACCACGGAATTCGTTGAAAGCACTTTGATCGCTTCACGTTTCACGGGAATTTCCAGATCCTGCGCCATCTTGAAGATATTGTCCCGAATCTGATCCTCGTTGTAGCGATTCACGACCGCGAAGCGCGCCTGCTCCTGCATCTTGTCGCTGAGCTGATAATCGGAGACGTAGGCCGGCACAACTTTAACGGCGGAATAAATAATGAGCAGGATGATCGCCGTAATGACGACGGCCTTGAGCTTTCCTTCCCCGCGCTCGGAGCGCCGGCGAGCCAAATTACGCCGATTATGAATGTAATGAATAGGCAAGAGATCTGTCCCCCAGGCCGACCTGTCCCACGCACTACGTGAACCGCGACCGGTAGACACGTAGATGCCCTCCGAATTAACGCTAACACCCGCATGGATGCGTGTCGAGAAAATGGCGCGGGCTATGTTCCAGGAAAGGAACGGGTTGACGACCTAGCCGGGGCTGAATGGAGTTCTCGGCTGAACCGGCACGGCGGACTAGTAGGCGCGGGCAAAGATCGCGCGTTCGGTGGCAGGCTTACCGCAGGCAACGCAGTTTCCCGCGGCGCCCTCCTGGTCCAGAGGGATGCAGCGCATCGTTGCACGGGTTTCTTCTTTGATCTTGGCTTCGCACGCGGCATTGCCGCACCACGAAGAAAAAGCAAAGCCATCTTCGACGGCTTTCTTCAGGTCTTCGTAGTCTTTTGCGTCGTGCGTCCGGCTCTTGCGGAAGGCCAGCGCTTTGTCATGGAGCGATTGCTGGATCTCCGCCAGGAGACGCTCGATGGTTGTGGGCAAATCGGCCATCGAAACGCTGATCTTTGCTTCCCTGCCGGGACGGTCACGGCGCGCGAGGACAGCGGCCTGTTTCGCAACGTCTTTCGGCCCCAGTTCAATGCGCACCGGAACTCCGCGCATCTCCCAGTCGTTAAATTTCCAGCCAGGACTGTTGCCTTCGCGCTCGTCCAACGTGACGCGGATATTGGCTTTCACTAAGTCGGCCTTCAGCTTGCGCGCGGTGTCCAGGACGCTGGCCTTCTCCTCGTCGGTTTTGAAGATGGGGACAATGACGGTTTGGTACGGCGCAAGCTTGGGCGGCAACACCAGACCTTGATCGTCGCCGTGCACCATGATGATGGCGCCGATAAACCGCGTGGAGAGTCCCCACGAGGTCGTCCAGCAATGCTGTAGCTGGCCGTTCTGGTCGAGATATTTCACTTCGAAGGCTTGGGCGAAATTCTGTCCCAGGAAATGTGAAGTGCCAGCTTGCAGCGCCTTGCCGTCGCCCATCATGGCTTCAATTGAAAACGTGGTGTCGGCGCCCGCGAACTTTTCCGCGTCGGACTTTCTTCCAGGAATCACGGGAATCGCCGCGTCGTTCATGGCGAAGTCCGTGTAAATGTCCAGCATCTGCCGCGTTTCGGCTTCGGCCTCCTCGCGCGTGGCATGCGCCGTGTGGCCTTCCTGCCAGTAAAATTCCAGCGTGCGCAGGAACAGCTTGGTGCGGAGTTCCCAACGGACTACGCTGTTCCACTGGTTCATTAGCACAGGCAAATCGCGGTAGGACTGAATCCACTTCGACCACATGTGGCCGATGATGGTCTCCGACGTAGGACGAATTACGAGCGGCTCCGCGAGGACCTCCCCGCCGCCTATGGTAACCACGGCCAGCTCCGGCGAAAATCCTTCGACGTGATGTTTTTCCTTGTCAATGAAGCTTCGCGGAATCAGCATCGGGAACGCGACGTTTTGATGCCCGGTGGCCTTGAAGCGCCGGTCCAGCGCCTGCTGGATGTTTTCCCAGAGTGCCCAGCCGTACGGCCGGACGATCATGCAGCCGCGCACCGGCGCGTAGTCCGCCAGTTGTGCTTTGAGAACCAGCTGGTTGTACCATTCGGAAAAATCCTGTGCGCGGGTGGGTAACTTTTCTTCGGCCATGCGGCGGTTTGTCCGTCCCTCTCAGTTGCGATTTGAGCTGCCGTGTAAACTCAAAAGCGTATCGGACGTGCGTGAGGGTGTCAACGCACGGAACTTGCAGACGCGTTTAGCACAACGCGTTCGAAAGCCCACAGGTCTTGCAGTGGTTCGTGCAACGCATTACTATCGCAACCGCCTTTAGGCAAGCATTCCAGCCGCTCGCCGGCCCGCAACAGGTTCTGAGGGAGAAATCACGCCATGAAACGCATCACTTTGCTTACCCTTCTCGCACTTTGTGCCGTGCCGTTGGCTTCGGCGCAGGATTGGGCGCGCGCTGCTCTGGAAAAGTCGCCGCGGCACCGCGAGTGGGTCACCGTCAAGCACGATGGCCGCTCGGTGGAGACATTCGTCGTCTATCCGGAATCGAAAGGCAAGACGCCCGTCGTTCTCATCATTCACGAAATCTTCGGGATGACGGACTGGGTGCAAGACCTCGCGGATCAAGTTGCCGCGGCGGGTTACATCGCAGTCGCTCCCGATCTGCTCTCCGGAATGGGACCGAACGGCGGTCGCAGTAGTGATTTTGCGGAAGGCAAGGCTAACGAAGCCGTGAGCCATCTAAATCCGGATCAGGTCACCGCAGATCTGAACGCTGCCGCAGACTACGGGCTAAAGATTCCCTCGTCGAATGGCAAGCTGTTCGTCGGCGGATTTTGCTGGGGCGGCAGTCAAACGTTCCGATTTGCTACCAACCGCGGAGACTTATCTGCTGCATTTGTTTTCTACGGCGGGCCGCCAGAGAAAGACGCGATGTCTCGCATCAAGGCGCCGGTCTACGGTTTTTTTGCGGGTAACGACGCGCGCATCGGCGCCATGATTCCAGATGCCATGGTACAGATGAAGGCTGCGGGCAAAACCTTTGACATCGTGACGTACGACGGCGCCGGCCATGGCTTCATGCGCGCGGGCGAGGCCCCCGATGCCAAAGATGCTGACAAAAAGGCTCGCACCGAAGCCTGGGCCCGCTGGAAGAGCCTGCTCAGCAAGTAGGGCCGGAAGGAAGTTCCGCGGCGGATAATGCGACTGCTAAAAATCTTGAGTACGATTCTGTGCGTACTGGTTTTGGCCGTAGCTGCGGTCTTGTTTGGTGTTTATCGCTACTACGACCAGGAAAAGCGGGCGCTAGATGATCTCGCGCGGCAGAGCGCGGAGGCGCGCTCCTTCGGTGGGAGCTACATAAGGCTTGGCGCGGGCGTAACTCACTACGAATTGGCTGGGCCCAAGGATGCGCGCACGATTGTTCTGGTACACGGCTTCTCGGTGCCATATTTTATCTGGGATCCCACCTTTGACGCACTGAACGCGGCAGGGTTTCGTGTGCTCCGCTACGATTTATACGGCCGAGGCTGGTCGGACCGTCCGGACGTACCTTACGACCCGGACTTATTTGACCAACAGCTGGTGCAATTGCTTGGCGCACTCAACATCACCGAACCGGTGGACATCGTCGGCCTCTCCATGGGCGGGCCGATCACGGTGAATTTTGCGACTCGTCACCCCGCAAGCGTGCGGAAAGTAGTGCTCTATGATCCGGCATATGGCAAGGGTTCCACGCCGCCATGGCAGGTTCGCGCGCCCCTTGTGGGTGACTTCGTCATGAACGTGCTGCGAGCGCCGACGATGACGGCTTCACAACGCGACGATTTCGCGCACCCTGAACGCTATCCCGATTATTTTACAAAGTACGCCACGCAGATGCGCTACGAAGGGTTCCGCCGCGCCGTGCGTTCCACCATCCTTAACTTTTTCCCGGTGGACAATACAGGAGCGTATACAGAGCTTGGCAAGAGCGGCAAGCCCGTGCTGCTAGTCTGGGCCGAGCCGACCAGACTGTCCCCTTCTCCGTGAGCAACGATGTGCGCAAAGCAGTGCCGCAGGCCGAGTTTCATGCCATCGACGACGCGGCTCACTTACCTTTTTACGAGCATCCCGAAATCGTCAATCCGATCTTGGTTGAATTTCTGAGGCGCTAGACCGATCGTGATCGGTTCGCAGGGCCCTTGTAGTTCCCTTTCAGAAACGAACTCTGCGGTGCTGGCGTTGTTCGATTGCCGCACGCCTTAGAACCCAGTTTTGCTGCCTGGGGTACCTGCCCGCCCGGACAGGATACCGACACGAGACACTTTTGCGCGGAATCCTTGCCGTCGAAAGTACCTCGCGCTCAAATAAAGACACTATGCGAAACACCAAACCTCTCTGTCTTCTCGCTTTTCTCTCCCTAGCCGTGTCCGCAAGTCCTTGCCTGGGCCAGCAAAGGATCTTCGATTGGCGCCCCGGCAACGACGAGAGCGTGCGGCTGGACCCCGCAAATTATCATGCCGGTCTGACGTATCACACGCTCGGAAACGGCGGCAATATCCAGGTGGACATCAAGTCGGAGGAACCAGTCACGATATTCCTAGCGAACGCCGAGGAGTGGAACGCGGCGCTGAAGAATCCCGAGGCCTTGGCAAACCTGCGTCAGTTGTGCCCGCGCGAGCACGTCGTGGAGACCAGATTTACATGCTTCGTCCCGCCGGAGCCGATGACCCTCGTCGTCCACGATGAGCGCAACAGCCTGGAACCGGCCGTCTTTACTGGACTCGGCGCCGTCTTAAACTCGCACGATAAGGCCGAGCGCGCGGTGGGCGAGGGCATTGCAGCGGTGTTTACAGGACAGGGCTCCGTCACGCGTCGTTTCAATGCCCCGAACGATGTGCGCATCCAATATTTCCGCTGGGACTGCGTGGAAAATTGCATCCAGCCGGCGTTTCAATGGTTTAACCAGGTGAAAGAAAAGTACGAGCTCACCTCTTTCCTCAAGGTTTATGGCGGATTCACACCCGATCACGACAGCGACCAAATCAGCATTAAAATCAAATCTCCCGTTCCGATGATCGTGGCCATGTTGCCCTCGCAAGTTGCGGACCAGCTGCATGGGAGGCCCGATACGCTTGAATCAGCGCTCGAGAAAAACTCCTGCCAGCAGCGTGGCGTCCAGTCTCTGGAGTTTCAGTGCACGTTCAACGTCGCTGACGGTCCGCAATCTCTCATCGTCGTTCCCGAGCCGACCGTCAACGTCCCCAGTCACAAAAAAGCCGAAATTGCCATGCAGGTTGTGAAGTGCATCGCCAATTGCGCCTTGCTGGAAAGCAGAAAATAACGCGCCGACACGTATCTTGTCCGGCGTTCCCGTTCTTCCCTAGAGCACACACGCTTCGAGTTGCCGCGGGTTGCATTCCGCCGGCACCTCGGGGTGTGTTTGCCGCATGTGGATCATGTCTTGGGGAGGGATGGCTTCTGCAAGCTCCACCGCTTCAGGACTCCGCAGTTCAGCTCTGTTTCTGTTCCAGCTCTTCCCATCGCTGGTAGAGCTGATCGAGGGTCTTCTGTGCCTCCCCCATCTCGAAGAGTGCATCTTGGAGAAGAACCCGGTCTCCCATCACCTGTGGGTCTTCGAGAGCAGCTTGCTTGACCCGCAATTGCTCCTCGGCCTGAGCGATGCGCTCCTCGATGCTGGCAAATTCTCGGACTTCTTTAAACGATAGTTTCTTCTTGGGAGAGGCAGTCTGGGCCGCCTCGGAGGTGGGACTCAGGCGCGAACTTGTGGTTGCCGCGGCCGGTTTGGCCTGCGCCAGTTGCTGCCGCTGCCAGGCTTCCCATTGTGAGTAGTCGGCAAAGCGTTCTGCTTTGCCCAGCCCATCGAGACCCAGCACCACAGTGGAAACACGATCCAGCATGAATCGGTCGTGCGTCACCAGCACCAGTGCCCCGCTGTACTCAAGCAAGCTCTCTTCCAGTATTTCCAATGTGGGGATATCCAAATCGTTCGTCGGTTCGTCGAGTAACAGCACGTCCGCCGGTTGCAGCATTAGCTGAGCAATCAGCACGCGCGCACGTTCGCCGCCCGAAAGACGTCCGACTCGCTGGTTCAAGTTTTCACTGGAAAAGAGAAATCGCTCGGCCCACGACGCCACGTGAATCACGCGCTCCTGATAAATCACGGCGTCACTATCCGGCGCCAGCGCGCGGCGCAAGGTGAGGTCGGGATCGAGTTCGCGATTCTGGTCGAAGTAGACGACGCGCAATCCCTCCGCGCGCCGAATCTTTCCGGATTCCGGTTTGAAGTCGCCGCGCAGCAACCGAAGCAAAGTTGTTTTGCCGCTGCCGTTGGGACCGACCAGCCCGACGCGCATACCTGAGGTAACGCTGAAATGAATGTCTTTGAAGAGTGTGAGGCTGCCGATTCCGAACGAAACGCCGTCGAGCGTGACGAGCTGTTTGGTTTTTCGATTGGTGGCGGAGAAATCGATTTCGGCGCTGGCCGTGCGGCTGCGCGCGTTCATCTCTGCAAGCTCGCCGATCATCTCATTCGCTTTGTCAATCCGCGCTTTGGCCTTCGTAGCCCGCGCCTTCGGTCCGCGC
>Ga0206952_10097_pt1 | contig 27261 bp, 27 predicted proteins | sample Alteio_BWOrgHeat_39_FD_152966 | JGI IMG/M metagenome (GOLD analysis project Ga0206952, IMG submission 152966) | Enriched cells from forest soil in Barre Woods Harvard Forest LTER site, Petersham, Massachusetts, United States -... | ecosystem: Environmental > Terrestrial > Soil > Temperate forest >... | reverse complement strand
CACGAGCTGGTGTTAAGTAATTCAATAATGTTAAAGGATTTCATGAGTATTGTTGACCGTTAACTTCCCGGCTAAATGTTTCATTTTCCCAGTAAACTTTTTATTCTTCCTTTTAATTTATCCGGCAAGGCCATGCGCATGAAAGTTTCTATTTCCCGTTTGCGCTTTTTCTTCTTTTCATCATTCAAATAAAAACAAGGTATTTTTTTCAGATCGAAATAGTGATAACGGATCAGCGATTCTTTATACACCTCATATATTTCCACAAGGTCTGGCCTTGTAACAAAATTGTAGCGGTTATGGTGCCCTGCTATTGCTTCCGGATGTGCCGGGCTGTAATGACTGAAATGATAAAATATTAATGGCTGGCCATTTACAAACCATTCACCGTTTATTTTTTCCAACCTGCGCTCATGCAGGTTCCAGTGCGCCATATTATAGCCCGGATATTTTTCTATCAGCACTTTATTAAAATAGGCAGGGATAAGATTGGCCCACAACTGATCAACGAACAAACCTCTTGATAAGTCTATAAGACATTGGTCTTTTAACCGGCTTTGCCACCAGGCAAGCATGTTAAAACTATTGGCCGATCTTTTTACAGCAATGAATCCTAAATTAAAAATACCGGTTTGCATTACATGCAATTCAGTAGGCAGGCAGGTATCATTAATGGGAGTTGTGTAATGCGGCGTGAGCATGATATCAAACTGCTTTAAACTGTTTTCAAGTTTTGTAAGCGGCTGAAAGATCATTATGTCAGGATCGAAATACACTACAACTTCAGCATCTGCATATTTATTAAATAACCATTCAAAATAAAAAGGTTTAGCGGAAGTAAGCAATTCAACAATGGTATATTGTTTAACCATTTTATCAAAGCCGGGTATAGCCAGTTGCTCAACTTCTATCACCTCGCATTCCAAAAAAGACAGGTCAGTGTTTTTATCGTTTTTGTCAACAAGCCCGATGATGAACTTCCAATCAGCATTTGTTTGCTTTATTGATTCAAACAAAGTTTTCGCCTGTGCCAGGTAATTAATAGAACAAAGTGTAAAGGCTATATTGCTCACATTAGTAATTATTGTTTACGGTATTCGCGAATCTCCTTCGTCGATTTCACAGTTGACCGTTAACTCCCGCATTGAGCGGGACAGGTGTTGACCGTTGACCGATTTTTAGCTCATTCATAAATTGTTCTGCAACTTTATTTAACAGCGATACCGGTTTTTGTTTTGCAGGCAGTTGAAATATAGCCTGGGTATTCACTTCAATCAACCCTTCTTCCAAAGGAAGATTAAACGCTGCAAGCGATGAAGTTCTTTTTTTACAAACAACGGGAACGCCATGTTCTTTAAAAGCCATAAACGAACCGCTTTTACCAGCAAGCTCAGGCAAGGTGGTAAGAATACCAAAATCAGTATAATGCGACAACCAGTATGAAATAAATGTTGTTGATTGTTCGCCCAATGTAAGAAACAGCACCTGCGGATAATCTTTTTTCAATTGTTCCCAGCATGTTTGCCCGGCAGGCATACGGCCCAGTGAAACGATCACCATTCTTTTTTTACTGAAGCTGTAGGTAAACTTATCCAGCAGGCTGCGCATATCCCATCGCTTAAAATCAAAACTGCCGAATAAGGTACCGATAATATAATCTTCCGGATGCCTGGCAATAAAAGCAGGAATAATTGAATTGAATGCCTCTTTATTCTCTACAACAATGTTGTTAATGTTGCTGAATAAAGGCAAAACTGTTGCTTTGAAACCTATTTCTTTAAGCCTGTACTTATATAATTCCGTATTCGTACTGATCAGGCCTGGCTTTAATTCTCCAAGCAGCGACTTAATGATATTAACCTGCAGAAAGGACCATATCCTGAACTTGAGTGATTCCTCCCTGTTTACAGAAAGCTCATGAAACATAATATGCCAGGAACTTCTTCCATCAAGTTGCTTTAAATTTTTCCCCAGGTTAAATGGCAGGCCCTTTAAATGAAAACCAAATGGCACATATTGCAGGCTTACCCATTCCGGTTTAAATGATTCTATAAATGCTTTTGCTTTTTGCAGGCGTATATCCCAGTTTACAGAAGCAGATAAACGTAATACTTCTGTTTCGCCTTCTTCATCATTTTGAAAGCCTTCCCATATATTGGTTTCAAGCCTCCTGTCATTTATGGCAATGATCTTTGCGACGATGTTTTTTTTGTTTAAAGCGCAGGCTAATTTGCGGGTATAATCTCCAACGCCGTCTTTCCCGGGTTCAAGACTGCTGCAGATAAAAAGGATTCTCATACGGTTATAAAACCCGATTTGAATGCCAATTCAAATAAGTTGTTTCGAGTTTTTTTACCTCCGTTTGCCAAACATATTCTTTGGCTCTACTCCAGCCATTATAAGCCAGTTGTTCTCTTTTGTTACTGTTATCTATAAGAAAATTAATGCTGCTTACCATATGTTGTACGTCATCAAAATCACAAATAAAAGCTTCTTTAGTATTTATTAATTCTTTGCCGATCCCGGTTGGTGTAGTAACAACTGCACAACCACAACTCATGGCTTCAGCAACTGAAAGGCCAAAACCTTCCGAGTACGTTGGCATAAAAAATATAGATGAATTCAAAATGTTTTTCTGTAGCTCTTCCAAACTCATTTTATCAAAAACTATAACCCTCTCTCTAATTGAAGCATCAAAATTTTGTATTATGCTTTCACCGGATGTGCGTGTGCCAAATATGTGAAAGAAGAATTTTTTATTCTTCTTCAGCACTTCATTTATAACCAGAGGGATAATGCTAATTCCTTTTCTGCCAATCCATGAGCCAACAAAACTTATAATATTTTTTTTTTCTGTTTGAAAAGAAATTGCATGAAAAGAATCTTCAATGCCGGGTGCTATGCAAGCGGCATTTTGTATTGAAAAATATTTGCGGCTTATCATGTATTGCAAATCATCATTGCAACCGCAAACCAAATAATCTGCCAGTGAAAATGTGCGCCTTGCAAAATGATAGTGAGTATTATCAAATAACCATTTCTTTATACCTTTTTTTTTATCCCAAAATATTTGTGCTTTATCCATATCATGCAGTTCAACACCGTCTGCATGAGCAACAAGCAGGGGCAATTTGTATTTGCTTTTCTTAACCCATTTGAGCATCAGCCAGTATTCATCTCCATAAAATTCTATAACATCATACGTTTTATTTTTCAAAAGCTTTTTTACTTTAAATAAAATACCGATTGCGAGTTTGTATTTTTTGGCTTTATGTATTGATGGAAACAATTCAAAATTTTTGGGCTCCAGCACATCCACTTCATGTCCTAATTCTTTTAATCCCTTTGTCCAGTGCAACCTTGTTCTACCTGAACCAAGATGCGGCAATAATGGTATGGAAGAAATGGAAAGAATTTTCATTAAATACCATGTGCTTTACGCCAGGGTAAATTTTTATAAGCAGTGAAATTGTATTGTTTGTGCCAATGCGATACAGGTATCGGTATATCTTCCCGGCAGGCATAATAAGCCCATGCCCGCTCATAAGGTGTTGGCGTTTTTAAAATACCTTTTAACCCTGATGTGTAGGCTTTTTGTTTTAAGCTGCTGTTATTTGAATTTTTAAGCCATGGCCTGTTTAATGCAGCACCATGAATAAGATATTTTAGCTGGTCTTTCGGGTACAAATCGTCCTGCTTTGTATATGGGAAATTTCTTTTATAATAATTTTTATTCGGATAACAGTTTAGTTCAAGCTGGCGGTGCGAAATTGAAAATACCGGGAAGGAATTTGTTTTAATAAGTATATTTAAAATATCCTGTTCAGGGAAAAACCAGTTTGGATTTTCTGCAACTGATAAAATATTTTCAAGATGTTTTTCCGTATAGAGAATCCAGTCGTTTATCAATTGCGCATCTCTTGGAATTTCAAAACCCAGCAACCCGCAATTAATGTATTCTATGTTTCTAAACACAGGTTCAATATTCATTTCTTTACATTGCCTATAAATAAGCACATCACTATTTGAATATTTTTTTTCGGGTTCAGTACTTACTATTACACCTGCATTTAAAGCGTCTAACAAAATGCCCAAAGGACGTTCTATTATAAAATCCGCATCAAGAAATAAATATTTCCCGGCAGGCAAATTTTTCAAACCATTCAGGCGATGAAAATTCTTTAAATAATTGCCCTTAAAATTTTCGTACCATTTTAATTTAAGTTCTGAGTGTGCGGATTCAACTTTTTTATCCGAGGTAAGTAGCAAGAATTTTCCATTAAAACCATTTTCGATTGCGCTGTTATATAAACCATATACGCCTGGCAAATAATTAAAATCTGAAGCAACTAAAATTGTTATATCGCTACCCCAAGTTTTAGCCATTAAATGATTTAAGCATTTTATCAATTTTTCGTAAAACTCTATCCTCAATGCACCACCTATTATTTTTCCAAAATTTTCTTGAGTTCCAGCGATTCCTAATATAGCCGGGAGTAATCTTTAAAAGCTGATTTGTATAAAGATCTGTTAACTGATTGAATGCAACAGAATAACAAAGGCGGGGATCGAAATATTTATTATATACGCTTATCGCGTTTATCCTTAATTTTTCATATTCATTCTCTTTTTGTTCCAATATTTGAATAAGACTTGGTACACTATTTTCTTTAACTTTAACGAAATACTCTTTTTCCGGTATGCTAAAAGGAACCCAATCATCCGCTATGATCACCGGCACTTTTCCTAAAGCCAATGTTTCGAGTATTCTGTGCGAATAAGAGGCAATGCCTTTTGGGCAAAGAACAAACTTACTTTGCCTGATATCCTCAATATAACTCTTCTTTTCACTCTCATCATGATTATACCATTTTTTAACCTCTTTTATCTTGTATTTATGTGAATGGTTTTTATATAAGTCAAAGATTTTACGCCTTATTGGACTTGAACAGGCGCCAGAAAATGTAAATAACGTAGTAGTTTGTGATTGTTCATCAAGACGAGCTTCGTCAATATATTCGTTATGAATAACAAGATGCGGCCAAGAAATGTGTATAGCGGGGTCGAATTTAAACACCTCTAAAGACGAATAGAGCCCAGGTAAAAATCCAGGAGGTGAATCTTCATAGTTTAAGGTACACAATCGTTTGTTTCCTTTGTTGAGATACAGTATATTTTCAAAATCTTTTATATGTTTTTGAGTTTTAAAAATGCAGGATTCTAATAAAACAATCAAATCGGCATCGGCCTCATTATTTACAAGCTTAAACCTGTTTAGTTTAAGGTTTGTATTTACAAGATTAGAAATTCTTTCTTTATTCCCCTTTTCCCAATCGTGTATAACATTTTGTTGCATTAAGGCAATATGAATCATCCTCTAATAATATTTAAATATTGCTAACTGCATAATTCATCCAAAAATCTTTTTGCAACTGCTTCTGTTGTATTGTTTTCAATCCACTTATAAGTTTCATTGTATAAACTCAAATATTTGTCTTTACTCATATTATTAATAATGCCCAGCAACTCTATTGCATCTTTATACACAATTGTGTTTTGATTATTCAATCCATGTGGTGCACAACGTGGCGGTTTATTATCCAAGTTCTTAAAACATAAAACTGTGCCTTGAGATGCATACTCATAGTGTCGCAAACAATCCCATCCTGCACGCTTTACAGTAGGTCCAAATTTTGATTTTTGTATATCCTTTATATAACCATACTCATCAGTAAACAGGTGCTGTTTATCATTAATGATTTCAGTTGAATTACCTAATGCTGTTTTCAATTCTTCATCAACAATATAACTAACAAAAGTGTTTATCTTTTCATGAGGTTTAACTCTTGTTATTTTTTCTTTAGGAATTGACATACTGATGGAATATAAATTTTTTGGCGTAGAAAAAATTTTGTTCCATGATGATGAGAAAAATTTTTCAACATTATAATTATAAACGCCTTCATGCAATTCCCGTTTAAAATATTTCACTTTGCACACAGGGGTAAAGAAAGAGCGAGGAGAAGCCCGAAATCTTTCTTTTATATTTTTATAAGGGAATATTGAGCTGATATCGTGCCCATCAACAATTGCAATTTTCTTTGTTGGATATTTTTTAAAAAGGTACCAAAATAAATTCCAATGCCGCCAAATATCAGTAACAACGAATGCATCATATAAATCCGCATCGCGTTCCCAAAAAAATCTTCTTCCTTTTAGCTCGTCATTATCCTGTAATAAACCGTAAATAAAAAAACCATTATTGCCTAATTTCTCTTTAATTGATGTAGGCAAAGGGCTATATAAACTATCATTGCGGCAAACATCAACACAGTCATTTCCTAATATCCTTCTTAAGCCATGCAATAGCGAATCATACACATAATCGGGAGCGTTGGTATTAAAATAAATTAGCCGCATTCAACAATATGCTTTTTAAATAGTTCCTTTAATTAGCGGTTTTATTATGGCAACTGATTCTTCAGGCAGAGCAAAAAAATTGCTATAACTATAATATTCACCATAGAGTGCATAGTTAAACTCATAAAGCCCATCCCATCTTAAAAGAAAAGTTTTATAGCCATATTTTCCAAATAACATAAAAGCCTGAATTAAGGTACTTCCAGCCATTGTCCACGAAGAATTATATTCAAATTGTACAAACTTTATTTTTTTCGATTTCAGATTTTCTTCAGCCCCCTTAAGCACAAATAAATCATAGCCCTCGACGTCAATTTTTAGATAGTCAATTTTTGTCAAGCCATATTCTTCCATAATCAAATCAACAGTAGTAAGTTCTACGTGAATCTGTTTCGAATGGTTGTTACTTACTCCTGGAACAAGAGACGAGGTCTCACCGCATTCGGGTTCTTCAAAAAAAATATTTTGTGATTTCTTGTCCGCCAATCCTTTATTAATCAGTGTAACATTATTTGTTGTATTAAACTTCGTTTTTAATACACTAAATGCATTAATTGATGGCTCGAAAAGAAAAATTTGTATGAAGCTATTTTTATTTAAAAAATACTCTGTCCACATCCCTTTGTTTGCACCTACATCTACAACAATTACACATTCTTTAGCCAGAAAGTCTATCATTAAGCTTTCACCGTTTTTAAAAAAATCAGATGAATTTGCCAGATAATAACTGATGATGGGATAGCATTGATTCCTTATTAAAACAAATATCCTAACAAGGCGAGGCGACTTTGCAAAATAGTGATGACACGCATTAATAAATGCTCTGTAGTTAATGATTTTTTTATTCATTATTTTTTTGTATAACTACAAAACTCTGGTCTTTAAATTCACCTTCCTCGCCACATGGTAATTCAATTTTATGCCCTTGTTGAACTGCCCACTGAATAATTTCCGTTTTTGAGGCAAGATATGTAGCGTCGACGTCAGCAGAAATATATTCTGGTCTTCGCAAACATATCGGAGAAATGTTAATTGGAAATTTACCATATTTCAAAACAGCTTTTTTTAATTCATTTGGCAATCGAATCCGGCTATCATATAAACTAATAAGTGCGTCGAGAAGCCTGCCTTTTTTAATTTTCGTTTTAAAGGTTCCCGGGGAATATCCTAATTGCTGTGAGCCCAATCTTCCGGAAGAAACAAAATCGGGAAAAACAAGAACAATTTTTCCATTAAGCTTTGTAACACGCATTTGTTCTATTAAAGCTTTTTCAGGGTACACTAAATGTTCAAGCACATACAATGAAAAAACGATGTCGAAAGAATTATTTTTGAAAGGCATCTTATAGGTATTTCCTTTATACCAATTGCATTCGGGATGATTAATTTTATTTTTAGTTATAATATAATCCGGCAAATCAATTCCTGTGTAGTTACCTGAAAATCCCATCTTTTTTAATAACCGGTATAGTTTACCGTTTGAACAGCCTATCTCAAGTACATCAGGCAAGCCGCTTTCAAATATATATAAAGGCAGCTGATAGCGTACTGATCTCTTATCAGGCTGCAAGTCTTCATCTTCTTCAAGCATATGCTGGTATAGTTCTCTTTTGGAATGATCACTATAAAAAGAACTCATATTTATATCCAGTTCGTTTAAAAGGTCTGCTTTAGAGTTATCTGCACCCGATATCCAGTTAAACTTTCTGCCTGGAAACTTATTTGTCATGCTTAAAAATAAAATAAGGAAGGGCTATTAAAAGGGTATGACAATTAAGGATGGCACTTTTTATTTTTAAAAAATATAGATTTTTTAAAAGACTTCTGCATTGAAACGCATAGCCTTGTTGTATAATTTTATATTTAGACATGCTTTGTTTAGAACAATATAATGCCCAGTTACTTACCGCAGTAATGTTGTTTTTTAGCTTATTTTTTAGTGCAATAAATTTAACCGGATGAGTAACCTTTGCCGGGGCTAAAAATTTTATATTGGTTTGTTTTTTAAGCAAGTAATATAAGTACTGATCTTCCTGAGCAGCAATCGAGAAGCTTTCATCAAAGCCTCCCACCTGTTTAAATAACCACTTATTTACGCAAATATTCGCACTCCAAAAATAACCACCGGTTGTGTTAACCGGGCATTCAGCCATATCTTTTTTTAAGAGCTTTTCATTATCCGGAAGTATTGTTCCTTCAAAAGCAAGCGAATCAGGGTTATCAGTTATGCCTTTGATATATTCAGAAATCAATCCTGCATCAGGAATAACATCATCATCCAAAAAGATTAACCATTCTCCTTTAGCACTTTTTGCCCCGTTATTCCTGTTGGCTGCGGGCCCTTTTTGCGGTCCTTTAGCGCAGGTTACCCATTGGTATTTATCAGCGATCATTTTTTCTGTTTTATTATTTTTGCTGTCGTCGGTTACAATTACCTCATACCTATCGTTTTCTGTTTTTTGAAAATCAGCGCGTAGGCAATCAAGACATTTAGACAAAAGAACCAACCGGTTGCATGTAGGAATGATAACTGAGATAAACATAATTTTCGAAACCTTACTTAACTAATTCCATTGCCTGCAATATTTTTCCTAGATCGTTTAGATCTACATAAACATCGCTGTCAAAATCTGCATAACCTTTTACTACTTTACCCTGTTTGCAATAAAGCAAATAATATTCGAGGTTATTGTGCGTTGCCATTTCCATGTACGCTTTTTTATGATACACCGGGTGATTATAATATCTTATTTCACACACCTTTGCGGCCTTCCTGCAAAACACGAGGTTCACTAAATTCGCTCCGTGTGTAGTTATAATATACCTGGCATTTCCAAAAATGTATGACTGCTCACGGATACTTAAATCTTCTGAGTAAATAATTGTAAAGCCATAATCAGAAAGTGCATTTAATACTTCATTTTCATTTGCTATCCTTCTATTCACAGCTTTCCCGCGGCTTACATATATCCGCTCACTGCTTGGAAATTTTACCGGCTTTACACCCTCGAAAATTTTCTTCAGGTATGAGCAATACCATTCACCATGCCTTTCAAAAAAAGATGTGAAAAACAATTCTTCACATTCAAATGCATTACCATGAAAACCACCAACAATTTTATGTTCAGGAATATCAAGCTTTGTAAAAACCTGTTCATACCATTGTTTGCCATAATACGGAATAATTATATTGTCGAAATCTTTGATAAATAAATTGATTTTTTCCAACAGCTTTATCGTTGGCAGCCCTTCAATCATCATATGATAATAATTGTCTCCTGCATTAAGCAGCAAGGTTTTCCCTTTTAAACGCTTTGTTGAAGGCAGTTTTAGTTTGTGATATAATTCATGGCTGTATTTATTGTGGCTGTAATAACAAGAAACAGGTTGTATTAAATAACCATCTTCTGTTATAATCGCATAATGTGTTATGTACACTTTGCAGTTTCTAAGCCTGAAAACATATTCTTTATAATTAAAAGAACGCGCCTCCACTTTTGATGCAGGTGTACAATTCCCTATTGTTAAAACAGGTGGTTTTATATTAATGTGTTGATTGATTACTTCCCAATAATTTTTCTCCCCGGTTTTTTTTTCAAGTGTTTCCAGGTAGGTGATAAAATCACTGAAAGTGAAAAGCTCTTTTTTTAAGCCACCAACATTTTTAAATGAACGTAGTACATAAATATTGATAAGACCAAATACCCGATTCCTTAATTTACCTGCAGACTTTTTTAATGTTTTCAATAAAGGCATTATCTAACAGCCAGTTTTACTGCAGCTTTCATTTTGCGCAGCCTTGTTTTAAGTTTGGATTGAAATGTATTTCGCGTAGCAGTTATTACTGCAAGCTTTTTGTTCCATTCTTCGCGTTCCTGCTTTGTTAAATATCCAAGAAACAGTTTATCTATTGGCCTGTTGGTGCTCATGCTGCAGCCGGCCCAATGAATAATGTAAGGCTTCTTTGATTCATTTTTCCAAAATCTTGAATAGTCTTCATCTGTATAATCACCGGCCCATGTTGATTCCATGCAATAAGGCTGGAGCGTGATATTTGTAACAGAAATGCCTGACAGGTTTACCAATAAATTGAGCCCGGGTTGGTCATGAAACCTGAAGCTGATGCAGGAGGCTTTGTATTCAGGCTGTTCAGCTATTTGTTTTAATTCGTCAAAATTATACAACCTTTTGTCGCAGGCAAATTGGCCTGCATTAAATATTTTTTGCTGCCATGTGGTAGTGCTTTTGTCAAAAAAAGTTAAAACCTCTTTTGTTATAACATGCTCCGGGTTATGCCAGTGCCCGCAGGAAGTAATAAACCCTGAAAAAGAAGTAAGCTCTCGTTCGGGGTTTTTCAAAAAAATCACATCTGAATCCACAAACTGGTAATTACTTTCCAGGAGACATTGATATTTCCGCATCATGCGGTGTGCATGATGCACCTCCAGCCAGTGTAATACATTTTCCAATTCCCACCAATGCGCATTCACAGGCAGGTCAAATTTTTTTTCGTCATACGGTATTACCCATAAGGGAAGATTACAACCCGTTGCACGCAATGATCTTTCCATTGCTATAAACCGCAATCGTGTGTTTTGATTGGCAAGGGTTACGATTTTTTCTAAATGCATGAAAACGTTATTTTACTCTTGTAAACCTGCTTTTTAGCTTTAAGAATTGCTTTTCATAGCCATGATAAGAAAGCATTGCAACAATTATAAGTAGCGATGTATTTAAAGCAATGGATGTTCCAGGCATTGATGAACTTGCCCATGGCTGATTGAATGTAAATATCTGTTGCCAGATATAAAGACTGTATGAAAGTATTCCAATATATTTTACAGGCTTATAATTTAAAATTTTATACCATACCGTATTTTTGTTAGTGATAAGAGATATAACAAATGCGGCAATAAAAAAACTACTGATAGTTAGATGTAAGCCTATAGGTAAAATACAATGGCTGGCACACCATGCTATTACAAGTAAAAGAAATTGCAGTAAACCTGCGTTATTAAATTTCCTGTTAAGTTGATTTGGAAACCTGAAAAAAAGTACGGCTGAAATGCAACCAATTAATATGGTGAGCATGCCATTAGCAAAAATTCCATCGAGAAAAAAAAGAATATAGTTTATAAGATAAAAATTTGTATTAATATGATAATAACTGTAAATAATCAATGGCGCAAATAGAAATAGTAAGAAGGATAATTTAAAAAAAAAATTCGAATCTTTTACTAAAAAAATGGGGAAGAGTAAATAAAATTGTTCTTCTGTGCTTAAGCTCCAAAAATGCCCATTGGGAACAAATTTTGGATGCCCGACAAAATTCTCGCAAAAGAAAGCCGTTCTCAAAAAATCAATAGAGCTTAAGTTTAGTTTATATAGATAATTTAAAATAATTAATACAAAAATAAAAAGGTAAGCGACAGGCAAAATTCTTAAAGCTCTGCGTATGTAGAAACTTCTAAATGAAACGCTGCCTTTTGTAACCTGCTCTTTTAATAATAAAGAAGTAATAAGAAAACCACTTATTACGAAGAATATATTTACTCCAAAACTTCCTAATTCTAATTTTAAAAAAAATTTATTAGAAAAGTTAAAAGCTATGTGACTTAATATTACGAAGATTATTGCCAAAGCTCTCAATCCATCTAAACATGGAATATGCTTTTCCTTTAAATAAAACGGAATTTGATAGTTATCTTTTTGAAATAATGCTTTTTTATAAGATTCTAAACTCAATCAAGTTTTTTTTAATTCCATATTATAAAGCTTCGAGAAATTTCTGCAAACGTTTCTGCACTGTTTCAAGCGTAAATTCTTCTTTCAACACTTTTATTCCATTTAAAATATATTGATTGTAACCAAATGGGTTTTCTAAAATTGTATTCAGGTTTGCGGCAATTTTATTTTCATCAGTTGTTTCAATACATATCCCGCAATCATATTTTTTTAAAAATTCGTGATTGACAGAATAGGGAGGACCACAACTGATTATAAGCCTGCCTGCCTTTAAATAATCTGTAAGCTTTGTTTGAACGGATGCTTTTGAATGCGTATAATATTCTTTATGGAAAGATGAAGTAATAATAAGAAAATCTGCCGCGGATAATTTTTCATGAATATCACTATAAGGTATATTGCCCCCATATATAACCGGCAACAATTCCATTTCTTTTTTTCGCCATTCCCACTGGCTTTCCTGTGTGTACACGATCAAAGAAATATCTCTTTCAGCTTGCAGCATTTTAATGGCCTTTGCAACCGCCGTAAAAGCGTCAAAATGCATTTGCCAGAGAGCGCCTGCATAAGCAAACGTATAATGCTGCTTTTTTTCCAAAGGAATTATTTGTTCATTCCCTGAAAATTTAACAGGATTATGAATTTCCAAAATACGTTCAGGCTTTACTTTATATCGCTCTATAAAAACATCTGCAAGATTTTTACTTACCATCATCCAGGCTTTATTTTCATTTAGTATTTTTTTTGCCAAAGCATGGATGCTTCCGCCGATCCACTTCATACGGGGCTTATGCAGCCAGTCATCCATAAAGTAAGGATATACTTTTTTGTTTTCAAATAAAGGTTTTAAAGCATTATGCATAAACAAACCTACCTGCCCGTTTGGAGCGGTAATAATAACATCAGGATTAAACTGGTGAATAGCTTTTTTTATTTTCTTAAAGCTGCGAAACCGGTAATTAATATTAAAATTAAACGCGTCAATGTAGCGGTTAATGTATATTCCGATCCTGTTGCGTTTAGGTTTTATTATTTCGAATTTATAAACGACCGTACGGCTTGTAAAAGGCGCAGATGGCAAGGCCTCTTTGTAAGCAGATGAGGAAGTAATGAGGAGGAAATTTTCAGGCTCTATAAAAGAAAAAATATTGTACAGTGTTTGGGAGAAACCACCCGTATTTGCATTTATGCTCGCATCACTCAAAACCAATATTTTCACGCTTTAATCTTTTTTTCCAGCTTGATGCAATTTCGCCAATCATATCTTTTAAACTTACAGAAATATCCCATGTTGGATAATGCTTCTTCATTTTTCGTAAATCACTATAATAACAAATGTGGTCACCCTCGCGGTTTTTATCAACATATTCCTGCACCTGTTTTTTGCCTGTAAAACTTTCTGCCATTGCAAAAGCTTCTATTATTGAGCAGGTATTATTTTTACCGCCACCAAGATTATACACTTCCCCATTCCGGGGATTATCAATAAATGCTTTCATAAAGCAGGCTATATCGTAAGCATGAATATTGTCCCGTACCTGCTTGCCCTTATAGCCATAAATAAAATATTTCTTTTCTTCAACGTTGCACTTCACCAGGTAACTTAAAAAACCATGCAATTCTACCCCGCTATGATTGGGACCGGACAGGCAGCCTCCACGCAAACAACAGGCAGGCATATTAAAATACCTCCCGTATTCCTGCACCATAATATCGGCAGCCACCTTGCTTGCACCAAACAATGAATGTTTACTTTGATCGATACCGAGCGTTTCAGGAATGCCATTTGCAAAATTTTCATCATCGTACTCCCAGCGTGTTTCACGCTCTTTCAGCTTTATGGTGTTTGGTTTATCACCATATACCTTGTTAGTACTCATGTGTATAAACGGAGCGTCCGGGGCAAACTGTTTTGCAGCTTCCAGTATATTTAAGGTGCCTCCAGCATTTGTATCAAAATCATCAAACGGAATTGCTGTTGCACGGTCGTGACTGGGTTGCGCCGCAGCATGAACGATCGCATCCGGTCTTAATTGTTTTATTATATTTAAGATACCGGCCCTGTTCCGTATATCCATTTCATGATGCTGAAACATTTTGATGTTTTTCTGCAGCCGCTGCTGGTTCCAGCGGGTATCTCCCTGTGGACCGAAAAATACGGCCCGCTGGTTATTGTCTATACCATGAATGGCATAACCTTCATTTGCAAAGAACATGCAAACTTCTGAACCTACTAAGCCTGATGACCCTGTGACTAAAAGCTTCTTCAAGATATATTTTAGGTTTTTATTTTTAACAGCTGGCGCATAAGATCAAAATCAGCGTCGGGAAATTTCTTTTTAAACAAAGCACTCAATACAGTTTTATCATGATCTGTAAGTTTTCTTGCATTTATTTTGTTCATGTAATACTTACTTAAATAGACGCATGAATAAAAAAATCTATGTAAAAAATTTTTGCCCGATACATAATACAGGAATGCCCAGTACTTAGTGAGTATACGATCAGATAATTGAAAACCTTTCTTTAATTTGTTATTATAGTCAACAGTTAATCTTGATGTTGGTATATAATGTTTAAACAGCAGGTCTTCTTTATAATACAATTTATAACCGGCGATCAAAGCTCTCAGGCTTATTTCAGAATCACCTCCTGACGATAAGTTGCTTCCAACTCTGTCAGTAAGCAATAAAGGAACTTCTTCATTTATAACTGATAAAAAAATATTTTTTAAAATTATCATTCCTGCTCCCCACAAATATCCCCTGTAACTGATATCGCCTGTTTTATCGCCCTGTTTGCCTACCACATAATTCGATTGTTCTTTTTCAAACCAATCAGGAATCGTTACATTTTCATCAAAACAGGCTATCGGAGTGCCCCCCCATATACCATAACCCTCATTTTTTGTTTTTTGTACAAGATGGTAACCAGATTGTACAAAATCGGCGGTTAACAAATTGTCATCGTCGCAAAAAATAATAATATCATAATCAGCAGCCTTAACACCTGCCTGCCTGGCATAGTTTAGACCGGGTTTATTTTCTGTAACTATCTTTAGTGGTATAACACAACCTGATGATTTCCACATATCCCAGGCACTGGCTGCGGTGCCATCGGTACTTTTATTATCAACAACTATTATTTCCCAATTAAGATCTGCCGCGGTTTTTTGCTTAGCTAAATATTCCAAAGTCAGCGGCAATCTTAAAGCGCTGTTGTAACAACATATTATCACAGAAATGCCATCCATCAGCGGATCAAAAATTGATCGATGTGCTTATCTTTTTATTTATCCCCATCTTTAGATTGTAGAACCGTGACACAATTAGAAAATATTGCTTTTGAAAAAAACTGAGATTGGAAAATAATAAAGATTGCACCTGGGTTTTTAATACATAATCAATATGGTGTCGCCTTGTTATAAACCGGTTATACAATTTAATTCGTGCTTTAAAATACAAGGCGCTATTTAAATGCAAAACATCATGAAAATAATCAAGCGCTTTTATTTCTTCAATAAAGTTTAAACCACTTGCATACATTTTTCCGCTTACATCATTACCATGCTTGCGGAAATAATTTAAAGGTTTTGCGTTAATATAAACATTGCCAAGCCGGCTTAATTCGGCCCAAAAAATCCAGTCGCCAACAAATCTGAAAGTTTTATAAAATTCACTCATCATGTAATAAAATTCCTTTCTGAAAATAGCCATGCCGGAATTGAAAACGGCATTGCCAAATGTTAAAAAATTTTCCAGGTATGTTTCTTTGCTGTAATAATCTTCAAGCTTTTTATAAGAAGACTGGAAAATAATTTCTTCCTGGTTATTAACGCAAAAACTCTGGCAATAACCAAAAGCAACATTGCCATCCTCTTCTATACCCTTTACCAATGTTTCAACCAGGGTATTTTCACACCAGTCGTCGCTTTCTGCAATCCAGATGTACTTGCCTTTAGCGAGGGTAATTCCTTTATCCCATTGCTTAAAAGTGCTTCCGCTGTTTTCCACATTATATACTATACAACTGATTTTTTCATTACTTCTATACCTTTCGATAATCTCCCTGCTATTGTCAATTGAACAGTCATCAAGAATTATAATTTCAAAATCAGTATAAGTTTGATTTAATACAGAATCAATGCGCTGTTGCAAATATGGCGCATGATTGAAATTCGGAATTATGACGGAAACAAGGGGCAGGTTTATTTCTTTAAAAGATATTTTATAAAGGAATGGAAAGGTCGTTTCTTGTCATTCATATAAATGATCTTAGTTCCGTAAAGTTTTTGATAACTTGTAAAAACAACATTCCAGTGTTTTTTGTATAAGTAGGCGATTATTTCTTCAAAATTATGCGGGGATGTTTGAGACATAAGTGAACCGGTTCTTATTCTATAATCAAATAGTGCTTTATCCAGATAAACAAATTCCCAGCCTGCCTTAAAAAGACGGATCCAAAACTCCCAGTCTTCATGCCGGATTAAATTTTCATCTAACCCTCCGACATTTTCCCATGCTTCCTTTTTTATCACTGCACACATATCAATATAATTTTCTGTAAGCAGTTTTTCTATATCAAATTTACCTGCAAAAAAAGAGCGGCTTATTTCACCAATGAAATTTGCATTGCCGTATGCGACTGCAGCTTTAGGATTTGAGGCCAGTGCAGCAATTCCTTCATCAATATACTCAGGCCTGATAGCATTGTCACTGTCGAGGCAAAGTAAATAGTGTCCGGTGCTATGATACACGGCATTATTACGTGCAGCAGATGGACCTTTGTTTTCCTGTCGTATAACAGTTATATTTTGTCTTTCATATTCATTCAGCAAAGCAATCGTTTCAACGCTTGTTGAACCATCATCGGTTATTACTATTTCATAAATGAATTTTCCATTATACGCAGTCACGCTGTTAACAGCTTCCTGAAGATGTTCAGCCCTGGCATTGAAACAAGGAATAATTATTGAGATATCTTTTTCTTTTAAGCTCAAGAAGAACCGGGTTTATACTAATTACAATTTATAATTATTAATCATTTTGTTTAAAAGTCTTCTTGTGGTATTAAACCCAAATAGCGCATAAATAGTTTGGAAGAAAATATTTGATGCCGGTGTAAACACGTAGCTGCAATTTTTCTTAATGAGTTGTTTGTAGTCGCACTTGCTCCAGTTATTGGTTGAGTAATGATACCTCCTGAACCATATTTTATGAAAAGAGTTTAAAGTTTTTTTATGGCTTTTGTAACTCCTTTTTAAATCTTCTATCATTTCTATGCTTCTGGCTACCGATAATTTATCAGCATAAGAAGCAGATCTGGTATGTATGCGGTAACCGGCAAGCACCTCATCGGACCCGAACAAGATATTTCCATTAATCAGCAATTGAATCCATAAATGATAATCTTCAGCATTTTGAATGGAAGGTTCTTCGGTAAACCCATTTACCTTACTTATAATTTCGGCTTTTGCCAATACTGACGATGGAAATATTTTGTTGATCTCCAGGAAATCACGTAATCCTTTATCACCGGAAAAAAAACCCTTGCCTGTACCCATGAAGCCATTTGAATTGGTTAATTTATCTGTGAAAATATACCCTTCAGAAAAAACAAGGTCTGCCTTCTTTTCCTGAAGTTCCTGAAGTTGCGTTTCTAATTTATTTGGCATCCATATATCGTCCGCATCCAAAAAAGCAATATAATTACCTGTAGCATAGGAAAGTCCAAGGTTTCTCGCCTTCCCTTGCCCGCGATTTTGTTGATGGAAATATTGTATTCTTGAATCATTACTAAAGCGTTGTATTACTCTCTTTGTGTCATCGGTTGATCCATCATCAACGATTAACAGTTCCCAGTTTTTATAAGTTTGCTGAATAACACTTTCAACGCTTTCAGTAATAAAATTCGCTGCGTTATAAGTCGGCATCACAATTGACACAAGTGAATCAATCATAAATTTATAATTTTCCAGCTATCGGGTACAAAATCATGAATGTTGAATATTACATTGTCTGTATTAAACCACTTATCGGGTGCAAATTTTTTTCCGTCTTTTTTACTCAGCCATGCACCCCACCAGCTGAAGCTGCTGTTAGCCACTATGTGATGTTTACAAAAACTCATCAGGGCCATATCTTTCCAATTGTCGGCTGCTTGGTTATGCGCTATAAAACGCATATCTAATCCCGGATGCTTAAAGTTTTCTTTCACCCATTCAATATCATCAGAAAAAACAAAGGCAGTTAAGTCAGCGTATTCAGCTTTTAGTATATTAAGTGCTTTATTATGGTATCCAAGCGGCAATGAATTGTGTATGCGGGCGAAAAAGGGCTGGAGATAATCTGTGCGGCGTATGTGAATACTAACAGGATTTTCAGCGCGGTCTATTTGTTTTTTTATTTCTGCATTCAAATCGTCCAGCGGCGGGAATTCGAAGTCTTCCAATATCGGGTTGCGTATACGCTTAAAGTATTTTTCACTTTGAAAGTAGCCTTCCAAATACATGTATTTGGTTGCAGGTAACTCTTTAAAGGAAATATATTCATTATTCTTTTGCCGTACGTATAAAGGCTTATAAAAAGATTTCAAAATTTTATGATAAACAGATGTGCCTGTAAAGAATTTTATTTCGCGTGAAGTTGCTCTGCGGGCTTTAAGATTTTTGAATATCCCAAGCTCATACTTTCTTGAAATAAATGTTTCGGTGCTCTCGCCCAATTCAAGAAATTCATGATCCATGTAAACTATTTCATCTATAGGTTGTAAACTTCTTGCCACCGCATACTGAAACATCTGGTTGCCTAAACCACCCTGCAGTTTTGTTATCAACTTACGCTTCAATCTTTATAAATTTTTTCCAGAATTCCGGTTGAAATTTTTCCCAGGCGTGACATCCAAATGGAAGACGATCCTCTAATACATGCAATTCCGGGTTTACTTCTACTGCAAATTGCAGTGCCGTTGAAACGTCAGGAACCAGGAAATTTTTAAAAAGTTTAGGAGCAATACGTCCAAAGAAAACATCTTCATTGCACCAGTAATAATTTGTATTGGGAATTTTATGGGTTAATAAATAGATGATAAGCTTTTTCAGCGTTTTAAAAGATGGTCTTCTTTTAAACGAATTATAATAATGCTGCGGTAACGCTTTATACTTATACTTTTCTAAAACATTAATGTGCGCTTTGATATCCCTTAGGGAAAAACCGCCATTACCCACTGCTACAAACCTGCTCGTTTCATCTGCCATTCCCCAGCCTTCATACCATGGGGCACCTATATAAGAATATCCTTTTTCACACCAGTAATTCAATTCATTTTTAAACACCCAGGCATCCAACTGGTAGATTAATAAGTAATCATAATTTTTAAACCGTCTGTAAAATGCTATTGACAATAGCAGCTTATTATAACTTAAAACTGAAGTAAAATATTTATTTTTAAAGCGTTCTATATAATATTTGCTCCCTGATTGCATGAACTGATTGTAATTGCTAAAATCAAAATTGTTCGCACAGATAAAGCAAATTGGAGTATTATGTAAGATTTTGAGGCATTGAGTAATGGAATTTACTTCATTACCTGAAAGTTTATTTTTATAAACAGGAATAATAACAACTTTTCGCGGCGGCATAATTACATTTATCCTTAGGATATTTTAATTTGTTATGCAAAGACTAGTGTATTCATTGCTTTAAAAAAGAAGATTTTATATTTGATAACTTAGTTGCTAATGAATAGGAGCCCGAGTTCTTAATTAGTGAAATCATCGCCTCAAGCTCATTTATATGGGTTACAATATCGTCCACTAATACGTTCGCTATATCTGGGGCAGGTGAGTTCAGATAGGTTAAACATATCTGCTTTATCATCTCATACCTTTTTTCTTTTAAAACCCACGTTATATATTCATGTATTTTTCTTGTTTTTTGGGCTGCCAATATTTTAATAACCTCATCATCAAACTTTTCCTTTAATAAGTTATCTAGCAAAGCAATCCATTTGGGATAAACTTCATCGAGCGACTTTTTCCCCCATACGCCGGCACCATGAACCCTATAAACGGCCATTGAATCAGGAAAATATTTTATCATGCCCTTTTTTGCATTTAGAAGATGCAAAACATAATCTGCCACAGAGGAGCCTTTAAACCAACTTGGAAATTCCTTGATTAATCCGTTTCTAAAAACAACAGAAGGAGTATGCATCATGTTGCTTGACGCTAAATCAAGAATAGTGTAAGTTTCTTCTTTGTTTGAATGATTTAATTCCGAGGGCAATTTTTTCGCATCTTCCAAAACATTAACCTGATGAAAACAAATGCTGTAATCGGGGTTGGCTTCTAAGAATTCGACTTGCTTTTGGAGCTTATTCCTATCGGTCCAATAATCATCCCCTTCACACAATGCTACATATTTACCTTTACATCTTTTTAAGGCAACCATCCAGTTTCCAATCATTCCTAAATTCTCCTGGTTTGAATAAAAGTTTATTTTTCCAGGATTAGCTGTCGTAACCTTTTTGCAAAATTGAGCAGTTCCATCATTAGAATTATCATCATTAATATCAATTTCTATGTCGAATTGAGCCCTTTGCATTAACGCGCCATTGATACATTCATCAATAAACGACATCTGGTTGTACGTTATAATACAGGCTGATACTACGGGATTTCTCATTCTTTTTCCAATTGAACTTTTATAAATATCTTTTTACCTGTATTTGGATCTTTAAAAAAGGCATTTCTAAATTCTCCGTGACTTAAAGCTCTAAGCCTATCAATAAAATATCTAGCTGTTTCAACAGTATTTAAATCTATTTCCTTGAGTGAATCAAAATCTGAAATTGTATTATAATTTCCTTCCATCAATGGGGGATTTGAAGTATAACTATTATTTAAAATATTTAGTAATTGTTCTTTTAGGATGATGAATTCAGCTTCAATAATATGGTTATAAACATCTAACGAAGTTTCCCAGTTGTTAATTACAATTTCTTTTTGAGCAATTATTTTTCCATGGTCTATTTCTTCATCCATTTCATGTATTGTTGCCCCAATAGGTAGTTTATTAATAATGGAGAAAACTTGGGGATACCATCCTCTATTATAAGGATTAAATCCCGGGTGAATATTAATACATTTAACAGCTTTTACTAATTCCTTTGGAAAAAATTGCTTGCAATGCAACGAAAAAATAATATCGTAAATATTGCTGAGTGAGTCAATGTTTTCCCTGATGTTTATTTTCTCGATTTTTTCCTGTGTTGAAGCTGTTTGCCTGGAAGTACATGCAAAATCAAACCAGTCTTTGTTTATGCTTAGTTCAATCAGTAGCAATCGGAACTTGCGGATTAAGAAAATATTATCACTAATTACTAATACTTTCAGGTTGAATAGTTTTTAAAATCTGCTTTGAGATAAATAAAATACTTTCTTCGCTAAGATCATAAAAAAGTGGAAGACACAACACTCTACTACTAATATCTTCAGATACAGAGCAATTTGTTTGATTTAAATAAGGTAATCGATTTAGTGATGGATAAAAATATCTTCTTGTATAAATTTTATGTTTTTCCAGATTTATTTTTACTTGCAACAGTTGTTCTTCGTCTTTAAAAAGCACCGGGAAATAACTGTAGTTATAAGTAAAATTTTTTTCTTGGAGGAAATTCGAAAATTTACTTTTTAACTGTTCACTATAAGTTAAGAAGTGATTTTTCCTTTTATTAATGATATCTCGCATTTTAGGCAAAATGCTTAAACCCATTGCCGCATGTAATTCAGAATTTTTTGCATTAATGCCTACTGATAGGTAATCATCATAAATGTGCCCAAACTGCCTGTATAGATAGAGCTTATCAAACAACTCTTTAGTTTTACAAATAATTGCACCTCCTTCAACTGTATGAAAAATTTTAGTTGCATGGAAACTGCAAGTACTTACATCGCCAAAACTTAAAAGAGATTGATTTTGATATATGCTCCCAAATGCATGCGCCGCATCATAAATAACTTTAAGATTATATTTACTAGCTATACTCTGTATTTTCTCAATATTGCAAGGAAACCCATACACATGTGTTGCTAAAATTGCCTGGGTCTGTTCCGTTATAGATGCTTCAATTTTATTTGCATCTATGCAAAAAGTAGTTGGTTCTATATCAACAAAAACTGGTGTACAGTTTTCCCATAAAATTACATTTGTTGTGGCTACGTAAGAAAATGGGGTAGTTATTACTTCCTTAGTTATACCTAACGCTTTTAAAGCCATTTGAAGTACAATAGTTCCATTAGAACAAAATAACAGATATTCTATGCCTAAATATTCTTTTAACTTTTCTTCCAACTCCTGAACCAATTCTCCGTTATTAGTTATCCAACCTTTATTCCATGCCCGTTTTAAAACAGCAGCATATTCTTCAAATGGTGGCAGAAAAGTTTTGGTTACGTTAATCATTTATATCTACTTATAAGAACCTATTAAGCGACTGTTTAGGTAGCTAAGACAGCGCGCCAACGGATCGAATGCTTAAATAGAATCTTTTTTACCTTGTTTCATGTAGTTAATGTTTGCCACTTAAAAATCGGTTTGATTATGCCGGGCTCCCTCCCCATCCAGCCTCCGATTTTCCGCTGGCCTTCCTGTACATCAAACGCAATAATGTCTTTTTCAACAAACAGCGTTTCTTTCGAATCCTTTATAATATAAAAAGAAAGGTAATAGCTCCCCACGTTTAAAAATCCTTCGGGTAAAAGGCATTTTAAATGATTAAAGCCTTTTTTTAAAAATACTTGGGCAGACACATGACTGAAAGTAAAAATAGGTTCGCCGTGCTCATTATTCAAAACGAACGTAACATGTATTCTTTCCGGTTGGTTCTTTATATGAATTTTAATATTTATTTCAATCCCGTGGTATTCATCTAAGACTGTATCAGCGGTTTTCCCAGTTGCATTAAGGCTAATTTCCTCAAGCTTAAAGATCTCGTTATTATGAGTTTCACCAAAAAATTTACAATTCATACTTTCGGCATCCCCTTTCAAATAAGCGGATACGGCATTAGCGGCGCTGCCCTTATATTTGAGCTTGCCATACTCCAATACAATGCTATACCTGCATAAGGTTTTAATGGCTGCCATATTATGGCTTACAAACAAAATAGTTCTGCCTTCACTTTTGCTTACTTCATTCATCTTACCCAAACATTTCTTTTGGAATTCGGCATCGCCAACAGCGAGCACTTCATCCACAATTAAAATCTCACTCTCCAAATAAGCAGCCACTGCAAAAGCCAGGCGTACGTACATCCCGCTGCTATATCGTTTTACCGGTGTGTCAATATATCTTTCAACACCTGCAAAATCAACTATCTCATCAAACTTCCTCTTTATTTCTTTTTTGCGCATGCCCAGTATGGTGCCGTTCAAATAAATATTATCCTTTCCCGTAAGCTCAGGATGAAAACCGGTTCCTACTTCCAGTAAACTGGCTACACGGCCGTTACCGGTTATCTTGCCTGTTGTAGGGCCTGTAACGCGGCTTAATATCTTTAACAGGGTGCTTTTGCCGGCACCGTTTTTTCCTATTATTCCTACTGCGTCGCCTTGCTCTATCTCAAAATTTATATCCCGCAGGCTCCAGACCACATCTCCGGTGCCTTTGGTAGTGCGGTCATTGGTTTCGCCTATTTTTAAGAACGGATCCTCTTTACCACGGGTGCGGGCATACCACCGCTTCAAGTCGTTTCCTAAAGTTCCGGTGCCAATAACGCCCAGCCGGTAAGCTTTGGAAAGGTTTTCAACTTTTATTGCAACAGGCATTGTGGTGAATGGTGAATAGTGAATTGTTCGATTCGTAACCTCTATCTAAATTTAAGAGATGTCTTACTATCGTTCGACATGGCGACCCGAATGAAAGACGTTGTTATTTATTCACAACGTATAAAACGGAGGTTGGCCAGATAGCATTTCTTTCAAAAACTTCTTTTCCGAAATAGTTTATATCAAGTTGTTCAACAGTAAAACCAACAGACATAAGCCGGCTTATATAATCTTCTTTGGCATACATGCGCACATGGTCATCCTGGAAAAAATATTTCCATCGCAAAACTTCATCAGTACATGCAGGATCTTCCATCGTTTCTTGTAACTGCAGGTTTATGGGAACCATGGCTATACCCTGTCCTCCTTTTTTAAGCACACGGTATAATTCAGCCATAGCTTTTGTATCATCAGGTATATGTTCCAATACATGTGAACAGATGAAAAAATCAAATTGTTCATCCGAGTATGCGTGCATGTTGGTGATATCAAGATTATCGTCAACTTCCGCCATCATAAGGTCCATGCTACGATAGGCGACATTTATATTATTTTTTAAAAAGGTTCTTAAGGCGGGTGCCGGGGCAATATCAAGAAATTTTACTTTATACATTACAGTATCCAGATAGTGCTGAAGATATATTGCATACAACCTATCCCTGTCTGAGGCAAAACATTTTGAACACATATAATGTTCAATATTCATTGTTTCGATAAAAAAAGGGTTATGGACTGTTTGGTATTTTTGCCATTGAGCAAAAAAATGTATCGGAAGGGCATGTATCCTGATATTTGTTGCGCCGCAAACCGGACAGTTATAAACAGCTTCTTTGTTTTCCCCGGGCGGCTTGCTTAAAAATACCTGTTTCACAACCCTAAGCTTATTGAGAAATGGTGTTATGCTACTATTCAAAATTTATTTTTCTAAATTAGAAGGCAAAGTTTTTTTACGCTTAAAATAAAATATTGTTTTGCGAGGAACTGTTCGAAAAACTTAAGCGTTACATTATTAATCATTGCCCGTGTTTTTGTGTTGGCAACCGGGTAAGCAAGGTTGGATACTATCTTTTCAATCTTTAAACCGTTTGCGCTCATCAGCTCTATGATATTTTTTTTACCGAAGAAACGCAGATGAGTCTTATCCATTACGCCGCCTTCTTCATACGTAAATGTGCCGCGTAAAAGAATTTTAAGCACTGTTTTAAATTCCCTTACGTTGGGTATACTGGCTAAAAAATAACCGCCGGGCTTAAGCCAGTTGATCAATTTATCTCTTGCACTCCAGGGATCAGCTAAATGCTCCAATACATCTCCGCAAATAATCACATCAAACTCCTGCGTAAAACTATCTGCGTTTATTTGTTCAATATTGCCAATAATAAATTTATCTATGTCCTTGTTGTGTTGTTCGGTTCCTGGCAGTTCAAATAACTCGATCCCGGTTACTTTTTTTGCGATACCTGCATTTTTTAAATACAACAAAGTATTGCCGCCACCCGCACCAACTTCAAGTATACTATCAAATGTCTTCTTGGGCAGCAGGTCAGTAAGATCGGTACGTGTAAACTGGAAATAATAACCCGCTTTTTCATGGTAGGCCGCAGAGAGGTTTTCTACTTTAAGCGTGGTTGACATGTTGAAAGCTTAAAATGATGTTCAGCACAGATTGCTTGGTGCCTTGCAATGACGGTGAGCTATATTAAATTTCTGCATTGATCAACATTGATTTCCATAAATAAGGCAACCTGCCGCAACCTGTAAATTGTATATTGGTAAACCCTTTATTTGCTAGTAAACCCGTTAATGTTTTTTTACTCCAGAATTTTATATGTCCCCCATCCCATAACACGGTAAAATGCTTATCCATTTTGCCGGAAACAGCTAATACCACATTTTTAAAATAACCATGATAAGGGGTAGTTAGTATAAGTTGTCCGCCGCCGCCTTTCATCAATATTTTTTTGCAAAAGTCAAGGTATTCTCTAGGCTGGTACAAATGTTCAATTACTTCTGTGGAAACTATTGTATTGAATCTTTTCTCCTGTAAAGCTAACGGCAATTCATCTTTACTAAGATCCTGCAGGAAAAACCTGCTACTGTTTTTCTTTTTCGCTATTTCAATTCCTGATGCAGATGCGTCTGTTCCGTAAGCATCAAAACCCAGTTCAAGTAAATGATTCACCAGCCACCCGTTCCCACAACCCAGGTCTAATATTATCCTGTCTTTTTGTTGTTCCAGCACTTTTAATAGTGGAGAGAGTACATAAGCATGAATATGGTTCCAGTTTTCTGTATTATATCCATAATCTTTATACTCCGCCACCAGCCTTTGTTTAATTTCTTAGCGATATTATCTTACACTATTAACCATTAACCCTTCCCCATCTTCTTTTGGACTTTCTGTCTTCGGACTTCCGGACTTTCCCTCATACCGTATCTATAAAATTCTTTTCTACTTTTGTAAAAACGATCAAACCGGCTATCAGCAAAGCGATCGTAACTATGCAGGCATAACCAAGCATGCCCCAGCTAAAACTACCTTGTCCGAAAAAACCATAGCGAAAGGTTTCAATAACAGGCGTCATTGGATTGGCTGTTACCAGCCATTTATATTTTTCGGGTGCTGCAGACAAGGGATATATCACCGTGGTTGCATACATAAGCAGTTGCATTCCGAACGTTACCAGGAAAGTAAGATCCCGGTATTTTGTCGTCAACGAGGAAATGATCATTCCTGCCCCTAATCCCATAGCAGCCATTAATATTACCAGCACCGGGAAAAGCAATAAGTACATATTCGGATGTATTGCTGCGCCCTGAACGGCGTACCAAATTATAAAAAATAAGAAAAGCAACATTTGTATCGCAAAGCGCACTACGTTACTTACTATATTGCTTAAGGGAACAACCAGCCTTGGAAAATACACTTTGCCGAAAATACCTGCATTATCCCGGAATATGCCTGAAGTTTTTAAAAAGCAGTCTGAAAAATAATTCCAAGTGGTTATGCCGGCCATATAAAACAATGGTTTAGGAAGGCCATCGGTTGAAATTCCGGCAATACTGCCAAAAACAACCGTATAAATAATCGTTGTTAATAAAGGCTGAATGATAAACCAAAGCGGGCCAAGAATAGTTTGTTTATACAGGGAAACAAAATCCCGGCGAACAAGCAGCCAAAGCAGGTCGCGGTATTCCCAGGTGGCTTTTAACTTCAGGTCAAGCAGCGCATGTTCCGATGTTATTTCCCAGTGGTGATGTTCGTAATC